>Ga0131853_10002598_pt1 | contig 32268 bp, 21 predicted proteins | sample TergutLab28metaG_FD_92764 | JGI IMG/M metagenome (GOLD analysis project Ga0131853, IMG submission 92764) | Labiotermes labralis P1 segment gut microbial communities from Petit-Saut dam, French Guiana - Lab288 P1 (version 2) (version 2) | ecosystem: Host-associated > Arthropoda: Insects >... | reverse complement strand
TTTACCCCTCCCTACCCCATATAAACAACCCATGTATGTTTTGTATAACTGCTTAATAAGTATTTCATGTACAACCTGAAGATGGCCGTTATCAAGCGCCGAAACACGTAGTTGTACCTTATGTAGAAAATACTTTATATTCTACCAATAAATGTAGTTGTGTTAGACCAGTACACACACTCTACATCAGTTATTTCATAGAACACAATTGGGATGACAAACCTCATGATTATATGTTAGAAACTTATGTGGGATGGTTGAAATCCAGAAACCAATTACCAAGACTAGCAAGATGTGTTCACAGCATGCTGTGGATTATCGACATCATTGGGAGCAGAGCAAATGCAAATAATAAACCAGAACAGATAGTTCTTAATTAACATATTGATATGTTGTGACACATGGTCATAAGGAAAGTGGTGGCCACCAGGACGCTGCGCACATGTACCACAGTGTTTAGCAGTCTGAAAGAAAAATATGCAGTTAAAAACATAAAAGTGAAAAGACAGTAAGGAAATTGGCTTTTGTTGTGTTTATGTAGATAACAAAACCAAGTTCAGCAGTAGGTCCCAGCTGATGTTGGCTGAGTGCAGTGGTTTATCTAACAATACTGAGATGAGGTCTTGCTCAGCATTTTCTGTTAACTGGACACCTTCCGTGCCATACCAAGATGAGCCCTGAACTCCTTGCCACTGCTATGTAACACAGCAGTGGCAAGGAGTTCAGGACTCAAGAATGAAGGATGCAGGCAATATTTCTAATGTGCACGCTTCGTGATTTATACTAGCATTGCTTCATGCTGTGCTTAATCCTCTTGGAAATTGTTGATTATCAGTATAAAATCATAAACATTTTATGTAACAAATTAAGAAATGTACTGAAGTGTAACACTTCTGGTAACTTCACTTTGAGATGCAGACGGTATTTCTAATGTTCACACATCATGAGTTGTGCTAGCTTTGTTTAATGCTGTGCAGAATTCTCTTGGAAATTATTATCACTATGAAGTTATAAAAACTGTATGTGAGAAATTGGGAAATTTGCTGAAGTGTAACGTGTCTGGTGAATTTGCTCTGTTATTGCTTGTGGATTTTAAATTTGTGAATTACTTTAAGAAAAATAGATGTGTGAGTGTTTTAAGTATGATTTTTCCACATTTTACAGAAAAAAAGTTTTGTAAAATTTCCCTTTACATTAGCAGCAGCAGATATGTGATTGATATCTCATAAGTATCAAGGTACAGTAAAGGTAAAGCAGTCCCATTACAGGCCTGGAGTGGCCCAGAGGGTTCCAGGAAGTTAAAGTTCCCAGATTATGTGACAACGGCACAGAATGGTGGTAAGGTTGTCAGCCTTATGCACTGGCCACCTTTACCCCCAGGAAATGCTTCTGGTACTCATTTCTGTTAGAGGCTGAGTCAACCCCAGGGCCATAGTGCGATCAGAAGGATTATGTCAATGAAAAATTCCAATGACACCATCTGGGATCGAACCAGTGATCTTCTGATTTGTAGCACAGCGCCTTAACCACTGTGCCACCGCGGTCCCCATTGAGGTACAGTATAAAGGAAAATTGACAGTCAGTGAGTGGCTTGAGTTCATTGACTATGTACTGCACTATTTACAGTGCACACAGACTCAGTCATCCATGAGTCATTTCAGTGATGCTACTTGAACTTTGTTTTGATGCAGTTGAAGTAGAGCAAAGAGACATCGGGGCTGAGAACAAAGTGTCATTGGAAGAGTTATGTCGGAAGGCACTAGATCTGTGTATAAAGACTAACCAGTTCTCTGGAGGGACACTTGCTCAAGCTTCGGGACTGACCAGCACCCTAGAGGCCACATGGAGACGCAGGGAAGTTGCACGACATCTGCAGCAGCAGGTTGAAATCCAGAGGTCAACGCTGCAGCGTCTCCAGCTGCAGCTGACGGCACATCACTGGCTGCACGAAGACACGTTGATGATACAGGGAGCGGCTCTGACTGCCATGACACCCATCAGTGAGTATCATGACAGTACATGCTTTAGGGACAGTTCATTGATGTAAGAATTTTTCTAGTTCAGTTTTAGCTATATACCTATATGTCTGTGATGTCTGATATTTGGAATCCATTTTATATGTATGTATGTGTGGAATTAGTAATTGTTGTGCAGCCATTGTGCACATATGATGTGGTAATATTTGAAGGACAGTTTTCATCGAATTTGAAGTTCTCACAGTGGTGTTGCTGAGGTTTCAATCTCCTAGGATGTGACACTGTGTAATAGGGTGGGTCATTCTTGATATTTGAAAGGGACTTAGCACTTACATTCCTTTGAAAAACAGTCTCAAGGATTCACAAGTCTTCTGGGATGTCAGACCTGTGAATCCTTGGGACTGTTTTTGCATATGAAAGATGTACTAAATTTCATCCATTAACTGTTAAGCTCTGAACCATGTTTGACATCCTAGATCATGTAGCAAACCATGCATCCTGCAGTGTGCATGATGTTATAAGTCATTCACTTTTGTGCTTGAGAAATGGCAATGTGATAAGAACAATCCCTTTATGGGACACTGCCTGGTATGCGGCACCATATGCTCAAAGGGTTAATTCTTGTTACATATGATTTTGATGAACTAAAATACTGAAATGGCATTTTATGTACATAACATGTATTAACTATAGTGCTGTCATGGCTGACTTGTCCCCAGGTCGACCAACATTCATGCTAGAACTGCGGAAAACATCTTCTGCACTGCTGGCCTTGCAACCACGACTTAGTGAAGCACGAGAACATCAGAGTTCCCTGGTGGCTAGCGTTGAACAGCGTCTCAAGTGGGCTGCAGGGGCTAACCCTGCACTGACTGAAGTAATGTCTGCATTTGAATTGGCTGTAAGCTCACGCTCTGAGAGGCTCAACCTTGAACAGAGACTGTCTACTGTGGTGGGGAACACGTGTAATGCACTGCTTCATCATGAGGCCTTGCGTACAAGAACATCTGAGGGAGTGGCACATGATACTGCTTTTCTTCAGGTTTGTCCAGGGATAGAAATATTGCTTTCCTGCAGCATTGAATCTGTAATGTTGACCAATAACATTAGAAATTTATATCTGTTGTAAATGAATGCAAAAATTACTGAGCTATAAGAATTTACAGAAGCCACGCCCATACAATTTATGTATTCAGAATTATATTTTACTTTCCTACCTTTTGGTTTTAATCCTGAAGTGTATGTCCAGTTGCTCAACTTTGGCACATAGGCCTGAGGAGGGCTGCACAATTTTTTTAAAAATTCTAGGAGTTACCTCAAAATTTGATATGCCATAATTGTGCCATGAAGTTGTTCCCATTCTGAGGACCCACATTTATTAGGTGCTGCTGTACAAGATAAAGTCACCTGGGTGACCTGGTGTCTTGGATTTGTGTGCCCATTGTCTTGATGTTTGCCTTCAGTGTAACTTATGAGTTTGTGACATGTCCTGTGTTACCATAAAGAAACCAAATATCATGTACATATTATACTGCTTTTAGTTGGTAGAGCAGTGTGAGAAGAGTTGCATGTTAGCTGCAGGGTGCGAGCAGATGGTTACAGCGGCAGAGGAGAGCCTCGTTCAGCTCCTGACTCCGGATGGACCTATTGACCACACATGGATACATAAAGCTGAAATGCTCATCTCAGGTTGGTCATTCTGTCTGCATTCAGAGAACAGAGGAGATACATGAGGAGACAGTAATAGAATTATGTTAGTTATTGCAGTCTGTATGTTTAATGCTTAGTATAAGAGATATAGTAACCTACAGATAAAGGTACAGTTATCTCCATTCTTAATTAAGCATCATGTCATACAGCATATGGGATAGTGGAGATATGGCTCCATATTCTCTTAACCATGGCTCTTACATGGAGATGAGTGGTCAGCTTCACACCTGGCTGTTGAACCCTGTGGGAAATTGCTGTCAGTGTCCACTGCCTAAGATTCTGGGTAGGCCTCAGAGAGAGTCAGGGTGAAGAAGAGATTACAGCTGTGTATTATTTTAGTATTAATACCTTCATGCTGAAGGTCAACCACAGTCAACATGCAGTGTGCATTTAAGAAAAAAAACGTAGTTGCCTGAGCTCATGACCAGTACAGTGCAAAGTAACAGCACCAGTTGAAGTTCTTGTCACCTCGGGATTACTCTGGGCATTTAATTCCAGCAGGATCAATATACTATTTTCCATGGCTCTGTAGCTCTAGTGGACCTAGTATTTCTCAAAAAATTGTTGAGGTGTTGAGATCACTTCCACTTAGACATACGACACTGAGTAAGACTCCTGGATGAGTGATCAGCTGATGCAATAACCCCTACTGACAACAGCCAGTGCTTACAAGAGACAGAGATCCATGCCCCAGGCAGGCTTCAAACCTGTGAGCCCAGCAAGCAAGCAGCCACCGACCCATGCCTTAGACCATGTGGCCACCATGATTGGCAGTAAATATACTATAATTACACATTAAAATATTCTCTTCTTGGCCAAGATGTTGGCTGCTTGATGTAACTGTGTAAACTTTGTGCCCAGAGGTTCTGTTTGTTGCAATAAGTGCACTTTGTTTCAGATACGGTGAAAACATTGCAGCAGAAGCTTGTGGGTCTCCAGGAGTCATTGTCTGTTGCCCAGGATTGCATGAAGAATCAAGTGATAGCTGTAAGAAACCGGTTGTCTTCACACCATAAGTTGATGTCTGATGTTCGAAACTTGCTGAAGTCCATGGTGAAGGTTGGTTCTAAATTGAAATTTGTCATTTCCAGTTGATATTGCCATCAGGAAGGGTCAACATGCGGCAAACTTATTTGTGCATGACTTCCTCCCATAAGTACTCCTTATATATCTGTGTCTAGTGTTTTCCTGTTCTCTTTTGTGTGTCTTCTGTCATATGGTATATATTTATATATACCATAAATATAAATATATTTATATTTTTTTGAAGGTTGCAAAGATATTTGATGTGTGTTTGACTGTGCATCATTGACATAAATGAGGTAAATGACCAGCTAGATGCAACAGTAACAAGTTATTGATCTTCAAACATACAATCTTGTGCTCCTGAGGATGGGCAAAGAATTGCCCAAAACATGTTGAGGTAATTTGAAGATCAATAAATTGTTATTGTTGCATCTAGTTGGTCATCTACTTTATTTATGTTGCAAAGACACTCCATTTAACAAATTTTCATACCTTATATCCATTTTTTGGCCAATTCTTGTGTTTCCAGTTTCAGACATTCATTTTAATGTCAACCAAAATATGTTGCTTAACATCAGCTATAATGTGTCCTCAGTTTGCAGTGTGAGGCGTGAAAGGATATTGACCAAATTAAACTTCACATATTGCAAGAAACTGAAAATTTCTTCAACAGTCAGTTTTGTGCTGTTGGTGGTGTAGAAATATTTGGAAAGAATTGGCTGAGAGAGCAACCTCTTTGCATCTTTCCATACTTACGTATCCTGCTGTAAGGAAAATGATTGTAGCTTGTGCTGATATTTCTCCCCAGTGAGTTTCTGGAACTTATGTATTGTGCCTGGTAAGGCACTAGGATATTCCAGTAGAATGTGCCCTTTTTCTTACAGCTGGAAGATTGTGCATTGGAGGGGCTGCAGAATTATGTGATGAATTACCGCACATACTCTGAACAGTTCTCAGCATTGATTCGGGAGCTGATGTTGGATGAACTGGATGTGGAACATGTGCACCAGGCAGTGGATCAGTTGGAACATCTAAAGGAAAAGACAGGTAAGTCCCATATCAAATGAAAGAGCTAAGGCATTAGATATGTTCAGTAAATATGGACTTTGGCTTGAGTAATTCAAAGGAAGGATTTGTGTTTTATTTTTTGGGAGGCGATTGTAAAAATATAACCTAATGTGCTTTTAGTTCATGAAAGACACTGTGTGGATACAGTAAACCGCTGTCGGTGACCTAGATCAGTGGTTAAACCGTTTGTCACATTTTTGTGAAATTTGATGGAGGAGTTTTCTTTAAAAAAAAATATTTGGGTAAGCATGAATTTCATGAAAATTTTCTCAGGCATAAATTAATTTCTACCCATTCTTTCGATATATCTTGATCAGTTTGGATGAAATTTGTTTTAGGATGTCTCTGTGTTGTGGTGTTGAGCAGTTGTGAGTTTTTAAAAACTTACTTGAGAGTGTAAATTAAATTTTGCACATAGTTTGAACATGTTTCATCTGATTTGGATAAAATTTGTTCAGGAGATGTCCACATCAATTTAATGGCTGATTTTGAGTTTGTGAAAATAGGTGAAGTGGAAGCCATACTTAAGGGCATTTAAGAATTTCTGTCCATACTTTCCACATTTATTGTCAGATTTGGGTGAAATTAGGTTTAAGAGATCTGCACCTAGTGCTGTAGAGCATTTGTGAGTTTTGTGAAAATTGGCACATTGAAGCCTGTATCTTTGTTATGAGTGTACATTATATTTGCTTATTTGTGAGGAATGACAGACATCATTATAATCGTATTCATATGTATGTCACTCGCTAATAACTGTTGTACTTGACCTGTAAATGATAAGTTGGTATTTAAATTTTAACAGATGGTTCGTGGAAGACATATCATTTGAACAGGAAAAGATGATATTATGAAACAAATGGCATCATGTGGAAGATAAAACAGTGATTATGCAGCATGTCTTAAAAATGCGTAGATTTCCTTTTTTGCTTAAACACATAAAATTAATTTCAAGGATGTTCGTTTAATGTGTGTTCGCATATGCAAACATAGGTTGTTTAAGGGTTGATCAAAGAATTTTCATGAAACTAGGTGTGAACAATATGCCATTAGAGGTCATTCCTCTTATAATGTTATGTTTGTTGTCAGTAATGCTTGGTGGTCTTTGGTTTGAACTTCCATTGTGGAAGCACTATTAGCTGTATTTTGTTCATCATGCACAATTTTTGTGTGGCAAACAGACTTTTGAAAAGTTTGAAGGTAAGTTTCCTGTAGAATGTAAGAGAATGTTGCTACTCTTTTACATTCTACGTAGGATGTGTGTTTAGCTTTCAGTTCAGAGGCAGTAACTAAGGGAATATTTCAGCTAAGTATGTGAAATTTTGTGTGCAGATGGATCATGAACATGGCTACACTTATATGTATATATACTATAAATTACAGATTTGTGGTACTGTGAAGTAAGATTATAGTGTGAAAATTTAACGTAATAGAGATGTGGACCAATTGAACATTATGCCCAGAAGAATGGCATAATTATCACACTGCTGTTCTCCCTGGCATTATTGTATCAACTGAAACCTGTTAAAGCACGTAGGCATTGTAAGCTCTTCCCAGAACTTCTTGTTTTTGGTTCCATTCACATATGATGCGTAACATTCTGTTACACTTATTTCTAACCTATCTGTGACCAGTAATGTTGGAAATTCAACACTTTTCATGCTTTTACTGTGACATACAGTTTCAGGTGGACTTCTTTATTCTTTACCACTTTTCTCACTGATTCGCCACTTTGGATTATAAAGGAAATAGGTATGATGGGCCAAATGTATAGATTTTATGTGGACGACAAGAGATGAATACATATGATTGGCGTGAAACCTCCAGCACAGCAGGAGGAGGTAGGAGGAGAGTGATTAGGCTTGGAACTGTAGGTTATGAGGGCGGGAAATGGATGGACCTGGCCCAATCTTGAGCATTGATGTTAGTGGTGTTGAATCATTTAGGTGGTTAGTTTTAATACCCTGAGCAAACATTTCTGAGACCGTTAATATAAATGAGTTGGTATGTAACATCCAGATCCAATTTACGAGGAACTAGTAATGTTTGCAAAACGGCAAGAGAAGGAGCAGCAGGAAGGGGCCTTGGCTTGCAACCGACCTGTGGTAGGTGAAGAAGCAGGCACCTCTGGGGGTCTGGGGATCCGATCCAAAAGACCGCCTCTGCTGCGACAGGAGAGTATATGCATGTCTCCCAGGAAAGGTGTGCCAGTTGCATCGAGTGGTGCCGTCAGCAAGCCAAGCAGAGATCCACATACTGGGAAAGGTAACATGAGAACAAACTGGGAATTTGGGGTCATAGTTCAGCAAATTGAATTACATTTAGCCTTGGCTGTTAATTTTTCTAACTATTGTGCCATAGAATCCTTTAATGCAAAGGCCAAGTTTTAGCAACTGTCATTTATAGTACACTTGCCAAGTGCTGGTGTTTCACTGCATTATTTTCCCATGGTGTTTAATCATTTCTGCAACAATACTGTATTGTAAGAGGTGTCAACAGTGACATATCTAAGAAATAAAATAGTCTGTTGACTGGTATTGTATCAGCTGTGGAGTTAATCATAATACAGTGAAACCCTTGTTTTAAATCATCTTGTAGACCTTACTGAAAAACTGTAAAATCAAGGAAAGTGTAAAATCATGGACTATGAAGACAAGTGGAAAACTAGTATTTTTCACTGCCTTGCTCTAATTCATTATTAAAATGAAGTTTACACAATATAATAATGCATAATTTTTTGCAAACTTTTAAAACAGGACAACTCACTTTTTCAATAACTGTTTAAAATAAGCTCATGAAGTAGCAATCATTTGCAAAATCAAAACAGAATAAATTTCATTTTTTTAACCAGTCCAATATTTTATGCTTCTGTTTTTCTTGATGCTTCATGCGTAGCACTTGTTTTTGAGCTTACTGCATGTCACTAATATGTCCTTCACATCGAGGTTCTGGATGTATTTTCTTGCAGCCTGTAGTCCTTGAAAGTGTTTCACAGGGACTTAGTTTGTTCTTAATCAGCTCTTCCTCCATATCGTCTTCTTTTTCTCCTCCTCCTCCTCCTCCTTCTCCTCCATCATCTCCTTCTCCTCCTCCTCCTCCCTCCTCCTCCTCCTCCTCCTTCCTCTTCCTCCTCTCCCTCCTTCCTCCTCCTCCTCCTCTTCCTCCTCCTCCTCCTCCTCTTCCTCCTCCTCCTCCTCCTCCTCCTCCTCCTCCTTCTTCTTCTTCTTCACCACCACCACCACCACCACCACCACAAGTCAGGTGATCCAGCATCACCACATAATTCACCTTCAGTCGTTATTACCTTCCACATGAGTTTTTTTTGTATTCTGATATTTGAAATCATGGATGATCCACATACCTAGTGGTTGCAAATGGCTTGTGTAGTTTGGTGGGAGAAATATAACTTCAGTATTTTTCAGAGCTGTGTTATCTCTTGGGTGTGCAACACATTTGTCAATGAAGAGCAAGATTTTTCTGTTTTTTTCCCCTATCTGGAGACCCATTTTAATAAGACACTCCTCAAAAGTGGCTTAAGTCATCCATGAATTGGAATTGCTGTGTATTTGGTGGGGAGTTTCTTTATGTTTCTGAAAGAGTGGGGTTTGTTATACTTGCCAGGTGTGAGTGGAGGTAATTTCTCTGTGCCATCAGCATTGCAGCCTAGCAGAACAGTGATCCTCCTTTGATTTTGTTCCACCATTGTAAGAATCACCTTTGTATGTCATCATCTTACTGGGCTGGAGGTTATAGAAGAGTCCAGTTTCATCAGCATTAAATATATCCTTTGGCTGGTACCCATCAGTTATTTTTGGCAGTTCTTCGCTTTTCCAGTCCATCACTGTGTTGGGATTTAGAATGGCACTCTCTCCTGATGTAGTCTTGTATACCAGGTTTTGTATTTTCTTAAAACGGTTGATCCAGCCATTTAAAGCCTGAAAACCGTCGATACCTCAACTAGCAGTTACATGTAGAGCCTACTCCTTCACGTGGCATTCGTCGATTGATGTGTTGGCATTTTGGGCTTGCTTGAACCACGCCGAAAGGATGGTTTCAACTTCTTCCAACTGCAAAGTCTTGAGAGATTTGGGTTCTTTAGAAAATGATGGCCCACAGTGTGCTTAACTTTTCTCTGTTTCAGACCATTTACTCATTTTCATGTTTAATTTCGATACTGACAAACCAAGCGTTGCTGCTAGATCCACCTGTGTTCCCACGCAAGTGTTAGCTTCGGCCGATATTTGCATTTTTTAATCTATAGAAAACACTGTATGTTGTTTCTTCATTTTCTTCTCATTTGGGGACTTTTTCACAATAAATGGAAAGTTTTGACTTCAGTTGCGACAATTGTTGAACATTAAACAATTCCACACTTGCTTTCCCTATAAGAGTTCAAACAAAAATAGTATGGCTTGGCTTGGCTTGCTTGCTTCCAGTGCTTGTTTTATTGGTTGAATTCATTCTTGCAATGGAAGCAGCGCACATTCTATTGGCTAATTTCATTTGACCAATCATAACACTCGTTGGTCAAAAGCGTCACAAATGGTGATGCATATAAAACTGGGGGAGTTTCTGCCATCTAGACTTCAAAATTCAAATGTACAGTCGCGGAAAACACAAAAGTGGGGACACATAAATTCAGAGAAATTTTAACACTGATTTTATGACCTTCAGTAAAGACTATAAATTTATAGTGTAAATTAAGGGAAAACTTGAATTCAGAGAACGTAAAAGTGAAGTTTCACTGTGTATGATGTTCTTTATCTCACCGCACAAGTTGGTGTAGGGGTAGACCTGGTGTCATTCTCCGGCAGGCTGCTGATACTGTACCAGCTGCTGCACTTTATTTTAGTCATTATATTGAACATGTTCTTTATTTGACCACAGCAGTTGGTGTGTATGTAATCTTGTGGACTCGATTTGATTCTGTATTTTTTGACTGTGCTATTTCATGTTCTTGGGCTTTCCAGGAGATGTCAGGATTTTCAGCACTGAAACAGCCTCATTATATAACATACAAATCATTGTAGACCTAAATTACAAGTACCAGTACTGAACATTGCACCACACTCAAAGTATCTAACACCAGATATTTAAGAGACAAGAGACTGTCTTGAGAGTAGCCAGTCATGCATCTGAATGGGTAACATATGTAATTGATAGGCCGTGAAGTATCGTAACAAAACTTCATGGCCTGTTCTATGGTGAACTTCGAATTGATAAGTTTTATAAACCATCCAACCCCATTTATTTTCATATATTACTTTCAGTTTTACATGAATGATGTAGCATTTGCTAAGTAATCATCTAGAATTGGTTGATATTTATAGCCATGCAAGAGAGGAATGCATATGCACTGGGAGTGTGGCGGAGAGTCAGAATGAAGCTGGAAGGTCGAGACCCTGATCCTGGGCGTAGGGCCACAGTGCAGGAACAGGTTAGTGAGGGAGAATCTTATTAATTTCATTCAAGTGATATTACTTCTCAGAGCTTGAAAACTTCTGTATATACTTTGAGGTCTTTGAATTAGTGGTTATGTAAACTTTCATAAGTGCAGTTTGTTTGTAAGTTGTGTGTGTACACTTCTCATAACTGCACTTGAACAAGATGAGCCAGGATAACAGAGTCATTGTTGTAGTGATAAGGCTACAGGCTGGCCAGTCCAGGGTTCAAATCCCAGCAGTGGCAGGAGATTTTTTTCTTCTCCAAAACATCCAGACCAGTTCTGCAGCTCATTTTTTATTTGGTGAGTACCCAGGGTCTTCCTGGGGGTCAAGCATTGAAGGCATGTAGGTGACTGTACATCCTGTCTAGTGTGAGGTTAAGGGTAGAGTTACCCCTCTCCCTCCCCTGTATGCCTTCTTCAGTCCATATACTTTCTGTACACAATTTGTATCCTTCCCTCGCAATGAAAGACGATGTTTCACACCTGTTCCATATAATTGGACAAATTAATTGGTGTTTGATATATTATTTCAACTGAATTACATTTATGGCTTCATTTGTTCAGGTGGAGTATGTCATCCGTGAAGCGATGAGTCTTGACAACTTGGCTTTGTTGTACGAGGGTTGGACGCCATGGGTATGAGGAGATTCAGCGAAATAGGGATCAAGCGTTTGGTTTGAGTTCTGGGCAAAAAAAGTCCTGTCGTTCATCGTAACACATCGTCGATGTCCCCAGCATGGGGGGCAGATCGAGTGGGAGATCAGATGCATACATCCATCTCTCTCCGCGCGTGTACATAACGTGCGGGTGTCCAACTAGAAAGGAAATAAATAAAATGTAAAGCTTGTCATCTGATCGCCAAAGCTTTACAGCCAAGTGAGCAAATGGTGCCTGCGAGCTTGGTTATCGAGCGATCGCTGCAGACCAGCAGATTGTTGGTTGCCATTATGAATTTAACGGACAGCCATGTTCACAGCAGTTTCTTAAGCAACACATACACATGCCCCTCTCTTCATCATTATCTCTTGTCATACTTGCATATATCCTGTGCCTTATACCTCCACAGACAATGGTGACATAGGATCAGATAGCTGGTTATATTCAGGGGAAGTACAGGTGAGAATTTAACTATGGTCGAATAGGTCACATGACTCTGATATGATTTAATCCTGTTTGGAATTTGAGAGATATGTAGATGCTATTTTAAATTGAATGATATGACCCAGGATGCTTATCTGGATGTAATTTATGTTGACTTCTGGTAATTAGGGTATATCCTCTTGATATTTTGTTAATACAATGTGTTATTTACTAGTATCTACTGTGGGACTGTGGTAAAATATGTAAGAAACGTTGCCACACATTCTTCATTTTCATGAATATTATTTTAGCAATGGAATTAGCCTTTGATTTATTTTATTTTTCTCAAAAACAAACCCCAAGATTATATAAACTAATTACAAGATTTATCATCAATAGAAATTTGGCATCATTACAAATGAAGTGAAATTTTGTTGTGTGAACCTTGCTTGCATCTAAACATGATTATGTTCACCTATTTAAAAAATGAATGATTCGCCCAATAATTTTGTAATTTTCTTAAGAACAACAATAGAACCAACACCACACTGTTTGTAATAATGGTTAAGAACACAAATAAACATGAGGGAGATTTGCAGCCACTCTCTGATGTCTTTTTGAAGAGAAGTAAATTTTGTGTGTATTGGTGTATATAATAAGCAGAACTTGGATTTCTTTGGGTTTTACTTCAATGAGGTGGTGGATGTTAAGTAGTTTGTTTTATCTTTCGTGGAATTATGTATTTTAAGGGGCTTTGCTGCATCCAGTCATCATTTGTATCGTCGTAACTATAAAACAGTCACTGCCTAACAGGCTTGACAAATGGGCACAGCTCATTACCAAGAATGTGGGACAGGTGTCAGAAACATCAAGTTATTCTACAATTGAAAACTGAAGTGAGATTTTGTTTCTGCAGTATACTTTATGTCCACTTCTTTGCTGATTTTACTTAGTTGAAATATTAAAATGTGTCAAGATGATAAACTGAATCAAGATTACATGTAGCTAAATTATCTTTTGTGTTAAAGTTTAATAATTCTGTTACCAAAGTAATTTAGTTCATGGTGTGCATGAAGTTTACATGTATAGCTGCAGGAAGTCATGCACTTGTTATGCACTCAGCTCTGTCTGATGTGAGACGTGACAATGTTGCAAAGAATTTCTTAGTTATGTCTGGTAGTTCTGTTTAAATTCTGGCTGACTTGATGTAACAAAACAGTCGGTACATTGCAGATAATGTGTTTACTTGTACCTTAACATTCACATAAATCAGTTCTTTATATATGAAGTATGTTACGATGAGAGTAATGGGGTCATCATACAGGTTTAGAAAGTGTGTTGGAGGAATATGTGCGCAGAGTACTGATTTTGTTAAGAGACAGCAGATATCAAATCTGTATCAGATTGTCATTTGTAATTATATGCCAACACTTCCACAGAGAAACCAAGTGTATTACTAATTTTTTAGGGTAGGAGGAGATACATATACTTACAGACTCTTAATTGTGCTTGATAGAGTGATTGGTTATATTTTTTAATTAAAACTGAAGCATAAGAATCCCAAGGAAAATGACTTACCACTGTATTTATATCTAAGGAACTTGGAATTATACCTTCAGAACAGTAAGCCATTTAGAAGCTAGTCATTATTTTGGTGTCTGGCACGGCAGGCACTTTTGTGCAGTCAGAATTACTTTGTGTTCAGTATGGTTGCTGTTTGCAGTTATGCAAAATATCAAATTGAGTACAACGAGGTAATTGCAATGTTTGTGCCAATGAGGCTCTTTCATGATGGTTTCTTTGCAGCCATACATATTGTATCTAAATTTTGTATAGTCTATATAATGATTAGTTTGTAGTTCATCTTAGAGCATGGTCTGTCATTTTCCACTTCACAGGACATTATGTGTAGATTGCTGATTTGGTACATCTGTTTTTTATGAGCCATTAACTTGGTTTTTACACTGCTGTGGAAGTAAATGATGTCACATCTGTGGGATTGCGGGTTCGTTTCATTGTAAAGTAGGTACAAGGTGGAATAATACATGTTTTTTTTGTGAGATGAGAGATTCTTGAATGGAGAGAGGGTATGTGTTGCTGATTTGTGGTTGCCAGGGGGGGCGCCACCAATGTTAATGGAGTGTAACTGAGCCCTTAAAATGTCTTGTGCACTGTACTACTTCAGTTTGGTTTGGTGACAATCACACATATCTGACAGTTCTCATGTATTATCAGTTACCATCAGTCTGTGTGATTAAACAGTGTTCAGCTCATTTCAAATGGAAAAATATTTACATTTCAGAGATACAAGCAAGTGAATTAGCTGTAAGTTACGCAGATACTTTCCGTTACTTTAAAAGTACGCGATCCCATTTAGTAATAGGAACATACAAGTTGTGGCTGTCAGGGTTGTGGCACTGTGTACTGTGGTAGGAGGATAGCAACATGTCTGAGGAGGGTGCTTATGTAACCCTTGACCCTGAAAATGGGGCATCATGTTCCTCTGAAATGTCGGTATATGTCTTGACGGTGTCAGAACACACAAGACCACTGAGCACACAGTGCCTTGAAAAGCTAAAATCTTAAATTCAAACGATTCTTTTGGTTATGTATTTATTTTTTTAAGTCTCATCAAAGCATATTTTTGAATGATTAATGAACTTGGTTAAAATCAATACACGAGATGGGATGTCTCTGTGTTTAAGTAATTGTGAACTTAAAACCTGATTCATGTGTAAATGGATGCCATGATGAGATTGTCATAGTACGTTGATTTTTCTTAGGAAGTTCAAATGAAATTGGGCAGAATATTTCATTCTTCTCTGTAGTGCTGATTTTTCTCACATAATTTGCTTTGTTTTTTGACTATGTATCCAACTTATGTACTTTTATGTAAAAACATTTCGAGAAGGATTGAGCACTTGCTGGCAGTAGATGTTTAACCTTTTTTATGCCTTGTTCCCCCCACCACTATCGTCTGGTCGTCTAAAGTCCCCACACCCTGTCCCTTCTCCAAAAGATCCCCCCCCCCAAATATTGTGAACTTTTAAAATCCACTTTTTATTTTTGACTGACATAACTGTGCGCTCTGCAAACATGAAAGTTGACTTGACAAGTATGGAAAAATGAGGAAAAAGTGACAATATGGGAAATAATAATACATAAAAGAATAAGAATTCTTATCACTGAGAAGTTAGATACCATATATTCTCGAATCTAATCCGCACCCCTTTTACAGTTTCAGAGGGCTAAAAAATCAGATGCGGGTTAGAATCGCGTGTGGATTAGATTCACGAACTAACCTTTTTTCATTTAAGAAATCGGCAAAAATTAGTGCGAAGTGCTTTATTCATGAGGTGCACATGGACATAATTGGGTAAAGTGGCCGGAGCGTGAATCTGACGACAAACCATTACATAGTGTGGAATTAACTTGTGGGGCTATAATTCTATGCCTCTACATGAATGTACGAAGCTTTTAAATGGCTGCAGCGCTGATCAGCTGTGGTGCGTTTGTACCACTTCACACACAGCGCGTTAGTCGGATAACGGTTAAAGCATTGGTAACATCCAATCTTATTCAATCAGTCTGCCTTGTAGGCAAGGAGCAGTTGAAGGAAAGGTGCAGATTAGAACCATGAACTAACTTTTTTTCGTTTTAGAAATTGGCAAAAACTAATGCGGAATAGGTTTGGGTGTGGATTAGATTCGAGAATATATGGTATGTTAATAATTCGTGACATTGCTGGTTTTAATTATGAATGTCAGGGTTAAATTAACCATTAAAATTTGAAATTCTGAAGCATGTTAACACATTTTCATGTGCCTCTCATGGTTGTTTACCATTGTTTTGCCCATATGACCATATATGACGTAGGTTGGACTGTAACATGGTGTGACAAGACAAAATGTTCCTGTTACATAGTTTTTTGTTCGTATCATTACATGATGCAAGTTGCTAGCTGTTGGGATTGTTCACATATACATGCTAAGGTTGTGTTAAAGTGACTGGACTGGCGGCAAGCTGCCACTTTCAGAGGTTCGTGGAATGATGATGTAACAACAGATTTGTTTTGTTTGCATTCATTCATCCGTGAGCTGAGTTCAGGTGTCTTTTTGTGGGCTTAGTGTTCAAGACACAACTTATTTCCACTTTTCATGCGGTTGCTTGCCAGAGAATCAGAGCTAGGCATTGCCTGTGCGCCCACGTACATGTTTGTGTGTGTGTGCGTGCGTGCGCGCACACATCATCTATTTAACAAGTGCTGTCAATTACTGAGGTTTTATAGCATCAGCCTAAGTAGGAGATTATGATCCAATGAATATAAAAGAAAAATAACATGCAATATTTGATTCATTGCGTTAAGAACGTGTTGCCCTGTACTCAAAATTTTAATACTGAATAATTTTGGCTGTTCACATATTTGTATTTGTCCTTTTATCTCTGAACAAACTGTGTGATAAAGGCAGTTTTATTCACAAGTGAAATGAAAGCCACACATATTAGAGCAAGAATTTACAGACACAACACAATAATCTAGTGTTTTTTCATGAATCGCACTTCCGCTTTGAAATGACAGTAACATGCTTATTAGCATTATCACTGAGTACAACTGTAAAATTTTCCAGGCTGCAGACAAAGTAAATTACATTACTAGGAATCCTTTTATTCTCTTGATCTTTGTTGTTATTGTAAAAAATAAGAATTGCATGCCAACAAATGAAACTGTCTGCTGTGTGCCACATCCGGTGAACTAACTTCGAAAGTTGCCATAGAAACAGAAATAAAATAACGGCTACAAAACACTTTTGGCATGAGAAAGGTTAACTGAGTTTAATGGCAAAATTTTATAACACTGTTGTTTCTTCTTAATAATATACTATCAGCATATGAATGATTATGCACGGTGCTGTCTTTTTTCCCCCCTCTCTCCCAACTTCTTTGAGTGTGTGCTGACACTTTGTGTTCGTAAGAGGAGAATGGTAACATATTGCAAATGATACAATTTTTTAGTTTTTCCATTGTGGCCAGTACCAGTGATTTACATTTTCGTGTGAAGAGTTTAACACATTTGCCATCAAATGTTTTACTGTATATTCCAATATTCATGCTTATTACCATCACTAACCACATTGCATGACTAATTTAGGCACTTAGTAATTTCGTAGTCATGCATATCTCCCCATATGAGTTGGCTGTGTCTGTAACTTTATGATGTAACTGATAATCAGTCAGATTTTAAAAATTGCTTCACCTCTACTTTGGCATATATACAGACCATAATGTTAGCTGCAGATTTTGTAATCTGTTTGGTTAGATGTTAAACCCATATGATTTAAAATTTCTTCTGTGTGCAGCAGTTAACATTTTGAAAGCAAAAAGTATTAGGTTTTTTGGATGTGATTCTGTGCTGTGTTCAGTACCTTGGTTCCAGGTCCTTGCCACATTCTCATGATTTACCTGGGTATCATTGCATTATGATACTATTTTTATATTCCTGTTTAATCAGTTTAGCCTGAATAACTTGTTATAAAAACAAGTGATACTTTCTCGGTTAAATAGCTGTATAATTCAGTGAGGTTTTTTAATGTGGAAAGTAAAAACTGAGCTTAGATATCTCTATTGAAAAGTAGTTTGAAGTACCAGAATGTGGAGAAGCAGCTGAAATGAGTTTGTTATCTCCTTTGGTGAATTGCCATGGCTTTAATTGTTGCAAGAAGAGTTATTGTGCTGAATATACGTAGATAATTGGGATGGGGATTGGAAAGTGCTGTTACCTATTAACCACTTTGTGATTAAAATTATGTGTCCTAGTGTACATTTGAGTACAGTTTTTAAGGTGGGCTATGCCCTTTCCTTCCACATATTGCTGGAAAAGTTCAATTGGGGAACATGTTTCTTAAGCTATGTTTGAGTACTGTGAAAGCTGTGATTGTGGTTATGCCAAGCAAAGATAAAATCTGTGGGAAAATTAAATGGTAGGTGTATAACAACAGGAACTTGAACCAGAATGGTAGTGAATGTCTTAACATATATTGTATTGACTGGAAAACAGGAGCAGTGTTGTGTCTTAAAAATCCATATTTGCTTCAAATTTTAGGAGTTATTTGTGTGTGTGTGTGTGCTTGCGCACATACACATGCTTGCATGCCCTTTAAGTGTGTTCTGTTATTTCATACATTCTGTAGTCTTTACAACAGGACGACAGCCTCTTCCAAAGCACATTCTCCGCAGAGTGCGATCTAGTGCTTCCTCTTTCAATTTCTAATATCATCATGACATCCAGTAGCTACTTGTGTCTTCTTCCTCGTCTTCCCATCACTTATATCCTTTCTTCTCTCTTTTCTTCAGTAATGTGTTTTAGAAGGGAGTTCCTACACAGGAAGTGACCAGTCCAGTTAGCCTTCCTTCTGTTTATTGTATGTAGGGTATTCCTGTCCTATTGTTATCTGTTGTCATTAGATAATTATGTGTGCTGAATATTTGAGTGTGAATGACCTGCTGATACTTAACAACAATAATTAAAATGACTACAGGCAGCAACCACATTTACATAGTACATACTTGCTTTTCATGACAGCAGATAACATCGGTGGTTACGGACCTCATGGTGCGTAATTGTAGTATTTTTTTCTGGTATGTTCTGCATGTTCTGCAAAATGTCTGTATTTTAATTTTTCAGTGGTGAAAGTGTGAAATTGTATGTTGGAGAATCCCAGTTTTGTGCTTTGTGAAACAAGTGAATATCATTAACTTCTTTGAGTTAACCACACAATATTGTGACCATATGTCCCTCCAGCTGTTTGGTTTGACCTTCCTGTATACTTCTGTATTCTTCAGTTCAGCCATTATGCTCACACCAATACTGTTAGTGATAACCTTCACAAGTGACAAATTTTTTGGGGTGTAGTTGAATGCTGCAGTAGGTAGAAAGGTGGAATCTTTCACTGCCCTCTTCCCACCATGCACGGGACTTTGTGGTGTGGCATCGGTGTAGAGTTGGGGATCAATTGTGTGTTGAGTCCCATAACAGAAGGAGTTAGCTGACGGTAATACTCTTTACCGACTGCAGCCAAATGCTTTATACACATACAAAGTCTAGTAATTGCATGTATGTTTTTGAGTCATTCGGTCATGTGCTTTGATTCTCACTCCATTGGTTATATCTTTTATGTAGCTCTTGGAAGACCAAAACTGACATGAAGTATATATAAGCGTTCAAACTGTACAGTTTTCAGTTCATACCTCGCAGATAATACAGTGTGCTTCTTTAATGAGGACCAATTGGTAAATGCTGTTGGTGATACACTTGCTCTTCATGACTATTGGAAGAATGGCACACAACACATAGGTGCACTGAATGGGAAAAATTCAAAGTTTGTAGGATTAAATCTAGTGGTGCATATACTAACCACTTAGCGTCAGAGGGTTAGTAGTATTACATGGATTAAAATATCTGTTAGTTTGCAACAGTGTATTTTCAGTCACCATGGAAGGAAAGAAATAAAAGAAGTTATTTTAATTTCTTAAACTTAGAATAGAAAGAGTAAAGGTGAGCTAGCTGGAAACATAAAGGGGTGATGTATACTCTTAACTGGTATTAGTACAGTCCAGATAATATAAAATGGATTTTTTAAATTCTGTCCAGTTCCTTAAATTGAGCCTTCTGTTTTATAACATAAGTAGTAAGATCAACAGCTCATGCACCTAGTCTGAAAGTTTTGTTGAAGTTAGTGCAAATATAAGACCTTTCTAAAATTTAATTACTGAAGCATATTACTGTGACAAATTACCATTTGATTGAAAATATGATCAGATTTTGTCATTCTGACTAGCACAAACAGCAAATGGTAGAAACCTGTAGCAGCATTTTGATTCTATAAAATTAACTCTCTTTCTAACGCCACCTCATGTACTTAGTTTGGTACATTCTGACAGACTGTTCACAATGCTGATTTTTCTTGCTTGACGTGACTGGTGGCTGATCTAGTTTAGCATATGAGTATATAAGCCCTCAGAAGTAAAAAGATTGCCTTTTGTGATGTGTTACTGTGTAGTCTGGTAGTTAATAAATACATTTTAGTGGAACTTGCTGCCTACATCTTCAAGGCAGATGAAACATGGATGTACATCCCAGAAGACCATATTCTGATGCTGTATTTAGGAGGAAATAATGTGGTTGTAATGACATGGATACACCCAGTCTACAGTAACATGTCATATGTTTCCAAATAATAACTTCTGCTCATATAAAAGCTGGTGCAGTGAATATGTTTTCTAGGTTGAAGTTGTAACAGATGTCAAATGCTGAACCTCTTTGTAACACTAAATTTATAAAATGATTGATATGTGTGGTTTTGTCAATTACCAAACCATTAATTGGGCTTTAAAGCACAGACTTCACTGTGATGGCCACTGTGGCTTGCAAAGGGTACAGAATATATTGCTAAAACAATGTTCATTACATGCTGCAAAATATTACCATAACTCTATATCTTTGGCAAATGTGCTTTTGCTAAAAGACTAAGACAAATAGCATTGGTATTATGTACCCTCCCCACCCCTCCTCCCATTGGTCATTTATCAACAGTCCGTTGTGTGTATTTTGTACCCCCTTGCTCTTACAAGCTGTCTACTTATTTTTAACCTTCATGGTAGACACTAATGGTAATGAAATGTTTATGACCTATTATTTTCCAACACCCAGTGGTATAAAAAGTTGTAACCAATTCTTTTCACTTCTGAAATATAACAAGTGGGTAACAAATATTTAATGCCTAAATAATAGATATTTAAATCAGAGGAGAGGTTAGAAATTAATAGTGGCAGTTGTAAAATGTTTAATTATTTTGGAGGTATATTTGTTTCAGTATTAAAAGCTTAAAAACGTTCTTTGCTCAACGTTTAGAAATTGCTGGTGAGCATTATATTCTTTTCACGTCAAACCAGGCTTTTTTAAAACTTAACAGTAAAAAATTTTAGTTAACATCTATTGGTGATATCTGGGCCGCTGTTAAGGATAAAGTGCCTGTAGTTTGTTCTGTTCAGTAGATTCTGAATATAATTTTTTGAACTGTCTGTGAGAGTCTGAATTAGTTATTATGCAGATTTTCTAACTGCCAGCAGTAGCATATTTTTCACTCATCAGAAGTAACGTAAAGAGCTCTTAAATATTTGATATTAAAAAAGATCAATAAGGGGCAAGAAGAAGTATTAGTGCCAAAATTAATATACTTAGGGAAGTTTAGTTTATTTTTTTTTTTGTGGGGGGGTATATTTCTTTGTGTTCAGTTGTTATAGTTTAGTTAACCTGTATTTCAGAATGATTGGTTTTTCATTGTCAGATTTTGTTAATGATGCAGTTGTTGGAGTTTCCAATAATTTCATCTGTGAGAGTAATGAATATGGTTCTGAGGGTGAGTGTGTAATGAGTGTTTGAAAATGTATGTTCCTTGAGTACATATGTATGAAACATTTTTGTAGTAATTTTTGTGTGTATGGTGTAATTTCTTTCCTAACTCCACATGTACCTGTAATTATCTTTTCCCTTTCTTGTTGGTAGATATTTATATTCAGTGAATTTGAAAAACAATAAATATGCCAAGGTTTATAGGAAATGTGGTGTATTAGGGTTGCCCATGTCCAGTATAGATTATGGTATGTGATGGGAATTATATCATGCCTGGCTTTTTAATGACGTTCGCTGAAGAGGTTAGGTATGGTAATACGTTCTGAACAAGGTAACAAGTGACATTAGTAGTGGTTTGTGATGTCCTGTGATAGGTATCAACATTTGTTTGTTGTGTGTGTGTTATGATGTAATGAACATGTATTTCCTACTTTTTAACATCTTGTGGACGTGGTACTGTTACATTTTCTCTTTTCTTTTGACAGCCATAATAAAGGTGAAGCTTGTAAAAGGTCCATTTGCCCTTGTTTTTCCTAAAATGTCTCACAGCATGGAATATAATGATTTATATAACATAAAGAATGTGGAAATATCCAAACATGAAGTTTGTAAAGCTCATTTACCTTGATGTTTACCTACTGCAAGCAGAAGTCTGTTGCAGGCAACTAAGTACACTTGATATACTTTGTTCACTTTAAAATTGATCAAAAAGATTTTTGTAGCAAGGCACCTGAATTTTGTAGTATGTATTTTTATTTCATTTAGAAGAATCGCATGTTTAATTTTATCATCAAGTAAAGAGGGGTTTGTACTGGGTAAACATAACCCAAAATTACATTGACTGAACAAAAATACTTCACTTATCTCACTTTGTTAAAAAATAAGCTCAGAGAATGCCACCTTTTGCTTTTAAGTTCTACTCAGTGATATTTAATTCATTTATAAAATTATATTAAAATATTCATGACAGTTGAATACAGTAAAATTTTCTTGAGTGATAGCAACACCAATTCAAATTAAGATCCAACATTATAGAGACCTTGCTCTTTCCACCGTTAGGGACTAATGTTGAATTATTCCTCCATATTGGTGTGGCTGATTGGTTGGGAAGACTTCCTCATAATTCATTAAGTCAGTTACGAAAATGTGTTACGGTGTTAAACCATGGATGTTCTGCTGTGTTACGGTGTTTAAACCATGGATGTTCTGCTGAGCTGCGCTGGTTTGTAATTTGGATGGGAACAATAAATACAGGAGGAGTTCTGGAGGCTAGACTTTACTTTAGATCTGAACTTGAAGTTGATCTTAGGTAAGTTGCAGATGTGTCAACTGGATGGAACTGGCCCTGGATTGGATCTTGTGATAGTCTCTGGTTGTGAGCCTTTCAGACTTAGATTGTCAGATTTTATTGTATATTATGGTAATCTTCTCAATGAATGAAATGGGAGGGGTGTGTAGTATGCCTTGAAGACAGAAAAAAATGCAAACAGAATTTTTGTCAGCCTGAAAGGAAGAGGCCATTTTCAAGATGGGGATCTTAAGAGGATAGTATTAGAATGGATCTGAAGTAAATATTATGTGGCGGTGTTGTTTGGGGTCATATACCTCAGGACAGGAACTAATGTTGGGCTATTGTGAATACAGTAACAAATGTTTGGTGCCATAACAAGCAGGGAATTTATTGATCTTATGATCAGCCGTTACATTCTCAAGATAGACTCTGTTCCATAGAGTTGGTTATTAGAAGAGAGTTGCTTTGCTGGTCAGCTACTTGTTTGTTCTTTATTATTCATAGACTGTACTGGTAACACTTAGGGACTGCAGGGGTAGAAAATGAAAGTTAAAAAAATCTCATAACAGTATATTGATTTATTGACTGGAGTATTCATTATATATAATATCAACACTTTATAAATACTCCGTTGTAATATACATTTATTACTGACATACAAAGAACCAAATAGTCCATATTTATCTTACAATACTAAGTAAAAGTTATTTGATATATGAACCCCTGAAAGGCAATGTGGTGCAATTTATATTTTCTTCATTTGGAGAAGTTGCACTGCCTTGGCTGTTTGGTACCATAGGACCATCACTGACCTACCGTCACAAGTGCTGCGCTCTAAGGGGTACATTAGTAACTATGACTTACACTTTTTAACCAGTGCATGGGGGTTGGTGTTTTGATGCCATGTAAGCAAGTACCTCACTTTTCTTGCAAGACTGACTGACATACCTTTCAGTGGCTCATATTAATTTTTTAAACACTGCACTTTATACATACTGAATCATTTCAGTAACAACATGTGATGTGCCACATCCTTAAACTACACTGCTATTATATGCAGAAGAAACTTCTCTCACAGAGGTAAGTTTCTGCCTTTTAAAAAATTCTTAACAATGAATGATATCACAGGCAAATATAAAATTCTAAATAAAACCACCTGGAGCACACCAATTGACAGTCCAACAGAAGCCTACCAGGCTGTGATGAAAAATCCACAAGGAACCACAAGCAGCTAGGTTTCATGCAAGTGTGCTGTCCCTTCAGTTATTTCACCATTCATTATTTGGTTTCCATTTTGGGAAGTAACATAACACAAGCACAGTTTTAGACTGCATGAATAGTTTCATGTATACCAGAATTTTTAGAAGGTCTACCTTCAGAAAAAATGTTAGACAAGGACAGCTCTGTTTCTGTCGTGGGCTGCACATGGTTGTGATGGCATATGATACAGCAGCATGAGGTTTGTTGTACGTAGTTCCAGGAAAAATATATCTTTGCTTCAGAATTTGTTGGATAGAGGTATAAAAACATGTGTTGTAATCCCATAGTTCTGAACTATGGATGTCCAAATCAGCTGTAGAAACGTTTTCAGTACTGTTCAGTACTTGTGTAATTTATTAAATGTGTCTTAAATACAGGATTACTGCTTCCAGATGCCAGTTGGTTGCACTCCCAGATATAGCATTAAAACACAATTATTTCAGGTTGACATTTGCAGTGGAAAAAACCAGGATGCCACAGTTCACATAATAAATGTATCATTTGTTGTTAATATGTCAACAGTATTCTAGACAACAGAATAGATAGCCATGATAACTCACAAACATGAATACTGGGATACAGTTCAGTAATGCAGTCTGGCAAGTTTCCCAGTTTTAAATTAATGAGTCTTTTGGTTTATAAAATTGTGTCGTGCTGTTTGAACAATTTCATGCCATTTTGGAGTGAAAGATGGAGACAATTTGTTGTAATTGAATTTCATGTTGTAGTGACTACCACTTCTGCTTCACATTTAGTATTCAAGAGGTAGTGCGATTCTTGGTCACATTACTGGCAGTTGTTTTTATTCCCTCAGCTTGCTTGGCAGTGCTGGAATAGTGGAATATCACCTTCAAAGATTCCACAAGTGGCTCCTGACAAACCCCCATCACCATTATACAGCCTTGACACTAGATGTTTGCAACAGAGTCATTAAGTAGCCTCAGAATTAATTATAATGTTGATAAAATGTCAACCTGAAACAGATTTGAGTTCAGTTTTGATTTGTAGTATGGACATCTTCTTCCAGAAGTTGTGCAGTTAGAACTGCATACCATAAATATGTAATACTATCATGGCATATTCATAAAATGATTTGCATAGCTTCAATCTAGCATCAAATACATAGGAGGAACAAATACAGACATGCTACATTGACACACAGTTCTTACAAGACCGCATTTGGACCACCTCGGGCTCATTCTCCTATCGATTACGTGCTTGTGTCAATTTTATCCCTGGCAAAGCACTTCCAGAACTTTTCAAGATATAGTGTGAATTAAAAGGTACAATGAACATACTGCAAACCACACCCAGTCATAGATCATAGCCAGTGCCTAGTGCAGTCCCTGTATCTTACTAAGTACAAAATGAACTTACTAATTTTGCATCAAGTGTGAAGTTTCATTAGTTTGACAATTGCTTTATCTGCTAGTGGTTTAAAAGTACCTTTATTGAATTTAAAAGTTGCAGCTTTAAACTACACCACTCTGTAATATTTAAAAATAGCATATTTAACCATATAAAATCCATGTGCCTAGTTTCAATACTTGGGCTGTTTGGCACCAAACATTCTGATAAGCTGTTGTGAATGTGAAATGGAGGATGTTGAAAACAAAAGTGCAAAATGATGATGTTAAGAGCAAGCAGTGGCTCAGTCTTGAGAGTATGAAGTTTTGTCACAAACAGTAGATCAGTAGCTGTAGTCAAAACGGAAATACCTAGAAGAAACTTACGTACTTTGAATATTCTTTCATACATCTAATACACAAAACTACAGATTTAAGTCACTGTAACCTTTAGGAAAATGGATTTGATAATGTATTTTTAAGTTCTTCAGTAACCTTGCAATACATTTTAAGTGCAATGAGTTGCTTAGGATAATAATTTGGTGAAAGAGCAGCATTATCAACACCGTTTAAAGGTAAGGCCCTAGGAAACTGTACAGTAAATAGTTCACATTTTTCTAAACCTGGGGTCACTATTCCAACAAACTGTAACCATCTGAGATTAGTAAACTAGCAATTTTGCTTTAACAAGACTTTTAGGCTTTAACAACTAACAGATCTGTGCTGCTGAATTATATGTGCTCAGGAAAAAGAAACCCCTATATATTGAGAATGTGTTTGTGTGTGTGTGGGGTGGGGGGATTGTTCAACAGGTCACTGGAACACATGACTGGTAACATTTCTCAGGACCTGAGAAAATTCATTACCTGTATAAAACCAACTAGATGCACTAATTCTCAAATTTATTTTTGGAATAAAACTCTACGTGTTTTGGACAGTTCCTCTGTCTATCATCAGCAGCGCTTCACTGTACACACAGCAATAGGTATATGTCATACAGATTTGCTGACAGCTTGCGAGCAAGCTGTCAGATTTTTATTCCAAAAATAAATTTGAGAATTAGTGCATCTAGTTGGTTTTATTATAGGAATTTATCATGATGCACGGTCACCTGATCGTCAAATTCATTACCTGATATTAATGTAACAAGACTAAGAATTGTGCACTCTGTGACAAGGCACACATGTAAACTAATTTCACTTCAGATTGGTTGAATTAAATGATTGTGGAGTGAAAGTGCAACCAGTGTCTTCCAGGTATGTAAGCCAGAACCACAGCACACCACTCCAACTGCATTTACAATAGGATTCCTGTCTGTCCATTACTATATTACTGTAGTTGTGCTACTAGTTTTTTTAGTGAACAGTTTTTTGTTACAAAATGTGAGCTATAATTTTGAAGAAATGAGGCAAAAGGTATAGATCCTCATGACTGAGGTGAACCACTGCAAATCTCTGTCAGGATAAACCATAATATATGAAGTATAGGCATCTTACAAATAGACTGTGTCTGTCAAATTTTGAAAAAAATCCTGCTCGCAACACTACATATTTATTTGCTGCCCCAAATCTTTCTTTAAAAGTACCTGAAACAACTTCAAAACATACCTTTATACTTTTTAAGGCAATGGAACTCTAAATCTTTCCACAACAACACATTCTGTTTTTATCAATTACTGTTTCTAAAATAAAATTTACTTTAGGAAAAAAAAATTCTTTGAGTGCGTAAGTCCAACCAATGAAAAGTTCATGACAACAGAGTGGTCTGAAAAAATAGCTAAAGGAGAGTGTGATAAATTGGTAGGGTCTATTGTTTCTATTCAGCTCCTGAATTAAAATTTAAAAAAGTAATACTGAAACAGTAGTACCATTGTGGTTTTTGTCAGCAGATGCATTTTCTTTCTCACAGATGCTGTTGCTTCCCACACACAAATGGAGCATATGGGGTGAAAATAAATGGCCATTTCTGATTGCCAGCTCCAGTTAAATCCAACGAGGTGAGTGTGACAATGTTTTTCATCCTTGATGCTAGGAATATAGAGCTCTGTTTACATTAGTATGTTATTTTAATCATCACTGATCATGGTTATATGTGCAGAGAATGTTACAGTAGTTCCTTAAATATTAGTGGAGGTATTCTTACAGGGTAACAAGCACAGCCAGTGATGTTCTGGAATATTTCTAATTATTTGCTAGAATTAAATGCGTAGTAAATACTCTTCCAAACTGGATACCAATTCCAAGTATCATTCTCATCTGCTTTTAGAATTACCTGTTCAAAATAAGCAGCCAAATCACATGGGGATAAACATTACAGTTGTAAAGGTACAGCTGTCTCTGTGTTGAAATAACTAACAACCACACCATCAAGAATGATGGAAGTATGGCTACAGTCCTTCTGAATTTCACTGCTAGATGTAAATGGTCAACTTCACACCTCAGCTGCTTTACCCTGAGGGAAAGAGCGACTGGTACCCATTACATGTGGGACTGCGTGGGCCTGAGCTGGTCATGTTTGTCCCTGCTAGGAAATGAATCCCAATTCTCTGGTACTACAGCCTATAGCCTAGACACTACGATGACTGAGACTTGTGCCTGGATAATTTGCGGGACAGAGTGTCTGCCTTGAATGAGCTTGTAATGTACTGGCTAGCAACAAGCTGAGGCAGTTCTAATCACTTGTCAGTATATGTTTTATATCCTGTCTGGCTACAATGTGTATAAATTTTGGTGATTATATTTGCAAACAAACTGGAAATTTTAAAACTTACAATTTAGCAGCCAGTGATGTATCAGGCAAGTAGGACCACCTGAACGACAGACATGAACAGAATTGGAACAGTTCTTGTGATCATTCACGGGGCCAAGGGCAGTGTGACCTTTCATTTCAAGCAAAAATGAGTCTTGAAAATTAGAGTAAAACATGCACTTAACTCATTGAAAACTAAAATTAATCTTCATTTTATATTAGGATTCAGTTTTTAGCTCTTGCAGGACACATTTACTGTGACAATTATATGGAACACCTAAACATAATATGTGGACAAAATGAAAAGTTTAGTGTGTCAGACCATACTAGCCAAAAGGCTTTAAAGGGTTAATGCACCAAATGACAAAATAAATTAAGATGGCGCAAAATGCAGTCATTATGTGGGACCAACCGTAAACTAACTGGAATCAAGATCTGTATAAGTAGAGGGAAATAATAATTCTGCTAGCTTTTTAAAGTTTCCTAGTAGTCGGGCATACGCTGTACTTGAGTTAACATCTCCATAAATGATAATGAAACACAAATTTGGTAGCATCTCCTGTCACTGTCATACACAAGCATGTCATTATTAGATCTCCACTTTTCTGGGATGTTAACACAGAGTAGATTTGTAGTCAGTTACTGACGTTTTGGGACACGCTATCAGTACCATCTTCAAATATGAAGCTGACCCTCAAAGAGGGGACCAATAGTGTGTTCCAAATCGTCTGTAACCAACTACAAAACTATGCTAACATCCCAGAACAGTGAAGATCTCTTTTATACCATGGCAGAAGCTTGAAAACAAGCGTATAGTTATTAATGGATTTATGTCTGTGCTATAACCTTTAACAGACAAACTGAACAAAGTTGCCCCATTAAATTCACACTCTTTCCATCCAAAAAGGGAAAAAGCTGTCATGCAGGAGGAATTTTAAACTGAATAGTGACTGGGCTGCAGCATAAAACTGGAATTTTAAAGGCCATGTGCTAAAGGTTAAATTCATACTTCTGGGGAGAAATCTTATTTAGTAAATTTCTGTTAATGTTTCATATTGGAATAACCAGCAACCTAAAAGTAAAATAAAAGTCATATACCACAACTTCTGGCTGGTGATTTTATGAATGATCACTATAAGGCACTATTCTGATGAATCCTTTGAAATATTCCTGCTCTGCTGAGTACGCTTAAGATTGGACTAAAAAATGGTAGAAATTTTCATAGCTTTTAAGGTAAAAGACAAATTAACCTTGCCTTTAGATTCCACTTCACTAATAACAGGATGGGTGACATTACAACTACAAGTTATTAGTCTCAAATTTTGCTCTTTTCTTTATGAGTTTACAGAAAACACTTATATAGCAGTAGTAAATGTAATCACTAAAGGACTGGAGGCATTAGAATTTCCTAAAACTATTATTTTTCTGTGTGTCCTGAGGAATATATCATTATGTTAATTGCAATGGAACAGACCCGCTTCTCTCATAAATGGAATAAAGGAGTCAATAAATATTGAGTTGCTAACATGTCAATGCCAATGCAGCAACTGCCAATAAATAAATATCACACTCAGTATGACATAACAAAGACATATCACTCAGAGAAGATAAAAACAAAACCTCAGGGCCCTAACTTCATATCAGAGGTTCCAACAGTGGGACCTTGTTCCCTTTACAAGTTCATTACAAGCCAAAATGTGAGGAATATTAAGGAGATGAAACTTCATGACTGCCAACACACTTTCAGTCAATGTTTTCTTTCTGTACCTTACAGGGAAGCAACCTCTGTGTCTGGTCATCACAACATGACGATGTACAGCAGATGTGAAATGTAAAAGCTCCACTCTTTGTACACCTTGGTAGTAGATAAAGACAATTGGTCAGATTTGAACCTGCACATGTCCAACCTTTAAATCCAGTAGTTTTCAGTCTTTAGGGTTCACGGCACATTAAGGATTTTTTGTGTGTGTGGCACACTAGGATCGCAGAAGAGTAACAAACATAACTATAAGAACACACACCTATTTTTTTTTAATAACGTATACCATATAAAAACACGAAGTTCTCGTAAAGTATAAGAGCAATATGTAAATCCAGGGGTGCATAAATTTTCTAGAAATATGGCAGCCATCTCAAAATTCTAGGTTCCAAAAGGGAGACAAGATGCCAGTTAAATACTGAGGATACACAAATATTAGGCACCATCATACAAAATTTTGTCACCACAGTAACTTGGAACACAACGTGTGTGTGTCTCTGCAAAAATCTCATATTTTCCAATTGAATCATAACAAAATGTATCAATATTGATTGCAACCTTCAATTTTCAGTCTTAACCCTTTAAATGCCGAGTTAAATCCCATCTGCCATTTGCTGGCATTATTAGGAGCTCACCCTATTCTCCACGTTAGCAGGGTAGGGGTTAAACTCTCATAATTTTCTGATAACTGCAATTGCTTTACACATTAATGTGCGAACTACCCGATACATTGTTGACAATACTATTGAGAGTTAACCTCTCAACAAATTCTGTCTCTCACTGTCTTTGCTCACAATAAACCTTTCTTTATTTCTGTATGTGGATTCAAGATTTCATTCCTTTGACCACAAATCCACCTCAATGCTGGTAATGCCATATTACAAGTACATATTAGGCAGGTCTGTGACTGCAGCCAGCTGGTCGCAATGCAGTATCTTTCATTACTAGTTCATTCTTGTTCTTATCTCAATTCCTGACAGTTTTATCAATTTTTGCCCCATTTCAAACTAAAACAGATAGCATGATCAGTATAAAGATTAGGCTAGAGGCTGTATGATCTGAGATTCCCAAACTGGCATGGACAAGAGTCTTTCCTCTTTTCAAAAATGTAAAGATGGGCTCTGCGGCTCAACCAACCTCCTTTTCAATGGGTACAGGGGTCCTTTTGTGACAGTAAAGTGGCCAGGGTTTGCAGTTAATCACTCATCTCTATCTAGTGCTGAAGATACGAATGAATGGAGCTATATCTCTCCTGCATGACTTCATGGTGTAGACAGGGAAAACCTCACCTTTCTTCCATCAGACTTGAAATGCCTAAAAATACAATAATATCTTTCCGCTCTTCATACTCCTTTGAAAATGGATAAATAGACAATTGCAAGTGCCCCATATAAATTCCCCATGATACATATCCTTCAGAACCTCTGAGTTGTATTAATATGCAAACTTGAAGTCTTCAAAAAGAGTAAAAAATCACTACTCAGCCCACATAAACTAAGCAGACATATAACAAACTGCATAGTTAAATCTGGCACTTTGTCTCTATCTGTATCATGTTCCAGTCACAATAATCCAGGACCCTATTACAATTTAATCCACACCTCCGTGATTTGAAAGTAACTTTACCTAAAACACTGAAAGCCATTCAGCCACAACAAACACCTGATTTTATGGAAACAAAGAGTTCCATCACCATGAACACAAAAGCTCAGCACTGGACCTCTTCTTAGCCAATCAGATTCATTTCACACCTTCACACCCTTTTTCTTCTTATATTTAGTAGAGTATTATCCTCATCTGTGTTCCGTAAGTGGTCTCTTCCTTTGCTTTCTTATCAAATTTATGTGTGCATGAAATGTTACTCCCACACATGTAACATATAAATCTTGGTTCAGGCATTCTAACAGTGTGAAATTTTAAGTTGTTAAAACAAGAGAAGAAAATTGAGAAATTAATGCATGTCCAGTTCTAAAAAACATTAACCCTTTAAACGCCGAGTTAAATCCCAACTGTAAGTCCCAGCTCGCTGAATTTTTCTTCGGGGTATTTAAATTTTGCGCATGATATTTGCAAAACCTTAATATTTCGAGAACTAAACGGGATAAATTTGTGAAACAAAAAGCATTTTGTGGGGAAGGAAACAGACATTGCT
>Ga0131853_10002592_pt1 | contig 32285 bp, 45 predicted proteins | sample TergutLab28metaG_FD_92764 | JGI IMG/M metagenome (GOLD analysis project Ga0131853, IMG submission 92764) | Labiotermes labralis P1 segment gut microbial communities from Petit-Saut dam, French Guiana - Lab288 P1 (version 2) (version 2) | ecosystem: Host-associated > Arthropoda: Insects >... | reverse complement strand
TTTGTTAAGTTGAAATTATGCGGCAGAGGCAATGCCATAGTCACCTCTTAACTGCTCACTTATCTTATGGCATTCTTTTTCAGTTATTAGGCCATGAGATAGCAAGCTATTTAGCATGGCAATCTGTATGCCATATCTGACTAGGTTTTTGGTGTCGCTTTCTATTGTTGTAGCAGTTTGTAATTTAACATCTTTCAATTTCTCTGTGTCTTGACCCATGCCAATACTCCTTCCATTCACATAGTGCAGGTAAGGGTATTTTCTGTCATGACAAAACCTCTGCCCTGCACTATTAGTGTAGCTAGGAAGGACAGGCTTTGCACAGTTGTACGATAGACGCTGCTTAGATCAAGCGGCATATTGTTACGGAGAGAATTGGATTATGGGTCTGCAACTATCTATTGCATGAACCAATATCATCGAGCAGCTTGTCTGCTCGTCCCGCCCTGTATATCTTGTCTCTGGAGGGTGATACCTTAGAGTTGGAAAAGAGACATCTAATTGCCTCGTTTAGGTCTTGGGCATACGAACCGCTTGACGGTTCGTTGGGACCCCGCGAAGCGGGGTGAGACGGCATCAGCCGGCTCAGGCGCGTCGGCTTTGCCGACCACCGGAGCAAAGCGCAGGTGTCGCGTCCCCCTTATGCCCTTCGGCTTTTTTAGGGGTATTTTGGAAAAATTCCGAGCAAAACGGCGGAATCCATTGCGGCACAAGGGATACGAATTTCGCATTTGCGCTGTTTTTATTTTCGCTTTTTTCGCGTATTTCACATTGGGGGTCGCAAAGCCAGTAAAATGGTTGATTTTTTGCGAAATTAAAAGGGTGTCTCGCGACACCTTGCGAAAATAAAAATGGATGGCTTTTGTGAGCAAAAAAGATGGCTTGAGCACACTCTCCTTGACAACGGCAGAAGTGGTAAAATAAAAAAGGTCTTGTGACATAAAAAATCACAAGACCTTGAATACAAAACTATGTTTTGGATGTCTGCAGCTAAACCCAATACCCTCGCATTAGGGGACTTATCAGTAAGCGTCAAAAGGGCCCGCGCCTGTATAGGCGCGGGCCCTTTTGACGTACGGTACTTTCCTGCTTGTGGGCCCTGCCGGGGGCTGTGCTCCGCAAATCGCCCTTGCTACCCGCAAGGTCATTTTGCAGACTGCAAAAAAGTCGCATTGTGTGCTTACACACTGCGACTTGACCACAGATGAGAGATAGTAGGCAGGGGAATGTTGCGGTGGACACTTGATGAAAAGCATGGTACAATGATGGCGTATTCTACCTGGCTTTTTCGAGCAAGGTAAGCGAACAGCTTTTATGTTTAAATCAGAAGAAGAGAACGAGATCGTCATAGCTATATCATCAGAAGCTCAGATATGAAAGTGGTGACACTTATGTCCGCAAAAAAGCATTTTTTTATTAGTTACACTAATAGGACGGAAAATGATCGACAATGGGCGGTATGGATTGCTAACACATTGGAGCAGGCGGGATATAGTACAATACTGCAAGCCTGGGATTTCAATGCGGGTGAAAATTTTATTTTGAATATGCATAACGCATTAATGAACACCGAACGCTTTCTAGCAGTTTTATCAAGCAAATATTTTGAATCATTGTATTGTCAAGCCGAGTGGACTTCAGCTTTTATAAAGAATATTAAATCGGAAAAAGCACTGTTTATCCCCATAAGAATAGAGGATGTTGAGCCAGAAGGACTCTTTGCTCCAATTGTGTACATAGATCTTTATAGTCGCAGTGAAGAAGAAGCAAAAGATGAATTAATAGAAAAATTGAAGCCGTCTAGAAGACCGGAAATTATTCCTGGTTTTCCAGGCACAAAAAAAGTGCGCCCAGGTGAACTTCCTTTCAATAATCTTCCATATTCCAAAAACCCTTATTTCACAGGGCGCATGGAGATATTAAGTTCAATCTATAAAAACTTTCAAAGCAGAGAGGCTATTTCGCTTGTTCAATCTATAAGTGGTCTAGGTGGTGTAGGTAAAACCTCTATCGCACTAGAGTATGCTTATAATCATTCTCACGAATACCAAACGATTTGGTGGATAAACGCAGAAAACAAAGCGGTGGCATTAGATTCTGTCAGGCAGTTTGCTTTAGCAAAAAACATAATTTCAGAAGAGGCGATAGAAGATGAAGTCCTTGAAGCAATGAAGCATTGGTTTGATCGAAACGAAAAGTGGCTTTTTATTTATGACAATGCTGATGCAGAGGATTTTGTCCAATGGCTACAGCCCTTTTTCCCACAGACGAGAAAAGGACACATTCTCATTACAACAAGAAGTATTGTTTTCCCAAAAAGCAAGAACATAGGGATTCGCGTTTTTAATGAAGTAGAGGCTGTATTATTCCTTAAAAGGCGATCTGGCAAAAACGATGAGGGTTATTCCGATGAATCGGCAAAAGAACTGGCCATGCATTTACAGTTTTTCCCACTTGCCTTAGAGCAAGCGGCAGCCTATGTGGAACAAACGCCTGGGGTGACATTTCAAGAATATATTAAACGATTTGAGCAATACAAAATAAAAATCTTTGAGAACGAAGAGAACAAAACTTATTTGGTGGACTACACCTCGACCGTAGCAATCACGTGGAAGATATCCATAGACAAAATTGCTGATGAAGATTCTACGCAAATGTTTAATATGTGTGCCTATTTTGCACCGGACAAAATACCTGTCAATATGTTTGTCCGCGGTAATGGGGCATTGCCAGAACCGTTGAAGAACAGTATCAGTGAAACAATTCAAAGAGATAGAATTATTACAGATTTAACACGATACTCGTTACTGTCTTGTGATAGAAGTAACGAATCTCCTGCATCCGAAGCGCGTGAACTCCACATACATCGTCTGGTGCAAGAAGTTGTCCAAAGTAGCTTTCGAGAAGATGCTGTGTGGCTTTCCCATTGTTTCGATCTCATATGCAAAATAGCCATTTGGAAGCATTATGAGAGGGAGTCGATATATGCTTTCAAGACAGAGGCTCCGCATGCAATTTCGGTTGCGGGAAAAGTGGCTACCACTTTCCCAGAGGACAAGAGAAAACAAAAATTTGTTGTAGGAATCTTTCATGACACAAGCAACTATTATGCGCAACTTTCTTATTTGAACCAAGCCGCAATACTAATAAGCCAAGCAATTCCTATTGCAGAACTGCTTTTCAGGGAAAATTGTTTTGATGTCAGTATCCTTTTGTCAGCCTATAGCCTTGAAGGAACTGTCCATACTTTGATGAAGGCTTACGACAAGGCGATTGAGGCTTTTTCAAAGAGCATTCAAATTGGTGAAGAGCTTTGTGGCCCCGATGATATTATTGCTGAAAGAGAACTGGCAATAGCGTATATGAATAGAGGGATTGCATATGAGTACTTAAAAAAACACGAAACTGCCTTGATAGATAAGGACAAAAGTCTTGAAATAGTCAAGGAATTATATCATAAGAGCCATCTTAACATTGAAGGGCATCTTAGTATTGAAAATGATATAGCCTTGACTTATATGAATCGAAGTGTAACATACACGTCCTTACATAGATATGTGGAGGCTCTTGCTGATGAAAAAAGGTGTATTGAAATTTGGGAAAGGATGATAACAGAAGGAAAACAAATTTCTCAAGATGATTTTGCCAAAGCCCAAATAAACCATAGTGTCACTGCCAGTAAAATAGCTGTTGAACAAAATAAGTCAAAACTCTATGAGGAAGGAATAACACAATATAATAGCAGTTTTGCAAAATCAGTAATCAATAATCGAAAGAAAAAATTTAAAGGAGGAGAATAATTGTGGAAGAGTTAAACATAATAAAAGAAAATTTTGATAACGCTATCAAGATGCTCGAACGTATGCGCGAAGAAGGCACCTTATTGAACGAGGCAGAATTGGCAGAAGGCTATAAAATGAGGGGCTTGTTTCACACAAATACGAATAACCTTTCTGAGGCAGTCAACGATTTTAGTGAAGCGATTGAGATACTGGAAAATATTCGCGATAGCGATCGGCAATGTAATGAAAATCTGTTAGCGGATATTTATATGGCAAGAGCAATTTCTTTCCATACGCTAGGTGCCTCGGAGTATGCAATTGAAGATGCAACGAAATGTATTGAGATTTTAGAGAGCTTAATCCGTGAGGATCAACAGATTGACAAAATGTTTCTGTTTAGTATGTACAAACTTAGAGCAAGTGAGCTGCATCAAACGGGCGACTATCCAAACATGGCTTTGTCAGACTTTCATAAAAGCATCGAAATTGCCGAGAACCTTCAGGTTACAGGAGAGCCATTTGACCGAGGCCTTTTAATTTCAGCCCATATTGGTGTAGCAGAAAGTTATGGGCAGATGGAGAAATTTGAAGAATCAAATATGTATTGCAACAAATGCCTTGCTCTTTTGATGCAAATGCAAACGGTTGGCGAAGAGCTTGATGCGGACAAACTTGACTCACTGGCTCTGGTATACATGAATAGAGGGTCTAATTACTGTGAGTTAGAAAATTATGAGAACGCTTTGTCAGATTACAGTAGTAGCATTGAAGTTAGAGAACGCTTACAGTCCGAAGGCGTACAGCAAGATGCATTTGATATGTTTATGGCTTATAAAAACAGGTCTCAACTTTATGAAATGCTCGTTGATTGCGAAAGTGAAGCAATTGACGATGTTATCTCTGCTATGCGAGAATTAAAAAAGGCGTTTGGATTAAGAGAAGAATTGCAAGAAGTATACTATGATGTTTTGGATGAAGCTATAGAACTCATTGAGGAAGAAGGAGATAAAGCTCAACTGGATTCTGTTTTAGATGAGTTTTTGCATTCTATGCGAACCATGGAAAAAACTCATGATGCGGAAATGGTGCAAAATAGAATTTTGGAAAAACTAAGCAAATGCAAAACTCCATGGAAACGAATTTTAACCGATTCTAGGTCAACAACAGAAAGGATGTTTGGCAGGTGTAACAAATATCCTAGCATAAAAGATTGGAATTGCAAGGAGTGTGGTAACGGATTAATGGTTTGCTACGACACTGGTGGTGATTTTACACGTTGCACTAACGATTCCTGTACCGAATATGACGTGAATAATCCTATCTTAGAAGAACCTGATGATGGTAACTTTGTCCGTGACTACATTGCAAATTTATTTTGTAGTCATTGTGGTGGAAATAGGGAAAATGATATGTGTGAATCTTGCGGCAAGGCTAAGTAGTTGACATTTGCTCCATATTCTCATTTGATCGATTTAATAGCTTTGTCACAAGCCACCGAGAATCCATAAATTGCGAAGGCAAGATAAGTATTTAATGCATTGACGCTACAAAAAACAACGGACACCTTTTCTTGGGTGCCCGATATCTATCTTACAGTATCGTCTGCTGACTGTCTATCAAGTTCTTTGGTGCTTTTTATTTGTTGCCTTAATGACCACCACATCGAATGGTGAAAAGCTAGTCATTGCTTTAGAGGTAAGAGTGAAGAAAAAGTCCCCTTACCCCCCATCACACTATGCTATAATTCTTTGGAATCACATTGGCTTGATATAACTAACCGACAAAACTGATGTGCAAAAGTGTCGTCCTATCATATGATGAGACGACACTTTAATATAGGTTAGCTCTGTAGTTCCAAGGAATTCAGCGTGTTGTACATTGTATAACGCCCACCAGGGCGTCCCCTACAATTTTGAGCGGATATTAAAGCAAGGCTGTACGGACAACAAAAAAGGCCGAGAGTTTTTACACTCTCGACCTTGTCGTGTATAAGATTGTGTTTTTGATTTTGGATAGAGGAGTCCGACACACTCTTCATTCTGTTGAGATATTTAATCCTGCCATATTTACAGCCACGCTCACGGTATATTCATTGATTACCTTTTTATTCTTATAGCGTCTACTGGCTGTTTGGCTCTTGCTAAAATGTGTAAATTCAAGGATTACAAGCAATTTCTCAAATGCGTTCCTATTGCCTGTGACAACAGTGTGTCTTGTTTGAAATATAAATTTGCCTACACCGCTACTGTCCCATCGAAGATGGTGACAAACATGCGTGCAAAGATGACGGCGGCTTCACTACGTAAGGTGTGTTCGAAGGGTTCAAAGCGATAGACACCGGGCGGGTCTGCGGAACTGCGGACACCTTGTATGATGCCGAAGCTGCGTAAGAGGCGGGCGGCGACTCTTGCTTGAGCGGGGATTTCGATGAAGTCTGCGTAGTTTTCGCTGTGATGCTCATACTGGGACAGGAAATGGTCATATAGATTGTAGGCGCTTATGTAGTTCATCAATATGATGGCGATTTCCGCCCGTTGGATTGCGTCATTGGGGCGGAAGCGCTCGGCATCCTCGGCTGTGACGATGTCGAGGCCCATTGCCCAGAGGAGGTAAGGTATGTATGTATCTGCGCCTATGAAGGTATTACCATATTCCACGTAACCGCCCAGTGCGCCGTGGAAACGGCCTAGGATGGTGATGAACTCCGCCCATGTGATATCGCGGCTTGGCTCGAAGTTTCCCTCTTGCCCGTGGAGGTAGCCGTGGCGGTATCCGATGCGGACATAGACGTAGAACCAGTCAGAGGGAGAGACATCGTCCATGCCGGTGAGGGCGGGTGGTGGCGTAGGGGGAGCGGGCTCGGCAAAGAGAACCTCCGGCGGGGGGATTGCCGCATAGATGGAACTAAAGGCGAGATAGACTGCAAGATGGAGCGCACAGAGCCGCAGACCACGGGGCATGGGGGTCACCTCCTTTTGTGGGGTACTTATAATTTGTAGGGCGCGATGTGGACATCGCGCCCTACAAGTGTACCTTGAATGTTGTAGGGGCGGCCTTTGGCCGTCCGCTGTTTCTGGTTGGCAATATACAGACATGCGGACGCGCGAAGCGCGCCCCTACGTTCTAAACATATATGCCAAAGCATATCAAGCCCAGCTTCGGCTGTCAATGCAATTCATACGCATTTCTGCATTTTTGTAAAAAAATTGGTGGAAAAGCATTGACATTGGGGGTGAGGTTTGGTATTCTGTTTAAGCGTCAATTTGGGCTAGTGTCCATTTTTGCGCGGAAATGCGATGAAGCGGGAGATTGCTCGAGAGATCGAGGTAACTTTCGTGGAGTATGTCCGACGATCGGGCGGCTGTGTTTTTTGTTCACTGCGTATATCGCTTGAGCAATGTGAGAACCGGCAGGAAGTGTGCCGGTTTTGATTTTGGGCCAAGAGTGATACGCACGGAACGGTGGACAAAAAAGCGCGGACTGCGCGATACTAATGAGGGGCAAGACCCCGACACGTAACGTGCATGATTTAGGAGGAACGACAAAATGGCAGAAAAGAAAAAAATCCGTATTCGACTCAAAGCATACGATCATCAGCTCATTGACCAAGCGGCTGAGAAGATTGTAGAAACGGCGAAGAGAACCGGTGCCACCGTATCAGGCCCGATTCCACTGCCGACTCGGAAGGAAATTGTGACCATCCTGCGTGCTGTCCATAAGTACAAAGACAGTCGTGAGCAGTTTGAACGCCGGACGCATAAGCGCCTTGTGGACATTCTGGCTCCCACGCAAAAGACCGTTGAATCTCTGATGAGTCTTGAAATCCCGGCGGGTGTTGAGATTGAGATCAAGCTGTAAGCTTACTTAATTATAGTAAGACCTACAGATCAGGTCATGTTGGCGGAAAGCGTCAACCAATAACCTATAGAGAGGAAGAAATTGATCATGAAAAAAGCAATCATCGGTAAAAAGGTCGGCATGACGCAGATCTTCGATGAAGCAGGGAAAGTTGTCCCTGTAACCGTCATTGAGGCGGGGCCTTGCACAGTGGTGCAAAAGAAGACAGCGGAAAAAGAGGGCTATAGCGCCATTCAACTTGGTTTCGCTGACATCAAAGACAGAAAGCTTTCAAAGCCGGAGCGGGGTCACTTGACAAAAGCGGGTGTAGCTCCACTGAAATATTTGAAAGAGTTCAGGCTCGAAGACGCGGAAAGCCTAAGTGTTGGTGACCAAGTCAAAGCCGACACCTTCGCAGAAGGTGACAAGATCGACGTGACAGGCACATCCCGCGGTAAAGGTTTCGCCGGTGTGGTCAAGCGCCACGGCGCAGCGATTCAAAAACGCTCTCACGGGGGCGGCCCGGTTCACCGTCATGCGGGTTCCATGGGATCCAGTGCGACACCTGCGAAAATTCGCAAGGGCAAGAATATGCCAGGGCATATGGGTGTAGATCAAGTTACAGTTCAAAACCTGGATGTTGTGAAAGTTGACCCAGAGCTCAACTTGATCGCCGTTCGGGGCGCGATTCCGGGCCCACGAGGCGGAATTGTATATCTCAAGAGTACTGTTAAAAACGGTTAAGGAAAGGAGAGTTGAAAAATATGCCTAAAGCAAACGTATACGACATGGCAGGGAAGCAAATCGGGCAAGTCGAGCTCTCTGAAGCCGTTTTTGGCATTGAGCCGAACATGCATGTTTTGCACACTGCGGTGAAAAACCATTTGGCGAATCGCCGCCAAGGGACGCAAAGCACACTAACACGTGCGGAAGTATCCGGCGGCGGAAAGAAGCCTTGGAGACAAAAAGGCACAGGTCGCGCACGTGCCGGCTCCACCAGAGCGCCGCACTGGACACACGGCGGACTTGCATTTGCACCGAAACCGCGTGACTACAGCTACAACATCAATAAGAAAGTGCGCCGCCTCGCTCTGAAGAGCGCACTGTCCTACAAAGCAAACGAGACAGCCATCTATGTGATTGACAGCTTGAATCTTGATGAGATCAAGACAAAGCAGATGGCAAATCTGCTGGAAAAGCTGGAGATCGGCGGCAGAAAAGCTCTCGTGATCACAGATGAGCGCAACGAGAACATCTACAAGAGCAGCAGAAACATTCCAGGCGTGTCTGTTACCTTCGGCGGGATTTTGAATCCTTATGAGATCGTGAATGTCCGCGCTTTGGTTATTGACAAAGCCGCTCTTACTAAGATTGAGGAGGTGTTTGCCTAATGAGAAGCGCCTATGATATCATCATCCGCCCAATCATCACCGAGCAATCCATGGAGCAGACAGACTTGAAAAAATATGTCTTTGAAGTGCCGAAAGATGCTGGGAAGATTGAGATCAAAAAAGCGGTGGAAGAAGTGTTTGGTGTGAAAGTTGACAAGGTCAACACACTGATCGTAAAAGGGAAAGAAAAGCGCCAAGGGCGTCATCCGGCGGGATACACTGCCACTTGGAAAAAAGCGATTGTACGACTAACTGACGATTCTAAGACCATCGAATTCTTCGAGGGAATGGTGTAAAGGGAGGTTAAAAGCAAATGCCAATTCGTTCATTTAAGCCGACCACGCCTTCCAGAAGACATATGACCGTTTCTGGATTCGACGGTGTGGACAAACGCGCAAGACCTGAAAAGTCTTTGACTGAGGTTTTGCAAAAACATGCGGGACGGAATAATCTGGGTCGCATCACCGTTCGCCATCGGGGCGGCGGGAACAAGAGAAAGTATCGGATCATTGACTTTAAGCGCAACAAGTTCGATATGGAAGCCAAAGTGCTCCGCTTAGAGTATGACCCAAACCGCAGCGCAAACATTGCACTGCTTCAGTACACAGATGGTGAGCGCAGATATATCTTGGCTCCCACCGGTCTCAAAGCCGGAGATCATGTTATCGCTTCCACAGGGGCTGACATTAAGCCGGGGAATGCATTGCCGATTGCCAACATTCCTGTGGGTACTGTGATTCACAACATTGAGCTAAACCCGGGTCGCGGCGGTCAGCTTGTCCGCTCAGCGGGAACCAGCGCTCAGCTCATGGCAAAAGAGGGCAATCTAGCGCAGCTTCGTATGCCATCTGGTGAGTACCGCTTGGTTCGCGTCAATTGCATGGCAACCATCGGGCAAGTTGGGAACGCAGATCATGCCAACATTACCATTGGTAAAGCCGGACGGAAACGCCACATGGGATGGAGACCGACAGTTCGCGGTTCTGTTATGAATCCCTGTGATCACCCCCATGGCGGTGGTGAAGGTAAGGCTCCAATTGGTCGTGCGGGTCCTGTTACCCCTTGGGGTAAACCCACACTGGGCTACAAGACGCGGAAGAAAAAGAACCCGACTGACAAATACATTGTCAAGCGGCGTGACAAGAAGTAAAGGAGGCTGTAAGATATGGGTAGAAGTGTTAAGAAGGGCCCGTTTGCAGCGCCTGAGCTGCTAAAGCGAGTCGATGAACTAAATCAGAGCGGTGAGAAGAAGGTTTTGAAAACGTGGTCAAGAGCCACAACCATCTTCCCCTCTTTCGTGGGACACACCATTGCTGTCCACGACGGACGCCGCCATGTACCGGTATACGTGACGGAAGACATGGTAGGACACAAACTTGGAGAATTTGCTCCAACACGTACCTACAGAGGTCATGCCGGCTCGAAGACCGGTAGATAGGGGGGCTTAGAAGATGGAAGCAAGAGCAGAACTAAGACATGCCCGCATTTCACCGCGGAAAGTGAAGATCGTCTGTGATCTCATCCGCGGGAAAGACACATCAGTGGCAATGGGCATTTTGATGCAAACGCCAAAAGCCGGAAGCGAACTTGTAAAGCAACTTCTCAAGAGCGCTTGCGCAAATGCAGAGAACAACCATGAGATGGATCCGGATAACCTCTACGTTGCTGCGACTTACGCGACAGGCGGTCCGATTCTCAAGCGCGGCAGACCCCGTGCCCACGGGCGGATGTTTCGAATCAACAAAAGAACCAGCCACATCACGCTCGTAGTCAAAGAGAAAGGGGAGGCGTAAGAGTATGGGACAAAAGGTAAATCCACACGGTTTACGTGTCGGTGTCATCAAAGACTGGGATTCTCGCTGGTATGCCAGAAACGATAAAGTCGGTGACTTGATTGTGGAAGACTACAATATCCGCAAATTTCTGAAAAAGACTCTTTTCGCAGCCGGTGTGCCGAAGATTGAGATCGAGCGTGACAATGTGCGCGTGAAGATCTACATCCACTGCTCCCGTCCCGGTGTTGTCATCGGGAAAGGTGGACAAGAGATTGAGAGACTGCGTTTGCAGCTTGAGAAAATGATCGGCAAGCCTGTTGCGCTCAACATCGTGGAAGTGAAAACCCCTGACACGAACGCACAGCTTGTTGCAGAAAACATTGCAAGCCAGCTAGAGCGCAGGATCAGCTTCCGCCGTGCGATGAAAGGTGCCATGGGACGCGCCATGCGTATGGGCGTGCGCGGCATCAAAGTCACAACCGGCGGTCGTCTGGGCGGTGCGGAGATTGCACGTAGCGAATCTTACCATGAGGGAACGATTCCGCTACAGACCATCCGTGCTGATATCGAATACGGTTTTGCGGAAGCGCACACGACCTATGGTCGCATCGGCGTGAAAGTATGGATCTATAAGGGAGAAGTTCTCTCTCAAACACTGCGCACCACACCGCGCACCATGGACACAAGCCGTCCACCTCGTGAGCGTTCTGATCGTGACCGTCGCGGCGGAGATCGCCGTGGTGGTGGTCGTGATGATCGTCGTCAAGGCGGCGGTGGCGGATATCGTGGTGGTCAAGGTCAAGGCGGTGGTCGTCCGAGTGGCGGTGGTGGTTATCAAGGCAACCGCGATAACCGTGACGAACGTCCTCGTGAGCAGTTCACCTATGTAAACCCAAGCTCGCGTCTTGCGGATAAGCAAGAGAGCAAGCCTGCTCCACAGGAAGGAGGAAGCGAATAGTATGTTACTTCCTAAAAGAGTGAAATACCGCAGAGTGCACAGAGGTCGTATGAAAGGCAAAGCCAGCCGTGGGAATACCATTACCTACGGAGAGTTTGGTCTTCAGGCTGTTGAGCCCTGCTGGATTACTTCCAGACAAATCGAAGCTGCGCGTATCGCGATGACGCGTTACACGAAGCGTGGCGGTAAGGTTTGGATCAAGATTTTCCCGGATAAGCCAGTGACACAAAAACCCGCTGAGACTCGCATGGGTTCCGGTAAAGGTTCTCCTGAATACTGGGTAGCAGTTGTTAAGCCGGGTCGAATTTTGTTTGAACTGGCCGGCGTATCCGAAGAAATTGCACGTGAGGCCATGCGCCTTGCTATGCACAAGTTGCCGTGTAAGACGAAGTTTGTCGTACGCGAGAACGAGACAGGTGGTGAATCAGATGAAAGCTAATGAAGTACGTGGGCTCGACACTTCTGCGCTTGAGGCGAGACTTGGTGAGCTAAAGAAAGATCTGTTCACCCTGCGTATGCAGCACGCGACCAATCAACTTGACAATCCGCTCCGGATTCAAGCGCTGAAGCGTGACATTGCCCGAGTGAAAACTGTAATCCGCGAAAAACAACGTGGGGAGGTGAGCTAAGATGGTGAGAGAGACAGCAAGAAAAACCAGAATCGGCACAGTGGTTTCTGATAAGATGGACAAAACCTGCGTGATTCGCATTGAAGACCGGGTAGCCCATCCGCTTTATAAGAAGACTGTAAAACGCTCCATCAAGCTCAAAGCTCACGATGAGAACAATGAATGCGGAATCGGTGACCGTGTCCGTGTAATGGAAACCAGACCATTATCTCGTGACAAGCGCTGGCGCTTGGTCGAGATTATTGAAAAAGCGAAGTAAAGGAGGCGACACAATATGATACAACAAGAAACCTATCTAAAGGTCGCCGACAATACCGGCGCCAAAGAGATTAAAACCATCCGCGTACTAGGCGGAACCCGTCGTAAGTACGCAAACATCGGCGATGTCATCGTTGCCTCTGTACGGAAAGCTGCCCCGGGCGGCACCGTGAAGAAGGGTGAAGTTGTCCGCGCTGTGATCGTACGCACGGCAAAAGGCGTTCGCCGCACAGACGGTACCTATGTCCGTTTCGACGAGAACGCAGCAGTGCTCATCAAAGAGGACAAAAATCCACGCGGTACGCGTATTTTTGGTCCTGTTGCCCGCGAGCTTCGTGACAAGGATTACATGAAAATCCTGTCCCTTGCTCCGGAAGTCATATAAGGAGGGGACGACAAGATGTTTATAAGAGAAGGCGATACCGTAGTCGTTCTGTCTGGCAGAGATGCAGGGAAAGACCCAAAGCAAGGAAAAGTGCTTTCCGTTGATCCGAAAAACGGAAAAGTCATTGTAGAGGGTGTTTCTGTGGGCAAGCGCCACAAGAAGCCAAGAAAACAAGGGGAGCCGGGCGGCATTATTAAGATTGAAACGCCGATCTATGCATCGAAAGTGATGCGGGTTTGCCCTAAGTGTTCCAAACCAACACGTCACGCTGTAAAAGGTACAGGCAGAGACAAAGTCCGCGTCTGTAAAAAATGCAGCGCAGAAATTTAGGAAAGGGAGGGAGTATTACGATGCCAAGAATGAAGAAAAAGTATCAGGACGAAGTCGCTCCCGCCCTGATGACGAAATTCGGTTACAAGAGCGTCATGCAAGTACCGCGGCTTGAGAAAATCGTAGTCAACGTAGGCTGCGGTGACGCAAGAGATAACGTGAAGGCTCTTGACTCTGTAGTGAAAGACATTTCAGAGATCACAGGCCAAAAAGCGGTTATCACCAAAGCAAAGAAGAGTGTCGCGAACTTTAAACTCCGTGAAGGGATGCCGGTTGGTGTGCGTGTCACACTCCGTGCGGACAAAATGTGGGAGTTTTTAGATCGTCTCTTCAATGTGGCACTACCGCGCGTACGTGACTTCCGCGGGATTTCTCCCAACGGCTTTGACGGACGCGGGAACTACGCACTGGGTCTCAAAGAGCAACTGATTTTCCCAGAGATCGACTACGATAAGATCGAGAAGATCCGTGGGATGGACGTTGCGATTGTCACCACTGCACAGACTGACGAAGAAGCCCGCACGCTACTTAGCATGATGGGCGCACCATTTACTGAAGCGTAAGGAGGAGAGTTGAAATGGCAAAAAAAGCATTGGTACTCAAACAGCAAAAGACGCCAAAGTTCTCCACGCGTCGGTATAACCGCTGTAAAATCTGCGGACGTCCTCACGCTTACTTGCGTGACTATGCTGTTTGCAGAATCTGTTTCCGTGAGCTGGCTTACAAAGGTCAGATCCCGGGCGTAAGAAAAGCAAGCTGGTAAAAAACTGTAGGGGCGATTATCAATCGCCCGCTAGTACGACCCCCAGCGCGGGCGATTGATAATCGCCCCTACATGGATCGTGGACGGCAAAAGGCCGAGTCTTTTGATTTGGAACCTTGCCGCCAAAACAGGTGAAAGCCTGTAACGCTTTAAGGAGGCGCAAATATGCAAATTACAGATCCGATTGCAGATATGCTGACCCGTATTCGCAACGCGAACGCGGCAGGGCATGACACAGTTGACATTCCTGCGTCAAAGATGAAGAAAGCGATTGCTCAAATCCTACAGGATGAGGGTTATGTTCGTTCTTTCCAACTCATTGACAACGGCACACAAGGTATTATCCGCGTTGCACTCAAGTATGGGCAAGGCAAAGCGCGTGTGATTACAGGGCTAAAGCGTGTATCCCGTCCGGGGCTTCGCGTGTATGCAGGTGCGGAAGAGTTGCCGAAAGTGCTTCGCGGCTTGGGTATCGCAATTATTTCTACAAGCAAGGGCGTCATGACTGACAAAGCTGCCAGAGGCGGCAATGTTGGTGGTGAAGTTCTGGCTTTTGTTTGGTAAGGGGGGCGTTTGAGATATGTCTAGAATTGGAAGAGCGCCTATACCCGTACCGGCTGGCGTAGAAGTTAAGCTAAACGGTCACGAGCTCACAGTCAAAGGTCCAAAGGGCACTTTGGTGCAAGCACTTCATCCGGACATGAAGTTTGAACTGGAAGACGGTGTGATTACAATCACGCGTCCCAGTGAGCAGAAAATCCACAAGAGCCTACACGGTCTGACCCGTAGCCTAGTCTTTAACATGGTTGAGGGTGTGACAAATGGCTTTAAGAAAGAACTAGAAGTCAACGGTGTTGGTTACCGTGTGGCACTAGACGGGAAAAAGCTTGTGATGAACTTGGGCTATAGCCATCAGGTTATTATGGACGAAGTAGACGGCGTGGAAATTGAAGTGCCGGGCCCCAATAAGATCATTGTAAGTGGAATCAACAAGCAAAAAGTCGGCCAATTTGCAGCAGAGGTACGCTCGAAGCGTCCGCCGGAGCCTTACAAAGGCAAGGGCATTAAGTACGCTGGTGAGCACATCCGCCGTAAAGAAGGCAAGACCGGCGCGAAATAAAGGGAGGTGTGTACCGTATGATTAAGAGACAAGATACAAACAAACAACGTAAGAGACGTCATCGCCGCGTGCGCGGCAAGGTCGCGGGCACGCCACAGCGCCCACGGCTGAATGTATTTAGAAGCTCGGCTAATATCTATGCTCAGCTCATTGATGATAGCCAAGGCATTACACTATGCAGTGCTTCTACTGTAGAGAAAGACTTCACAGGCCCTGCAGGTGGTAACATCGAGGCGGCGAAGGTGGTTGGAACCATGATCGCAGAGCGTGCCAAGGCGAAGGGCATTGAAGAAGTAGTCTTTGACCGTGGCGGATATCTCTACCACGGACGCATCAAAGCATTGGCAGACGGCGCCCGTGAGGGCGGACTACAATTTTAAGAAAGGAGGACTAAGGATATGGCAGAGCAAGAAAGAAACAACAGGAACGACAGGGGCGGCGACAGAGGCCGCAGAGACAATCGCCGGAGAGAGCAAGAGCCAAGCGAATTTTCTGAAAAAGTTGTCGCAATCAACCGTGTATCCAAAACCGTTAAAGGTGGCCGGATCTTCAAGTTCTCCGCTCTTTGTGTTGTCGGTGACGGCAAAGGCCGTGTTGGCTTCGGCCAAGGCAAAGCTTCTGAGATTTCTGACGCGATTCGCAAAGGGATTGAAGATGCGAAGAAAAATGTGGAGACCATTACGCTATCTGGTACCACGATCCCACATGAGATCACAGGTGAGTTCGGCGCAGGGCGCGTACTACTCAAGCCAGCAGCACCGGGTACCGGCGTGATCGCGGGCGGTCCTGTTCGTGCAGTTGTTGAGGCGGCTGGTATCAAAGACATTCGTACCAAGTGTCTGCGCTCAAACAACCCACAAAATGTTGTACATGCCACCATGCAAGGGCTTCGCAGCCTGCGTGACGTGTCACAAATAGCAAAAATCCGCGGCAAGAGCCCGGAAGAGATTATCGGTTAGGAGGTAGTGTAGATGGCTAAGCTAAGAATTAAGCTCGTCAAGAGCCTAAACGGCAGACTGGATAGACACATCGCCACTGCCGAATCACTCGGACTGCGCCGCATCAACGCGGAAACGGTGCAGCCGGATAACCCACAGACTCGCGGCAAAATAGCGAAGATTCGCTACTTGCTCGAAGTCAGTGAAGAAGCGTAAGCGGGGGGGACCTTAGGATGAAATTACACGAACTAAAGCCAAACGCCGGCTCTACGCAAGTAGGAAAGCGCAAAGGCCGCGGCCCAGGTACCGGAAACGGTAAAACAGCCGGTCGTGGTCATGGCGGACAGAACTCTCGTGCCGGCGGCGGTACACGTGTTGGCTTCGAGGGCGGACAAATGCCTTTGGTACGTAGGCTCCCGAAACGCGGGTTTACGAACATTTTTGCAAAACCACCGGTTAGCGTGAACATTTCTGCCCTAGAGCAGTTTGACAACGGCGCAACCATCACTGCTGAGACACTGATAGAAGCAGGCCTGATCTCTAAGGCGAAATATGGTGTCAAGATCCTAGCCAAAGGGGAGCTGACGAAAAAGCTCACCGTGCGGGCTGCTGCATTTTCCGAGACGGCCAAAGCAAAAATAGAAGCCGCAGGCGGGAAGGCAGAGGTGGTCTAGGTGTTACAAACGATACGTAATGCTTGGAAGATTGAGGAACTGCGCGGGAAGATGATTTTCACGCTCCTGATTCTCCTGATCTTCCGACTAGGAAACGCGATTCCAGTTCCCTATGTAGACACAGCCCAGTTGGCTGAGCACTTCCGTATGATGGAGACGACTATTCTTGGTCTCTACAACGTGATGTCGGGCGGTTCCTTTTCACAAGCCACGATTTTTGCTTTGAGCATCCAGCCATATATCACCGCGTCCATCGTTATGCAGCTACTTGCAGTTGCGATTCCCGCACTGGAGCGTCTGCAAAAAGAGGGCGGTGAAGAAGGTAAGAAGCTCATCAACAAAATCACCCGTTATGGAACCGTGGCCCTTGGTCTTGTCATGGGTTTTGCCTATTTCCTTATGCTCAGAAACTTTGGGCTTTTGGCGGAGGATGCACAAGGCTTCTTCCCGGGACTGATCATCGTTCTCACCTTTACAGCAGGTAGTGCGCTGGTTATGTGGCTTGGGGAGCAAATCACAGAGTTTGGTATTGGTAACGGTATCTCCATTATCCTATTTGCAGGTATCGTTTCTCGCTTCCCAGTTGCGATTGGCAGCATGATCTCTGGTGTAGTCGCACCAAGTGATGCGCCGCATTCCATTCCATGGTGGGTCATCATTCTCGTTTTGGTTGGTGCATTGGCACTCATTGTGTTGATTGTTATCATCTCAAACTCAGAGCGGAAGATTCCCGTGCAGTACGCAAAGCGTGTTGTGGGACGGAAGCAATACGGCGGACAGAGTACGCACTTACCCATTAAGCTCAACATGTCCGGCGTTATGCCCATCATCTTCGCACAGGCGCTTGCAAGTTTGCCGGCGACCATTGCCACATTTGCAAACCCCACGCAAGATGGCTGGTTGTACCGGTTCTCTAACTTCTTCAACATGACAGGGTTCCCATACTTCTTGATCTATACCCTGCTCATCTTGTTCTTCAGCTATTTCTATGCCCAGATCCAGTTCAACCCGATTGAGATTTCGAATAATCTCAAGAAAAACGGCGGTTATGTTCCGGGCTTCCGTCCAGGCAAACCCACGAGCGACTACATCCAAAAAGTTCTCGGCAAGGTTACGCTCTTTGGAGCTCTATACCTAGCGCTTGTTGCAGGTCTGCCGATGATCGTTGGATTTATTCCGTTCGGAATCGGTACCGCTGCACAGCAGACTGGTGTTGCTCTTGGCGGAACCAGCGTTATCATCGTAGTTGGTGTTGCCCTTGAGACGGTAAAAGGACTAGAGAGCCAAATGCTCATGCGGCATTACAAAGGCTTCTTGGAGTAGAAACTATGAAAGTCATTTTGTTAGGCGTTCCTGGTGCCGGAAAAGGTACACAGGCAGAGATATTGTCAAAGCGTCTTTCCATTCCAACGATTTCAACGGGCAATGTGCTCCGTGCCGCTGTGAAAGCGCAGTCTCCACTCGGGCTAGAGGTCAAAGACCTCTTAGCCCGGGGCGAGTTGGTTCCAGACTCGGTCATTTTAGAAATTATGCGTGACCGAGTTCGGGAAGCGGACTGTCAGAATGGCTACATCTTAGATGGTGTACCTCGGACGGTTGCGCAAGCAGAGGGACTGGAAGCGCTCGGCGTTGCAGTTGACGTGTGCTTGCTCCTAGAAGTGCCGGACGAAATTGTGATTGACCGACTATCTGGCAGACGCGCTTGCCCGAATTGCGGAAGCACCTTCCACGTGACGGCGAATCCGCCTCAGAGGTTGGATGTGTGCGATAGTTGCAGCACCGACCTGGTGATCAGACCTGACGACGAAGCCGCCACGGTGGAGCGTCGATTGGCAGTATTTCGGGAGCAGACAGCACCACTCATTGACTTCTATGAAACCCGCGGGAAGCTGAAAACGGTTTCCAACTTGGGCTCAGTAGAAGACGTGAGCAGAGCGGTATTTCATGCCCTAGGGGTGGAGTCTTGATTCACCTGAAATCTGCCCATGAGATTGAAGCCATGCGCAAGGCAGGTGCTCTCACCGCGCGCGCGCGGGCACTGGCTGGAAATATGGTGGAAGTCGGTGTTACGACTTTGGAGATTGACCGAGAGGTGCGAAAGCTGATCGAGAAAGAAGGTGGCCGCCCAGCCTTTCTGGGCTACAACGGATTTCCGGGCAGTGCTTGTATCTCGATCAATGAAGAAGTAATCCATGGTATCCCCAGCTCCCGTGTAATCCAAGCGGGTGACATTGTGAGTGTGGATGTGGGTGCGGTTCTGGACGGCTTTTACGGAGACTGCGCGGCGAGTTTTCTCGCAGGCGAGACATCAAGTGAAGCCAAACAATTGGTAGATGTGACGCGACAGAGTTTTTATGAGGGACTTCGGTTTTGCAGAGAGGGATATCGGATATCAGACATCTCTCACGCAATCCAGACTCATGCCGAGGGACATGGATACGCTGTTGTGCGGGACTTTATCGGACACGGGATTGGACGCAGTTTGCATGAAGCGCCGGAGGTGCCGAATTTTGGCAAAGCCGGACGGGGCGTGCGGCTGCAAGCGGGGATGACACTTGCCATCGAGCCGATGATCAATGCGGGACACTACAGCGTTTCCATTCTGGCAGACGGCTGGACAGTTACGACGGCAGATGGAAGTCTTTCCGCCCACTATGAGAATACGGTGCTCATTACAGACGGTGAGCCGGAGATTCTCACCCGACTGGGAGAGACATCATGATGGATATGTGCAAAGGGGATATTGTTCGGTCATCGAATGGCCGAGACGAGGGAAAGCCCCTGTTTGTTTTAGAAGTAGACGATGCCTATCTGGTTTTAGCTGATGGCAAAAGCCGGAAGATTGAGCATCCGAAGCGGAAGAAGGAAAAGCATTGCGCCTTTCTCGCACGTCTGGATGAATGCCGTGTGTCGGAGAAAATCCGTAGCGGCGAGAAAGTAAACAATAGTGAAATCAGAAGAGCCATCGCGCAATTTGCAGAGGATGGCAAGGTGGAACAAACATGAGGGAGGTTAGATTTTGGCGAAAGACGATGTAATCGAGCTCGAGGGAACCGTGGTCGAAGCGCTCCCTAACACCATGTTCCAAGTGGATATCGGTAACGGACACGTGATTTTGGCACATATATCCGGCAAACTTCGGATGAACTTTATCCGCATTCTGCCGGGAGATAAGGTGACGGTACAAATGTCGCCTTATGATTTGACTCGTGGTAGAATTACCTGGCGGAGCAAGTAAGACTTCGCACAAATTTGTAAGTAAGCGGCAGTTTTCTACAAAGCAGGCTGGGGGTTAGGATGTTACCTCGTCCTTTCCGCGGCACCCACGCTTGGGGCGTAGAAATCTGACGGTACACTTAATGCGGGACGCTCAGGTGTACCCACAGGGTATGATATGCGTCCCCTACAAGGCGGGCGGGATAACCCCGCCCCTACAAAGAACGGACGCGCAAAATGTGCGCCCACGAAAGGCAAGACCGCTGCCGGCGGAGCGGTTTTGTGAGAGCTTATTTCATTCGATACACTGTTTATCCTGCCGGAGAATGGAGTTACACATGAAAGTCAGACCAAGTGTAAAGCCCATGTGCGAAAAGTGCAAGATCATTAAGCGCAAAGGACGTGTTATGGTCATTTGCGAGAACCCACGTCACAAGCAGCGACAGGGCTAAAGAAACACCCAATTAAGAGAAAGGGGAACAATGTATGGCACGTATAGCTGGCGTTGACCTGCCTCGTGATAAACGGGTTGAGATTGCTCTCACCTATATCTACGGAATCGGCAGAACAAGCGCAAAAAATATCTTGGCGACCACAGGGATTGACCCAACGGTTCGCGTGAAAGATTTGACGGATGAGCAAGAGAACAAGCTTCGTGAGTGTATTGACAAAGAGTACACCGTGGAAGGTGACCGTCGCCGTACCGTTGCGCTTGACATCAAGCGTTTGGTTGAAATCGGCAGCTACAGAGGACTTCGTCACAGAAGAAATCTGCCGGTACGCGGTCAGCGTTCTAAGACGAATGCACGTACGCGCAAAGGACCGAAGCGTACAATCGCGAATAAGAAGAAGTAAGGAGGGATATTTGAATGGCAGCAGCAAAAGGAAAAAAAGTGACGCGTACCAGACGTCGCGAGCGTAAGAACATTGAAAAAGGCGCGGTTCATATCCGCTCCTCGTTTAACAACACCATGGTCACTGTGACTGATACAAGCGGGAACGCCATCAGCTGGGCATCTTCTGGCGGTCAAGGCTTCCGCGGTAGCAAGAAGAGCACACCATTTGCGGCGCAAACTGCGGCGGAAGTTGCAGCAAAGGCTGCAATGGAACATGGTCTAAAGACCGTTCAAGTTTTCGTAAAAGGTCCCGGTTCCGGTCGTGAGGCTGCGATCCGTGCGCTGCAATCGGCAGGACTTGAAGTCACGATGATTAAAGACGTGACCCCAATACCACACAATGGATGCCGCCCTCCAAAGCGGCGCCGCGTGTAGGAAAGGAGGATATACCCGAATGGCAAGATATACCGGAGCAGTCTGCCGTCTTTGCCGCCGTGAAGGCGAGAAGTTATTTCTAAAAGGCGACAGATGCTATACACAAAAATGCGGCGTTGGTAAACGCGCTTATCCGCCGGGACAACATGGTCAGGGGAGAAGCAAAGCGTCTGACTACGGTCTGCACCTTCGTGAAAAGCAAAAGGTGAAGCGTTACTACGGTCTTCTTGAGACCCAGTTCCGCAGCTATTTTGAGATGGCTGTTAAGAAAAAAGGCCCATCAGGTGAAAACTTCCTGTCCATCCTGGAGAGCCGTTTAGACAATGTGGTGTATCGTCTTGGCCTTGGCTCGTCCAGAGCAGAGGCACGCCAACTTGTCCGCCACGGACATTTCACAGTTGACGGCAAGAAGGTAAACATCCCATCTTTCCTTGTAAAGCCAGGCATGATTATCTCTATCAGAGAAAAAAGCCGTCAGCTTGACAAGATCAAAGGGAACCTGGAAGCGTCCAGTGCCAGAACTGCACCGAAATGGCTGGAAACAGACGCGAGCGGTCAGCTTGCGAAAGTTGTTGCACAGCCGACAAAAGCAGACATTGATCTGCCGATTGCAGAACATTTGATCGTTGAGTTTTATTCCAAATAACGAACTAGGCACTAGGGGTGATCCCTTATGCATCCGATTGTGCCTACTGTCCGCCGCCTGACGATTTGGCGGGGGCAGACCCTCAAGCAAAGATGTGAACTTGATGAGACATTATGAATTAATTGGGAGGGTATTCATCACATGATTGAAATAGAACGTCCGCGAATCGAATGTATTGAGCCGCCGGGAGACCTTTCTTATGGTAAGTTTGAAGTAGAACCTCTTGAGCGCGGCTATGGCACCACACTTGGAAACTCTCTGCGCCGGATACTGCTCTCCTCACTCCCCGGCACTGCCGTGACTACCGTGAAGATTGCGGGCATCCAGCATGAGTTTTCTACCATCCCAGGCGTGAAAGAGGATGTTACAGAGATTATCCTAAACGTCAAAGGGATTATCGCGAAACTCCACTGTGAGGGTGTGAAGACCGTCTACATTGAAGCAAGCGGCGAGGGCATTGTCACCGCTGGAGACATCAAAGAAGACGGTGAAGTTGAAATTCTAAACCCAGAGCATCACATTGCCACGCTGGGGCCAGACGCGTACTTTAGCATGGAACTCACACTCAGTCACGGACGCGGCTATGTGCCGGCTGAGCGGAACAAGCCGCAACAGAATATCATCGGCACAATTCCGGTGGATTCGATTTACACACCTGTGACCCGCGTAAACTACTCTGTAGAGAACACCCGTGTTGGTAAAACTACGGACTTTGACAAGCTGACCCTTGAAGTGTGGACGGATAAAACCATCTCCGCGCGTGACGCGGTGAGCTTGGGTGCGAAAATCTTAGTTGACCACTTTGAACTTTTCATCGGACTTTCTGAAGCAGTGGGTGCTAAGAGCACTGTTGTCGAGCGGTCTGAGACACAGCGGGATAAGGTGCTTGAGATGACGATTGAGGAACTTGATCTCTCTGTTCGGAGCTTCAACTGCCTCAAGCGTGCGAATATCAATACAGTGGAAGACCTAGTTTCCAAGACGGAAGATGAAATGATCAAGGTCAGAAACCTTGGCCGGAAGTCTCTGGAAGAGGTAATCCACAAGCTGTCCATGATGGGACTTGGTCTCGCAAATGACGACAGCCATACGATCTAACGAACGAATACTTCTGCAAAGGAGGGAGATCCTAAATGACTGGAAGACGTAAACTCGGCAGACCAACTGATCAGCGGCGGGCCATGCTCCGCCAAATGGTAACAGATTTCTTGGATAAGGGACGTATGGAGACCACCATCACCCGTGCCAAAGAGATTCGGCCGATTGCAGAGAAAATGATCACACTGGGGAAGAAAAATACCTTAGCTTCCCGCCGTGATGCCCTGGCGTTCATTACCCGCGAGGACGTGGTCACGAAAATTTTCGCTGACCTTGCTCCGGGCTATGCATCCCGCCAAGGCGGTTACTGCCGCATCACACGCCTCGGCCCGCGCCGCGGCGATGCTGCTGAGATGGCAGTTATTGAGCTTGTTGAGCAAGGCGCACCTGTTGCGGCTGCACAGTAAGCGAAGAGCAAGCAAAACGCATAAAGCCCTCCTAATCAGAGAGACTACTCTCTAAACAGGAGGGTTTTTCTTATGCAACAAATGACACATCAACAGTATGGGGATTATATTGACAGAATGAGTCCCAAATCTCGGATTTGGCGAAACATGCTGCGGGCGTTTTTGGCGGGCGGTTTGATTTGTGCCATTGGAGAGTGTTTTGTGCAAGGCTATGCGCATTTTGGAATGGATGTGAAAGATGCCCAGACTACGGCTGCGATTACACTCATTTTTCTCGCGGCCTTGCTTACAGGATTGGGGATATATGATAAACTTGCCCAATGGGGGAAAGCGGGGGCATTGGTGCCGATTACCGGATTTTCCAATGCAGTTGTGAGTCCGGCAATGGAGTTTAAGAGTGAGGGCTATGTGCTTGGAGTTTCGGCTAAGATGTTTTCCATTGCCGGACCGGTTTTGGTGTATGGGACGCTGGTTTCTGTGCTGTACGGGGTGGTTTATGCGGTTTGGCGGTAGGGGGCTTGGTTTTCTTTGTTGCCTTTTTTAGGTCGCCTCCGGCGGGGCTGGTTCCTTTTGGTATCTCCCAAAAGGAACCAAAAAGAGACTTGGGGCTATGCCCTAAGAACCCCTAGGGTCAAGGTCCAATAAAGAGACCGTTTTGATCTGTGACGCTATTAGCTTCCATTGTTCATCCTCTTTTAGGATGTGTTACTACCAAGCATCCCAAGGTCTTGCCTTCCAAACTCTTCTATACAGCAAGAGCTTTCAGTTTGCAGAAACTTCCCAGAAGCGTACCGATATCAGTCTGTACAATCCAAAGGTAACAAATTGATGCAACAACTGAGAATGGCACGTAAGCATTCACACAACACAAACAGTCCCTACATGCAAGGGGTTCTTAGGGGCGAAGCTCTTAAGCCAGTTTTTGGTTTCTTTTGTCTGGTACAAAAGAAACTCGCCCGCAGGCGAAATAAACCCCGCTCGAGGCGGCCTTAAAAGAAGAGCTAGGAACAAACCACCTAGCTCACTCCAAGAATCACATCAGCAGCAATCTCTGCAAACACTCGCCCTGTTGCCAGCGCTTCTTGTAGGGTATTGGCACAGGTTCCAATCTCAACGAGAATCGCCCCTGGTGCAAGGTGCGCATTGAAACGCTCTTCCCGTAGTGCGATTGGCCTTGCTAAGGTGGGATAGCGATCCAACATGGCGCGTTGCAGACGCAGAGCAAAGCCGAAGTTTTCGCGCCAGTTTGGATGATAGAGTCCTGCGTGATCTGTGCCGACGACTAGCATGACTTGCCCCACCTCTACGCCGTCTACCTCAGCCACAGTGCGAACATAGCGCCCCTCTGCATCTAGGATGGCATCCCGATGAATATCGAAGATAATTTGAATCTCAGGATGCGCGCTAAGATACCTTCCGGCAGTATCCAAACTCCGCCCATACGAACCGCGAAACGAGGGATAGTCATGCAGGTACTGATTATGCAATACCTGTATACCTCTTGCCTCAAAGACTGCCGCAATCTCACGTCCGACGCGGGTGATGTTTAGATTTTTGTCATTTGTGCGATAATTGTCTGTGTTCTCATACCAATCCGCCCCATCCGGTTCAAAAGACTCGGTACCGTGGGTATGATAGATGAGTACGGTTGGATTCTCAGCGGGGAGAAAATGCAGAGGCTCTGATAAAAGCGCCTGAATATCGATCTCAAACCTTGTATGGTTGCGGACATAAATACCCTGTGCATTCGGCTCACGAGGACTGCCGGTCAAAGTTAGGCTGGGAAGCCGCTCTGCCCGACTGCTTGGGTTATGTACAGGCGGGAGTTCTTGCTGGATTTCCTGTTGGAGAATATCTGTTTCTTCTTCCTGCTCGCCTGTGTAGCGAATTTCATAGAGCGGCTCCTGCGTCTCACTATGTCCAGCCGTGGACATGAGCAGGGGCGATTGGGCGAGGAGCGTGCCCTCTACCAACTGTGTGTCGCTGATGGCAGTTTGGAGCATGACATCAAGTGCGCGATCTATGCCCAAAGCAAGGAGGCCGCGGAATAGAAGGGTGATGGCAAATAGAAGCAGAAGTAGTTTGCCGATTTTCATTCTGCGTCCCCCTTTCCTTATCGTGTTACTATATGAGCGCTCTCTTCCCTTTATGAGGCGACTGCCTTGTCTAATCAGCTTGTCCTGTGATACAATGCCAGTATAGTCTATGAAAAGAAAGAAACCACACGAAAGAAGGTACTCTCATGCAATATACCTATCGGCCCGGCGGAGTTTGTTCGCAAGAGATTCGATTTTCCATCGAAGACGGCATCGTAACAGGACTTTCCATCACCGGCGGCTGCGCGGGGAACCTAGCAGGGATCTCTCGTTTGGTAATCGGTATGCCGGTGGAGCAAGTCATTGCGAGCCTTGAGGGAGTGATTTGCGGAGATCGAAAGACCTCTTGCCCGGATCAAATCGCACGCGCCTTGCGTGAGCGGATGGAGCAGGAGAAATAAGATGCGGCGAAACCATGTGATTGCCTGTTGCTTGGCCTTGTTTGTCCTAGCCGGCGGGGTACTGCTTTATGCAGGCTTTGTTTCGCGGGGGCAAAAGCAGATTCCGATTTTACTGTACCACCACATCTTGCCGGATGAGGTAAACAACGAGCACCTAGAGAATCCGTTCACGGTGAGTACAGAAGACTTTGAGGCACAGATGCAATATCTGTACGACAATGGATTTCACACCCTGACGCTTTCAGAGCTAGAAGCGTTCTTGTATGAAGGGGAACCCCTGCCGGAAAACAGCGTGATGATCCACTTCGACGACGGATACTACTCGAACTTTGTCTATGCCTACCCCATCCTACAGCGATTCGGGCATCGGGCGATTGTGTTTATGATTACACATGTGATAGAAGATTTGGGAGATTATCAACCTCAGATGGATCACGATTGCCTCACCTGGACGGCTGCTCACAGCCTTGTGGGGGTGGAGGACGTGTTTGAACTGGCGAGCCATACGCATAATTTGCATGCATTGATACCAAATACTGGGGAAACGGGCCTAGTTCACGCAACACGAGATGAGATTGCATCGGATACACGCCGCAGCTTTGACTTTCTAACGGATCACAGGGCGTTTGCATATCCTTATGGACAGTTTAATGACATCGTGATCGATGCGCTCCAAGAGGTCGGGATCACGATGGGTTTTACCACGACAGAGGAGATGGTTACCCAGGATTCAGACCCCTTTCAACTGGGACGCTTCAAGGTCTGGCGCGATATGACCTTAGAGCGTTTTGGAGAGATTATACGCGGCATCGGCATCTAATGTTTTGATGCTAAAAGTTTACTCTACTGAGTGTTTCCCATGAAACAGATGCGTTTTATGCATATTATGTTCACCAAAAAGCAGAGAATCGTTACGTGATTCTCTGCTTTTTCTACATCTATGGCATAAACAGGGAGAGATAGGAGAAACTGTATTTTAAATAAATAAAGGAATGGGAGTCTGGATGAACTCTGTATGGAATGAAACTGTAAGCCGAGACAAAAAACCGGCGCTTTGTGAGGACAGAACAGCCGATGTGCTTGTCATTGGCGGCGGCATGTGTGGGATACTAACTGCACACTTTCTCAAGGAGGCAGGTGCTCGTCCGATTGTGGTGGAGGGGTCACGCATTGGCGGTGGTGTGACGCAGAATACCACGGCGAAGATCACAGCACAGCATGGGTTAATCTACGCTGACTTGCTTGCGCGCTTTGGGCGTGAGCGTGCGTTGCAATATTACAGCTCGAATACGGAGGCGATTGCGCAATATCACGCCCTCGCAGAACAACTTCCCTGCGACTTTGAATACAAAACTGCCCATGTCTACTCCACCAATCGCAAAGATAAGCTGGAGCGGGAAGCAGAGGCGTATCAGAAATTGAATATTCCAGCAAGACTGGTAGAGAGCTTGGACTTGCCCCTTCAAACAGTGGGAGCTGTCACAATGGAGGGGCAGGCGCAGTTTCATCCGCTGAAGCTTCTATATGCGCTATCGGAAGGACTTGAGATTTATGAGGACACCTTTGTGCAGAAGCTTGAGGGGAATACTGCCCACATATCTCGCGGGAAAATTACAGCTGAGCGGATTGTGCTTGCGACCCACTATCCTCTTGTGAACATTTTGGGACTTTACTTTCTCAAACTGTATCAGCATCGCAGTTATGTCCTTGCTCTCGAGGGTGCGCCGTCTGTGGATGGCATGTTTCTGGACGAACAAGAGGCGGGACTTTCCTTTCGCACCTATGAAGACTTGCTTCTTGTGGGTGGCGGCGATCATAAAACTGGGAAAAAAGATGGCGGACTTTCTGTACTCAAGCGCTTTGTCAAAGGTGCCTATCCGGAGGCGCAGGTCAAATGCCACTGGGCGACACAGGACTGTATGAGTTTGGACAAAGTTCCCTACATCGGGCGGCATTCGGGTGGGAGATCGGATTTGTATGTTGCGTCGGGGTTTAACAAATGGGGGATGACAGGCTCCATGGTCGCGGCGCAGGTTTTGACGGATTTGATCATACAGGGACACGGCGAATACGAAGCGCTTTACGTGCCGAGGCGGTCTATTTTAACCAAGCAACTGATCTCCAATATAGGTGCAGCAGCGGGCTTGCTCACACCCGGTGCGCCGCGATGTACCCATATGGGCTGCAAGCTCCATGAGAATGCGGCGGAACAGTCTTGGGACTGTGCGTGTCACGGTTCGCGCTTTGATCTAAATGGACAGGTGATCACGGGCCCTGCGAAGAAGGAGCTGAAATGATGGGTAAGTATTTTGCAGGCATGTACTTCAAACACCAGGCAAATGGGAAATCTCTGGCGCTGATCCCCGGGAGAGCTATGGATGGAGCATTTATACAAATTATTACAGAAGAACAGGCATATCACGTCCCTTATGTGTTGACTGCCTATCAAAAACGAAAAGATGGGCTATCGGTCGGCGGGAATCTGTTCACACATTCAGGGGTGAAGATTGATATAGAAACAAAAGAACTCACGCTCAAGGGAGAAGTCCCTTATGGAAAGCTAACTCCGATTCGCGGCGACATTATGGGACCCTTTCGCTTTGTTCCTATGGAGTGTCGGCATGGAATCGTCAGCATGAACCACAGCTTGCAAGGCAGCTTGTGCTTGAATGGGGAAATCTACAACTTTGACGGCGGACGCGGCTATATCGAGGCGGACAGTGGTCAATCGTTCCCGCGTGCGTATACTTGGGTGCAGAGCAATGACTTCACACAAAATTGTTCTATTATGGCGGCTGTGGCAGAAATTCCATTTTTGGGATTTACATTTTGGGGCGTGATTTGTGTTGTGCATTTGGATGGACGAGAGTATCGACTGGCGACCTATAATGGAGCGAAGATACTGCGCTGTGAGCCGGGGGCATTGGAGCTCCGGTGCGGTAAGTATCAACTATCCATCACAACTTCCGCCGGGAGTGGGCATGAACTATATGCGCCGCATATGGGAGAAATGCGCTATTTCATCCGTGAAAACCTATCTTGTCCGGTGCGATTTCGATTTGCAGTGGGTGGGCAAATATTATTAGAAGAAGAAAGCACTTGCGCCAGCTATGAGTGTGAACTTGACACGACAGGCAATGTAAATAATGCACAAAAACGTTAGATTAATTTTGTGCAAGAATAGCAGAGTTTATTTATAAAACTTTACTCGAAAAGCTTGACGTTAAATTGTTATAATGTTATTATAAACAAGCAGGATATCATAGCATTCGACACCTTTTACCACAGAAAGGATGGCACAAATGACAAATTTATCCAATAAAATCCAAAACAGAGAAGAGAAGCTAAGTGTGATCGGATTGGGCTATGTTGGATTGCCTCTTGCTGTCGCGCTTTCAAAGAAAGTAGATACCATCGGATTTGATGTAAGCGAAGAAAAAGTACAGACATATCGGGATGGTTTTGACCCCACAAAAGAGGTGGGTGATGCGGCAATTCGCGCTTGCACAGTTGACTTCACCGCTGATGAGACAAAACTGAGAGAAGCAAAGTTTCACATCGTTGCCGTACCCACACCAATTACCAGCGGCAATAAGCCGGATCTCACCTATATTATCGCGGCCAGTAAGACACTGGGACGTAACCTAACAAAAGGCTCTATCGTTGTGTATGAATCCACCGTTTATCCAGGTGCTACGGAAGAGACTTGTATTCCCATACTAGAACAAGAATCAGGCCTGACTTGCGGTGTTGATTTCAAGATTGGTTATTCACCGGAGCGAATTAATCCCGGTGATAAGGTGCACAGACTGGAGACGATTATCAAGATTGTTTCTGGGATGGATGAAGAGAGTTTAGAAGAAATTGCAGCAGTCTACGAACTGATCATAGACGCAGGCGTGCATCGCGTGAGCTCGATCAAAGTAGCCGAAGCGGCAAAAGTTGTTGAAAACTCCCAACGAGATGTAAACATTGCTTTTATGAATGAGCTTGCAATGATCTTTGATCGCATGGGAATTGATACGGATGAAGTTGTGAAAGCCATGGATACAAAGTGGAATGCCTTGGGCTTCTATCCGGGACTGGTTGGCGGACACTGTATTGGTGTTGATCCGCACTACTTCATCTATGAGGCGGAGAAACTTGGCTATAACAGTCAGCTGATTTCCGCCGGCAGAAGAGTCAATGAATTTATGAGTGAGTTTGTCAGCGATGCGGTTATTAAGCAACTGGTTTTGGCAAATAAAGTTGTAAAGCAGGCAAAAGTCGCGATTTTGGGATTGACTTTTAAGGAAAACTGTCCCGACATTCGCAACTCAAAAGTAATGGATTTGATCGGACATTTGCACAGTTATGAGATTGACCCGATTGTGGTTGACCCAGAAGCATGTGCGGAAGAGGCAAAGAGTGAACTTGGGATTACCCTTGTACCCTTTGAGGACTTACACGATGTGGACTGTGTTGTACTCGCAGTGGCGCATGATGCGTATAGAGAGATGGACTTCGCGCAAATCGATGCGCTCTTTGGCAACTGTCCGAATAATGAGAAAGTGATTATTGACGTGAGAAGTCTCTTAGACAAAGCTGACGTGGAGGAACAAGGCTACTGCTATTGGCGCGTATAAGAATAGGAGGGCAACAGTGTCTTTACATACAACTGAAACAAAAAAACTTTATGAACAGTATCAAAAAGATGCTGCTACAATTCATCCGGATGAGGTGCGGGCGCTGGATCGTCCCTTCACGCCCCTAGGAAAGATTGCTGTGAGCGTGCTTGTGATTTTGAGCATCGTTGCGCTATGGAACTTTACGCAAAGAGAGCACCAACAGTGGTTTATGCTTGGTGGACTTATGTTTATTTTCCTCATGTCGAAGCACGTCTGTGCACTGTTTTACAGACCATGCAAAGCTGTGCTGACCAAAGACTATAAAGTAACGGTGATTATCACCTGCTATAATGAAAACCCTGCCTCTGTTGTCTCGATTTTCGAGAATGTGCTGGCGCTGGACTATCCTGTGCACGAGATTCTGTTCTTAGATGATGGCAGCGCAAATCCCTTGGCCTATGAAGTGGCAAAATCTTTTGCTGAAGACTATGCAGGGCAGCCGAATGTGCCGCAGTTTCAAATTGTGCGCTTCCCGCAAAACCGCGGTAAGCGCGCAGTGATGATGGACGGCTTCCAACTTGCCAAAGGGGACTATGTATTTCTGCTAGATTCAGACAGTGAAATCTTACCCAACGCTTTGACCGAGTTACTCCGTCCCTTTGAGGATGGGGAAACAACCTCGGTTGTAGGAAACATCGGGATTCTTAACAGGCAGGAAAATTTTCTGACGAGACTGCAATCCATGACATACTATGGGGCGTTCCAATTGGGCAGATCAGCCCAGTCAGTCACTGGAGATGTGGTGGTTTGCAGCGGCGCTTTTAGTATCCATCAAAAAGCGTTTATCTTAGAGCACCTGGACAAGCTAGAGGCGGACACATTCGGTGATATTACCGTTTCCTCGGGGGATGATCGGGCGCTTACCACCTTCTCTAAAATGTCCGGCGGGAAAACCAGATATCAAAGTTCGGCATACTGTGAGACAGAGGCACCGGTAAAACTAAAGCAGTTCCTCAAGCAACGCAGACGCTGGATGCGAAGTGGATATCTCATGAGTCTCAAGGCAATCAAAGACATATTCCCACGCAAGCTGCCGTACTTATTCTGGAACTTTGGTGAGGTATATTTCTGGCTGATCGCTACAATCCTTTTCGTGCTTGATGTGATGGCACGGGGACTATACATCAACTGGATCGACATTATTTTGTACTTCTGCATTATTACATACCTAAACTATGCCCAGTACATGTTATACAAGCCTTTGCGCTTTATCTTTGCACCCTTCCATTCCTTCCTGTACGGCTTAACACTGCTCTTCACACGCATCTATGCTGCCGCCACCCTCGGAGACGATGACTGGGGTACGAGAGCTACGAAGAATGAAAAGGAAGAGCAAGAACTGAGATCACAAGAAGCACGGGCAGGCACTGCGGCATAAACGACAGGAGATAGACGAAAAAGACCAGCGCAAATTGCGCTGGTCTTTGTTTATGTTATGCTTGCACTGTGTGATACAATTCCCCTCCTTGGAGGGGTGCCCGAAGGGCGGGGTGGTTTTGCGGAAGAGTTGCAGCGGAGACACCACCCCACCGCCTGCGGGCGGCACGGTAGATTGTCAAATCAAGTGCAACAGATGAATTCGAGAGGAGAGAGCCAGCCGAGGCATTTTCTAGGTCTATGGTTTATTAGCTCAACAACACGGG
>Ga0131853_10002590_pt1 | contig 32289 bp, 22 predicted proteins | sample TergutLab28metaG_FD_92764 | JGI IMG/M metagenome (GOLD analysis project Ga0131853, IMG submission 92764) | Labiotermes labralis P1 segment gut microbial communities from Petit-Saut dam, French Guiana - Lab288 P1 (version 2) (version 2) | ecosystem: Host-associated > Arthropoda: Insects >... | reverse complement strand
GGTGACATGGCAAAGTCTTCAACGCTAACAAAACCAAAGACAAAGGTGACAACTAGCGTGATGACCAAAACAATGCCGAGGATTTTACTGCTTAAATAAATAAATTCCCGACGAACAAGATGTGCGCCTTTCTTTTGATCAATTGGCAATAAGCTAGTCTCTTCTTCCGCTTGCTCAGTTGGTCCGGTGCCTCTTGCTCCTTTTTCTTTTAATCTTTTAACAGTAGACAAAGTCATCAGTGTCAGTAAGATGATCAAAAGTGTACCGGTAATAGCACCGACAAAGATGGCAACAGGGCTATGAAACAACCCTGCCCACGCTCGAACAAACCGACCTGTCCCAACTCTCGCATCAGCGAACGGATTTTGCTCAATGTGGTTCGTTAATCTTCCAATTAAAACGAAACGGCCATTCGTGATCGTTTCCGTACACGTTGATAACATCACCAACTGATCGGCTGTCGTCACATCGACGTCTCTGAATTGGATCGCTTCTTCCCTAATCCGATCTAAATGGTCCGCCTTCACAATCTGATCACTCATTCGCGGGTTGTAAAATCCCGAATCGTGTGCATCAACGAGTAGAAAAGCAAAGAATTCTACCCCGTAATGGCGCTGGCCGGTGAAGATACTACCGAATTGGCGCGCATTAAAGTAACCTTCATCAGCGAAATTAGCGATCTCACCAAACATCGCCTCTCTTGCCATGTCATGCCCGTAAATGATGTTGTTAAAATCAGTGAAATTTTGGTTGTTGCGAAAGTCGAGAAAAATCGCGCCGGTTAAAGCGGGCAGGCCGCGGGCATTCGTATCCACGTAATGAAGATTATCAGTACCTTGAACGAGCGGGTAATCAATGTTTGTGCCAAAAACCGTGAGCCAGCCAAACACATCCGGATTAATGGCGCGCAAACCGTCAAAGCCAGGTTCTTCTTCGCGCATCGGGTGGTAGATTTCATAGGCAAAGGCACTGGCTTGATTAAACATCTGGTTGGTATCCCAGAGGGAATAGCCGCCGTATAAAAGCAAACCTAACAACAAAAACATCATACAAAAATTAATCAGTTTATCCGTCCCTCTAAAAAAACGAATGATCGGTTTGTTTTTCATGGCCGTGCCTCCTTATAAATTTCGCCTTCTAATCACACCTCTGATGCGCCCCAAAACGTCTTCCGTCTGCACACTACCATAAAGGCGACTATCCACAGAGCGAGAGCGATGATCACCAAGAACAAACAACTCATCACGCGGCACAACAAAAGGAAAATAAATACCATCAACAAACTGGGTGGTAGCCTCAAAAATATTGTACTCTTGTTGAAGGACATCGTTGATAAAAAAACCTTCTTCCGTAATATCGACCACATCGCCGGCTGTGGCAACCACTCGCCTTGCTTGCCTGTTTTCACCCGTGTCAATGACAACCGTGTCGCCAGCTGTAAAACTCTGCGTAGTTCGGGTAAAGAGGATCAAATCACCCTCTTGAATGGCTGGTACCATCGATAAATCATCGGCTTGCCAAATGCCAAACACCGTTAAAAACAGCATAACCAAAATAGAAAGAATAAGGGCGATTTTGATAGCTAAAAGGAAGAATTCTTGTATCACGGTCGGGGGTTTTTTCGTTTTTCCGTCCTTTCGTGCAAGCCTTTCCTCGTGACGTTTATTGAGCCTTTTTAAAACTAGCGCAATTAGCACCGTGAACAAGACGACCGCTAAGACACCCACGCCCCCAATGATGAGCCCGTCAGCTAGTCGAAAGGGTCGATCAAACAAAATCAACCAAATACGTTCAAGATCACTCGTACCAGGCAAGTCATCGACAAAAGGATCATTCTCAACCGTTTCAATGAGCCTTCCGATTAAAACAAAGCGTCCGTTTGTCGCTGTTGGTGTACATGTGCTTAGCATAACCAAGCGATCTTGCGTCGTCACATCAATCGGTCTCAGTTGACGCGCTTCCATTAAAATTCGGTTTAAATGTTGCTGCTTCGTATCCTCATCGTTCATCGTCGGGTGATAAAAAGAAGTGTCATTGGCATCCACCAACATAAAGGCAAAAAATTCAATCCCATAATGCCGTTCGCCCGTAAAAAGACTACCGAATTGGCGTTCATCAAAATAGTCCGTGTATTGGAAATTATCAATCTCGCCAAACATCGCATTTCTTGCCATGTCATGCCCGTAAATGATGTTGTTGAAATCCGTCATGTCGTTCCGATTTCGAGCGTCTAGAAAAATAGCACCGGAAGCAGACGGCTGCCCACTGGCGTTTGTGTCTAAGTAACGAAAGTTATCGGCACCTTGAACGAGCGGGTAATTAATCCCTGTCCCAAAAACCGTGATCCAGCCGAACACATCTGGGTTTAGTGTTTGGAGTAGTTCAAAGCCTGACTGTTCATCACCGGTTGGGCGGTAATCGTCGTACGGTGAGTTGGCTAATGCAAGAAAAGGAGTAAACAGAACGAGGCAAAAAAAGGTAACGTACAAAGCTGGCCTTAATGTTTGCTTCTTCATGATTTACTCCTCTTAGGCAGTGTCAACGAAAAATCTGACATCTGACTTGTGTCGATACTACCTTATGCAATTGTATTAAATTTTTTTAAAGATCCATCGTGCGACGTCTTTTGTTAACAACGCTCATCGCGATTAAACCAGCAGCTCCTAATCCAACTAGGATGAACGGTAAATTACCCATAATTAAACCGGTTATTGGTGCTCCTTCGTTAGTGTTCAAGTAGTGAGCGGCATTTGCTGCTTCACCGACTAGGTGGTCACCTGTGGCTGCTCCTGTTACACCGCTTGCTGTGCCGTTGACAATCAAATCAATGCTTGGCGTGTACGGCGCATAGTCAGTCTCTGTGAAGCTAAATCCTGTTCCAATTGGCACGTCGTTAAATCTTAGTTCTTGACCCGGGAACAACGTAAACGTTTGGGCGGTACCTGGTGTAAAGGTAACCACATCCCCTGATTGAGGACCCGTGGTAGCACTAGCTGGACGCGCACCGTATACAACGGCCGTGTAAGTCGAAGTGTCTGCTGCTAATCCCGACCTCGTTAACGTACCCGTAAAGCTAAACAATGTATTCGGGTTTGCCATGCTTCCTGTAATACGCTTGCTCACGCGTAAGCCACGGTTATGACCGCCCGTTGGTGGACATGGGTAATTTGGATGCTCCGGTGGACAATCAACCGGTGGCGGACAAGTTGGGTCATCTGGGTATTCACACTCGTACGTGCCATCTACTTCACGAAGAAAGATGTTAGTAAACGTCGCGCCTTCGGGTATTTTTGCCCCAAAATCGCCGTCTGCATCACTTTCAAAGACATGGACACCTTGCACAACAAATGTGTTGCCTGGTCCTGAAACGACCCAGACACGAATCCCACGATAAGTCGTGTCATACGTCATTGTTTCTGTGACACCGTCAGCGGTTGTGACACTTGGGTTAGGTGTTGGTCTTTGTTCTCTTAAAACAAAGTCATACACACCGGTACTGTTCCAAGCGATGCCAGCTAACAAATCCGTCGTTTGGCCCGTTGCGACAATGACACCTGTCATCGTTGCATGCGTAGTTGTCGTCTGTCCTTCTGTCAAACTAACCGTGCCACGCTCCACCCAATCTCCTACTGGAAAGCCAGTTATCGTTCTTCCTGCTGGATCTGACGTGATATATCGCAAGTCAAAGTTAAACGTTGACGCTGGGGTTGTCGTTCCAGTATTCATTAATAAATCTTTTGTGACAATTAACGTCGTTGGTGCCGTTGGGTCTGGGTCGTTCTCATCGGCTCTTGCTGCTAATGGTAGCGTCAATGAAGCTGTCACTAGCAGAAAAGCTAATAGTAATGAGCCCGTTACCTTTTTAATTTTATTGTTCATTTTCAACACTCCTTAGTGTGATGTAATTTTGTTAGTTTACCCGCATCCCGGCGAAATCAGTGTTTATTCCTTAATTATCGAGATCTTGTCTGAGTTGAAAGCGACGGATAATAATAACGACAAGAAGTAAACTGTTTAATAACCACAGGACGATTAATAAACGACCGGTCTGGCTCACGACACCTGTCACTGGCGGCATGATCCATTCATTCATTAATAAATCTAAGTTTTCCTCGTTATTCGCAAGCCCACTTCCACTTTCAAACGCTGGTGCGCCTCCTACTGGTGTTGGACGTCCAATCTCACCATCTGCTGAAACCGTAATGATCCAATAGCCTTGGGATAAATAATGATGATCAGGTGCACTTGTTTCCACTAAACAATACTGACTTGAAATGTCTAAGCCTTGAACGTGAACAACGCCTTGCTCATCACTCACAAACGGTTCAGCAATTGGATCGCCAATACACGCATCATCGACGCGGCGGCGTACTGTAAACTCGGCACCTTCTAAACGCACATGTCCTTGGTCTGACACTTTAATAAAACGAAACGATTGTAAACCGATCCATTGCGCGTATAAGGTCGTATCTTCGGTGATCGGGGTATCGAAATTAAAGTACGGACCGTCTACTGCGTCTGGATCTGTTGTCCAGCCAAGGAAATGGTAGTTTTCTCTAGTCGGTGGTGGAATCGGCTCGGATACGGTTTGTCCAGCTAAAATAGCCTCAAGATGAAACCGCCCTTCATCAGGTGCATCCTCAAAGTTCCATCTAAAATCAACTTCAACCACTTCCATAACCGTCAACACATATGCGTAGTCAAAGTTAGCATCGTGGAAAGGGGTACGCTGATTATAATGATAATTTATGTTTCCGATATTGCTACCTGCCCACGATGCCGTGTTAGCCGTGCGTAAATTCGCAATGTCGATATATGAAACAATGGCGCGCGTATCAATCGTTGTATCATTTGGATCAGGTCTAAAAATAACTTGACGTAGCGGCGGTGTTTGAATTTCCGTCAATCGTTCATCGTCACTGATGTAGATTGATAGTCGCTCGCCTGCCAGTAACGTCATATCATTTGGTATCGTAAATTCCCATTCGCCGTATTCATCCACTTCAGCTGTGCCTGCTAACCACGAGACGGAAGTCACCACACCCGTTGCAGGTGTCACCCTTCCAATGCGCACGATGGCCCCTGGTTCTCCGGTACCTCTAATGCTCGTTGTCGCCGTTGTCACCGCACCGTTAAAGCGCTCATTGCCAGAAATTAAGCCCGTCACATCGGTTACTTGTTCCGGTGGTGTCACATCGTACACGATCTTTTGACCCGTTAGCACGTCTTGTTCACCTCGGGTTTCGCGATAATTCGTGATATTACCTGGTGTCTCACTATTCGTCGTCAAGGTCGATGGTGCATCAGGATTTTCGATCGAAGCACGACGTGCTCTTACAACCTCTATCGTGTAATTTGCAGGCAAAAAGGTGGTGCCTGCCTCAAACCCAACACTAAAATCAATTTCTGCCATGAAGACACCCATGTGCTCTTCTGAACCAAAAACAGAGTGTCTACCGGTCGGAATATTATTAATTCTTTGCACCAAATCATGATTTTCATTGCGAATAATTAAATCAACAAACACTTCGTTCGTAAACGCACTTCGCGCACCACGATTCCCTTCTGGGATACTGACATGACCAAAGATGCGTTGATCCGCATCCGTTGGTATGCGTAAAATATCAACAACCGGTGTGGCGTTATTGGCCGTCATGCGTCGAATTTGACGCCAGCCGTTATTAAATGCGTTGTTGTAGTTATGATTGGCTCCGCCTGAAAGCGTAGACGTTCCCGTTCCCGTTCCAACGTGACGTGTGAGCCCAGGACCGTTAAACCAGTTTTGAAACCTCGGTTCACTCGTTGAGCCGCCATTGGCGACTAAATTGCCATTGGCAAAGTTAGCGCTATTCGGTTGAAGTGTAAAATTCATGTTACTCCATTGTTGCCCCGGATCACCGCGAAGTGCATCAGGCGTCGCGCCAGCATTAGCCGTCGCTGTTCCGAACCCTTCAACCCGTGTATTTCGCCACAAAGCTAAATCGGTATTCGTTCCTACAATGATGGAATTGGCATTCGTATTAAAGAGTAACCCACGATTCATCGCCGAAGTCGGTGCCGCTTGGTGTAGCGAGGATGTGTTTTGAAAATCGAAAAATAAAGGGGCGTTAAGCATCAATCTAAAATCACCAGCGTTGAAAACACCATCATCGCCGTGCGCATTTGCTTCAATGACAAACACAGTCCCAGGACCTGCCTCAACACGTGTAATCGAGGAGCCAGTATCCCCGTCAACCGCAACACCACGGTTAACCACCACTCGTACCTCACTTCGATAGCCGTTAACAATAAAGCGATCATGGTCCGTTTCATGGGTATTGCCACTTGCAAAATCAATCCCTCTAGCTACGGTGCCAATTGGTCCTCGATGTTGAAGGTTTAAGAGTCCGCCACCGTCAACGTAAAAGGCATTGTTACCGCCATAAGCCCTTAACAAACCAGCTGTCCCAGCCGTTGCAATGATGTTTACTTCGCCTTCTGTGTCTAAATAAAAGGTCTGAGACCCAGACTGGAGGAAACGAAACGCACCAGCATCTGCGTGCGCACTACCACGCACTTCAATGTTCATGATCCCCTCTGTGTTAACATTAAAAATGGTGCCTTCGCCAAAGAATAGCATCGCCGTTGAACTGTGAGAAAGGTTTCTTAAAGCCGCACCATCGGACACTGTAAACGTTGAATGATCCCCCATGACCATTAAATTACCGCGGTTAGGGGACATTAAAGTATTGTCGTTACTATGCCCTTCTAGAACAAGTTTAGTCCCTTCTCCAGTGATCGTGATGTCATGGCTAAAAGCTGCACGATTACGCCTTAACCCATCGCGGCGTGTCGCGACGGCTACGTCCCATGAGCCAGTCAAATAATTGTCAGCTAAGACAAAAGCGGGTCTTCCTTGCGTGTCATTGGTCGCTGTACTCGTACGCCTAGCAAGCACCGTTTTGACAGCACCGTCTGTCATCGTATAGGTCGTTGACGAGCGAGAACGAAACCCGACGCCTACCGAAGTAATGTCGAGCGTCGAACCACCTTCCATCGTAAACGTACTAATGAAACCGTACAACCCATGGCCGTTCCAAGGACGACCACGATGCTCTGTACCACTAATTGCTCCCGTTGTGATAGGCGCATCTTGCCCCACCCTGATGCCGTTATTATCAATGGTCAAAGCAGCACCTTCCCTTAAAACAACACGACCCGGCTGCGTCACCGTAATGACCGTGTTTTCAGCTGTGCCACTTTCGGTGTGATCGTCATTAATGTGAAGGTTAGCGGCAGCTGAACCTTGTGAATGAACGATGAGTTCAGAATCCGGTAACATCTCAAAATCCCGCACATCAATTTGATGCGTCAAATAATCAGTGCCGGCTGCCCCATTAGCAAACATATTTAATTGATTGCCTGTTCCAGCTACGGTTAACGTTGCAAGTGGCGCTTTAATTAGGCCGCTAATATTATTAACAGCAGCAAGTGTCGTCCCCGTCGTACCGGTTACGACATCATCATGAAGAACAATGTCCCAGTTTTGACTGTTTGTACGGCCTGCCGCAGTTGGCGTGCTGGCATCACCTGTCACTTCAACGGAAAAAATATTACGTCCAGAAGCACGGTTTCGGTTGTTCGTTGGTGCCGCTGTTGTGCCAGTTTGTGTGTGTGTACGACTAAATCTAATGTTATTCAATTCAAGCGTTGATCGTCCAGTCGGCGCCGCGCCAAGTAAGAGGAATGGATTTGTAGCAACCGTACTAGCACCCGTCAAGGTTAACGTATTTCGATCGGTATTGCTCTCCAATCGAACCGAAGCGGTTCTTCCCGCGAACAACGTTCCTTGAGGGATTGTAATATTATTCATCAAAACAATGTTAGTAACATCGTTATTGTTATTCCAAGCAGCGACAAAGTTTGCGGGTGCATCGACCGGTGTCGGCGTTCTTGCCAGAGAGTCTGAGCCACTAATACACACCATGCCATCTACAATCACATTGGCGACAAATTCATTACCATCTAAATTTTGACAAGCATAACCGCCACCACTTCGCGCACGTGACGTTGCAAGTGGTAAAACCTCAACGTTTGCATAACCACCCTCTTCTGCCATTTCAACGATCTCATCCGTCGTCATGCTTTCAAATTCTTGCCTTGTCAGCGAAAGTAATCGGAAATTTGATTGAGGCGCAGCTAAGTCATCATCCCTTTGATGAGACTCGTACCACTCCATTAATTTCGTTAAGGTGTCACGAATTTCATCAATGTTAGGGCTTTGTGCTAACGTCACCTGTGCGCGCGTGATTAAAGCTTGCCATTCAGACCACTGCTCTGCTTCAAAATCTTCTGCGAATAACGTTTCATTTAAATAGGTTAAAAACGCAGAGAGTTCTTCTCTTGCGACTTCAAGTGCTGTATTTCCCTCATTTTGGCCTGCTTCGTTATCCTCAGAACTTTCTAAATTGGTATCACCTTCCAGCTGATCATCACTGTCATAAAAAGCGAGTTTTACGTTCCAAGACTCAACTATCAAATAGCTTTGCAACGTCAGTGTGGTCATTAAAATTAACAGCAGTACCAGGTTTCGTCTTTTAACTTTCTTCATGTAAATTTTCTCCTTGATCATAATGTGAAAATAATCACGTAATGGCCATTTTACCTCAACCCATGACTCCTTACTTCAAGTATGACCATTACATCTTCCATCTATTCTGAAATTCGCACAAAAAAACCCTTTTTTCAAAGGGCCTCAACAAATCTTTCAAACATCAAACGTGATCCAAAACCATTCCCAAATGCGATAGCGATCCAAACACCACCACCACTTCTGCCTCCTCTTTCGCTACATCCAATGCCTGTTTCAAATCAGTATGCGATTCAGCTTCAATCCCACTAGCAAATACAAACTCTTTTAACATTTCAGCCGCCAAAGTACGCTTCTCATCCGGCAACGATATCGCATGAATCTTCCTCATCACCGGCTTCACCTCTGCCAATATTTCCGGTACTTCTTTGTCCTTAAACACCCCCATCACACCCACACTTTTCTCAGTGGGAAACAAATCGGCAAGCGTTTTAGCAAGCGCACGAGCAGCGTCTGGATTATGTGCACCGTCCACGATAACAACCGGATTTTTTTCCTTTACAACCGTCACACGCCCAAACCAACTAGTGTCTCTTAGTCCCGTTTTAATCTGATCATCTGTCACCGCAAAGCCTTGATTCTGTAAAGCACGAACAGCTTCAATGGCCAAAGTCGCATTTTCAATCTGATGTTTTCCGAGTAGCGAAATGGTGATATCATCGCGTTCTTTATAACCAAACGTTTGGGTATACTTAGATGCCGGTTTTTGGATCACAATATCTGCTGAGTTAACAAGATAAACCGGACTTTTTACACGCCTAGCAGCCGCTTGAACAATCGCTTTCGATTCAGTTGGTAACGAGCCATAGACAACGTAACACCCTTTTTTAATAATCCCCGCTTTCGCCCGCGTCAAATCTGCAATCGTGTCTCCGAGAAATGCCATGTGATCACGACTAACAGATGTGATAAGCGAAACAAGCGTATTTTTAACGATATTCGTCGCATCCGTTACCCCTCCCATCCCGGTTTCCATCACAACAATGTCACAACTTTGCTCCTTGAAATGCAGAAATCCCAATGCGGTTTCGATTTCAAAAACAGAAGGGTGTGGTAATCCAGCGTCTAACAGACGATCAACCGCTTGTTTAATTTTGGGTAGCTGTGTCGCAAATTCACTTGGCGAGATGTTGGTCCGGTTTATCTGGATGCGTTCGCGGTAAGATTGAACCGTCGGGGACACATAGCGCCCGGTTTTGTAGCCAGCCACTTCTAAAATGGTTGAGACATAAGCTAACACAGAGCCTTTACCGTTAGTGCCCGCGATGTGCACAAACTTTAGATCATCCTGAGGGTTGCCAAGCTCATTCAGGAGGTTTCTAATGCTGTCCAGCCCCAACGAAATCCCCGCTTTCGCGGCCTCGTCAATATACGCTCTAGCTTCTTTGTAATCCATGCTCACCACACCTTTCTATCTTATCTTTCGAAGGCAATTGCAAAAAGCTATCCAGTCAATTCGGAGTATCACGTATTTCATTGAAACAAGCTAATACATGATAGTATTGCATGATTTTCGGCTTCAGAATATCACGTATTTCGCAAAAAACAAGTGAATGCGTGATAGTTTTGCCTCATTTTGGCCTTTAGAATATCATGTATTTTGTGAAGATCAATTAATAACGTGATAGTTTTTGCTTTTTACAATTGCCTATTATCTTTCGTATTGTACATGTATTTAAGTTGAATTGCAAATAAATAGCGGACCATTTGAGTAGTCTGCTATGTTTATCTTATTGCTATCCGATATTACTCTGCATTAATATTTCCTTTGGCTTTAGCTCTAATACATAGATAATCGGTACCACCGTTGACACAACCAACGTTCCTAAGCCGATCGCATAAAAGATCGCGATCGTTTGACCATTGAGTGATAGATCGAAAAATTCAACTAACTCATCAGTTGTTAGAGTGCGAACTAGGCCATGGAATTCCATTTCACTTGGTATAGTATGCGAACTTTCTTCGTTGGCTGAAGCTATTTCACTACGTAATATTGAATCAGATACTTGTGTAGAAACTGCATACCCAATGAAAACTGCTAGAGTAATAGCAAGTAACGAAACAATAATAACTTCGATCATCACTTGAGAGAGTACTTTAAGCTTTTTCTCACCTAATGCTAAATAAATACCCAATTCTTGTCTCCTGTCATGCAAAAATAGAGTAATCAATAAACTCAATACAATCAGGGTCGCTCCTAATGTAAAAATAACAATCCGCTGTGAAACCCATTCCAAAGAGTCCATTGCGCTCTCCAATGGCGCGAAAGTCTCTGTCCAATCAATAGCTACATGAAATTCTGACAATAATTGTTGGATTTCTTCATTAAAAAATTCGATATATGTTGCATCTTCTAAAACAAAAAAAGGTGCCACAAAAGCTAGCTCTTCTAGGTATCGCTCTCGACCAAAATGCTCATCAGCGTTAAATATACTATCCCAAGTTTGAGAACTATAGAAACTTTCAAAATTTAAATGCTCTAACACCCAATTCGGAGCTAGAAAAGTATTATATACAACAATTTGAAGGTGAAACTCAGATAAATTAATTGCTGGTTGATAATCAATGGAAAAAATACCAATAACTTCAAACTCTCTAACCATTTCTGTCACCCAGTTGTTATAAGGATGCTCCCATATTTCTTCTAGTTCCAATCCAGGTAGGCCACCATCGGGAATAATGGCATCCTCAGGTAAAATAAACCTATCTTGATACATATTAAACACTGAACCAATTGCTAAATTATTAACATCAGCAACACCATTTGAAATTAAAATTGGTATAGGAGCATCATTGATCTCGTTAGGCCTCATCTCAGCCTCTACGAAGGTTCTTCCCTCAATTAATTCAAAAATACCATCTTCAATAGAAATAATATCAGGCCTTGATACTCCATTTACATGAAAAAACATATGCCCATTCTGAGATTCCATATAACTTTGATGCCCATCAATTGACTCTGGAACATATTCTACTAAGCTAGCTTTTCCATTCCACACCGTCGAATAATCAAAATTGTGAACATATCTGAGTTGAGCAAGTTCTTGCACAGCTTGACTATTTATTGCACTCCAATGAGATAAAAAAACATCGATGTCTTCTTCTGAATAAATTTCAAAAAACGCATTCTCATCTATACCAATTGTAACAACTGTTGGTTGACCAAAACTTAAAAAATCTGATGTCTTGCCTACAGCATTGCCAGCAACTAATGCTCCCATAGTAATAGCACTTAACACCAAAATCAAGATAAAAAGAACAATAGTCTTGCTTAGGTTTCTTGACACACTTATGTGAGCACGTTTAATCATCTTCATTTTAACTTCACTCCTGTTCTGCTATGAAATGATCATAAAAACTAGGTTTAAAATAAAAGCCCTGTTCTTAAGTTAAACAGAGCTTTTATTTTTAGCATCCAGCTGTTGCAAGTACAACATTGTGACTTACTCTACCTACTCCATGTCTAACCGCTGGTGTCGTTGCAGTAGCAGTATTAAATCCACACACTCTACCTGAAATTGCCATCTGCTGTCCAGATTCTACACGGAATAAACTCACCTGCACTGTCAAGTCACCGTTACGGCTTCCAGTTGCATGAGCCCAAACATTTTGAGCAATTGGGCAACCAGCTACAGCACAAGTATGTCCTGCAGACGTAATTGTTACTCCTGAACTGGCTGCTGCTATATCAGCTAAGAAAACAAATGAGAACATTAATAAAACAGCCGAGCAAAGTCCGATAAATACTTTTTTGAACCTTTTCATTGTAAAAACCTCCAGTCATGACCAAATATTTTATTTAATCTCATGATTCCAACTTATACGATCGAAGCTGATACCATCAAACAAGCTGAACATTCATTTGTCATTTTCTTCCATGTAGAAGCAACCTAGAATGTTCTAATTCAAGATTATCAGATTAGCTCTGTTTTTTCAATCATCATGTGGCGAAACGTAAAATTATATGGTGAAACAACACTTTTAAAAACGAAAAAACTCGCTTATGTTCGTTTTTATACAATAAAATATCAACAAGTTCACCGTAATCATTTTTTTTCTATACCCAAAGAGAGAAGTTCTTCCATGTATTCCTTCATTTTTTCATATTGTTTACTGTTAAGTAAATTATGCAATAGTACAATATGCTTCATTACATCTGCACCTGAATCAAGTCTATTAAGTCTTTTGAACTCTTCCCTTAACCTTTGAGCCTCTTTTTTATCATACTCTGATTTTGTCTGAGCGATCTGTTTGATTTTATCTTTTGCCAACTTCACAATTTCGTCATCACTTTTTTTATGATTCATCTCAATTCTTTTACGATCCTTAGAAACACTTTTCATGTATGCTAGATTAATAATATAAGATCTATGCGGGCTCACAAATTGATCAGGATTTAATGCCTCCAACCATTTGTCCATCGTCTGATAAATACTGAACTCATCATTAGAATCCACCATGTAAACATATGTTTCATTGCCATCTTTTTCAATATACCTGATCTCATTCACATTGATCGTTTCTATCCTCCCCTTGATTTTAACTTCTACCCATTCTTCCCTCATTAACTAATCCTCCTATCTCAGCCTAATCAGCCATTCTATACCAATGTCCAATGTGATGAATGGCGATGCCGAGTCGTCCGAATTCTCTCTCGTCCCTCACAAATTGCCTGAGGAGATCAAGTTCATTGTGCATATGTGTTCTGCCATGACGCCAAAACGAAACAACATTCGTTTGGTGAGCCCCTAGTTCAGCTGATAAGAAGATCGGACGATCGATTGAGGCTGCATAGTCAATGTAGTGACTGGCTACGCTATACATTCCCGCACCACTATCGCGGTAAGACATTACTTTAACGCGATCGGCTTCGTGAATAATAGCCTGATGGATGAGGACCTCATTGCCTCGGTAGTTAACCGTATCATCGATAAGCGGATTCGAAGAACTAGGCCTTCCCCACCAAAAAGGAACACTCCAGTCAACTGGTCCGTAAAGATCTGTGACTTCGACAACAAAATCAATGTATAACTGCAGGTGTCGATTTCTTACCTCTTGGTTTTGCGTTTCCCAATCAGGATGTTGATGTGGTTCCACATTTAAATGAATACCCGTAAAACGCTCATTTGGTGCGGCTGTTTCTTGATAGTCAAGAAAGTTCGCCATGAGGTCGTGAAAATACTGTCGCTCATGCCTTAACTCCGGATGAATCCATCTAAAGTCTCCCGCTAAAAAATGGACTTCAATGTCTTTTTCAGTAGCTGCCGCAATAAAGGCACGTGTTGGTTCACCGAAATCCTGATGCGACAGCCAAATTTCAGTAACGCCATTATTTGCTGCAAATTCAAGATAACGCATCTCTAACGGTGTACTCCACCACCAAACCCCCAGTGGATTTGTCTCTTCACTTCTATCTCTGCGCTCGATAACCGGAGCTCCTGGGTCTTCCCAACCTTGCCAAACATAAGTATCTGCCATCGTCTGTCCATCGTAATCGCGCATAAGTGTCGCAGACCTGAGGATAACATCTCCTTGAGGTGATTCAAGTGTACCATGACCTACGTTTTGCCAAGAGCCTGTCCATTCACGTGTTCTCACAATGCTCGGAAGCCTAGCACCTTCACCAAATGTGAAATTTTCTCCCAGTGTAAGGTATCGCAATGAATACATCCCACGAAGCATATTATCCATATTAGTCACACGATTTGTATCCCAGCTTGATACATCTAAACGCGTTAAATGATTTGTATTTCTGAATGTGTGATCCATCTGTGTCACGCGACTTGTATCCCACGTTGATACATCCAGACTTGTTAAACTACTCATACTTCTAAAGGTATTTTGTAAAGTCGTGACACGGCTTGTGTCCCATGCTGATAAGTCTAAACTAGTTAAGCTCGTTGTTTCATGGAATAAACCGACCATATCTCTTACGTTACTTGTATCCCAAGTTGATACATCTAAACTAGTTAAACTACTAGCATTTCGGAACATCTGACGTATATTCGTGACATTGCTTGTGTCAAAAAATGCTAAACCTTCTATGGTCGTAACCGTGTCTAAACCTTGGAACAGGCCTCTTAAAGATGTTCCTGCTATGATTGGACCTGTAAAAATGATGTGATGAATATCGTGGCGATAATCATACCACGGGCTTAAGCTTACCGCCCAATTGATAAACCCATCTTCTACTTCAAGTACCCCGTTATCACACAGTCGCCACAATGATCCTGCCATCCCATTTGACCCTGATTGGTGTGGTAATTGCCCCTGTACCATGACCTGACAAGAACTCTGATTCGCCGTTTGTTGCCAAACATAGGTATCTGCCATCCTTTGACCATCAAATTGAGCGATTAGCTCAGAACTTGTGAGGACATGATTTCCTAATGGGTGCACAAGGGTCCCCTGACCTACATTTTGCCAAGAACCAGTAAATTCATGGGTTCGCACAATTTCTGGTAGTCGAGTACTTGGACCTTCACCAAAAACAAAATTCTCTCCTAATCTCAGTATTCGTAACGACGTCATCCCGCGAAGCATACTATCCATGTCAACAACACGATGTGTGTTCCAAGTTGATAAATCTAAATTGGTTAAGCTGTTTGTATTTCTAAATGTATGATCCATACGGGTAACATGACTTGTATTCCAAGTTGATACATCTAAACTGATTAAGCTATTCATCTCTCTAAATGTATTTTGCATATTTGTAACACGGCTTGTATCCCAGTTTGATAAATCTAAATGTGTTAAGCTTGTGCCATGGAACAGATTGACAATATCCCTTAGATTACTTGTATCCCAACCTGATAGTTCTACACTTGTTAGACTTCTTGCATTCCAAAACAGATGGCGCAAAGTTGTCACACGACTCGTATCAAAAAGCTCTAAGCCTTCTATGACAGTCACATTTTCTAAATCTTGAAACAAGCGACTTAAAGAGGTTCCCGCTGTAATCGGGCCTGTAAAAATAATGTTCTGAATATCATGGCGATAATCATGCCAAGGACTCAAATTTCCCGTCCAATTGATGAAACCTTCATTCACTTCAAGCAGCCCATTTTCGCATAATCGCCATGATGCCCCGACAATACCATTTGTACCACTTTGGTTGGCAAATTGTCCTTCTGCAACCCAATCTTGACAAACGGCACTTGCTTGATATTCCCTTGCAAGCGATGCTTGTGCATATGCCCCCGTTAACGAGGCAATCATGATCAAGAACAACATCATTAATATTCCTCTTGTTTTTCTATTTTTGTTTTCCATACTGACCAGTCCTCCTGACTATTGTTGTTTTATCTAATTTTATCACTCATAGCGAACCTCTGCAAGCGAAAAACCGAAAAAAAAGTAATTTTCCCACAACTTTCAACCGATTTTTTTGGTATAAAAAAACTAGGCCTCAATAAGCCTAGCCTAAAACGTGTACGGTGTGTTCCCATTCTGCATTCTGATGCTTCCATTTGTATTTATCCCTAATGGGAAAACATAAAATCTCTATCAAATGATTATACCAACCATCCCCAAGAATGCCAGTTGCGTTTGTCATTTACTCCCCACAAGGTAATGCGTTCAATATTTTCAGAGAATTCATTGTAAATCGTAAAAAGTCTTTTATAGAAACGTGCCTGTTTTTCTTCCAATCCTACAGATAGAGAATTTAAAGCTTCATTAGGAGTTGAAAAGCGAACATCTAATTCAGTAATAGAAATATCTACTCCTGTTGCAATAAAACGTTCTAAGCTTTCTCGTACTTGTGCAAGATTGGTATAGCCATGATAATGTCCCTGCATCCCAATTCCTTCTATTAATAAGCTACCATCATAATCTGAATCAATTCTCCATTGTAAGTTAATTTCTTCAACCATTTGTGCAATAACTTCTCGTTTAACAGGACTTTCTTCATTATAATCGTTGTAATATAATTTTGCCTGTGGATCATAAAGACGTGCAAATTTATAAGCATAAAAAATATAATCTGAACCACTTTCTTCGTTTTGCTTATCCGCCCCATTTTCAAATGCCAAATACCAATTGGAGTCCCCTGTAAGATTCTCGCTCCAAGTTACAAATGGATTTGCAACTTCTGGAGTTGATGAATCACTGCGAAGGTGGTTACGCCAATCTCCACTAAATTCTGCATCATCACGAATGGCTTCATTAACCACATCCCATGAATGCATCTTCCCCTTATAACGCCCCACATACGCTTTGATAAACCATTCCATATTAGCTAATGCTTCGACTCTCGTAAGTGGATTTCCATCGGTATCACTGTTAAGCCAATTAGTCGACTGACTATGCCCAATCAAAGTATGACCAATCATTGCTATCTCATTTTGATTCGCCCAATTTACAATCTTATCTGATTGAGTAAAATCTAATTCTTTTCTATTGGTACTGATGTAAAAAGGGTTCACGGCATTTTCAGCAGTTACTGCATTATAATGATGGATCATCATTGCTAAAGCTTCATGATCATCAAAATCTTGTGGTGAAATAATATTTCCAAACATAAATTTATCAGCGAAACATTTATGTAGAGCAGGCAACTCTAAATTCCATTTTGTCATTGTATCTCACTCCTCCTATAATCAATCTCAAAACCTACCATTTCCTCAATAAAATACTTTTTCTTGTTCTAAGGTCATTCCAAATTCATTTTTACCAAAAAGGAGATTACCATTCTCACCACCAATCATGTTACAATAATCAATAATCGCTTTACGAATCACAATTTCCTGCCCGTTTTTAAGTATCATTTTTACTGTAACCTCCTTTGAATATTAAGATAAAAATGTTATTTCCCAATGCTTCACTAACCAAGATAATGATACTTCTTACCGAAGAATACCAATAAGCCAATAGAAAATAACACCGCAACACCTTCCGCAATTGGCATCGTCATCCAGACACCAGTTAATCCAAAGAGCCTTGGTAGAATCAATATAAAGCCTAAATCTAAAATAACAGTTCTAAGAAGTCCTAATGTAACGGCAACTCCCCCTTTCCCTAGTGCCGTAAACTGTCCTCCAGCGAGGGCATTGATCCCAATGGAGATGAAAGATAAAGACATCATCCTTAACCCACGAACTGCCATGGTGTGCATCTCTGTTCCTACTGGTACATAAATTCGAACGAGAAGATCTGCAAAAACGAAACCAATCAGAATTGTAATAACAGATAAGACCATAAAAACTTTAACATTTAACTTAAACAGCTTCCTCTGTCTAGTATGATTGCCCTTGCCGTGATTAAAGGAAATGAGCGCACCAACCCCTTGAAGATAACCACCAAAGAAATTGTTAATAAGACCATGAAGACCCATGACCATTCCGACAACAGCAAGACCCATCGCACCAATTCCATCAATTTCAACCACCACATTATTCTTGAATGTCATAAGCAAAACGCTTGAAGCCATTGGAATGAAAACCGCGAATCCGTTATACATAATTTCGCCTAATGCTTTAAAATCAAGTGCCGGTTTCACAAAATAGAAATTCCCTGTTTTATTCCCTTTTTTTGAAAATAAATAAAAATAGAGAAGCAATGGTCCAATCCCTGAAATGATTCCAACCCAACCAAGTGCATTTAGTCCAAGGTCTAGCCAAAATAGCGCACCGTAAGTTAATCCAAATCCAATAATAGAGTTTAACAGGGTTAACCCCATTCCTAGCATCGGTTTTCCATCAGCGATAAGAAAGCTATTGAAGAATTGTCCTAAAACAAAAGGCGGGAGCATCCAGACTGCGATCCTTAAATAACTGCTTGCCATTTCCATGATTTCATCATTGCCACCTAATAAACCAATAACAAATTCAGGAAATAAGAAAACAACAATCGAAATAAGTAAGGCAATCACACCAGCGATGATGCTGGTAAACGCGAAATTCTGACGTGCCTCAGCAAATAATCCTTGCCCAAGCTTTCTAACAATCACCGCTCCACCACCTGCCGCAAACAGCATCCCGATTCCCATAGCTAACATAAAAAATGGTGTCATAAGTGAAACAGTCGCAAGTGCCTCCATTCCCAAAGCCCTCATGGAAAGAACCCCATCTGCTAAGCCAAAACCATTCAGTATTAACATTCCTAAAATAATCGGTATCCCAAATTGCATGAGAAGCGGCAAGGTAATTTCTTTATCTAGTTGCGCCTCTTCTGGGCAAATTTCTACCTGTTCCTCTTTCGTTAAAACATACATTTTTTCTGTAACTAAATCTTTCATTTTACCCGCTCCTCATTCACATTTTTAGACATTTTCTTCAGCTTTTCATACTCTACTTGAACTTTCGGATTGACTTTTTTTGGAACGTCCATCTTATAAACCCAAAACAATACGATAACTGCCACAAGCCAACCGCTAATGAAGGATAAGGGTTGAATTAAACTATTCTCATATGCTCGTTTCCACCATATGCCATAGATCATATTTACTAGCAATCCCGCAACGAAGAAACATTTTAAAAATCCTCTAAACCACACTCGTTCTTCAGCAAACTCCATTAAATCTTTGTCTTTCATTAAAAATTCCTCCTATTTTTTAAAAAATAAAAACCGATAAACATGTTAAATTACACATTTATCGGCTCTGCATCTGTTGTGTCTGGCTCTTGGATTATTGATATATTAAACTTTTTCACATTAATTTTAACTTCTTTCTTGCACTTGGGACAAAACAATGGAAAGTTGTTCAACTCAGTTTTTTCAAAAACCTTAACTCTCGTTTTACTTCTACAAGTGGGACAAAATAGCCACTCCATTTTATCCATCGCTTTCATCATACTGCCCACCTCTTTGACTATTTGTAAAATATTCATCAATCGCTTCAATAACAAATGGTTCAATTTGATTCCATTTCGCAGCAAATCCCGTCGTGAATCCTGCTAGATTATCAGCAAAATTAGTTAAACTTGACATTAAACTTGAATTATCACTTTCTGGAACTTCACTTAAAAACTTTTCAACCATTTGCCAATATTTTGCGCCTAGAGCTTCCCCCTCTTTTCCTCTTGGCTTTATGCCTTCTTTTTGAGCGCGAATCATCTCATCCAAAACATTCATTAGCTCATTAATAATGGTTTTCCTCGATGCTACATCAATTTTATTAATGTATTCCTGTAAATTTTTCTCCATGATATCAACAAAGAACCATAAACTATCAGGGCTATGTTTAACATCCGTAATGATTTGGGCATACTTCGCAAAGTCAACCCGATTTTTGACGGTTATTTCATCTTCAAAAAATTCAATGGCTTCAAGCGTATCCTGCAGACTTTCAATATTTTTAATAATTGCTTCTTTTTGATTTCTCACAATACTTAAAACTTTTTCAGGATCATCAAGGGAAACAAGTTGTTTCTTAATCTCATTAAGGGTTAATCCCATATGTTTTAAACTTTTAATCTGATATACCATGACAAGGTCTTTATTTGAATAAAGTCGAAAGCCACCTTCACTATAATCAGTTGCTTTTAAAATGTTACATTGATCGTAATATTGAATGGTTCGAACAGAAACATCCGCTGCCTTAGCAATTTCACCAACCGTCATTAATTTTTCAGATGCAACATTTTCATTCGACAATACCATCACCTCTTTCTATCTTAATATCAAGTTCATTAGTTAAAGCCTGAATCTTTTTGAGTAATTGCTTAAACTTTTCGAAGCCATCTTTTGCTTCTTTTAACATTTCGCTAGCCTCCTCAAAGACTTCCTTTGCTTCCTCAAGCATATCTTGCACCGCTTCAACCTCATCCATTTCATCTTCTATTGCAGAAAATTGAACTTCTAACTCATTCAAGTAAACTTCCATCTCCCTAATTTCTTCCACACTAACACCTCCTGCTAATTCGAATAGCCAAACGATGTGAACATTATACTATTCCCCCCTCACAATAAGTATTATACACCACGACGTAACGTCGTAGTCAATAGGTAAAATAATTTTTTTAAAGAAAATGCAAAAGAGTAAAGACAAATCGCCTGATAAGTATTGAGGCTGCATAGTACTCATAGCGAAGCTTTACAAGCGAAAAACCGAAAAAAAGTAATTTTTCTACAATTTCCAACCGATTTTTATGCAAAAAAAACTAGGCTCCCATCAAGCCTAGTCTGAAACGTGTACGGTGTGTTCCCATTCTGATGCTTCCACTTGCTCGAGTAAAAAATCGTGGATAAATTCACTGACCGCTAATTCAACAAAATCATAGCTTGCCTCTACGCTGCGGACGTTTGACCATAGCACCATCATACCTAATAAATTTTGTGACGCTTCACAATGAATCATTCGCAACAAATAAATGCTTTGTAGGTGTAGGGCATCACAACCTGCCGCAAGAAATAAACTACCACGCACATAATCGCCTGCTTTAAAGGCTTCATGCGCCTGAAGGTGCGCTTCATCCATTAACGTATGGCCACAACCTGCGAGCACAAACACAAGTAAACAAGCTAATAACAATTTCCGCATTATTATCATCCCCCATTTTAATCATAACACATGTTCATCGCAAAAACGGTCGAAGTGCGCCAGCATCATTCTTTAATGCGATGTTTCTCATTCAAACGATTTTTCGTCTTAAACCAGTTGGCGGTCGTAAGCTATGAAAAACGGGTAGTGCGATCACCTTTATGTTTTCTGTGCTTATTTTGTCGTAAAAATTGAAAAATTAAATGTCTTTTGTCAATGAGATCAGTTATTGTGGAACAATGGTGAAAGTTGATTGTAAATCATACGCCATCGTGGTATGATTGTCACTTAGGAATAAAGATTAGGAGGTGCAGAATTTTATGGGAGATGTTACTTTCGTTAGACCAGCTAGGATTCTTATCGATTTTATATTAGGAATCTTTAGACCACCGGTATTTTAACAACTTATACTAATACAAGCTTTTAGACGTATTTTAAGCTTGTATTAGTATTAGATCATATAACGAAAAATCTTGCTGATTGGCACTCTTAAGAGTTTCGATCAGCAAGATTTTTTTTGCTTCCTCATCCTCATTGAAAAGCGATGCATTTGAATAAATGCACCACTTTCCAAAACTGATTACTCTGCATCGTTCTTATCCGATGCTTTTTTTGTTGCCATTGCGATTCCTGAACCGCCAATGATGAGGCCTCCTAATAAGAATAAGCCTGTCACTGCGCCTGTTTCTGGTAAAGCTGTAGCCGGACGCGATGGCGCCGTTGGTGCAGTTGATGTTGGTGGTGCTGTTGGACATGGCGGACACTCAACATCTGGACATGGCGGACATGTCACTGGTTCTGTGACAGATGGGACCGTTGTCGGCTCAGTTGCAGGTGGCACTGTCGGTGGTTCCGTTCCAGGCGGTACGGTTGTAGGTGGTACCGTTGGTGGTTCAGTTGGCGGCACTTCTTCACCAAACCTAGCTTCTAACGTGATATGACCTTCAGCATTGAAGATAAACACTTCATCACGAGACACCAACACATCATCAGCAAACCAACCTAAGAACACATCGTCTGAATCTGCGTAAATGGTTGCCGTCGCGCGAACAACACTTCCGTTTAACACTAAATCACGCGTCGTGTTATTTGCTGCACCGTAAGCAGGCAATCCCCATCCTGAATGCGTCGAAGCACCCGGGAAGGTTCTTGTGCCAAGACCCCAAATCGCTAAGTCTACTTCCCCACCAGCAGCTACCTCAACTTCAATCCATGAAGCTAAAGCGATACCCTCGTCAATTAATTCTGCACGATGTGCGGTTTCACGCAACCACGTTTCTTGAATCGTAATGTGCATATCCGTCTCAGTATCGCGAATCGCACGACGTGGCCCACGATAATAAGCAGCACCGAATTGCGTATTTCCATCAATAAAGTCAATCACTTCAAACCCTAACGCATTTCCGTGATTATTGCCAGGTAACGGCCAATGCTGACCACCGTTTTGCTCGTATCCACCAAATAAGTGGTTTGATGCACCAAGGCGATAAATCCCGTCTGGTGAAATTGGCTCAAGCGTTGAAGCCATGTGCCAAACACCGTCTTGATAGAAAGCACCCGTTACCGTTGAGCCTTGCATCGTAAACCAGTTTGGCTGTCCGTAAAACGGTGATTCTGGGTCGGTAATGCGTCCTGGTGTTGCCGGTGTATTCGTTTCGCCTTCACCACGATTAGCACCTGGCATGTTTAACATTTCAATCAAATCACGACCGCGAATTTCAAATAATGGCATCGTGTTTTCGAACGTTAAAGCTGCCATTAATTGCGCCGTGTTCACTTGATCATCTGGTGCCCAAGTTAACTCCAAAGCATCTTGACCACGCCAAGATGAGTGATTGTTAATGATGACGGTTCCAGCAAACGGCTCACCGGTTGTGTGAGATAAATCACCTGCAAGCTCACGTGTCACATAGTCGTATAGTAAGTTGACCAAGAATTGATTTCGGTGGTGTTGGCTACCTGTCGCATAAGTAACACGCGGTCCAACTGGTCTTCCCCACCAATAATCACGTACTTGTTCCCAGCCCCAATCAGCGCGATCGCCATCGAGTGAGGGTTGGTTACTAATCTCTAAGTTAATGTTATTGCCCGTTCCTTCTCGCTCCCAAGTCGCGCCTACACCGTGAACCCATTCAAACACTTCTGGGTCTGGCTCATACGGACGAACGTTAGCTTCTAAATTCCCTTGCAAATGAACCAATTGGCCATCTTCGTCAAAGCCTAATTGAATCTCACCTAAGCCACGCGCATGATGCCCACCAAGGACAACCGCCGTGCTTAAATCACCATACGTTCTAATCGCATTAACCGTGTTGTGCGAATGCCCAGAGAAGAAGCCATCAAAATGCGCATTTCCTCTTTGCTGCAAACGATCAACGATCATGTTGCTGTAATTGCCAGAACTTGTATGCGTAAGAGCAACAACCGCATTGACGCCATACGGTCCTTCTGGATCACGTAACATCGTGATCATCTCTTCTAACCATTCAAAGTTAGTGTCTTCACCTTGAACCAATCTCGGCGTTCTGAAGTTTAATCCCGCACGATCCATCGGGCCAACTAAAGATGGCATATTCGGATGCGTTAAACCAACTAATGCCACTCTAACACCATACGTTTCATACCAATCATCTAAAACGGCATATGGCTGTAACCAATCCGGATGTTCACCCGCTCTTGGATGACCGTCCTCATAAACAAGGTCAGCCGCTAAGAACGGAATCCCGCCCTCAACCACATTCAATGGATGATCATCTGGCAGTATTTCCCAAATCGGGTTTGGATTTCGATTAACCCCTTCTAAAAGTTCTGCACGCCTAACTGGGTCCGTCTCACTAAAACTTTCAGTTAATAAACGATTTTGCCAACTAAACTCATGATTTCCAATTGAGCCGTATCTAATGCCTAACAAGTTCAGGATGCGTAGCGCTGGTTCTCCCCACATCAAATTAGTAATCGACTGACCAAAGAACGTATCTCCAGCGTGTAAAAGCACTGGGTAATGTCCGGTTTCATCCAACGTGCGATCACGATAAGCATTAACAAACGTTACAAACCTGGCAAACCCAGGGTCCGACACACTATTCTCACTGTTCATCATTCCGTGGAAATCAGCAAATGCCGTTAATGTCACCGTTAAATCAATGTCAACCGGTGCTGGCACATACGCTTCACCGTAAAGCTCTAAATCAGTCGCAGGGTTAATGATACGGAATTGCACTTCATTTCTAGCTTGCCACCAATGAATAACGCCTCGATTGATTAGCACTTCATCGCCAACGTTAAATCCAGCAGCAACTGGATCTTGCCAAATGACAAAATTCCCACCACCTGGCGCATCAACCACGCGGTTTGGATCGCCACCAGCACCCGTTGTTGAACCTGTAATTTCAACCGGCACTGCCACGGATACGAGCATGCTTTGGAAGTGGCGATCACGCAATTGTTCCAATGTGACAGGAATTGCCTCTGGAACCGTCGCTTCGCCTAAATTCTCAATACCATCCAGATTTGCCACTGTAACGTTTTCTAATCCCATAAACCCATTGCCAGTAACGTTTCCATTTCTGACACCGGTAACGACGACTTCACGTCCAGCAAAGGCTGCTAATTGCGCTTCGCTGGCACCTACTACACGTACTAGGATGCCACTTTCTGGGGTTGTACCAGTTGGGCTTTGCAAGAAGAACGCATTACCAGCTGCACCCGGTGCGTAAGTGGTTGTTACAACACCATGTACACTTATCGTTTCGCCAGCTTCAGCTGCACGAGCCTCTTCAACTGTGATGGCCGTTACGATTGGAATATCGCCTGACTCTCCGTAGAAACGTGCAACAAGTTCGGTGTTTTCTGTGATAGTGAACGAATAAGCTAACGTTGTGGCAACTAATTCTTCACCTGCAAACCACCCTAAAAATTCCACGCCGCTATCTGGTGTCGCTGTTACGGTCACACGCGTGTTGTGCATGTTCACGTTGTTCGTTCGATCCCCAGGTGCGAACGGTGCTGTGATGATCGCTGTTCCGTAGCCTTCGGCTGCAACGGTTAATGTCGACGAGATCATCTCAAGACCAGCTTCGCCACGTCTCGCTGTTGCAATTTCCATCGAATCTCTTAACATCTGAGCACCGTTTAGCGTCCAAACCGATGAATCAGAACTCGCTCTTCCGATGAACGTTGACCAATCTTCACGTGGATCTGCTTCACCGTCTATCGGACGTAATAACACTTGTGGTTCTGCAATGACGTGCATATCAGAACGATTTCCTGCCGCATTACCTGGGAATCGCCACGTGTTGCTGTCTTGCGTCCACGTATGGTTTGAACCCGTTACGGTATAGACTTGTGCATTTGGATGTCCGTGTCCATAAGGCGTAATGCGTTCACCTGTTGCTGTGATGTACCACGCATCGTTTGTGCCATGAACACCCGTTCTTAAGTTAGAACCCATGCTATTTAACATGATGTTAACATCACGACCGTACATTTGGTGAATTAAGATTAAGTTTTCAAACGGCATCGTCGTGTAGATATCGCGGCGATAAACCGGTGATTCTGGCGTTCTTGGCCACATCCCCGTGTTTCGCCAACCACCTGAATTAGAAACGGCAATGACTGAAGGATCATCTAATCTTTCGCTGACGTATTCTAAATTTAACCTCGTCACCCAATGATCTCTTGAATCACGGTCGTTAAAATAAATCCCAACTGGTCCAAGGTTTTCACCAAAATGGACTTCTGCTTCCGCAATGAACGGTGCCAGAAGGTCTGTAACCGCGTCATAGTGGTGCGCAAAATCTAACCAATCTGGGTGTCCGGCATGGGCACCTAAAACACCAAACTCGCCTGCTGCACGCGGCGCGAAATCGCGAATAGCATTTTGCGGTGTCAGCCAAGTCGTGACGTCTTGTAAATCTCCTTCTTCAGTGAAATAGAAAGAGAAGCGTCCCAAATTACGACCGTGTTGACCGGCTTCGATAATTGGCGTTCCAGCGTGTTCACGCGCTAGCGTATGGTGGGCATGGCCACCAATGATCGCATCAAAATCAAAATTAGCTGCGACGTACTCAATCGCACCGCTCGTACCACCTAAATGCGTCGCCGCAACAACTGCGCTCACGCCGTAATAATCACGCAAATGATCAATCAAATCATGAATGTGATCTTTGTGAGCTTGATCAGCACCGGCATGAATGCTTCTTAAGTCAAATTGCACAAGACCACCTGATACTAAGTTTCTCATCCCCGTGTTCATTAAACCGATCACCCCAATCGTCACATCGTGATCCGGGAACTCAATCACATCGTATGGTCTGACAAAGGATGGTCTTTCACCATAACCCGTTGAAGGTGTAAACCCAGCTGGCATGTTCTCTTCCGTTTGGTAGAACAGATCAGCCGCAAGCAACGTCACTTCTTCACCTAGCGTATAAGCACGTCCAATCCCGTGAGAAAATTCATGATTTCCTAAGGCCACGTGCATATTGAAATCTTGATTACGCGTTAAGTAATCAAAGACCGCCACCACGTTTCGACCATGATGGAAGTTAGATAATGAATAACCATGAAATTCATCGCCACCACCAATGATAAACACATTTTGAGGATCTGGATTTTGCGCCCTTAGCCACTCTGTGTAAGCAACCAATTGTGCCGCACCAGGATCGTTATCATTGGCTGAAGCTCTTGCCGTATGACCATGAAAATCAGCAAAAGTTAAAAGGTCAATGCGAAGGTCATCTTCTAAAGCTAATTCATCCATCGCATGTTCTTCGATATACGGTTCTTCTTCGCACACTTCACCGATGTTTATCGGTGATTCTTCCTCGTATGAATCACTTTCGTCAAGCACGACATCTGCTACGTCTGTCGTTGGCTCTCCTGTTTCATACGTCGTTGTTTCTTCTATGTGCACATCCGATATAGCGGATGCTTCTTCTGCAAAAACACTTAGTGGCATAGCACCAAATACCATGATAAATGCTAGCAGTAGTGACAACATTTTTTTGTACCTAAATGAATGCTTCATTTCTTTAGCACGCTCCTCTTTTTACTTTAAACGATGATACGCTTCCATTATACACGATCCGACATTCGAATACCAAGCTTTTTTTTGAAAAAATGACAAAATAAAAGCACCATCGCTGGTGCCTTCATGATCGGCTTTTATAACAGGCCCCTACTCCTTGTTCGATCAAGGTAAGCCTAGTATTTTATTTCTCATGGTCCAACCGTTTTGCTCCGCTTACGGGTTGGCACACAAATCGTTTTTCATCTTTTAAAGTCTCATCCCGCCATTGACACTTAAGTTGTGACCGGTGATATAAGACGCATCGTCACTTGCCAAGAATAAAATGGTTTTCGCAATTTCTTCCGGTTCTCCAAGACGGCCTAGCATGGTTTGTTTTGAGAATTTATCTAGTAAATCCTGTGAGACAGTTTTTAAAATGTCTGTCATGATGTAGCCCGGGGAAATGGCATTCACGCGAACGGCAGCACCTTTTCGAGCGAACTCTTTTGCCCACGATTTTGTCAAGCCCTGGATGCCCGATTTTGTTGCGGCATAGTTAGCTTGACCAATGTTACCAAACTCCCCGACAACCGAAGCGATGTTAATGATGGAGCCGTCGCCCATTTCAGCCATGTGCGGCCCAATGTAACGCGTTAAATTAAACACACCTTTTAAATTGACAGCGATGACTAAATCCTATTGTTCGTCCGTCATTTTCGCCGTCATGGCATCACGCGTAATGCCTGCATTGTTGACTAACACATCGATTTTTCCGTATTTGGTGACGACGTGATTGAAAAATTCCTGACATTTTTCTGCGTCCGTGACATTTAATTCGTATCCTTCTAAACCTTCTAATTCATAAGTAATAGGCGCCATGTCACAGGCGATGACGTTTGCACCTTCTTTAATAAATCGTTCAGCTGTTTCTTTTCCAATGCCAGCAGCAGCGCCTGTAACGACTGCTACTTTTCCTGCTAATCTCATGTATGTTTCCTCCGTCTTTTAATTTTGATACAAAGCCACAAATTGCTTTACATGATGCGCTGCTATTTCTTGCCAAGCGGGAATCATCGCGGTTCCGCCCCCAAGAATATCAACCGTAAAAGCACCTAACAAACTCGTGATTAACGTGACAGCCATAATATGCGGATCTCCCTTTACCACTTCGGCCATTTTAAGCCCTTCGAAATAAGGTTCTAACACACCAATCATTTTTCGTGAAAGCTTTAATTTCACAAAATCTTGTTCGTCATCCGATAGTTTCATCTGAACTTTATATAATTTTCTGTTTTGTTCATACAAGTCACAAATGCGTGTGGCAATGAGGCTGATACTCTTTTCAAAATCTAGTTGCTCGACCTCGTCTAAAATATGATCAACCTGCGCATCAATGACATAATGCTCCGTTGTCACTTGGAATAAATTTGCCTTTGATCCAAAGTGACGAAAGATCGTTAATTCGTTGACGTCAGCTTCGTGTGCAATTTGCTTGGTTGTCGTGGGATAATACCCTTTTTCAGAAAATAATCTAAGAGCAACTTTCATGATTTGATGGCTTGTATCGTTATTATATTTCATGTTCTTTTCCCTCTTTGTTATCCGATTTTTGGTACCTTCTCACTGGCTAAAAAACCTTTCAAAACACTTAAAAATTCAGTTGGTCTTTCATACATAGAAGCGTGTCCACAATTTTTGATTTCTAAATAAGCGGATTCTTCGATCGCATGGTGAATCTCTAATTGATTATCTGCTGGTGTCACAAAGTCCGAATCACTGCTAACAATTAGCGTATTCGCTTTGATGTTAGCTAGTTGGTCTCTAATATCGAACCCTTCAGAACTTTCGATTAATCGCGCCACTGCGGTTAGAAACGTTTGGTTAAACACTTGCTTCAAAAATGTTTTTCGTTCGTTCATCCAAGTGATATGTTTGGTATAAAAGTTTGGTGAATAAATTACTGGAATACTAACGCTATAGAATAAATCGGCATCGCCTAGTAGTGCTGCTTTTTTCCAACCTACGCCAATGTCCGATAGCCAAGGGCTTGTCCATGCTGCTGTATTAAATAATACCAGTTTATCAACTGAATTTCCATACTTTAGTGCAAATTGTAGGGCAACTACTCCGCCATAAGAAATACCAAAAAGATGGACTTTTTCTAAGTCAAGTTCATCGATCACTGCTTGAACAACTTCAATTTGAATATCGTGTTTATAATCTGATGCCATTTTGTCAGATTGACCTTGATCGAAAAAATCAAGTAAAACCACTTGGTTATGTTTCGTTAATTCAGGTAAGAACATGGCCCAGCTCAATGTTGACATCATAATCCCATTTAAGATGACAAGTGGTTGACCTTCTCCGTGTACTTCGTAGTAAATTTTTTTTCCATTGTGCTGCAAATGTGGCATACTAGTCGCTCCTTCTCCTAGGCTTTTTACTCGCTTACATCACGTATCCAAGTTCACGTGCTTTTTCTAATAATTCCTCTTGAAACTTCGGATGTGCAATGGCAACAAGTCGCTCAACTCGCTCCTTGACACTTGTCCCACGCAACGAGGCAATCCCGTATTCCGTTACAACGTAATCGACATCGTTGCGCGATAAACTAACCGTTGCGCCCGGCTTCAAAAAAGGAACAATTTTAGAAATTTCTTCACGCTCACCCGTTTCTTTGTTCTTTACCATCGCCGTTGAATACAGCGCAATAAACGATCGCCCGTTTTTAGATTTCTGTGCACCGATGGCTGTATCCGCTTGACCACCAGTTCCGCTATATTGAAGATGACCGATGGTTTCAGAGGCACATTGACCTGTTAAATCTATTTCAATCGTGGTGTTAATGGACACTTGGTTATCATTCTGAGCGATGGTGTAAGGATCATTTGTCCAATGTCCATCTAAAATTAAAACAGAGGGGTTATTGTCAATAAATTCATACAACGCTTTGGTACCCATGGCAAAAGCTGCTACGTGCTTCCCGCTATGCATTTGCTTTTTCTTGCCTGTCACCACGCCAGCTTTAATTAGCTCCATTAACCCCGTTGTAAACATTTCCGTGTGAATGCCTAAATCTTTTTTATCCATTAATGAATAGGCCACCGCATTTGGAATGCCACCGATCCCTAATTGTAAGCAATCACCATCGTTTATCTCTTTCGCAATTAAAGCACCTATTTTCCAGTCTTTTTCATTAGGCTCTGTGCTGTGAAGCTCTGGCACTTCGTAATCGGTTGCGACTAAATAATCAATGTCGCTCACGTGCAACTCTAAATCGCCAAACGTACGTGGAAAATTTTCATTTATCTCTAAGATGACAGTCTTTGCAGCTTCTATCATCCGCTTTTCATACACGTTACTCAATGAAAGTGACACATAGCCGTGCTCATCTGGTGGCGAAGCCGTTCCAATAAACACATCAGGCTTCTGGTGATCAAGGCGCTTTATGCCTGCCAAATGAAGGTGATTGGGAATAAACGACATGGTGCCATGTGCCTGTGCTTTCCGCATTGACGCCGTGTAAAACCAACCCGCCATCTTAAAAGAATCTTTGTAGGTGGGATCATTAAAATAATCCGCTGGTTCAAACGGTAAGCACGTTGTGACGGTGACATTTTCCACTTGATGGGCAATCGTATGAAGGTGCCTGACTATTTCTCGCGGTTCAGCAACCGCCATGGCAGAAACGATCACATCGTTGCTTTTGATTAACGCCAGTGCTTCCTCTACTTTAACAACCTTCGCGTGCTCTTCTTTACTCATGGGGACATCCTCCTTTTACTGTTAGTTACTTATGGGCAATTGCGAAAAGCTATCCAGTCACTGCGGAACGGAATATCACGTATTTTGTGAAAATCAATTAATACGTAATAGTTTTTACTTTTCGCCATTGCCTATTAGTTACTGCCCTAGAACCTCTTCAATGCTCATAAATGGCAAGAATGCCTCCCAACCTGATACTTCATTTGGATTCATTCTAACCAAAGCAAGGTCTTGCGTACCGACACGGTTACCGTTTGCAAAATCAATCGCCGGCCCGAACGGGTTTTGCACCGGTGCTGATTCCATCGCTTCAATGAAGCTTGCCCACGTTAAATCCTCTCCTGCACGCTCTAACCCTTCTACGAAGAAGTGCATCGCAATCCAACCGGTCATAGCAAACGAATTACTTGATAAATCCTCGTTTGAAACTTGTGCAATCCATTCACGAAATAGCTCGATCTCTGGGCGAGTCATGTCGACCCAGGCACTGGCAAAGACATCAAATGACCCATCAATATCATCTGCAACTAAAGCTGTCATGGAAACATCTGCACTAACGTAAGACGTAATAACTGGTACCGTGTTTCCTTGTGCCGCAAGTCCACGTAAAATTTGCGGTAACGCATTTTGAATTGATCCCGCAATGATCACATCGACATCCGCATTCAAAATCGTTGCGGCTTGTGCGGTAATATCAACGGCATCCGGTGCCATTTGTGCCGTGACAATGTCAATTGGTTCTAACCCGTCAGCCTCACGTGCTGCATTAATCGCCTCTAATTCTTGGTGAACACCGGCATAGAAATCTTCTCCTGCATCGTCATTCGTATGAATTAAACCAATGGATGTTGCACCAAACTCCCCTGCTGCCCAGGCCGCAAAAACACGCCCTTCCATCGGGAATACAGGTTGAACCGGAAATGTATTACGACCATTTCCATCGGTGGCATTTTCATTATAAACAACCCCAATTCCCGCAGCAAAATAAACGGTTGGAATGCCGATTTCAACTAACGTTGGAAACGTCGCACCAATTACCGGTGTCCCAAAATGTCCCACAATCGCGAACACTTCATCATCGTGAATAAACCCTTCAAGTGCTGCTACCCCGTCTCCAGGTAAAAACCCATCGTCCACATGCAGGTACTCTAATAATCGACCATGAACCCCGCCTTGCGCATTAATCATTTCAATATAAGCATGCATTCCTGATTGAAACGGCCCACCTACTGGTGCTAAAGGACCAGAAACAGCCGCACTGTTTGCAAAATAAATGTGCGTATCTGTCACTCCTTGGACAAAATCTCCTGACTCGCTACCACCTGTATCGTCTGGTGCACAAGCCACTAAAACCAATGCGAACACTATTACAAATAAACCGAATAATTTATTCTTTTTCATTTT
>Ga0131853_10002589_pt1 | contig 32313 bp, 42 predicted proteins | sample TergutLab28metaG_FD_92764 | JGI IMG/M metagenome (GOLD analysis project Ga0131853, IMG submission 92764) | Labiotermes labralis P1 segment gut microbial communities from Petit-Saut dam, French Guiana - Lab288 P1 (version 2) (version 2) | ecosystem: Host-associated > Arthropoda: Insects >... | reverse complement strand
GAGGAACACCATGCCCAAATCTAGCGGCAGTTCGCGGGCATCGCTTCCATCTTGCGCTGTTGAAATAAACTTGGGCAGCACTTGCATGTAGGTGCCTGACACATTCCATCTTGGATTGACCGAAGCCAGACCAAACTGCCACTCTGTGAGGTTTTTGCCGCGCACGCCGGCCTCGAACGCAGCGCCCGTGGCCCCCCACACGCCTAGTGGAAACACGCTGTTGCGATACATGCCCGCAGGCGCGCCTGTGGCACAAACAATGTTCTTGCAACTAAATGCCGCAAAATTTTGCTCGCTAGGCACCCAGCACAGCAAGCCCAGCACATGGCCGTCATGCACCAAAAACTTCACCACCTGCATGTTATCATGTACGGGGATGTTTTTTTGCGTCACGGCCTGCTGCAGTTTTTCAGTCATCAGCTTGGAGGTATAAGGTCCCACGCTGGTAGCGCGGCGGCGCGGGTCATGGTCGGTTTTGTAGCCGATGTATTCGCCATAACTATTCCGCGGAAAAGGCACGCCCAGCTCCACCAGCCGCAAAAAATTTTGCGCCGAAAGCGCAGCCTCGCACAGCGCATGGTCGCCATCCACACTCAAACCATCAAACAGTGTCTTGGCCATTTCGCCCACGCTATCTGGCTCTCCGCCCGAAAGAGTGAGCTTATAATAAGTTTGCTTATCACTGCCGGTGTTGCGCGAAATGCCACAGTTCACGCCTTCAGTAACAATAGCGATGTCCGCTTGCCCATATTGATGCAGGCGGTCTGCCGCATTGTAGCCCGCAGCGCCTGTGCCCACCACTACAGTGTTATATTCGTAAACCGGAATGTTATATTTGCCAACTTTCATTTAAAGCCTCCTCATATGAAATCCGCCATCCACATCAACGTAATTGCCGGTGGTGTAGCAAAACGCATCGCCGCAGAACGCCACCACGGCGGCAGCCACATCTTCGGGTGTGCCCCAGCGCGCAATAGGGAATACCCCCTGCGCAATCAAATTATCATACTTTTCCTGCACCGTGCTGGTCATGTCCGTGGCAATCACACCCGGACGCACTTCGTGCACAAAGATATCATCCTCGGCTAAGCGCGCAGCAAACAGCTTCGTCGTCATCGCCGTGCCTGCCTTGGAAATGCAGTACTCCCCGCGATTGATGGAAGCAACATCAGCCGAGCAAGAAGAAATATTAATGATTGTGCCGCGCTTTTTGCCCATGCAGTTCTGCTTAAGCATTTGCTTGGCAACCAGTTGACTCATAAAAAACGTGCCCTTGCAGTTGATGCCCACCACGCGGTCAAAGCTTTCTTCGGGCATGTCCAGCAGGTCAGCGCGCACATTTGGCGCAACCCCTGCGTTATTCACCAACACGTCAACACGGCCAAGCTTCGCAACTGTCATATCCAGGCAGCGCCGCCTATCGTCTGCACAGGCAATTGAACCCTGCACTTGCAACCAAGCTTCGTCATTGCCCTGCAAGTCAAAGTTGACGATTTGGTAATCCTGTTCTTCCAATGCTTTCGCAATGGCGTAGCCAATGCCGCGGCTTGCGCCGGTTACGATTGCTGTCTTGCGCATGCGTCTGCCCTCCCCTGTTTGTAAATTGGTGCGTATACTTCACTGTCGCGTATCACACAGCCTGCGTGCGTGTGGTCGCGCATCATTTGTGTGCATTTTGAGCAGGCAGTGCAGCATTTATTCGGCTCCATGCCGCCTGCGAGGATGTCATTTGGCGCGTTAGGGTAGGCAAAGCTTTGCCGCCCCAGCCCCATAAACTTGCTTTGCCCGCGCGCTAAATTCGCTGCCGCCACCTGCGGCGCAAACTGCCGCAGCCAACTGTAGCCCGCACCCACCACGGGGATATCCCCTGCCGCAGCCTGCACTTGGCCTGTTAGTTCAAACAGCCGTGCTGTGTTCTCAAGTGGGTGTTCGTTGGGCAACGGCACACCAGGGCCAGGCAGGTCAAATGGCCGCAACACCTGTGGGTTGGTATAGTACGGATTCCCCGCCGAAACACCCAGCAGTTGCACACCGCATTGCACCAGCATTTGCGCCAATGCCACAGGCTCATCAAAGCCGTTGGGATGCGCGTCCGTGCCATTAAAACGGCAGGCAATGATGAAACCCGGACCTGTATGTTTGCGTACTTCGGCGATAATCTCACGCAGCAACCGGGTGCGATTTTCAAAGCTGCCGCCGTATTTTCCAGGTCGCTCGTGCGCGGCCAGCAGCTCGCTCATTAAATAGCGATGACAGGCCTTGATATCTACGCCATCAAAGCCGCAATCTCGCGCGAGCTTTGCCGCCTTAATGTAATGCTCGGGCAGGCTTTCCAGATAGGCATCGCTGGCCAGTGGCGTGTGCTCATTTGCGCCAACACGTGGGTCTAAGCAAGGGTCGTGCTGAGCGAGAATGGGCGTGAACTTGTGCCCCGTGTGGCGGCTATATCGCCCCGAGTGCGTGAGCTGTAAGATATTCACAGGGCGAGCGGGTGCGGCTTTATTGGTCTGCTCAAGCAGCTTGGCAAGCGCGCTTGCGTTGCTGTCCGTCAGCATCATTTGCAGGGGATTCGCGCGCGCCTCATGCAGCACCGCACAGGCCTCCCACCAAAGCAAACCTGCACCGCCCGCCGCAAAGCGCAAATAGCGCCGTGCGAACAGTTCGCTCACGCCGCCGCAGGGCAAGCAATCGCAACCCTCCATGGGCAGCACGGCCATGGCATTGGGGGCAGTTTTGCCCGCGATTTTCACGGGTTTGCTTAATATCAGCGTGTCTTCGCTAAGCATAATATCGCAGCCCAGCGCGAAGAGTTTCGCCCGCAGCTCGTCCACCGAGCGAAAGTTAAATTTTTCATGTTTTGCCATTGCAATCTCCCCAGAAAAATGTTATACTTGATACATTATAACATAAAGAGGGGAGCAACGCAATGCTCAATATTAAAACAAAAGATAATTGCATGTTCGATGAGATTTCACTGGGCGAGGTGATGTTACGATTGGATCCCGGCGAGGGACGCATTCGCACTGCGCGCAAATTCACCGCATGGGAAGGCGGCGGGGAGTATAACGTGGCGCGCGGGCTGCGCCGCTGCTTTGGCCTGCACACCGCGATTGTAACCGCGCTCGCCGCCAACGACATTGGCTACTTAATCGAGGACTTTATGCTGCAAGGCGGTTTGGATACACAGTTTGTACAGTGGATGCCCTATGACGGCATTGGCCGCAACGTGCGCTGTGGGCTGAATTTCACCGAGCGCGGCCATGGCGTGCGTGGTGCGCTGGGTGTGAGCGACCGCGCCAACAGCGCAGCCTCGCAGCTTAAACCCGGTGATGTGGACTGGAACCACATCTTTGGCGTGCTGGGCGCACGCTGGCTGCACACCGGCGGTATTTTTGCTGCACTGAGCGCAAGCAGTGCCGAAGTTGCCTTGGAAGCCATCAAAGCGGCCAAACAGCATGGCACCATGGTGAGCTATGACCTCAACTATCGTCCATCGCTGTGGAAAGAACACGGTGGGCATGCGCGTGCACAGCAAGTGAACCGCGAAATCGCGCAGTATGTTGACGTGATGCTGGGCAACGAAGAGGACTTCACCGCCTGCTTGGGGCTGGAAATCGAGGACAGCAACCTGCACGAGCTGAACATTGCGGGCTATGAAAAAATGCTGCACACGGCGGCTAAAGCCTATCCCAACTTCAAGGTGATTGCCTCCACGCTGCGCGGCGTGCAAAGCGCCACCATCAACAGTTGGAGTGCAATCGCATGGGCGGGCGGCGAGGTGTATCGCGGCATGAGCTTTGATGCCCTTGAGGTGCTCGACCGTGTAGGCGGCGGTGACAGCTTTGCCAGCGGCTTGGTCTATGGCTTGCTCAGCGGCTGTGACATGCAAACGGCGCTGAACTACGGCGTGTGCCACGGTGCGCTGGCGATGACCACCCCAGGCGATACCTCCATGTCGCGCAAAAACGAAGTGGAAGGCCTGATGAAAGGCGCGGGAGCGAGGGTGGTGCGGTAACCCAAAGGAGAACAATACTATGAGTAAAAAGCTGCTGCCAGAAGACACCGTAATTATCTGGAACGCGAACCCTATCGGTGAGTACCGAAATTTTCTTTATGCAACAATCGGCAGAGATTTCATTGACGGCATGGATTATTCCGGTTTTCAAAAATGGTTGTTCTCCCATGCGGGCAAAACGCTGAAAGAAGTCGTAACTGAGCATAACAGCAACTACAAAGCCGAAAGCATGGAGGAATTACTGACCGAAAAGAGGTTTAGCATAATCTCCAAACCTGATAAAAAATTTATGATTGCTTTTGACAAGGCGATGAACGAGTTGGGGTACGATAGTGAAAATATAATCGGCTCCTTTACGGTCGTCTATGGCAAAACAAGCACGAAAAGCCGCCCCTGTCCAGCCCGCATCTACATCAAAGATGATGGCGCAATCGTGCTGCGGCTTTATCTCAACAAAGTCGATAAACACCGCGAATTTATCGAAAATGCGCCGAAGCACATCAAAGATGCGTTTCGCTTCAAGGGCGGCGATTGCAAGTCGTGCAACACAATGTGCGCTCCAGGTAAAACGTATACGATTGACGGCAAAACAATGCACAAATGCAACCACAGTGTGTTTTATTTCGCCGAGCCATCGCTAGAAAAGCTGCCAGACATCATGGCACTGCTGGCGAAGTTTTATCCAGTGAAGAAGTTGAAATCATAAAAAACGTAAGTGAGGATGAACAGATGACTATTTTAGAGCAAATCGGCAACATTGGCGTGGTGCCCGTGATTGCCATGACCGACATAGAAAAAGCCGTGCCCCTAGCCAAAGCATTGATGGTCGGGGGAATTCCCTGTGCGGAGGTGACTTTCCGCACCGCACAGGGTGAAGAATGTATTCGCCGCATTGCCGCTGAGCTACCTGATGTGTTGGTAGGCGCAGGCACAGTGCTCACCACCGAGCAAGTTGACCGCGCACTGGCCGCTGGTGCGAAATTTATCGTTAGCCCCGGATTTAACCCGGATGTGGTGAAGCGTTGCATTGCGAAAAATGTGCCGGTCATTCCCGGCTGCATCACCCCCACGGAAATGGAAGCTGCCATGGCGCTGGGCCTCACCACGCTGAAGTTCTTCCCCGCTGAGCAAGCGGGTGGGCTGGCGTTTATCAAGGCCGTGGCCGCACCCTATCCCAACCTGCGCTTTATGCCCACGGGCGGCATTGGCCCGACGAACTTGGGCAGCTATGCCGCGTTTGGCAAAATCGTGGCCTGCGGCGGCAGCTGGATGTGCAGCCGCGAACTCATCGATGCCGGGAATTATGACGAAATCGCCCGCCTTAGCCAACAGGCAGTGGAGATTGTGCAGGAGCATCGCAACTAAGCGAAGCCCAAGAATAACGCCCCCTGATTTTTGCAGGAGGCTTTCTTAATAATATTAAGCTTCCATTTCATCAATCGCCAGCCCTGCTGTTTTGCCATAGGCGCGAATCAAGCCGCCTTTGCCCAGCAGCGTGCCACCGAAATAACGCACTACAACAACCACAATATTTTGCAAGTTGCGCCGCTCTATCACATTATAAATCGGCAACCCGGCAGTGCCGCGCGGCTCGCCGTCATCGTGCATTTTGGCAGTGTTGGGCAGAACATACGCAAATGCAACATGACGAGCTTTCTTATGCTCGGTTGTGATGTTGGCAACAAATGCACGGGCTTCGGCCTCGGAATGAATGCGTGCGGCGTAACCGATGAAACGTGATTTTTTCTCGATGAGTTCGGGCATGCAGGCAGCTCCTTTCGTTTGACGCACACTCTACTCCAGCATACAAACCGTCTCCACATGCACGGTTCGCGGGAACATATCAACGGCGGTTGTGGATGTCAATGTATAGTGGCTAAGCCGCTTCACATCACGGGCAAGTGTGGCCGGATTGCACGACACATATATCAATTTTGCAACTTGCTGGGTTTGCAGTGCATCAATAAGCCTTTTGTCGCAACCTGCACGTGGTGGGTCGATAATGACTACATTAAACGCACTCAAATCAAGCTCACTAATCACATTTTCGCTTTTGCCTGCGTGGAATTTGGCGTTGGCAATGCCGTTGCGGCGAGCGTTTGCAATGGCCTCTTTCACGGCTTGTTTGTTGACCTCAACACCCGTCACACTGTGCACATGCCTGGCTAGGCAAAGCCCAATGGCACCAACGCCGCAATATAAATCCAGCACATTATCTTTGGGTGAAACATGCTGCGCAATCACCTCGATCATCTTCTCGGCGCCGGCGTTGTTCACCTGAAAGAACGATGTGTCGCTCAGATGAAACTCCAACCCGCATAGGATTTGCCGCGAGTTGCGATAAAAAAGCTGAGTGTGTTTGGTTGCATTTGCCTGCGTGCTTTGCAGCAAACAATGCTCAACTTCAACCACGTTGTGCGATTTTCGGGCATACAGCCCGACTTTTTCGCCATCTCGCTGCCACGTGGTTTTGTTGCGATAATGCTGCTGCACCGGCGAGGGGATAATCAGCACATCGGGCAAACGAAGGGCGCGTGCAACGTTGTCTTTTTTCAGCCGCAGCTCCTCGTTGTAGGTCATGTGCAGCAGCCCACAGCCACCGCAAATGCCGAAGTGCGGGCACTCGGGCGTGATTCTTGCGGGCGAAGGCTCCAAAATTTCAACCAGTTCAGCATGGGCATAGGAACTGTGTTGCTTCACGATTTGCACGCGCACGGTTTCGCCAGTCAGCGCAAAGGGCACAAACACAACAAGGCCATCGCTGCGGCCCACGCCTTCGCCCTCGCTGTTGTAGCCCGTGATGGTGATGGTGTGCATGGCAATGTTTCTCCTGTCTGAGTTTTCTTGTTTCATTATAGTTGGGTTCATTTAAAACGGCATATCATCGCAACAGTTGCATTTGATGTTGTTCACAAAAAACCCGCCATATGGCGGGTTTGCAAGCGATGTTTTTACTGAGCTCTTGCTGCTTCTGTCTGTTGTTGGGCTGCCTGAAATTCTGCGAGTGTTGGAATTATTGACATATCCCCAGTCCTGATAATGTCTCTAACCATTTGACGTACTGATTCCCTGTAACGTGAGTTATTGCGCACACTTTCATGAAGATGTTGAAATAATATGTTATCCATTGATGCTTGCATATTAGCCCGCATATTGCCGTCGCCTGTTTGATAAGCATCTAGCGTTCTTCTAAAATGTTCCAAAGCATTATTGGCCATAGGTCTCATACCTGTTACACAATCATAACCAGACACTCTGTCAAGATGGCTGTTGAAACGAAATGTTGTTTCTGGTTGGGTTGTTGTAATTGGCTCGGTGACAAGCGTAACGTCATTTGGGTTTTCCGTTTGTTGTACATATCCCTGTGATGGATTTTCGACTTGTTCATAACCATTTCCGTTGCGCACAACAACTGTAATAAACGTTGCCGTTAATGCAATTGCGGTCAAGCCCGCTGCGATCGACACAATAGCCTTGACAGGCTGTTCTTTAATTTTTTGCATCAGAGATTTTTTTGTGACTTGATTGTTTTGGTTGTCCATAGAAAAAATCCTCCTCTTTATTGTATATATAGTATATCATAAGCAAACATACGATGTCAACAATTATTATTCTTCTCGCTCTACACCGTAACAGGGTAGTCCCCCTCCTCGCCGTGCATATACTGCACTAACAATGAAGAGGGGGGCATTTTTTATGCTACATATGCTGATTGAACTGGTTTCGTCGAAGTTTCTGATTTTTGCGCTGCACCTGAGCAACACGGGGTCGTTTCCGTCGCCGCTGACCGCCGTGCAGGAGCAGGAATACCTTGAGGCACACGCCGCCGGCGACAAGCTCGCGCGGGATAAGCTCATTGAGCACAACTTGCGGTTGGTGGTGCATGTGATTAAAAAATACTACGCCAACTACATGGAGCAGGATGACCTGATTTCCGTGGGCACTATTGGGCTGATTAAGGCGATTAACACCTTTAACGTGGGCAAGGGCGCGCGGCTGGCAACCTATGCGGCGCGGTGTATCGATAACGAAATCCTCATGCATTTTCGCGCACAGAAAAAGTGCGCCCAAGACGTGAGCATGAGCGACCCAATTGATGTGGACAACGAGGGCAATCCGCTCACGCTCATGGACGTCATTAGCATCGATGACACCGTCAGCGATGAAATCGACTTAAAGATCCGCGTGGAGCAGCTGTATGACGTGCTAGGCAAAATGAAAGACGCACGCGAAAAGGAAATTTTGGTGCTGCGTTATGGTCTATATGGCAACGATTTCCACACGCAACGGCAGGTGGCCAAAAAGCTTGATATTAGCCGCAGCTATGTTTCACGCATCGAGAAAAAAGCACTTGCTACGTTGGAGAAGGGGATGATGGGATGAAGCACATTAGTGCGCGTTAATTATCATATCATCAGACAATTCGGCTCTTCTTTCATTATCTTCTGCAAGCCTTTTATGTTCTTTTGCTTTTCTTTCCGTTGGTGCTTTTTCGGCAGTGTATCGATGTGTAATCGCATGTGATTGATACATTTTGCGCAAGGAGCTTAGTATTCTTTTTTTGCCGTCATCATCGCACTTTCTACATGCGTTCTCGTATGCTTTCTTGCACAGCTCAATTGCATCATGATCAAAATCTCTTGCTCTTTTGAAGTTATCTTCGCCGCCTAAGCCACAATATGCAGCCGCTAACCCAGCATAATAGATCGCCAAACGTTCTTCGCGGTTATCCTTCGCTTTTTCAAGCCTAACCGCTTCACTTATCCACTCAACCGCCTCTTTCGGATGCTGCATTTCACGTAATGCGCTGCCACACTGGTAATAATATCTAGCATTTTGAGGAGAATATGATACCGCGGCACTGGCATGATAAAAGGCTAACTCAAATGAATTAATATTCCAATATGCCTTACAAAGATTGCTGTGGATAGTTGCTTTATGCTTGAGCGTTTTGCAAGAATGTAAAGCGCTCTGATAGGCAATTATCGCAGTTAAATAATCTTTGTCTCTTATGGCCTTGGCTCCATAGTTAAATGCTGCTTGGCATGGGCAATTCGTAACAGAAGCGCTAGTACTGACGTTAATCGTATCTTCCAATAACAATCCCCTAGTTTGTTCGAGTTTTTCTTTCAGCGCCTGCGACGCGAGATCTCTTTTAACCTCATCATTATATTCCTTAAGTTTTTCATCCAGTTGTTTTATTTTATCACTATGTTTTTCGTGCGCACGCCAAGGGATATATATTCCAAACACAGCTACGGCGGCACTGGAAAAAACAAGCAATATTTGTATATTTGTCTGGAACGCAGCTTGCTCTTGCCGGACGATTACGCGAATTTGTTCATCCAAATTATAATCTGCGTCAGATGAATCGTTGAATAAATTAATTATATAATGAACTACACTCAGCATTGCTACAATGATAACCGCAAGCACTATCAAGATACAAATCGAATGCCAAAGTTTTTTCCAAAAAACTTTGTCTAAACTGAACATATTTTAAAATTTCCTTTTAAGTAAATCCATTTCATGATATTATACCACACCACCCCCAACCAGCTTTCAACATTTTTCTACAATATTTTTCTGCAACAAACCCATGAAGAACCCCTCGCCCCCTCCCCGCATAACATAAACCATAGGGCTTATACCCAATTCCTAAACGGGGGCTTTATTATGCAATACGATTGGAGCGATAGTTACGCCTGCATGCCAGACGAAACCATGGGCTGGTGGGAATTTCCCGGCTTTACATTTCCGAACTTTGGATGCTGGCCCAATGGCTGTTGGCCGAGCATGCCGCCAAACTGTTGTGTACCCTGTTGCACCGGGCCATGCAAAGGTGGGCCTTCACGCAGCCAACGGCCAATATGGCGGCGGCGACCCAGCCCATACTATGGCGCCTACAACAGTGGAACAAATTTCTTTTTAGGCGATTTCAGGGATTTTAACGAAATCGAGAATATATCTCAGTCTAACGCTTAAACGGAGGTTGCATATGATAGGAAATTGTGTCTGCGTCGGCAACAATAACAACCCCATCGGCCTGATATTGGGCTTGATGATGGTTGACAGCTCAAACTCGGCAACGGGCAGCCTTATGCTCGGACTCATTGCTATGCTGTTGCTGGGGCTCAATCGCACCGGCAGCCGTCCAAGTGAGCCATATGGCCCATACGGAGCAGGAATATCATATTTTATAGGAGATTTTATGGATGTTAGCGAAATCGAGAGTTTACCATAGCTTTTGGAGCAAGCCGCTTTTGCAGCAACGCTTTGGCCGGCCTGTGGATAAGCAGCTTGAATCCACTTTGCTGTTCACCACCATTGGTGTAATCGCCGCCAAACGGCTCGGCATAGAAATCGTACTGCATACTGACGATTACGGCGCAAAATTATTTGAGCATGTGCCTTATGATGAAGTGTACCTGACGCTCAACGGCCATGACATTGACGCACAGTTTTGGGCCAGCGGCAAAATGATTGCCCTACAGCACGAACCGCTTGGCTCATGCCACCTGGACTTAGATGCATGGATTAAAGGTGCAAAATGCCGCGATGTTGTCTTCGGCAGCACAAAAGACCTAATTGTGCAAAGCGCAGAAAATGCCTTTGATGTGTATGAACCAAACAAAAAATTTGTGTTTGACCATGGCCATGTGAACATTTCCGGGTATATTGACATGAAGCAAGCCCGAAAAAGCGTAGAGGCCTATAATTGCGGGCTGGTGCGTATCAATAATCCACAGCTAAAAGATAAATACCTTCAATTATATTGGAAGATAATCCACGAGCTTGACCGAAAGCAACCACCCGGGTTGCATGAAAAATATTGCATCCCCGACCTGGTTGCGGAACAATGGCTTCTGTTTCAGCTATGCAAACAGCATGGTTTTCATGTTGAATGCATCTGCGATGGCTTTAACCAAGACGCCAAAGCACGCGATATCGGCTATGCGCATTTGATTTCCGAGCAAAAATATGAAGTGGATAACGAACTGAGAAATATTTTGCAGCGATTAACCCGCCAAAATTGATAAAAAATGCGCATAACCTGCCTTTTCCCCTTGACCAACCCATCACATTGTGCTATACTATAATGGTACCATGCCGCTGTGGTGGAATTGGCAGACACAAGGGACTTAAAATCCCTCGGTAGCAATACCGTACCGGTTCAAGCCCGGTCAGCGGCACCAGCGCAAACCCTTGACACATAAGGTGTTGAGGGTTTTTGCTTTGCCCTGCGCAAGCTATGAAAGGTGCCGCTGATGCTGTTCGTGTCCAATTGTGTCCAATTTGACGTAAAAAATTTTAGTTTTCAATAGGATTTATTAGTATTTCAACTTTGCAATATTATCGCGCAAGCTATCAACATCCACTTGCGTATAAATTTCTGTAGTGGTGATTGTAGAGTGCCCAAGCAGCTCTTGCACATAGCGAATATCTGCACCGCCTTGTATAAGATAGGTCGCAAAAGTATGGCGGCACTTGTGCGGTGTGATGCGCGGCAGCGGGGTTTCTAGCGTGGCATTAAGGTCTGCGAAAAAACCGTCAAAGATGACCTTGAAGCTATCGTGCGTATGATGGGTGTATTCACCGTTTCGCTGCCGTGCCACAACATGGTGATACTTGACGAGGTTAGTGCTGCATGCAACAACCCTTTGGTGGATGAAGTGCTTGCCCTACGCGGCGAATTGACCAAGACCAGTACGAAGAAATACGGTGCAATGCTGCGCTGGACTGGCGACGACCGCCGGGCGCGGGGTACGTTCAAGTTCCACGGGGCTTCTACCGGACGCTGGACTGGCAAGGGCATTCAGCTGCAGAACCTAAAGCGCAACCTGATGCCGGACACCGACCTTGACATCGCCCGGCAGCTAGTGCGTGAGGGTGATTATGAAATGTTTGAGTTGCTCTACCCTTTGGGTTGCATAGACAGCATTGGCATAATAACGCCCCTTTCTGACTTATCTGTATTCAGAAAGGCAACAAAACAGCACCAATTTACCGTGCTGGATTGCTTGAAAATCACCAAATAATCTAGTGGTGGGAATTGTCCTGTACAAGCCGTTTTGCCCATTTCAGCAGACATAAAGAAACGGACAAGCCCTTGTGTATCAAGGGTTTGTCCGTACTCTTGGTGCCGGTGGTCGGGGTCGAACCGACACGGTGTTGCCACCACTGGATTTTGAATCCAGCACGTCTGCCAATTCCATCACACCGGCGCGGGTACTATTATACACCATCGCACCGGATTTGTCAAGCAAAATTTTTAACGACAGAGATTAAGTAACCTCATCATCGCAGCAAAACCTTGGCATCAATTATCTTGCGCAGGTCAATGAACTGCGCTTCATTCAACACGCGATATTCAATCCACCCGCCGCTTGCACAAACAGATTTCTCCGCCCAAACCGCCTTGGCATAATCACCCAAATCGTCATAAACCGCGGCAACAGCTTTGTCAGACACTTGGAATAACGCGGCAAAGGCACCGTTTTCAGCAAACACATCACAGATATGCTTGTTTTTTACACTATATTTCACGCTCCAGCCATAGTTTTTGCCATAAGGAAAACGAATTTGTGTAGCAGCGCTATATTGTTGCTGCATGTGTTGATGCAGCACAAGCCACAATGCACCACACTCATCGCAATAGTCAATCATTTCGTTGAACGTGGGTTGCTGCTGCTTATTGAGCATTCTCTCATGCATTAGATTTTACCACCGGCACGAAGCACTTTCCTGTCTCTATAATGTTCCATGAGGCAATTGATGTCGCTGCTCACTCCGCAACGCTAACTCGCTCTTGCGTATCAATGCGCCCGTCCACAAACGTGAAGCGATAATGCGCCTCATGTGGATATTGCTCACCCGGCTCGCGGTGCCATGAGCCATAGGTCACCTCAACTTCAGCCCGCGTTGCCACATTGCCGTCATGTTCCAATGTGCGAAATGCGAGGGTGTTCCAGTCCGCCCGCGGGAAGCCCGCACGGGCACTGTTAATCAGCAGCATGCCGCCCTCTTGCCCAAAATAGTAATCCAAGTTCGCGTCCAGCCACGCATCGGTGTAATATTGCCTCAAATATGCGCGCAGTTCGTCAAGGTTCACAAAGCCGGAGGTCGGTTGCAGCTCGCCGAAAATGGGGTCGTTTGGCCCTTCGGTGATGTGCTCCCACGCAAATGGACCGCGCAGATACCACCAGTCGTTCCAGAATTCGCCTGCGGGCACGAGAATGTTATCCCGCGTTTCGCTCGAGATGCGGTAGAGAGTGTCATCAGCAGCGGGCGGTGTTGTGCCGCAGGCGGCCAGCAAGGCTAGCATAACTACTGCTGCGAATAATGCGATAATGCGTTTCATCGTGATTCTCCTTATGGTAATCATACTCCGCCCGGAATGTTTATGGCAAGCACAAGAGGCCGGGCGGCTTGCAAGCCGCCCCTACATGTTGATTATGGGTACGCTGCACACATAGCATTCTCTATGTGGCGAAAATTATCCGCCAAGCGCTCGTCGCCAAGCGGAATAACCCTGTAATACGCCGAAAGCTGCAATCAAAAAAAATGTCCCCGCCCATAGCACATTGTTACCTTGCATTATCCTATCCAGCCCATGCAATACATTGCCCAGCGCAACAACGATTGCGCCAATCAATATGAGTATCATGTCTATCCTCCTTCTTACCGTATCAATTGGTATAAATTCCACAGTCCAACCAGCAAAAGTGTTCCGCCTGTCCAGTCGTTGCCAGCTAAAAAGAAACCAATTGCGCCAAGAAAACTGCCGATGGTGAGTGCCCAGTTCGCTATAGTTGACAACATAGTTTCGCCCTCCCATTCAATCGTTATTCATACAACGGATACTTCGCACACATCGCATTCACCATGCCGCGAATTTTGTCCGCACTGCCCTCAAAATCTGTCGCAGTCAGATACACACACTCAGCGATAATGTCCATTTCTGCTTCCTTAAAGCCGCGGGTAGTCACCGCCGGGGTGCCCAAACGCACACCACTGGTAACAAACGGGCTTTGCGGATCATCGGGAATCGTGCTCTTGCTCACGGTGATATACACTTCGTCCAGCCGACGCGACATCTCTTTGCCGGTCACGTCAAACTTGCGCAGGTCAACAATCATCAAATGGTTATCCGTGCCATCGGAAATCAGCGGCATGCCACGCTTGAGCAAGCCATTCGCCAATGCTTGCGCATTGTTGATGATTTGCTGTTGATACGCCTTAAATTCAGGTTTTAGCGCCTCGCCAAAGGCCACGGCCTTCGCGGCAATCACGTGCATCAGCGGCCCACCTTGGTTGCCGGGGAACACTGCGCGGTCAATCTGCCGTGCCATGGCTTCGCCGCACAGAATCAACCCGCCACGCGGCCCGCGCAGCGTTTTGTGCGTGGTGCTGGTTGTCACATCGGCATAGGGAATCGGCGACGGATGCAATCCTGCCGCAACCAAACCTGCAATGTGTGCCATGTCCACCATAAAATAAGCACTCACACTTTTTGCAATGGCACCCATGCGTTCAAAGTCAATTGTGCGGGCATAGGCTGAAGCCCCCGCTACAATCAACTTGGGTTGCACTTCTTTCGCTTTGGCTTCCAATGCATTGTAATCAATAAAACCATCATCGCCCACACCATAGGGAACGAATTTATATAGAATCCCGCTTTGGTTCACGGGCGAGCCATGCGTCAAATGCCCGCCGTGGTCAAGGTTCTTGCACATCACCACATCGCCGGGTTGCACCCGAGCGGAGTAAACCGCCCTGTTGGCCTGCGCGCCGCTGTGCGGTTGCACGTTGGCGTGTTCTGCACCAAAGAGTTCTTTCGCGCGGTTGATGGCAATGCGCTCCACGTCATCCACGTGCTCGCAGCCACCGTAGTAGCGTTTGGCGGGGTAGCCTTCGGCATACTTGTTGGTCAGCACGCTGCCCATAGCAGCCATCACCGCAGGGGTCACGAGGTTTTCGCTGGCAATCAGCTCAATGTTGCGCTTTTGCCGCGTGAGTTCTTGTTGCATGGCCGCGCCCACTGCGGGGTCGGCGTCTTGCACAAAGCCAATGGTGTCGATGAGATTGTTGAACATGTTTATTTTCTCCTACTTAAATAATATACAAAAAACTAAATATTAACCAACCAAACCACAACGCGATAGATAATCCAAGCCGAAAGCGCAATGAACGCCATCACTAAGACTATGCCCATCGCTGTGCCAATGATTTGGGCTGACCGCTCAAATTGCGAACGGTATGGAGCATCGGTTTGTGTCACCGTCACGCCATGCACGCCTTGCGCAAAACGCCGTGGAACAATCCGCACAATATACTGTCCCGCCTCAAGATGCCTCGCAGCAGTATGCCCGGCAGATGACATCGTCATGGTATGAACCATTTGCCAATCCAGCGTCCAAACTTGCACGCGAAACGAAAAACCCTCTGCCCACACAAAACGAAAATAACCATCTTCCCGCACCGTGAGCGAAAATTCTTGCGGTTCGTTGTCAGCTACTATCGGCTGCCCTAACACAACGGATTGACGCGGCGGCGGTTGTCCAATCACACTCGCGCCACCCATACCAAACGTCAACGCGAGCACCAGCAAAATTGCAAGCAATTTCTTCATACGCCTTCTCTCCTAAATTCTACTTAAAACCATCACAATTATCACAAGCACGATAGTCACTATCACCGCGCCAGCGAGAAACAGCACCGGCAGCCAAGGCGAAGGCGGCTCGGTTCTTTCAATGCGCAGTTCATAATCATTATTAGTAATAATGTGCACAAAATAGCGCCCTTGCTCTAAAAAAACCGCACGCGGACGCAGGCCGGAGCTTACCGTAAACTGCTCCAGCAGCTGCCTATCTGACGAAAAAATTCGTACTTGAAACCAGCCATGCACCCAATTAAAACGATACCAGCCGCTTTCCGTCACCAGTATTTCATGCTCGTCAAAGCCATTTGCAGCCCGCTCGCCAACCACAACAATGCCAAGCACATCGTTTGTGTTTGCAGTGAGCGCTGCAGTGCTCACTCCGCTAATGCCCAAGCTCAGGCACACCACCAATACAATAGCAAGAAGCTTTTTCATATGCGATTCTCCTAATTTGCTTTACCAGTTCACAGGCGGCGGTTGATTGGACGAAATCCATACCATAATCCGAAATATCACGGCAATCGCAAGGCCGATAAACGCCAACACTTGCCAAGCCCAGTGTGCGTCAAAAAACCACAGCAATGCACTAATTCCGCCAGTGATACCCAAACCAACCAACGAAACAACGTTAACGGTTTGCAGCATTTCTTCCCATGTGGGCGGGGTAGGAGTATTGGCAGATGCAGCAACAGCAAATGTGCCCATCAATAGCAGAGCGACCAAAGCAATACTTAAAACCTTTTTCATGATAAATTCTCCTCTTCTAATTCATTCCATCAATAATCAACCACACACCAAAGCCCGCAAGCGCAACCACTGCCGCAATCACCACTGTGATAACCAGCCCGCGAATCCAGCCCCACCACGACGGCGGCGCTTCGGGACGGTCAATCTCCAAGTCGTATTGCTCTGCAACAGCAACCTGCATTTCAGGTGATTGCTGCGCCACCGCGCTCACCGCGCCAATGCTCAACAATAGTGCGAGTGCCAACACAATGCTCAGTAATTTCCTCATGCTAAATCCTCCTATAAAATTAAATATTAATTAGCCAAATCACAATGCGATAAACAATCCAAGCAAACAATGCTGCAAACGCCGCCACAATCGCAATACCAACCAGCGTGCCCAGTATTGCAGGCAGTCTTTCCGCTAAAGAAACACGCGGTTCATCAACCGTAAAATTGAAACTATATCCGCCATGCCCCGTTACCACATCCATATAAAGAATATATTCACCGGCGGGCAAATGCACCGCCCGCATGGAACTGCTGGGGAACATCGAAAACTCGTGCAGCACTTGTCTGCGTTGATTTAAAATTGTAACATCCACACGGCTGGAGCGCACGTCGGAAATGGAAAACCAGCCATCTTCCGTCATCGTCACAAAAAAACGATCAAAATTATTCCGGTCACTTGTGAAAATGGCAGGACCTATTCTCTCATTCGTCCATGCCAAGGCCGTCACATTGCCCACACCAAACAGTAGAGTAAACACCAGCAAAATCGCAAGACATTTTTTCATCACATTTTCTCCTTACTCAATCCATGGCGCTAAACGTTACATAAGCTGCCAATACAATTACTCCCACCACCACAGCACCTGCAATCACATTGGTGATGGTGTTGCCCCAGCGCTGCCAAAACGTGGGGGGCGGTTCTTCAGTCTGCGAAACACGAAGTTCATAGTAACCACGGCCGGGAACAAATATCGCATAAGCCCCGGCAGGCAAAAACACCACGGCTGTGCGTTGAAAACGTCCTAAGGTAAATTCGTGCACCACTTGTTCGTTGGCAAGCGATATAATGCTAATGCGCCCCATTGAGCCATAAATCCATTCAAAGCGATACCAACTATCTTCTTGCACATCAAGAGAATGCCAATCGCCCAGCCCCAAGGAACGCCCAAGTGCAGCCGACCCAGTTGTGGCAGGTTGCCGCGCAGCAACGCTCACCCCACCAATGCCCAAGCCAATGCACACAATCAACAAAACAGCAAGCAGTTTTTTCATTGCAAATCCCCTTTCTTCGCTACACATTCATGCCCAGCCACCACAGCGGCAAAAATGCAGCAACTGCAATCAATAGCGCAACAGCAAGCCCAAGCAACCCCGGCAACACAACATCACGGAAAGTTTCCCAAGTTGTGGGCGGAGGGGGTGGCGGTGGTGGCGGGTCAGCTTCAGTGATAGTCACGCTGTGGTCACCGCCCGTCCAAGCGCTGCTCCACGGCGAAAGCTGCACCGTATATTCCCCCGCTTCAAGGCTTAACGTTGCCATAGGGTTGCCGCTGAATAAATCCATTTGCCGCACAATTTGGTTGTTGGCATTGCGCACCGTCACGCGAGCATCGCCACTATTCCAGCTAAATAGAAAATAGCTGTCTTCTTGCGCCGCAAAAGTGAATAGCTGTGTTTCCTGCGGGCCAATCACCAGCGGTTCGCCAAGCACAACGGCCGGCGGGGGTGGGATCATCGTGATGGTTACACTGTGATCGTCACCCATCCAATTGCTGCTCCATGGAGAAAGCTGCAAAATATATTCCCCCGCCGTAAGGCGTTGTGCGCGCGTGCGGCTATTGCTCCACAAATCGAATTGCTGAACAAGTTGTTCGTTTTCATCGCGTACAGATACTCTTAAGTCACCACTGTTCCATGTGAACAAAAAATCAGCTTCTTCTTCCACCGTCCAAGCAAAAAAGAGTGTTTGCTGCGGGCCAATCACCAGCGGTTCCCCAAGCACAACAATGCCGGGGTCGGACGACAGCTCCTGCGCCACCACTGGAATACCCAGCCCTAACACCAACACAACCGCCAACAACACACTCAACAAAACCTTCATCCGTCGCATACACACACCTCTTCTTAAATGTAATATGAACATTATACACTATTTTGCGCAACAATGCAAGCAAAAAATACCCTCCTCATGTCGAGAAGGGTATGATTGCAGTGTGTTAAATAAAAATCCCAATCACTGTGCCCAGCACATCCACGATTGTTCCAACTACGTCCGAAACTGTGTTGATCGTCCCCTGCGGAACAAGGCCGAGGATGAATGCAAACAAACGATTCCACCAGCTCGCTGTGCCGGGGGCAGCATTATCCGGGTTAATCGATTCACCGGGATCCGGGTGAGGTTCGGGCCAAGGGTCGCAGTCGTCTTCGCACATGGGATAATAGTTGCAGCAGTCTTGCGAGCCATGGTAGTTGCCATCGCCGCCTCCAACCACCGAACCGCAGCACGTGCAATGGTATGTGTTGCCGGTGTAAGCCACAGCAGCCATGGTGCCAAGGCTTGTCATCAGGCAAAGCGCGAGAATAATCGCCAGCAGTTTTTTCATGTGAGTTCTCCTTTATATCATAATGTATCGTTCTACGCAGCCAACACAATTTCCATCAAGAAATACGCCGGGCCATAATCCGCCTGGTTTTGGATGATGGCATAGTGATGCATTAGACCATTTGCGTCCTCAAACGCAATGCCGTTCCACGGCAATGTGCCCAAACTAAAGAAGTCAGCAATCATCAGCGTTTGGCCAGGCGCAAGTGCATCGGTGATGGGGAAGGTTTCTTCAATAATATATACAATATGCTCATCTTCAACATCGTTGCCCAAGAAAACCACTGCCAAGTTATACAGCGTTGCCTCGGCTTGAATACGCAGCACATCGCGTGTCGCGGTCATGCCATGCTCAACGTGCTCATCAATGTAGAAGATATGAGCCGGCGGAGGAAGCTCACCAGAAGCGATATAAATGCTTAAGTTCATCTCCACGGGTTCGAGTGAATCTTGCGGCTGGGTTGCTTGCGCATAATCTATGTGGTCAGGATGCTCAGACACAAGTGTGTATCCATAGTCGTTGTTGTTTGCCGCACAGGCAAACAATGTCGCCATCAGCGCCGCAACCAAAAAAATCAGCAGTGTTTTTTTCATCAAAACCCTTCCAACAATTAGTTTGCCTACATTATATCACATCAGCGCGCGCAGGTCAAGCAAAATTTTGCAAAAGCTTTACAAAATGGTCATTGTCTTTGTTTTAAAAATATGGTATAGTTGTACCATCAAGTTTAGGAGGTCGTTGCATGAGGAAAATGCCGTACCTTGTGTTGGTTCTGCCATTGCTGCTTGCAGCCTGCGCCTCGCCTGCCGAACCCGCGCTCTACACGGCAGCCGAGGCCACCACAGAATATACCTACACCGCGCAAGTGCTTGCGTTTGCATTGCCCAACCCACCAATCGTGCAAACCACAACGGCTATACCCACCACGCTCACTACGACCATCATCACAACCACACAAACCGAGCCAACCACTCTTCACCCCATCGCAGTGTATCCACAGCTAAGCGCCCGTGATATTGAGGTCATCGCCATCACCACACGCGCAGACCCCAACTCGCATCGTGTGTACCGTTCGCCGCAAAACATCGCCCGAGTGGTTGACTATATCAATGCGCTGGAGTTCACGGGCGTGGTCGCAGCTTTCTACTTTGGCAGCCCCACACAAATCGTCATTATAATGCGTGACGGAAGCCAGCGCCACTTCACGCATGGCGGCAGTTTTTTTGCCGAGCGTTCTGACCCCAGCCTGTACATCAACTGGCAAGCGCAAGATATTTCTTTCTGGCAAATCATTGAAGAAACCCCAAGCGACTAGCACTTGCATTTTCGCGCGACCTGTGATATACTCATAATATGATTTACACCATCGCCGACACCCACCTCTCCTTCGGCACCACAAAGCCCATGGACATCTTCCCCGGCTGGGGCAATTATGTGCAGCGGCTTGAGCAAAACTGGCACCGCCTGGTACGCGACAACGACACCGTTGTGCTGCCGGGCGATATCAGTTGGGGCATGAGCCTCGAGCAAGCCCTGCCGGACTTCCAGTTCCTACACGGTCTGCCGGGGCGCAAAATTATCCTCAAGGGCAACCACGACTATTGGTTCAACACCCGCCGCAAAATTGAAGACCTCTGGACAGCGCATGGGCTAACCAGCCTTGCTCTGCTGCACAACAACGCCATCGAGGCCGAGGGCATGGCCATTTGCGGCAGTCGCGGCTGGTTTTTCGACAGCGATGAGCCGCACACCGCCAAAGTTCTCGCGCGCGAGGCAGGGCGGCTGCGCACTTCCATTCAAGCAGGCAAGCAGCTTAGCGATAACCTCTGCGTGTTTTTGCACTATCCCCCCGTTACGCAAGACCGCGTGTGCGAGGAAATCGACAGCGTGTTGCAAGAAGAAAGCGTGGCGCGGTGTTATTACGGCCACCTGCATGGCGCAGCAGCCAAGCGGGCGTTTGTGGGTCAGCGCAACGGCACGCATTACGACATCGTGTCCGCCGATGCATTGGGGTTTGTGCCGAAGCTGGTGTAATAAAAAATGCGCAGACGATTTTGTCTGCACATTTTATGCTACATTGCATCTAAGGGCGTGAAACTGCCGGGGTTCGCCGCATACTCCGCCATGCCTTGCGCAATGAGTTCGCGTTCTTCATTGGTTAAATCCGTTTCCAGTACAACTGGCTCTTGTGCTAACGTAAACAGCAACGCCTTTAATGCAACCAGCATATATTCAGGGATTTCATCAATGTACGTATGAATTTCTTGTCGTAAACTCATGTTCTTACCCTCCTTTATAGGCTTGCCCGCGGGGCAAAATATCCGTTACCACTATTGTATCGTGTTGCATGCCGAATAATACACGAAACCCGCCAACGCGCAAACGAAATCCTTGCCGACCTTCCAATTTTTTAATATCGCCTTGCGGCAGCATTGAAATCGCCATTTTAATTCGACCTTTGAGTGGTTCGTTCATTCGATTTAGCTGCTTGGCAGCCCTTGACGAAAGCACAATTTTCATCACATTTTCCTCCCGCTCCTATAGCATACACTAAAAACACAAAAAAGTCAACCCCCATTAGGCACCGCCTCCGCCAACGCACTTGGATTTTGTTTCAAACCGGTGCCTTCCTCTGTGCACATTGGTGGAGTTTTTCGACACCGAGGAATTTCACGCGCTGGAGCAAGAAATTCGCTATCAACTGCAATCTCAAAAAACATCCCCCTGCGCATTACGTAGGGGGATGTCTCTATTCAATTAGGTTTGTGTTAGCCCAGCAATGGTGCAATCACAGGTTCCCACAGCAGCAATGCGCCAACAGCAACCACTGCAGCAAGCATCGGAGCCCACAGCCACCAGAAGTTGCCGCCAACCCAGCTGAAGAACGCCGAGAACACATTCAACTCACCATGGCTGCGCAGCACATTAGCCATTGCATTATTTCTTTGGTTCAGCACTTGGTTAAGCTGCAGTTGTGTTTCTGCTCGGGCAACGTCCGGAAGAAAACGTCCAGCCACTGTGGTAAGTTCAAGCCTGATAGCAGTGCCGCGTGTGCCGCCGATATTGCGCGCAATATCTCTGTAGCGATTGTAACGGTTGTTAATGCCATTGGGCACGCGGTCAAGCGCGGGGTCGCCAAACACCGCTTGCGGTCCTTCATTCATCACAGGGGAATCGTTCGTTGCGGTTACACCAACCGCGAACACGCCAAGCAGCATCATCGCCGCCAAGAGCATTGCCAATAGTTTTTTTGCCATACTTTATGTACCTCCAACTTTCTAGCTTTAAGCATGTTTCGCTCAAGCACCTTCAGTTTACCACACCCAGCATAACAAGTCAACCCATTTCAGATAAGTTTGTAGACATTATACAAATTGTTTTAACTGGATTTCGGGGCAACCCCCGCCTTTCCCACGAAAAATTTTCCCATTTCCGCAAAAAAGTTGTTGAAATTCACCGCGCATTGTGCTATAATAAAAAATAGACTGAAATACAGGAGGAACATAGCTTGAACATTCGCAATATCGCACTGGCCGGGCACGGTGGCCGCGGCAAAACCACCCTGGCCGAAGCCATGCTCTACCTTGCCAAAGCAAGCGACCGCCTTGGCCGCGTGGGCGACGGCAACACAGTTATGGACAGCGACCCCGAAGAAAAACGCCGCCTGGCCTCCATTTCGCTGGGTCTTGCTCCGTTAACTTGGAACGGCACCAAAATCAACACACTGGACACCCCCGGCCTGTTTGACTTTGCAGGCGAAGTGGCGCAAGCCGTGCGTGCGGCCGAAACCACCGTTATTGTTGACGCTGCCGGCCATGGCTACAGCGTGGGCACCCAAAAGGCCTACAAAGCCGCAACGCAGCGCGGCACCGCCGTGATGTTCGTGCTCACCAAGTGCGACGCCGAAGAACGCGACTATATGAAAACTTTCAATGCCCTGCGCGAAGAACACGCCACCGAGGCTTGCCCCGTGGTGGTGCCCATCATGCAAGGCAACAAGGCCGTGGGCTATGTGGACTTCACCACCGGCAAGGCTTACAAATATGATAAAGGCAAGGCCAGCGAAATCCCCATGCCCAACGATGCTGATGTAGAAATGCTCTACGAAATTTTCAAAGAAACCGTGGCTGGCGCAGACGACGCGCTGATGGAAAAATTCTTTGAGGGTGAGGCCTTCACCGCAGAAGAAATCGCCGCAGGCTTGGCCAAAGGCGTGGCCGAGCGCACAATTTACCCTGTGTTTGCACTGGGTGGCTTCAGCACCGATGCTGTTGACTTGTTCCTCAACGCCATTGCAGCCGTTGCGCCCGCGCCAACGAACGAGGGCGTGGAAGACACAGGGCTAAACGCCATTTGCTTCAAAACCGTGGCCGATGCCTTTGTGGGCAAAATGAGCTTCTTTAAAGTTGTCACCGGCACGCTGAGTTCTGCTGAGCCTGCGCTCAACTCCCGCACTGGCGAAAGCGAGCGCATGGGTAAAATCATCAGCCTGTGCGGCAGCAAGCAAAGTGACGTTGCCAGCATTGTCGCAGGCGACATCGGCGTGGTAACAAAACTCACCGGCTTCAAAACCGGCGACACCCTCACCAATGCCAAAAACCCGCAAACGTTGCAAGGCATCAGCTTTCCCGCGCCGTGCCTTGGCATGGCCGCCAAAGCGCGCAAAAAAGGCGAGGAGGAGAAAATCGGCACCGGCATGGCACGCCTGCGCGAAGAAGACAAAACTCTCAAGTTTGAAATTAACAAAGAAACCAACGAGCAAGTCATCTATGGCTTGGGCGACCAACACCTGGACGTTGTAATGTCCAAGCTTAAAAACCGCTTCAGCGTAGAAATCGACTTGACTGTTCCGCGCGTGGCCTACCGCGAAACCATCCGCAAAACCGTGGAGAAACAAGGCAAGCATAAGAAACAATCCGGCGGCGGCGGGCAATATGGCGACGTGCACATTCGCTTTACCCCCTGCGACGAAGACTTTGTGTTCGACAGCAGCGAAGTGGTGGGCGGCAGTGTGCCCAAGCAATTCTTCCCTGCGGTGGAAAAAGGCCTGCGTGAAAGCATCAGCCGCGGTTTTATTGCCGGTTATCCCATGGTGGGCGTGAAAGCGAATCTATACTTCGGCAGCTACCATGCGGTGGACAGCAACGAAATCGCCTTTAAGATGGCCGCACAGGTGTGTTTCCGCAATGCAATGCCCGAGGCCAACGTTACGATCCTTGAGCCAATTGGCACACTCAAAGTCACCATGCCCGACGAAAAACTAGGCGACATCATGGGCGACATCACCAAGCGCCGCGGACGCGTGCTGGGTATGGGCGCTGCCGATGAACCCAAAATGCAGCAGCTTGAGGCCGAGGTTCCCATGGCCGAAATGGGCGACTTTGCAACAGCGCTGCGTTCTGTCACCGCCGGGCGCGGCAATTTCAGCATAGAGTTCTCGCGCTACGAAGATGCTCCGCGCGATGTACAGCAAAAGGTAATCGAAGAAGCAGCCAAGCGCAAAGAAGAAGAATAAGTCGCTTCGCTGTGTTCTATTCAAGCCACAAAAAATCACAACCCCATCACATGTTGGTGGGGTTGACTTTTTTCGCGCCGTGCATTATACTATATATAAACTATGTGCGTAGGAAGTCATCATGAACAAGCCCATCAATCAAGCAAACATCGCCCGTTTCAGCGGCTTCACGGATGTGTATAACGCTGCGCGACCCATGCCACCTGAAGTGATCAAGCAGAGCATCATGCTCTATGCACCCGCGCCGCAAGTGGTCGTGGACATCGGCAGCGGCACTGGGCTGAGCACGCAAATTTGGCAGGAGGTTGCTCCGCAAATCATCGGCATTGAGCCGAACGATGACATGCGCAACGCAGCGCAACCCGGCGAAGGTATTGAATACCGTGCGGGTTACTCCAACGAAACAGGCTTGCCTGATGATTACGCCGACATCGTGACCATCTCACAGGCATTTCATTGGATGGACATTGATAGCACCCTCGATGAAGTCTATCGCATCCTCAAGCCCGGCGGGGTGTTGGGGGTATATGACTGCGACTGGCCGCCCGCGGTGCATTGGCAGGTGGAGCAAGCATACAAGGCGCTGCAAAACAAGTGTTATCGCGTGGAAACAGGCGTGACGCACAACGACAAAGGCAGTTATCTCGCACGGTTTAACGAGTTTGGCACATTTAAATTTACGCGTGAAATCGTGTGCCACAGCGTTGAATCTTGCACGCCTGAACGCATGATTGGCATTGCACTGAGCCAAGGAGCGATACAAGACGCGCTGAAACTTGGTGCATCCGTACAGAATGACATCGAGGAGTTTTGCCAAGTGGTGCACGCACGCTGCCCTGCGCAGTTTGAGATTGTGTTTTCATATCGACTAAAATTAGCAATAAAATAATTCACGCACAACCCCATCGATGTTTTGGTGGGGTTGACTTTTTTCGCGCCGTGCATTATACTATATATATCTCTCTTCATATATATATCTTCACTAGCAGAAAGGGCAACGCGATGTATTCGTTTGACGCTAATAAACATAAGCCAGTCATTAGGGACGTGATATACCTGTCGAATCTACCGCAACGAGTTTTAAAACCAAATGAAGATTATGAAGCTTTTTTGAAAGCTGCCGACAGCGGAGAAGATAATCAAGAACTTTTCCTATACCTTTCTAGCTTAGATTTTGAAACACTAAAAATCATAAAAGCGCTCATGATTGTTGGTCGAGATGAATTTAGTCATGACTTCAAAGCTTTTCAAGCGCAATTAGTGAAGGATTATGAAGATTATGAGTGGAGGCGTTGGAATGATTTGCGTGGTTACCTCGGCACTCAACATAGAGCATTGTTTCTTTACTTAAAACAAGGTTGCCAAAAGGCTGGGATTGAATTATAAACAAGGAGTCACCATGAACATTGAAGAAACCACCGCCTTGCAGCTTGATTTCACCAAGCTCAACGGCGTCATCCCCGTGGCCGTGCAGGATAGCACTACCCGCGAGGTCATTCTCATCGCCTACACCAACGAGCAGGCCTTGCGTGCCACCCAGCGCATGGGCGAGCTTGTGCTGTGGAGCACATCGCGCAACGAGCTTTGGCACAAGGGCGCGGGGTCGGGCAACACCTTTGCGGTGCTGGAAATCCGCTGCAACTGCGAGCAGAATTCACTGGTTTATCTCGTGCGACCGAATGGTGGTGGCATGTGCCACACCCAAAATGCCGCTGGCTCGCCGCGCCGCACGTGTTATTATCGGCGGGTGATAGGAAAAAATCTAGATTTTTTGGAGGACACACAGTGAAAAACATGGATAACACGGAAAAACAACAATTTTTAGAAGGCTTAAGCATTGAGCAAATCCAACTCAACCTCCTGGAAGGTTCTACCGAATACTTCGACATTTGCAAAAAACACACGCGGCGTTCGTTTATATTTGCTGTGCTTGCAAGCGCCTTTAGTTTGGGTCTGCTGGTTGCCGCAGTGGTGCTGGCCGTGCTTTGGGAAGAAATCGAAATCCCCATCATGGCCGCAATTGGAGCACTGCTGGCCAACTTCATTGCCGCAACTTTGTTTTGGGTCTATCGCAAATGCGCCGAACAACTCAACCGCTACCACAACACCCTGCACACAATTGAAGTGCTATTAGCCGGCGCAAAAGTCATCGACGAAATCACTGATGAACTAGAACGCGACAAAGCATACACCAAAATATTGGACAGGCTATTCGATGTCCAAGCAATCAAAGCACAAAATGAAACAAAAACCAAAGGAAAATAACCCATGCGGACATATTATTATCGGCGAGTGGATGGGGAAGGGTCGGAATTTATAGAGCATGTAGGGAGGCATCGAAAGTGGAAAAAATTAGAGTATGTTGGACTAATTTTAAACTGTGGTGGACTGAAATTCGAGATTTTTTATGGATAATCGGTGGCGTTTTCATCTTCATGTTAGGGCTTGCAACGGCGGAGTTATTAATTATTCCTGTTTTCGCTGTTTTCTTTATGGCGCTAGGGTTATTGAGTGTATTTTTGGGTTTTTATGCTAAGTATCGGCGTATCCAACGAGAAATTCAGCAGGACGAAAGCAAGCGTCGTGAAAAATATTACGAAGCCTTAGAGAAAGATGGCAAAAGCATTACGCGCGAAATTCAACTGAAGAATTTGGAAGGAACGGCAGACTACTTTCGGATTAGCAAATTTCATGTGCGCGTTTCATTTGGTTTTTCGGTTTTTTCCTGCATTGTTGGTTTGGTGTTTCTAGGGATTGCGGTTTTTCAAGCGTTGTCTGATGCGTCTTTTGAGGCGGCGCTTATTCCGGCAATTGGTGGTGCAGTAACGGAATTTGTTGCGGTGACGATTTTCTGGGTGCACAGAAAATCGGCAAAGCAACTTAATCGCTACTATGACTCATTGCATGAAATCGAAGTATTTCTTTCAACCACGGATATGATAGACCAACTTTCAACTCCCGAGAAGAAAGATGAAGCTATAATGCTGACTTTAAGCGAGTTATATCAAGTTCAAAAAATCAAAACACAAAACGAAACAAAAACCAAAGGAAAATAACCCATGCTCAACCAATTCTCCCGCACTCAAATCCTCCTCGGCGAAGACAGCATGCGCCGCCTAGCTTCCGCGCGCGTTAGCGTGTTCGGCATTGGCGGCGTGGGCGGCTACGCCGTGGAGGCTCTCGCCCGCAGCGGCGTGGGCACGCTCGACTTGTTCGACGACGACCGCGTGTGCATCACCAACATCAACCGCCAGCTGCACGCCACCCACGCAACGGTAGGGCAATATAAAGTTGACGCAGCCAAACAGCGCGTGCACGAAATCAATCCCGACTGCATCGTCAACACGCACAAGATGTTCTACCTGCCCGAAAACGCGGGCGAGATTGACTTAACTTGCTATGATTATGTGATTGATGCTGTCGACACCATGAGCGCAAAACTCGATCTGGCCGAGCGGGCATTTAAGCTCGGCGTGCCATTGATTGCCTGCATGGGTGCAGGCAACAAGCTGAATGCCTCAGCCTTTGAGGTGGCGGACATTTTCTCCACCAGCGTATGCCCGCTCGCCCGCGTCATGCGTAACGAACTGCGCAAACGCGGGGTGGGGAACTTGAAGGTAGTGTATTCAAAAGAACCGCCCATCGAGCCACAAGAAGACATGCGCACCAGTTGCCGCACCAACTGTGTTTGCCCACCGGATGTATCGCGCAAGTGCACGCATCGCAGGGCAATCCCCGGCAGCGCGGCCTTTGTGCCCAGCGTAGCGGGGCTTATTCTCGCCGGCGAAGTTGTGCGCGGCTTGACGAAGGGAGCATCCCAATGAAGCAATTGCGCTTATTCACTTGGCTGCAATTGATTGCCGCATTTTTGCTTGCTATCATACCCCTAGAACTTTCTCAGCAAATCGACCCCTTCACCGGTGCACCTATTGACCCAACCACGCCTCTACGCAGTGTATTCTTTGGGCTGTCAATGGCGTTGGTGTGCGTGATTGTCGGCACTGGCGTTGTAGTGATAAGCAAACTCAAGCATGTGCAGTTAACCTGGCCGATGTTTGTGCTGCTGGCCGTGTTCGTAGCGCGGCACATTGCAGGCATTCTTATTCTTCAGCAACACCCCGCCAGCATGCGTGCCATGACCATCAACATGATGGCCACCACAGTGCCGATGCTAGCCTGTGTGGTTGTGGCGGCGGTGCTGGCCGCTCGCCACTTCAAGGCCTCCCGTACGCAGAAAGTTAATCATGAACGATGTGATTAAACGCAGGGTGGTTGATTATCAGTAGCACGATGACGGCATAAACAAACCCGGACGGCTAACTGCCGTCCGGGTAATATTTTCGCTAAACCTTCGCCCCCGCGTGCATCACCACCGCCCAAATCAGGCTAAAGGCCACCAAAATCAAGGTATTAAACACGCCGTCCAGCTGCCCAATCAGCGCAATCACCGCAAGCAGCACATTGGCCGCAAGCGCACTAAGTACCAAAATAATCCGCAGCCGCTTGCTGCTTCTCACCAGATTCATGCACACGGCAATCGCTCGCAAAAACGCCCGCGCACCGCCCGTGTGATAAATCCCGCTGTGGCCGGCCGGCGCTTTGTCGCGCATGATTTTCCGATACGGCGCGGCAAAGCTGTTGCGCAACACGGTAATCGCACCTTGCTGCAAGCCAAAACGCGCCTCTAAATCCTCGCTGGTGATGCATGGGTCGCTGTTGCTCAGCAGAATTTCCACGTCAGCTTCTTCCAGTTGTTGCAGCGGGTCTTCCAGCTTTTCATCGGGCATGTAACTAATCACAAAATATGCCACCGCCTGCTTTTCCACTGCCAAATAAATCACGCGGCGGCCATCGCGCTCACGTTGTTTTTCCTCAATTTCACCCACAGGCACATGCACGCCATGGTTCTCCAGCAGCTTGCGATTGCCAAAAAACACCGGCTGATTGTGTATCCGGCAGCTAAAGCCCATGCGGTCTTCATAGGCCAAGCTGCGAATTTCCGGCAGCACCGAGCTATCGCCATCAATCACACCCTCAAATACCGCACGCAGCGGTCCGCCGGCTTTCATCGCAATGCCCACCGTGTATAGCATCAGATCATCTTCGCGCATTTTGTTCAGGCCTTGCATGCCGTGAATGCGGCTTTGTTGCGTCACATACATATTGCCGCTGCTCAACACCGCCGCCGCAGTTTTTGCGCCATCTTGCGCAGCCTGCATGTTCAGCACCGCCATGCCACTGTTTGACGATGATTTCGTGCCCGCACGCCATGTTGATGCTTGCGCCAGCAACGCAAAACCCGGCAAGCAAAGGCTCATCGCCGCCGCCGCCGCCGCCATGCCCACACTCGCACTCTCTAAGTTAAATTCCCCGCCCTGCACTGTCACCGCAACGCCAATGAGCGCTGCAAGCCCCAGCGCAAAGGGAGCAAACCATCTGCACAGGCGATCAATCGCTGTTTCGCGGTGTGATTGCGCCACAAAGTTTTCGGGCATGTCCACCGCAAGCGAAAGCGCGGTTTTGCGTCCGCTGAGATTCTGCTTGGCCGCCCGCTCAGGCGTAGCACCTCTGCCGTCCAAATGCACAGCGTGCAGATGCTTGGCCGCAGTGAATGTACAAAAACGAAAGTTATCGCAACGTTGTCGCGCCTGCATGAACTTCGCCATCGCATGCCCCGCCGCTCCAAACAAGAACAACGGCACCATGTGGCTGCCGCGCAGAATTTCATCTTCGCTGGGCAAAAACAGCAGCACAACTTGCACCGTGCAAAGCAGTGCAGCCAGCAATAATACTGTATCCGCATTCGGGCGCGCTTTGATAGCGCCCAGCAGCCCGCGCCACAAATCACCCACACAAACAGCAAGTCCCATCACAAAGAAAAACGCCATCGGTCCCAGATATTGCGGGGTGTCGGTGCCCAGCCAAAGCCCGGCCACTTGCAGCAAAATTGCCAGCAGTGCAGCGGCAATCATTGCAAGCATCGCAGTGGTGCGTTTGGCACGCGTGCGCAGCAGTGCCGAAAACACGTCATTGCGCATGTACGCGCTTTTATACTCATAGCGCGGCGTACCCACATCGCGTTGCAGTTTATCTTGTTCGTCCTGCGGCTCTTGCGGCAATTTTGGCAGCTGTGTTGTCTTGCTTTTCTTCGGCAGCGGCTTCATCTTAAATTGGCTGGTCAACGTCTGCCGGTTTTGCGCCACTTGCTCGTCCGCTTCGTCTTGCGCAAATTGTCGCGGCGGCTCTTGCGCAAAGTTTGGCAATCGCTGTTGCCCCTCAGGAATATCCTCATCCACATGCTCTGTGGACGGCACGCGCTGGCGTTGCAGCAACTCAGTGGCAGGCAACAAGCGCGGCACTGGGCTAAGGTCCTGTGTAGCATGCAGCCCGTCACGCTGCACCAGCACGCCGGGTTTTTCCACTGGCTCCAGCACGCGGGTGTAGGCATCGCGCGACCCCTTGGGTGGTAAGTTCAGCCGAAAGCCCTCCATGGCCTCAAACATTTCTTGCGCACCAATAGGCACAATTTCTTGCGGGCTAATTTCCGTGGGCAATTCAATCGGCGCGGTGCTCTGCATGGTAATTTCTTCGGGCAATTCATTACCCATCAAAATTTCCGCCGGGGTAATTTCCGCTGTGGCAAACTCATCACGCGGGTAATCCAGCAGTGTGGTGAATTCCAGTGCCGCAGGTTCCTCGGACACAGCAAGTTCTTCATGCTCAACCACTTCTGCCGAAGCCATAACCAGTTCGGGCATCACAACTTCTTCCACTGGAGCTTGCACAGGCTCTGGTATCGCAATCAGTTCAGGCACCACCTGCTCAGATATACCCACAGGTGTCGGCTCAACCGGCAATGCAACACTTGTCATTTGCAGTCTTTCGGGCAGCACAATTTCTTCCGCCGCCGGGGTTGGCCTGGCAGCAGGTTTCATATCCAATTCGCCCAGCAGCGTATCAAAATCATCCAAGTTCCAGCGGCGTTGCAGGGCTTGTGCCTGTTCGGCCGCTTGATCCATGCGGGCACGCAACTGCGGCGGCAAATTTCGATTATCGCTCATCGCACCCTCCACCTCATCACTTCATATAGCAAAATCCCCGCCGCCACCGAAGCATTCAGCGAGTCTATCTTCCCGTTCATCGGCAGGCTCAGCAGCACATCACAGCGTTCTTTCACCAACCGTCCAATCCCTTGCCCCTCCGAGCCAATCACCAGCGCAATCGCGCCATCCAATTTCGCTTTCGTGTAGCACTCTCCCTGCATGTCCGCGCCATAAATCCACAGCCCGCGCGCTTTGAGCTCCTCTAGAGTTTGTGCAATGTTTGCCACGCGTGCCACCGGCAAGTGCGCAATCGCCCCCGCCGATGCCCGCGCCACTACTTGGCTCAGTGGTGCGCTGCGCCGTTTGGGCACAATCACGCCATGCGCCCCCGCGCCCTCCGCCGTGCGAATAATCGCACCGAGGTTGTAAGGGTCTTCAATTTCATCGCAAATCACAAAGAAAGGCAGTTCGCCTTTTTCGGCTGCGCGGGCAAATAAGTCATCCACTTCGGCATAGGCCTGTGCCGCAAGCGTGAGCACCACGCCTTGATGCTGTGCATGGCCGCACAGCTGCGCGAGTTTCTCGCGCTTGGCGTCTTTCACTGCAAGCCCCTGCGACTTAGCCAGACTGATGATTTCGCCCAAACCTTTGGTTTCGCCCTGCGCAATAAACAATGCATCGCAAGGGCGGCCGCTTTTCAGTGTTTCGGCCACCGCGTTGCGCCCGGCAATGCATTC
>Ga0131853_10002588_pt1 | contig 32321 bp, 11 predicted proteins | sample TergutLab28metaG_FD_92764 | JGI IMG/M metagenome (GOLD analysis project Ga0131853, IMG submission 92764) | Labiotermes labralis P1 segment gut microbial communities from Petit-Saut dam, French Guiana - Lab288 P1 (version 2) (version 2) | ecosystem: Host-associated > Arthropoda: Insects >... | reverse complement strand
GGTTCTTCCAGAAGGTTATTAAACATCATCTTTCCGACTTGTGCAGATGGGGTTTCTTCCGCAATCTCTACGCCATCCTTGAAGTATTCCGTTGAGACCCAGTTCAAGTAATCGTCCACTGTAATCACAACAGTGAATACAGTTTGATCATAGGATCCAAAGCCTTCGGGAAGGGGGCTGGGTATATCCTCGGTTACCGTGAATACATGCACCCCGGGTTTTGTGATTTCCACTAACAGCGTAATTGCGCCGTTTTCGTCGCTTACGCCTCCGAAAAGATTACCGCCGCTGTCTTCCGCCGTAAAGCTAAACACCTGGCCCGGCTCCGGAGCCTGCCCGCTTACCTTCTTTATACCGGCTATCGGCAGCTTGATGCTATCGGGCCTGGTGGAGTTGTTGAATATCATCGCCACGCCTTCCGGCTCCTCCACGCCTTCTTTATAGTAGGTCGTGGACACCCATTGCAAATTGCTTTTTTCATCGGTTTCCACAACTATTATTATGGTGTGCGGGGTGGTTTCGTAACCCACGATGAAACCCTCCGGATGAATGCCTGGCGAGTCCTCATTCACAATGAACTCATACGTTCCGGGCGCGTCTATTTCGATTGACGCGAATGTGATAGTGCCGCCCGTGTTGCTGCCCGTTGATATAATTACCCCGTCTTCATCCTTAACCGTAAAGCTGAAGACCCAGCCTTCCGGCGGAGTTTCGCCGTTTACCTTCTTTGTCCCGTGTATCGGGATAAGAATGCTGTCGGACTCATAGGTATTTGTTACCGTGATTTTACCGTTCAAGCTGCTTGGCGTTAAAGCCACATCGGCACTATATGCAGCCGCCCAGTTATCCGGCGCAATCTCTTCCACGCGATAGGTATGGCCGTGGTCGAGGTTGTCAAAAACAACCGTCCATTCCTGAGCCGCGTTTAAGAAACGTTTTTCGGATGTGGCCACATTATCTTTATACAGCACTATTTGCACCATCGCGCCGCTTGGAGCCGGAGCGCCGGCCCACACCTTCTCTACGGTAATGCTGCCTTTGGGGGGCGCATAATCATTGACAAAGAATATTTCCGCCGCTTCCCCGCCAATTATGCCGCTGGCGTTCAAAGGCGCTGTCCCGAAATAGAATACATCTGAATAATCGCCTTCTCCGACAGCATACGCCGTCCCTACCGCAATATTATCGAATATTACCGTTTCGCCGTGTTTTAGCGCTCCTGTCCATGTTTTACCGCCGTTACCCGATACGAAACCGCTGTTGTTTGTAATCGCCGACAACTGATCCCCGGCGAACTCTACGGTAAAGCTAAAGCCTTTGTCTGTGTCCGCCCCGGTGCCTGTCACGTTCTTTCCGAAAGAAAGCGTCGTCTTTTCCGGCGTATACATGTTCACGAACTTAACATTTTCCATAATGCCGTCCAAACTGCCGGACGCCGGGTTCTGCCCGTCCGCTCCGATTACCGTATTTTCGTAGTTTGCGGATACCATTTCGGTTATCGTATATACAGTGCCTAAAGTTATACCGCTAAAAGTTACACTCTCATTATGCTTCAACGTTCCCGTCCACGTCTTGCCGCCGTCAGCCGATTTAAAGCAGCCGCAGATACCGCCGCAGCATTCCGGTACCGTAATCAAGCTTTGGTTATAACCGTTAAATACAACGGTGAATTCAAACCCGGCGTCAGCCGGGGCGTCTTCCCCCGTTGCTTCCTTAGACAACGTAAGCGTACCTTTCGGCGCGGTGAATGTGTTTGTGAAAACGACCTTTTCATCGCCGTCAATTTCACCGGAAACCTGATTGTCTTCCATATCCGATGCGTAATCATCCGTATCGGCTTCGGTTATCGTGTATACCGCGCCTTTAGGCACGTTCAGGAACGTAACGCTTTCACCCTCCGAAAGCGTCCCTTTCCAAACGCTGTAACCCGCGTTTGGCGTGAAGGCGGTACTGACAGACCCTTCGCTATCTACCGTCTTAACTCCGGCAAAGCTTCCCGTTCCGGTAAATTCAACGGTGAAATCAAACCGCGTTTTCGCGTCATGCCCTTCCTCGCCGGCTTCTCCGTCAATTTCCTTGGACAATGTAAGCGTGCCCGTCTCATAAATATTTATAATGACTACCTCTACCGCGTCTTCACCGGTTACGGTCCCGGTTTCCGCCGCGGCCATGGTATAGCCTGTCGGCACGGACACTTCCGTTATCGTATATGTCGCGCCAATCGGTATATTTGTGAACGTTACGCTGTCGGCGACTGAAATCCTTCCCGTCCAAGTCGCCGTACGTGTGTTTCCGGAACCGGAAAGCGTAAGCGCAACGGGCGCTTCTCCATTGGCGGACCTTCTGACGGCATCAACCACCACTCCGGCGGGAGCCGGGTTAAGTGCGAACACCACGCGGAACTCGAACACATCGTCCGGGTCTTCGCCGCCGTCCCAGTCAATGGCTTTGGTCAGCGTAAGCGTACCGGGCGTGTATTCGTTTTCAAACCTGATGCTATCAGCCGCGCCCGTGACGCTGCTTGTTATGACCCATTCGCCCGCTGTCAAAACCCCGGTGTCCGGATCCTGTGATATTACTATTTCCAAGCTGTATACGGTTTCGTCATATTCCATGCCGGCAACCGGAGCGGTAGGAATAACTTCCCTTACTTCAAACTTGTACGTGCCGGGCCTGCTTATTCTTAAATCCGCGAAGCTTGCTGCGCCGGCCGCGTTATTCCTTACCGTCTGCGCCGTGTTGGGGTTTGCGAACGCTCTGGGGGACGCGCCGTGATCTAAGTTTACAGGATTGCCGGGAAGCGCCGTTAAAGTAAAGCCAAATTCACTGTTGGCCACGGCCTTGCCCGTTATAGCCTTCGTTATCTGCGGCGGTGCTACCGTTATCGGAATTATATGATAGGCAGCCGGTTTCTCTTTTAGTTCATATCTGCTGCCGTTCGCCAACACGATGTCGGCTTCGTTGACAATCGGAGCGCCCGCTGGGGTATCCTCTCTAACCACGCCGGTGATTTCAAGGCCCAGAACCTCATTCCGCGCCATAGTGGGCGGGCTGTCGCTTGCGGGGATAGTCCACGTCACCGTATGTGTGTCCGGATTATATACGGCGGTTCCGCGAACGGCCCTAATACCGGAAATATCCGTAATCCATTCAGGAAGCGTATCGACAATAATGACTTCCTTCCTGATGGGAACCGGGTTCCTGTTCGCCACGTCGATTGTGTACTTTATCGTCTGCCCGGGAACAACGGGCGCGGGCGCGTCTATTGATACGCCGCTGGTTGGATTGGAAACCTTGTCAAGCCCGAATTCAAGCTCGCGCAGGACTACGGTCGTCACCTGGGATTGCTTCCATGTAGGGGTATCCTGATTCGCCAACGTGTACATCGTCGTATAACTGGCTCTGTTGCGCGCCTTGTCCGCGTTTAGATATCCCTCGCCGTCCCAGTCGTAGAAAAGTAAATGATCGACATCGACGGGCGCGTTCATGAGTATTTCAACAGAGACGGCCTCGTCCCTCGTGAATACATACGGCTGTCCGTCCGTTCTGGTTGAGAGGTCGAAGGCAAGAGCCGTGACCGCTTCGTAATCAACCTCCCCCGGGACATACAGGTTCCATACGGGGACACCGTTGTCATAGTGGGGGCCGTTTTCTTTATGATATTCCAGTAAATATTCAAGATACATTACATTATCATATTCCGGATAGGCATAACTGTATGGGTCGCGGTATTCACCGAAGACCAAGTACATGTCCAGAGTGTCCCGGGGTAAGGTAGAATAATAAACAACCGTATCGATACCCTTTGCGTCCGGGTTTAATGTATCGACGCCTGCAAACGTACCCTGCCATTCCCAGCCCGGTAACATGTCATTTTCAAACACATCGTAGAATATGAGCTGCGCGGCGAACGCGTCGTTTTCGTCAACGTTCTGGAATCTCAGCTGATAACGGTATTCGCCGCCCGGGATAACCCTTGTCTGGTTAACAAAGCTGACTTCACCTTCGGCCCTGACATATTTATTCAGCCCGTATATAGCTGTGGCGGGTTTAGGGAAGTTCGCCGTGGCGCTTATATAAACGGTATTCTTCATTTCAAGCCCTTCGCAAAGCTCGTTGTCCGGGCAGACCGCGCCGTTTGTTACACAGTCTTCGCAGCCGCGCAGCATAGAGAAGAACCTGCTGTGATCGGTGTTGGCCGGGGCCGCCGTCAGAGCGCCGTGCAGCAGCGCTTTGCCCGTGTTGGGGCCACCCGCCGCGGGAGTGGTAGTCTTATACGCCGCGAAATTCACCGCGCTGCTGCCATGGTCGTATATATTCGCGTAGGTGTTGATCAAATCATACGTAAGTATAAAGCCGGAATACGCTATGTACGAACCGTAATATTGCGTAAAGTTAACATTCTTTCCGGAATTGTTATACCCGGCGAAACCATCGGGTAAAAACGCTTCAACTATCATCATTGTGCGTCCGGTATTTTCCCAGTTGCTAATAAAAGTCGGCTCGGCTCGGCCGCGTACATCGGTCGCGTTTGAGATCGTAGTGCCGGAAACGTTTCTCCTAAGCGTATATACGCGTATCGTATCAATATCAACCGTAGTTCCCAAAGGCAACAGGTCGTAGAAGATACCCATGCGCTGTTCGTAGAGGAGACCTTCCGCGAGGAAATCCAGCGGGGCGCCGGCATGATGGTAGTCGCTGGGGTATTGTAAATAATCGTAAACAGCCACGGTTTGAGCCGATTTTTTCAAAGCCATGGCGATGTTATCGACAGCGGGAGCGGCGGTTTTACTGATGGCTGTGGAGGAGGTCAGGCTGCGCAGCACAACCCTGTGCACCGCATGCCTTACGTATGGCGTGGATTCGGCGGGCGGTATCAGGGCTTCGCCGTGGAAATTGTCAATATCATGCTGTTTAATCTGATCTAATATTTCCTGCACGGTTCCGCTGAGCGTAGACGCGGCGTACCACCCGCCTTTTATCGGCGAATCCGGCCCGCCTTCCCTCAAAACCGCGGAGCTGTAATTTAACAGGTCAATCTCGCTTTTCAGCTCTCCCGTTTCGGGGTCGGCGGATAATATACCCATTACATGCCCGGTCGGGTTAAGCTCAACCGTGATATACGCCATCATGTAGATCTGGCTCTGCGCGCCCGTATGTACCAGCCTTACCGCGTGTGTATCCGCGGGCAGCGCGATTTGATTGGCGGGGGCAAGCGTCTGCCGGATTGTGGTATTCGGGTTGGCAAGTGAAGCGACGGGTGAGGCTATGCCTACGCTGCTCACCGTGTAGGACCTGGCTGAATTGATCGTATCATTGATGGGGGTGTACGCATAAACATATGTATTTGTTTTTTGCACTCTGCCCCATTGGATCCATTCGTCGCCGCCGGCTTCCGTTCTGATCTCAAGCGTAACCGGCTGATGGGAGTAGGGAGCCGCTGACGTTCCGCTGCCGAAGGTATGGGCCGGCGTCCATCCTGTTGTAGCTGTATCTTTACGGTACTGAGCTATACCTCCAGCTGGGTTATCTCTTATCTCATACTCGTCATATGTGATGTAAATGCGCCTTATGCCGTAATCCCCCGGCTCCAGCCGTGTGGTGCCGAGAAACATTAAACCGTCGTGAAGCTCGGATGTATAAGCCTTGGTCGGGCATCCGTAGTCCCTTGCGGTGGGTGTTCCCTCAACGCCGTCCCTTACCGTCAGGCCGCCGTGGTTAAAATGCCCCATGACGGCGAAGGTGTATGGCCAGATATTCGCCGTTGTTTGAGCGTTGGTATCAAGCGCGGAGAATAAAACGCTGCCTCCGCTATCCAGCGTATTTATCGCGTTCCTTGCTCTGGAATAGGCGTAATTTGTACCTTCCCATAAAGGATATGCAACCTCTTTAAGGGTATTAAGGCTCCAGCTACCCCGGCCGCCTGGGTAATCAACGGCGGAAGCGGCGTATGTATAGCCCGATATATGATTCCTTATGTGAGTATATCTTGGCTGGTGGCCTGGCCTCGCGAAAAATGGATTGGGGAGGCCGTCGTTGGCTGCGGGGAAGGCCGGAGCCGAATCCGAAGCCGGCTGGTTGGTGGCGTTTGTATAATAACGGGGATTTGCGTCAGAATGCGCCGGGAATTGAGCAAGTTCGCTTGGCGCAGAATAGATATCCTCATCGGGGTGGTCGTCGCCGCGTGTAATGGCGTTTACGCTGAGACGTGTGTACGGATGGGTTATGGCTTCGCTTTTTAGGAACGCGACCAGATAATTGCCCGTAACGCTGGCTTGGGAGTTATCGGCACGGTATACGGTAGGCCTGAATTTAAGGTCGCCCGCGTACCCGACGCCGTTCGGGGCGATATTTGTGGTGCTGGTTAGCGCGCCAAGGACGGCGCCGTCAACTGAATCCGCGCCGTATACATTGCTGGCGGCTCTGTTGGCATATGCCTGGACATCGGAGAATGTTACCGAGTAGGGCATTGTACTGTTCCAACGGTTATAATAGTAGCTAATCGCGTATACGACAAAATAATATTCACTGGCGGCGAGGCCGTTTATCGTTTCCGGGGCCGCTCCCCAAGTAGACTGCCATGTATCATATTTTGCGGTAGTGCTTTGAAAGAGTGTCGACTGCCTTACAAAGGTATTCACCTTAATTGAAAGCGGGCCTGCCGTTCTATCAGCCACAACCGCTCCGCCTCTTTTAAAGACTGCGTCTACCGTAAATTCGTTCTCGAAGCCGTCCACTATATTTGAAGGCGTAAAGTTGTACGCTATCTGGCAGACCAGCACCTCGCCGCTGCCGATCGGCCTGAAGTTCCTGATGACATATTCGCCTGCCGTCAAATCTCTGGTGTAATAAAACCCATAAGGCCCGATGTGCTGGTTCTCAGGCAAGTCAAGCAAAGAAGTGCATGCGTAAGCGGTATAGCCCGTAGCCGTCGCGCTTGAATAAGGAGGGGCGGCTAGCCCGAGGCTGGCCGCGGTCGGAGTTGTGCGCGTTTCGAAAATATGTATCGGTACGCGGATCTCAATCTCTCCCGGCTGTGCCAGCGTTCCTTCGGGAAGGGAAAAAGTCATTTTCATGAGAACGGTTTTTTCCTGGTTGTCGGCCGGCGTAACCTCAAGAGATGTCTTGTCGCCGAATTTAATGTAATTGTTTTGGGTTACGTCAGACGCCAATACCCGTTCTCCGTTTAAAACCGGGTTCAGAGCCGTCACGTCGTTGGCCCTGGGCATTGTCCACTCAATCCTCAAATCAAGCTCTCCCGAGGCAAAAATCGGTTCAACCGCCCCAAACAAAGACGCGGAAGTTATAAGCATAAACGCGGAAAGCATCAAGGCTATAAACCTGTTTCCCTTATGCCGGTGCGAATAACTGAAGCCTTTCCTCAACATTGTTGTACCCTCCCACTTTTTATGTAGTTGATTTAATTCTTATGGTTGAAACATTCCTTAATGATTTGATAAGGCGATATATAAAATATTATTTTTTCGCATTTAGTTTATTATAAAACATTCAAAAAACGCGTAATACCTACCAACAAAAAAAATTTTAACGAATAATATATCCTCAAAAATGTACTTTTGGGTGTATAGTGAATTTTATCACTGGAACGTTGCTATTCCTCTGGGAGGACGCCCTCGCTCTCCTTTGAATACAATTTTTACGATAACGAAATAGTCCAAATTATTAGATGATGAATAATATATAAATACATCCCTAGATCTTAATTTACGGTCTATGTTAAATTTTCTTAATAAATAAAATATTTAACGTTTTTTATAAAGATGTTTAATACATCAATAAGGTTGTGCATGATATGTGGATTGACAATCAGCATTCCTGCCGAATTCGTGATATGATGTTTGGCATTAATTCTCTTGTTGAACTTGACAGCAAAAGAAAGGTACCGGCCATTAACTTTGATAATGCTGCCACTACTCCGCCCTTTAAGTGTGCTATGGAGGAGATAACGAAACAACTTTTGTATTATGGTTCTATTGGACGAGGGGAAGGACAAAAGTCTGAACATACATCGGATGTTTATATAAACGGGCGCGATATCGTAAAGGATTTTTTTGGTGCTAATAGCGATATTTACACGGTTTTTTATACTAATTCCACAACGGATGGAATGAATAAGCTAGCGTCCGCTCTTATTGAAAACCGTGAGGATATTGTTCTTACAACCCGCATGGAACATCACGCTAATGACTTGACTTGGCGCGAACGTTCCAAAACGGTTTATGCCGAGGTAGATAATAAAGGCCGGCTTATAATCGCTGATATAGAACGACTTTTGAAAAAATACGGCGGCAAAATAAAATATGTTACCGTTACGGCTGCATCAAATGTCACGGGTTATGTGAATGATGTACACCATATTGCCAAGCTGGCACATCGATATGGCGCGAAAATCATCGTTGACGGCGCACAGATTGCCGCTCATCGCGCATTTTGTATGCTGGGGCAGACACCGGACGAAAACATTGATTTCTTCGTCTTTTCCGCGCATAAAATGTATTCGCCTTTTGGCGGCGGCGCAGTGGTGGGTCTTGCAAGGGAATTAAACAAGCATATCCCTAAGTTTTATGGCGGCGGTATGGTTGAGTCGGTATGCGATAATTCGGTGCGTTATTTATCTGCTCCCGATAAATTTGAAGCAGGATCACAAAATTATCCGGGTGTCGTTGGAATGCTTAAAGCAATGGAAACTTTGAAATACATTGGTTTTGATTACATCCGAAAGCATGAGCAGGGACTTTTCCGGAGAGCGCTTGATGGGTTGAAAAAGCTTCCGGGCGTTATCCTTTACGGTGATTGCGATAATTTCGCCGATAGAATGGGTATTATAATTTTTACTCTTTGCGGCATAAAGAATGAAGAGGTAGCAAAATTTCTTGCGGGACATCGGGCCATCGCCGTTCGCTGCGGTGCCTTTTGCGCTCATCCCTATGTGCGCCGTTTGACGCGGCCGAATAAAAAACAAAATCAAGCGGATATGTTATGCACTCCCCCTGAAGGGATGGTACGTGTTAGTTTCGGAATATATAACAACGAAGCTGAAGTTGATTGTTTTTTGGAGATCATTAAGGAATTGCATCATAAAATATTTCGCGTCAACAAATGCTAAATTTAAATTATTGAAACCACAAATCTTACACCATCCTGTGTTCAGCAGCAATACGGATTAAAGCGGAAATTTTATGCACATGTAACTTTTCGTAAATGCCTTTCGTGATCATTTTTACCGTATTAATGGAAAGGCTTCGTTTGCTGGCTATTTCTGACTGTGAAAACCCGTGGTACAAATCGCTCAAGACATCGTGTTCACGAGCAGACAATACCCTGTTATCGCTGTTATATGTTTTATGTTCGTTAATAAACATCGATTGGTTCTTTGCGTATGAAGTTGCTTTATGTTTAATTGATTCCAACCATAAACGCGGAATGCCGCAGACCTGCGATGAACTGTCCATCTGCTCACGTAAGGCGGCAGCGATAAGTGTTCGCATATCTTTGCTAAGTTCAATAAAAGGCATTATAATATCATTGGGTGCCGCCGTTTCGTATGCTTCCTTGAGCGCGACCCAAGCGGCCGGCTTATTTTTCATTTGGTAATGAACGCAGGCTTCCATCGCCAACATTTCTACACGTCCATATAAAACCGATTCCCGTTGTTTCAACTCCTTGATATAAATCAATAACGGCAGAAAATTTCTCTTTAGATAATAATAACGCGCCGTTATTTGATTTCCGAAATTATTGATGAAATATGCGTGACCGTAAGTTGTGAATTCACTTTTAAGACAATCGGGAACCATGCCAAATTGCCGGATTACACAATAATACCAACCAAGGGCAATATCATATGTAATAAAACGGCGTGAATAATTCGTTTCTTCCAAAAGTACTCTTAAATCCCTCAGCGTCTGTTCGGCTTTAGCGCGGTCTCCCTGTGCGACCGCTATACGCATGATATAAAATAACGACCGGTGCATGATTTCCTGCTGGCTATTTTTCCGCCCTTGCTCCAGTGACTGAAAGAAAAGGGGTTCCGCCGCGCGCAGGTCACCCTGATAGAATTTTAATTCACCCCGGCACAAATCACCCGTTCCATTTGCGCCGCCGATACAGTTAGCGGCATCCTTCTCCGTCCGGATTACGGCGTTTAAAAATTGCTGAGGCGCGTCCTTTTTGGAACTGCCTACCGCGCTGAACCATGCGCCGAACGAAGCGACATGCGTCCAAAGCAGTTTTGTGGACGATTTTGACAGGCAGTCGGCGGCTTTTATGTAATACGCATCAAAATCATAGCGGTCATCCATTGTACTTAATAAAAACCGTACAAAACCCCAAAAGAAATATATAATGCCTAACGTATTGTTTCGGAAGGTATCGTCCTCGGGCAGTGAAAGGAGTTTTTGCTCATACTTTACCGCCAAATTGAAAAATTCCTTCCAGCGCACCAAACAAAGAAGATTGTATAAATGCATCGCGGCGAAAAAATCCACACGGTCAAATACTTCCGCGGGCGCCCGTTCAAAGATCCCCGCAGTATAAAACGCAAAATCATATGATGTATGCCCAAGCAATCCCCAAAAAATGGATACAATGGTTTCGTAATCCCCCACCTTTTCATAATAGTTGAGCGCGTCCATTTTGAAGTTGTTTTGGTTGCACCAGTTTGCCGCCGCTTTATAGGTTTCCAGCCTTTCTTCATCTGTAAGGATATATTGCTTTGATTGCAAAAAGTCTAAATATAAATGATGGATTAAATATGCGCCTCCGTAATTATCAAATCGGATATATGCGCTGTGCTGTTTTAAACCGTTCAGCAATTCGTTGTCGTTACCAGATATAATATAAACCAATTCCGCTGAAATGCGGTCTATCAATGATAATTTTACTAAAAAACGTTTTAAAGGTTCAGATATAATATCCCAGTTTTCGGCTTCAATTATTTTAAAAAGATTCTGCCTCAAAGATGTTTTCACAAAACCCGGATACATCGGGACCTTTTTCAGTGACCGCGCGACAAGGTTCGCCGCAAAAGCCCATCCCCCCGTATCTTTATGTATATCACGTATAGTCTGACTATCAACAGACAAACCGTGTTGTTTAAGGAAATCCAGTAATTCGATTTCGGTAAAGTTTAAATCCGCTTCATTTATTTCCGAAACAAATCCTTTTAAGTGGAGAATTTCAATATTAACCTTCGGCAGATCGCGGCAAATCAATATCATCATCAAATTCGGAGATAAATTATTTATCATCTTCTCGGTAAAGAAAAGCACTGACGGTTCTTTCAGAAGATGAAAGTCATCCAATACTATTATAAAAGGTTTGTTCATCAATGCGGCGTGCCTGAAATTAAGGAATTGCTCTATCTTTTCCATAGTATCAGGAAACCCTATGCTCTTGGATTTGTCGGCAAGGGTTTCATCAACGCGTCTGATTGAGTTAATTAAGTTTTCCCAATAACGGGTCGCTGAATTATCGCGTTCGCTGATTTGCATCCACAAGAATGGGTGTTCCTGCTGCCGTAAAAAATCGGAAACGGCACGCGTTTTTCCGCAGCCCGCTCCTGCGCACACGGTTAGAACGGGATTTTTTACGGCATTCTTTAAAAGGACGTTAAGACGTTGTCTGATCAAATGGTTTGCGTCATCGAAGCGGTGTTCTTTCGCGCCGTTTTCTATGCCAGATAAGTGATTCATTAAAGTTAACCCTCCTATGCCGTCATTAATAATAACATTTTTCGCCCTTTTTTTCAAGGTAGATATCTATGGAAAAAAAATTTTCTTATACACCCAAATGTATAATTATGCGGATGATAAATATGAAATAATAATTTGCTTTGGTAGGTAATATGCGCAAGATTAATGTTTTATAATTAAATTGATTTATTATATCCAGACCTTTGGGGATGTGAAGATGCGGATATAAGAAGTATTATGGATTAATGATTTATTTATTGGCGTGGTGATTTCATGAAGTTAAATAAATTCAATAAAAATAGAAACGCAATGAATGGATCCCGTCTAAATAACAGATTCGTTTTTTTTTCTATTATATTGTTTTCATTTATTCTTGTTGTGGGGAGCGCGGCTTTTGTTTTTTCCATGCGGTATATTGTCAGGTCAAATAAGGGTATTGAAATGTCACAAATACTTGAGACTGCTCAAATACGTTTGGAAAGCACAGTAAACGCGGAAATCTCTATGGTTTTAAAAATGGCGGAATCGCCCGCAATCAAGCGATACTTCGCAAATCCGGAAAATATGGGATTTAATGAATATGCTATGGAAGAAATAAATTCTTTCCGACGTTTTTTTTCAGACGGATACGCGATTTTTTGGATAAACGATAAAGATAGAATTTTCTATATGGACGATGCGGAGGCCTATTGGCTTGATGCTGAAAAGCCCGAAAATTATTGGTATAATATGACCCTTTACGAAACGGAGGATTACAATTTCAACGTTAATTACAATCCGGATATCCAAGCCATAAACTTATGGATTAATGCTCCGGTCATAGGTAATGACCGCAAACCTATAGGGATGCTGGGAATAGGCATTGAGTTGTCCTCATTTATCGAAAGGGCTTATCACGGTATCGATGACCGGTTGGAATTATATTTTTCAAATGCTGACGGTGAAATTACCGGCTCAACAGATATCGGTTTGGTTAACAATAAAGTAAATATCATGGATGTGCTGAGCGATATAAGCATTGACATTATTACTGAAGCAAAAAAGCTTTATCCCGGGGAAATGAGAACTTTTTATACACCCCGGGGCGGAGTTGCCATCGGAACCGTTCCTTTGCTGGAGTGGTATACATTCGCGTTTATGGCCGACAGTATAAACGATTACCGCACTCCTATGACCGTCCTGTTTATCGTGGTGCTTGTGGTTATTTCGTTGATTTTTATTATTTTCAATGTCTTTATCGCGCAATTCTTAAAGTCACTGCACGACGCAATGGAATCACTCGAAATTGCATCTAAGGCCAAATCAACTTTTTTGGCGAATATGAGCCATGAGATACGAACGCCGATGAATGCAATTCTCGGAACAGCTGAAATCATTATGCAGAACGAATCGCTTTCCAATGAGATGGAAGAAGGTTTGGGTAAAATACATAATTCATGCGATATGCTTTTAGGTATCATTAACGATATACTGGATTTTACTAAAATTGAAGCGGGTAAATTAGATATTATTCCCGCACAATATGAAATAGCCAGTTTAATAAACGATTCTGTGCAGCTTAACATGATGCGGGTCGGAAGTAAACCCTTAGAGATTGATATTCAAGTCAGCGAGAATATTCCATCTAAATTAATAGGCGACGAGTTACGTATCAAGCAAATATTAAATAATCTGCTTTCCAATGCCATTAAATATACCGATTATGGTAAAATCACGCTTTCGGTTGCCTTTGAGCCCTTCGCGGAATCTGAACATGTAATGCTTGTGTTTGAAGTAATTGATACTGGTCATGGCATGACTAAAAATCAATTAGAAAAAGTTTTTGAAGAATACTCTCGTTTTAATAACAAATCCATCCAGGGTACGGGATTGGGTTTAGCAATAACACAACGTTTAATAAGGCTCATGGAAGGCGAGATCAATGTGGAAAGCGAGCTTGGCGCCGGTTCGCGTTTTACGGTACGATTGCCGCAAAGAATAGTAAATTCAGACGTTTTAAGTAAGGAAGTAGTGTTAAACCTTCAGCAATTTCGCATGACAAATATAGCACATAAAGAAAAGCTAAAAGTTGTTCGCGACCCGATGCCATACGGAAGTGTTTTAATTGTTGATGATATGGAAACAAACTTATATGTCGCTGTAGGTCTTATGAATCCGTACAAGCTAAAAATTGATACCGCATCAAGCGGGCTCGAAGCTATTAATAAAATCAAAAATGGCAAGGTATATGACGTGATATTTATGGATCATATGATGCCGGAAATGGATGGTATGGCGGCAACCAAACATCTGCGCGATTCGGGGTATTCGAATCCCATCGTAGCATTGACAGCAAACGCCGTAATAGGGCAATCAGACATGTTTTTACAAAATGGTTTTGATGATTTTATTTCTAAGCCAATTGACATACGTCAATTAAACTCTGTCTTAAATAAATTGATACGTGACAAACAATCAAATGAAGTCATCGAACCTGAACATATTGAGTTTGGCAACGAATTAAATGACGGTTATGCGATTTTATCCCAATCAAGCCCAAGGCTCTTAGAATCCTTTACCAGGGACGCTCGCAAAGTTGTTGCGATATTGAAAGAATTATGCCAAGAAATGGAATGGATCAATCATGAAGAAAATTTACGGACATTTATTATTGCTATCCATGGTATAGGAAGTTCCCTGCTTAATATAGGAGAAAAGAATCTTGCCGAATCGGCAATTGAGTTGGAAGAAGCCGGGAGAGAGCGTAACTTTTCTTTTATAGCTGCATCCGCTCCATTATTCCTGAAAACCCTTGGCTCGTTTCTGGAAGGGCTTAACATAAAACACGAAACGGAGGTAAACGGTATGAATGAAAATACACCGGATATACGCGCCAAGCTTTTACTGATCAAGGATATGTGCGCGGATTATGATAGAAAAGGCGCATTGGATTCAATTGCTGAAATAAATAATTGCTCGGGCGAATTGCAAAAAGTTCTTGAAAAAATCAATGAATATGTACGCCATAGTGATTTTGAAGAAGCTGAAAAAACAGTGTCAGCTTATTTAACCGAATTTTCGCATGAGGAAACCGAACCGTCTAAGTATATCCAAACAAGAGCCAGGTTATTAAAAAAAGGTATTGAAGGTCTTGACATTGCTCAAGGACTTGAACGGTATGACGGCGATGAGGAAACATATTTAATGATTCTTCGTTCGTACGCAAGCAGCGTTCATTCCATGCTTGGAGCGTTTAATACTGTAAACAATGATAATCTCGCAAGATATAAAATTAATATCCATGGCATTAAGGGAGCGAGTTATGATATTTTTGCAAATCAAGTCGGAAAAAAAGCTGAAGATTTAGAAAAAGCAGCGATTGTTGGTGATCTCAGTTACATAAATGATCATAATCCATTATTTATTTTAGATACAGATAAATTCATTGGAGATATTAAGGATATGCTTTCAGCCATTAACGCTGAAAACCCAAAACCAAAAAAAGACAAGCCGGGCGATGATTCATTGTTAAAACTCCTTTCCGCATGTAAGGATTATAACATGAGAAGTGTGGAAACAGCGATGGCAGAAATTGACAAATATCAATACGATTCGGACGAAGGCCTCGTAAAATGGCTTAAGGATAATGTTGATATGGCAAAATATTTACAAATTGCAAATAAGCTTTCTGATTATTTCAAAACGAATGCTTAGGAGGACATGTCATGGGAAGCAGTTTAAAAAAGATTATTTATACCGATGACATTCATTATCATTTAATGTCAATTAAAGCGAGATTTCAAGATCATTATGAAATCTATCCCTCGCAGTCTGTTGAAGCAATGTTTGAAATCCTCGATAGGGTAAATGTCGATTTAATATTATTAGATGTTAATATGCCGGATATGAATGGTTTTGAAGGAATAACGAAAATAAAGGCGGATAAACGTTATTCCAATATCCCGGTCATACTTGTATCGTCTCAAAATGACAGGAAGTATATAATTAAGGGAATGACCCTTGGCGCGGCTGATTTCATTACCAAACCTTTTTCCAATGAACAATTCATTGAATGTATCGAATATCAATTCGATGAAAAGAAACAGGAAGCCAACAAGCCGATTGTCCTTGCCATTGATGACAGCCCAAGTATATTGAAGGCGGTTAATTTAATATTAGAAAATCAATGTACGGTTTATACAATGTCAGAGGTAAAAGGGGAGCAAGTGCTTAATGAATTACTTAAAAAAATAATTCCGGACCTATTTCTTTTAGATTACAATATGCCTGGATTAACCGGATTTGACCTTATCCCCATCATACGAAAGAATCCGGATCATGTTGAAACCCCAATTGTATTCTTAACATCCGAAGGGACGATGGATAACGTTTCCGTAGCATTGAATTTGGGAGTCCGCGATTTTATATCAAAACCAATTGACAGGTCGTTTTTACGAAAGACAGCTCGCACATTACGAATGAGGAAACAGGCGCTTTAACCCGTGCCGTGCTTACCCTAGTGGATATCATAAAATCAATTGTCGACGATTTAATGAAGATGGGGCATGAAATCAATGTAAATGGGGATATCGATTACAAGCCCGACGCCGGTAAATATCAAAACTCATTCAAGGAAATGATGGATGGGATTTGCGTTGTCGTAGGCGGTATAATAAACGATACCGTAGGGTTTATGAATGTAATATCCAAACTCGGTGACGGGGATTTTAATATTGATTTTCCGAAATTACCAGGTAAAAAAATCGTTATGAACAACGCGGTCGAAAGCATGAGGGGTAACTTCAAGAATTTGAACAATGATATAAATTCGCTTGTGAAGGACGCAATTGACGGCAAGCTGTCAAGCCGTGTTGACGTAAATGCTTTTAAGGGCGATTGGGCTGTGCTGATGAACGAATTGAACAAACTTATGGAAGCCGTTATTACCCCGATCAATGAAGTGTCTCAAGTTATGGGGCATGTTTCGCAAGGAGATTTCAACAAAAAAATGAACGGTAATTATAAAGGGGACTTCCTTATAATAAAGGAATCTATCAATACAACGGTTTCAAACGTTCATTCCTACATACAAGAGATAGCGAATGTGCTGACAAAAATATCGCAGAATGACTTAAACCAGGCGATAACCCGTGATTACGTAGGCAGCTTTTCGGAAATTAAGAATGCGTTGAACAACATAATCAACACATTGAATTCCATTATTGGCGAAATTATTTCATCCGCGGGGCAAGTTTCGGATGGATCAAAGCAAATATCACACAGCAGTATGGCGCTGGCGGAAGGAGCGACAAGACAGGCTTCCTCGGTTGAGGAATTGAATGCATCCATCCTTATTATAAACGATAGCACAGCCGATAATGCCAAAAATGCCAAAACAGCCGAAACGCTTTCGGAACAGTCGAGGAAAAGCGCGTCAAAAGGCAACGAGGATATGCAGTCCATGCTTGGTTCAATGAACGATATCAAGGAATCCTCGGACAAGATAGCGAATATTATCAAAGTTATCGAAAGTATTGCGTTTCAAACGAACCTCTTGGCGCTTAACGCATCGATTGAAGCCGCCCATGCGGGGGAGCACGGCAAAGGCTTCGCCGTTGTAGCCGATGAAGTAAGGAGTCTGGCAACCAAAAGCAACGACATGGCGAAAGAAACTACCCTGCTTATAGAAGAATCAAGCACAAGGGTTGATGAAGGCACTAAAATCGCAGAGCAAACGGCAAAGGCCCTCAATGACATTGTCGATAATGTGAACGACGTTGCAAAAATAATAGCTGGCATTGCCGTTTCATCGCAGGAACAATCGGAAGCCATAAATCAGGTTTCGATTGGATTATCTCAAATCACACAAGTTGTTCAGGATAATTCGTCTACATCAGAAGAAGCTGCTTCCGCTTCCGAGGAACTTTCCAGTCAATCTGAAGTTATGCGCAGCCTTGTGAGCGTATTTACCTTGAAAAACAATAGGTAGCATCTTGTCATGTTAGGTGCGTGTACCACATCACCTTTTTATGGTGGCGTGGTACACGCATATCTGAACAGATTTAGAGCCTATTCAACATTAAGGAACTTCGTGTCTTTCGGTATTTTTTCCGTCTTGCGTCGTCACGAAATTCCTTACGTGCCTATAGGTACGTGCGGATTTTCGTTCCTAGCAAAACGAAAAAAATCCGCGAAATACACTTCGTTCTTAATGTTGGATAGGCTCTAAAATATCTGGAAAGGAAACGGGATGAATTATGAACAATATGAAAAAAAATAATTTGCTTATAGTGGATGACGATACGGCTAATCTTGTGGAACTGATAAGCATATTACAATCGGAATATACAATCCTTGCGGCTAAAGACGGGAATTCCGCTTTAAATATAGCAAAAAAATCATTGCCCGACCTTATATTATTAGATGTCGTTATGCCTGATATGAATGGATTTGACGTGCTTATTGAATTAAAGAAATCTGAAACAACCAACAGCATCCCTGTTATCTTTATTACGGGAATAGATATAGAAGGCAGCGAAAGCGAAGGATTAACGGTAGGTGCCGTAGATTTTATACATAAGCCTTTAGATCCTGCGGTTGTAAAGCTTCGGGTCCGCAATCAAATTGAAATAATTAATTTAAAACGGGATTTGGAACGCGCGGTTAAAAACGCCGAGTCCGCTAACCGTGCCAAATCGGATTTTTTAGCGAAAATGAGCCATGAGATACGTACACCGATGAATGCCGTATTGGGTATATCCGAAGCGAATCTCCATACTGATGATATTCCGAAAAATATAAGGGAAGATTTCGTTAAAATTTCATCTTCGGGCAGATTATTACTTGGCATTATTAACGACTTGTTGGATTTTTCTAAAATAGAGGCAGGAAAAATGGATATCATACCTGCTCCATATGATCTTGCAAGCCTTATAAATGATTCCGTCCAATTAAATATAAAACGAATAAACGGTAAACCTATAAAATTCGATCTTCAAATTGAGGACAACCTCCCGGCAAGATTGATAGGTGACGTTCTTCGTATAGCGCAAATCATAAACAATCTGCTTTCCAATGCATTTAAATATACGGACGAAGGCGTTGTTATATTATCATTCGACGCAAATTTAAATCCCAATGACAAGGATTTAATGCTTGTTGTCCGTGTTCGTGATACAGGCCGCGGAATGACGAAAGAACAACTTGATATGCTTTTTGACGAGTATTCCCGTTTCGATGAAAAAAGCAATCGCGCCATTGAAGGAACGGGGCTTGGGTTGGCTATAACAAAACGTTTAGTTACCCTTATGAACGGAGAAATAACCGCTGAAAGCGAACCGGGTGAAGGGTCGTTGTTTATAGTTAGATTACCTCAAATTAAAACAAATAATGATGCAATGAGCAAGGATTTAACGGAGAATTTACGTAAATTCCATATGAATTTTAATTCCTATAAAAATAATGAAAAAATTATACGCAACCCAATGCCATACGGAAATGTTTTAATTGTTGATGATATGGAGCCGAATCTGTATGTTGCAACCAGGCTTATGAAGCTTTACAGGCTGAATATTGAAACCGTATTGAGCGGGCGCGGCGCAATTGAAAAAATAAAAGCCGGCAAGGTATACGATATCATCTTTATGGATCATATGATGCCGGAAATGGATGGTATAGAAACAACCAATCATTTGCGTAATTTAGGATATTTGGACCCTATCGTTGCTTTGACGGCCAACGCCATAGTAGGCCAAGCGGAGGTTTTTTTGCAAAGCGGATTTGATGGGTTTATCTCCAAACCAATAGATATACACCAGTTAAATGCTGTATTAAACAGATATATACATAACAATAAAGCAAAAAAATTATTATTTTATGTAGATAACAATGATAATAATCTAATCTTGGCTGCATCGGCGCTGGAATCGGAATACCAAGTCATGACCATGCTTTCTGCGGATAAGATGTTTTCTCTTTTAGAAAAAAAGCAGCCGGCTTTAATCCTTTTGGAAAAAGAAGTATTGAGTATGAAGAACGGATCAAATGTAATCAATAAATTAATGGGGCATCCTGAATGGAAAGATATACCGGTAGCATTGCTTGAAAAACCCTTCATACCGTCAAACCTGCCCGATATTGTGTTGAATTACTTAAAATAAAAATTTAAGGGGTGAATATCAATGAAGGTTACAAAGATAAGCTGTATTCTATGCATAATATTTATCATGATATTTTTGCCGTTTATTCTTTCCGGGTGCGATCAATCAGGTACAGCACTTTTTCGGGAACCCGTTAGGTTTTTAACTCTTGAAGACATACCCGGAGTAACATCAGAAGATATAACGGCTATTGAATCACTCCGCAGTCAATATGACTCCTTCATTTATGGAATGCCGTTCAGTACCGAGATGTATGTAAATGAAAATGGTGAGCTTAGAGGTTTTTCTGTATTGCTTTGCGAGTGGTTAACTGAGCTGTTCGGGATTCCTTTCCGCCCGGTTTTGTTTGAATGGACCGATTTGCTCGATGGACTTGAATCGCATGAAATATCGTTTACCGGCGAGTTAACATCTACATCAGTTCGCAGAGAAAAATACATAATGACAAACGCCATAGCTTCACGCCCGTTAAAGGTTTTCCATCTTGCCGACAGCAGACCTTTATGGGAAATAGAAAAAACGCGTCCTATACGCTGCGGTTTCATTGAAGGTACTGCTACGATAAATGCAGTTGCAAATGTAATGGAGAGCGGCACATTCGAAATCATTGAGTTGAGTTGTATAAGACTTGTATACGATGCGCTTAAAAACAGGGAAATCGATGCGTTTTACTACAGTGGGGTAATGGAAATACATTTTATCGGACACAGCGACGTCGTTATTTCAAATTTTTACCCGTTGACATTCATGCCTGTTTCCTTATCGACCCACGACCCCGCGCTGGAACCGATTATTGCCGTTATTGAAAAAGTATTGAATAACGGCGGGTTACACTACTTAACGACGATTTATAATCAAGCTCATGAAGAATACCGAAGATTTAGTTTATATTCCCAATTCACCGATGAAGAGCGGGAATTCATGCAAAATCAACCGTTTGTGTTGATAGGCGTTGACCCCGCCAATTATCCCGGTTGTTTCTATGATTTCCGCGAAAGGGAATGGTCAGGCATTTTTTTAGACATATTGGACGAGGTATCGTCCTTGACAGGTTTAACATTTGTTCGCGTAAATGACGAACATACGGAATGGCCTGAAATCTATTCGATGCTTGTTAATGGGGAAATAACGCTGGTTCCCGAACTGACCCATTCGGCGGAGCGGTCAGACCTGTTTATTTGGCCTGATACCGACCTTATGACCGATTATTACGCGTTGATTTCCCATCTTGATTTTCCTGATATCGAGGTTAACGAAGTTTTATACGCAAGGGTAGGTTTGGCACAGAATACCGCTTATGCTGAAATGTTTGACAAATGGTTTCCCGACCATGTTAATGCCGTAATGTTCGAATCCATCAACGAAGCGTTCGACGCTTTACGGCGCGGTGAAATCGACATGGTGATGGCAAGCGAAAAAAGGCTTTTATACCTGACTCATTATTTAGAACTTCCGTATTTCAAAATCAATGTTTCATTTGATTATCCATTCAATATAAAGATTGGAATTAATAAAAATGAAAACGTCCTGCGTGAAATAATAAATAAAACGTTGACAATGATAGATTATAAAAATATATCTGAGAATTGGCTGCGGAGAACTTATGATTACCGAAGCAAGGTAGCGGAGGCACAACGTCCGCTCTGGATTGGCTTATCCGTAATGCTTTTATGCGTGATTTCCTTGATTGCCGTTCTTTTGATAAGGAGTCTGCACGCAAGCAAAAAATTGGAAATGGATGTAAAAAAACGTACGCATGAGCTTACATTCCAAACAGCCACGCTCTCCACGCTGTTTGATTCCATTCCCGATTTTATCTTTGTAAAAGATTTGGAATTGCGTTATATACAGTGCAATAAAAGTATGCTTGAACACTTTAACCACAGCAAAGAGGAGATAATCGGGAAAAAAGACACAGATAAAGGAGGGTTCGGCTTTTCCGAAGAAGAAGCAAAACTGTTTAACGATAGCGACCGTAAAGTCATTAGGGAGCGTAACACTATTGTAGATGAAGAAATTTTACCAAGAGCGGACGGGGCTCTAATTCTTTTTGAAACGATTAAAGCGCCCCTAATAGTTGGCGGAGAACCAATCGGTGTTTTAGGGATAGCGCGCGATATAACAAAACGCAAAGAAATGGAAGAAGCGGCGTTGGCAGCTTCGCGTTCAAAATCTGCTTTCCTTGCTAATATGAGCCATGAAATCAGAACGCCGATGAATAGTATCATAGGATTTTCCGAACTTGCGCTGGATGATGACATATCCCTTAAAACTAAGGATTACTTAACGAAAATCTTACAAAATTCCGAATGGCTTTTGCAAATTATTAATGATATATTAGATATTTCAAAAATCGAGGCGGGAAAAATGGAATTGGACAATGTCCCCATCGACCTGCATGAATTGTTTGTCAGATGCCGGACTATGATTAAACCAAAGGCCGATGAAAAAAATCTTTTTTTACATTTTTACGCCGAACCGTTCATTGGAAAAATGCCGTTGGGTGATTCCAAAAAATTACTTCAAGTTCTTGTCAACCTCCTGTCTAACGCCGTTAAATTTACGAAAACCGGAACGGTAAACTTAAAGGCGTTGATCAACGATATAAACGAAAAGACCGTTACTTTGTATTTTGAAGTTAAGGACAGCGGTATAGGAATGACAGCTGAACAGGCAGCGAAGATATTCGATTCGTTTACGCAAGCCGAATCGGGTACAACCAGAAAATACGGCGGTACGGGGCTTGGTCTTGCCATTACGAAGAATATCGTGGAGCTTATGGGCGGCTCGCTTGTCGTGGACAGCGTTCAGGGAGTCGGAAGCAAATTCAGCTTTGTGCTGACTTTTGATCTGATAGACGCAGAAACAGAAAGCTTGCTAGAAACTAAGATAATACTTAACGAGATCGAAAAACCCATGTTTGAGGGCGAAATACTGCTGTGCGAGGATAACTCCATGAACCAGCAGGTAATTTGCGAGCATCTGTCAAGGGTGGGCCTAAAAACGGTTGTAGCCGAAAACGGTAAGGTCGGCGTTGAAATGGTGCAAAGCCGTATGTTAAAAGGCGAAAAGCAGTTTGATTTGATTTTTATGGATATACATATGCCCGTTATGGATGGCCCCGAAGCCGCTGAAACGATTTTAGCTTTAAATACCGGTGTTCCAATTGTAGCTATGACAGCCAACATTATGAGTGATGATAAAAAATTTTACCATATACACGGTATGAACGACTGTGTGGGGAAGCCGTTCACATCCCAGGAATTATGGCAATGCCTGATGAAATATTTTGTACCGGTTACTTGGGATAAAGAAGATGCCGCATTTCGTGAACAAGCTGACAACGATATGCAGCAAAAGCTTATAAATAATTTTGTTAGAAGTAATTCTTCTAAGTTTATTGAAATTTTAACGGCTTTAAACGATGATGACATTAAACTTGCGCACAGATTGGCGCATACCTTAAAAAACAATGCAGGTCAACTCAAAAAAACAGCGTTGCAAAAGATTTCCGAAGAAATAGAAAAATGTCTAAAGGGTGGGGGTAACAATGTTTCTCCTAACCAAATGGTTATACTGGAATCGGAACTTAACGCGGCGCTGACGGAGCTTGCGCCCCTTGTTAGTCAATCGTCACAGCTTACACCGGATAAAGAAACGCTCCCGATTGAGGAAGCTTGTGAATTAATAAATAAATTGGAACCTTTACTTGAGAACAGCAACATCGAGTGTTTAGCATTTATTAATGACCTTCGCATGATACCGGGCAGCGAAGGGTTGATCCGATATATGGAGAATATAGACTTTGTACCTGCGTATAAATTACTTGCCGAATTAAAGAAAAAATTGTTATTGCAGCAGCAGCAAATTATTTATAATATTGCATCCCTGAACAAATCCAGATAATTTCGGTTATTGCCGATATTATAATTTTAATGAAAGGAGGAGAATCTAATGAAAGCAATCATCAACGAAAAAGAATACAGTACATACGACGCACAATGTCTTGGGTACAGGCACATTGGAGAGTTCGGGCATCATGACGGGTTTGAGGAACAGTTATTTGCCGCTGAAGACGGGCAGCACTTTCTTTACGGTAATGGCGGCCCTGAAAGCCCTTATGTTGAGCCTGAAATCACTCTTCTTTCTAATGAAGAAGCGGAAAACTGGAAAAAGAAAACGAGTCAAAATTAACATTGGTGTTCCCCCCCAAACCTGTATATTAATTGCGTAAAAGGTTTGGGGGTAACTCCTCCAATATGTAAGAGAGTATTAATATGGAAGACATAAAAAAGGAATTTACCATCCTAGTAACGGATGACGAGAAATTAAATGTAAACATATTAGGTGACATCCTATCGCCTATGTATAATCTTTTAATTTCAAAGAACGGGGGGCGGGCCTTGGAACTTGCGATTGAACATAAGCCCGATCTCATTCTTCTTGATGTACTGTTGCCCGACATGACAGGCTTTGAAGTTATTAAGAAATTGAAGGAATCTGATGTCACGAGTAAAATACCCGTTATATTCATAACCGGGTTGACAAGCACAGAAGATGAAGAAAAGGGGTTTTTCTTAGGAGCGGTCGATTACATAACAAAGCCTTTCAACAAGGCAATTGTTAAGGCCAGGGTTAATACCCATATTAAAATGATACTTACGGGCATCGGCAAGGTGATTTGGCATTAAAGGCATTTGCTGAAATATCCTCTAAAACACTTTTGCGCCCTATTGATTTAACTGCACGCTGGGGTGGCGAAGAGTTTGTCATATTGCTTCCCGGTACTGGCTTAAATGGCGCCGCAGAAGTCGCGGAAACCAAGATAACTGTAAGCATTGGAATTAATTCGGTTATTCCGGGGACAGATATAACAATTAAGGATTTTATAGAAAAAGCGGATCAGGCGTTATATAGGGCCAAAGAATCAGGAAGAAACAAGTTTGTTTTAAGCGGGGTTTGATGATATGGAAAAGATAAAAAACAGTGTTCTTATTGTTGATGATGAATCGGATAATATTATTGTTTTAAGCGCTATATTAAAGCATGATTATACCGTTTATGCAGCTAAAGACGGTAAAAACGCCGTTGTTCTGGCTAAAAAGCATTTACCGGATGTTATTCTTTTAGATATTATTATGCATGAAATGGATGGGTTCGATGTTTTAACCGTATTGAAAAATATGGATGAAACAAAAAATATACCCGTTGTTATCTTATCGGGACTTGATGATGTAGAGGATGAAAAGAAGGGACTGGTTTTGGGTGCCGCAGATTATATAACCAAACCATTTACCCCCGCTATAGTAAAACATAGGCTTCGAAATCAAATAAATACGGTAGAACATTTACGGACAATTAATAGGCAAATTGATAATTTAAAATCAATTGAGTATGAAAATTTAAAGAATATGCTGGATTCAACGCCACTCTCCTGCCATTTGTGGAGCAGGGACATGAAGATGCTTGATTGTAACGAAGCGAGTATGAAATTATTTAAAGTAGATAGCAAAAATAAATTTATTAAAAGATTCTTTGAATTTTCACCTGAATTCCAGTTAAATGGAAGGCTTTCCTCCGAAGTGGCATGGGAAGGTTTGCAAAAAGCATTTGACGACGGGAAAACGATCTTTGATTTCATCCACAATACATCTGAAGGTATTTTAATACCTTGTCAAATGACTTTAGTTCGTATTAAACTCCAGAGTGATGATTTTGTTGTGGCATATTTAAGCGATTTGCGGGAACATAACGCTTTGATGGCGGAAATCAAGTTGCAGGATAACCTTTTATTTACCGTAAGCAATGTGGCCGGAATATTATTGCAATCATCGGTAGATAAATTTATGGAAGATATGTATATCTGTATGGGTATGATGGCGAAAGCCGTCAACGCCGACCGCGTTTATATTTGGAAGAACCACACAAAAAATGGCGAGCTTTATTGCACGCAGCTTTACGAATGGTCCGAAGGGGCTGAACCTCAGCAGGGTAACGACATAACGATTGACATCCCATACGAAAATATACACGAATTGACTAATATACTTGCTAATAACTTGTGTATCAACAACATTGTCAGAAATATGTCGCTTGCTTCCCAAGAGCAGCTTTCACCGCAGGGGATACTTTCGGTATTTATCGCTCCGGTATTTTTGCGTGATGAATTTTGGGGATTTATCGGGTTTGACGATTGCCACTCTGAACGGATTTTTTCGGAAAATGAAGCGTTAATCCTTCGGTCAGCAGGACTTTTAATAGCAAACGCAATGTTAAAAAATGAAATGACCATGGATTTAAAATCATCCGCAGAAAAATTAGAAACGGCACTGGAGACGGCAAATGCCGCAAATAAAGCAAAAAGCAATTTTCTTTCCAATATGTCCCATGAGATAAGGACTCCCATGAATGCAATAACCGGTATGGGAGAACTTTTATTACATGAGCATCTTAACGAACGTCAAAAAGGATATGTTAATGATATAGTTGTTTCGGCAAAATCTCTTCTTGGCATTATTAACGATATATTGGATTTTTCCAAAATTGAATCAGGTAAACTCGAATTAAATCCCATCGACTACGATTTTAATATTTTCATAGATCAAATCAAATCAATGTTTGTGTACATCACACAGAAAAAAGGGTTGGAATTCAAGCTTGAATGCGATGATAACCTTCCTGAAATCTTATACGGCGACGATCTAAGACTTCGCCAAGTTTTAACAAATATAATGGGAAATGCCGTGAAATTTACTGAAAAGGGATATGTACAATTAAAAATAACAGCATCAAACGGCTCACTCTTCTTTGAGATTAAGGATACCGGCATCGGAATACGCAAAGATGATTTACCCAAGCTTTTTTACGCTTTCGAACAGGTAGATAAATCGAAGAACCGAAATGTTGTAGGGACTGGCTTAGGGCTTACCATAAGTAAATCATTCGTTGAGATGATGGGCGGTAACATCTTGCTTGAAAGCGAATATGGGCATGGAACTATTTTTACTATTATGATACCAATAATAACGGGCCGTAAAGAACAGATCGAAAGCAGGATAGTCGCAAAGGAAAGCCACACCATCTACGCTCCTGAAGCGAATATATTAATTGTAGATGATAACGAATTCAACCTCAAGGTAGCAAGCGGTCTTTTAAAATTGATGGGGATTGAAGCGGAAACGGCAGATTCGGGGATCAAGGCAATTGAGCTTATCATGCAAAATGATTATGACATTATTTTCATGGATCACATGATGCCTGTAATGGATGGTGTTGAAACCGTGAGGGAAATAAGGAAATTAGGCGGTAAATATAAAAATATAATTATTATAGCGCTAACCGCCAACGCTGTTTCAGGTGCCCGTGAAATGTTTTTGGAAAATGATTTTAATGATTTTATATCAAAGCCCATTGACGCGGATGAATTATACGTCATTACAAAAAAATACTTACCGCTTAATAAGATACGGACGGATAAAAAAAATGAAAAAATGAATGATTATTCAATTAAGGAAGAACAATTATTAAGGAAGTCTATTCTCACCTTTGTGAAGGAAAATCACAATACATTCGAAAAAATAACCTCTGCGTTAAATTCGGGCGATACTAAAACAGCGCATAGGATCGCTCATACCTTAAAAAGCAGCGCGGGTTACTTACGAAAAGAGGAATTGCAAAAAGCAGCAGCATCATTAGAGAAGTCTCTCCAAGAGGAACCGCCTAATTATTCCTCCAATCAACTTGAAAATTTAAGAACGGAATTAACAATCGTGTTGCTTGAACTTGAACCTTTTGTTAAAGAAGCCGGATTTGAAAAAACGCCAGTAGTTCAAATTGAAGACGATAAAATATCAATACTGTTTACTAAACTCAGACCGCTTCTTGAAAAAAATGATTTTAGTGCTGTTGTATATGTAGAAGAATTACAAAGTATCGAAGGTATGAAAGAACTTGCTGAACGGATCGATGATTACGATTTTGAAGGCGCGCTTTGTTTACTCAAAGAAATCGTTAATAAATAAAACCTGTTCGGAAACTCTCAACTCAACGCCAACTAGAAATTATGTATGACGCAAATTAAGTAAATACATTTATGATGCTTATGCTGTTTATTGCGATAATGACATTGAAGCATTTACCGTTCTTAGAGCCTGCTTAGTACCTCCATTTCGGAGGGCGGCCACCTTGTTTATGTAATTGCTCGTAAACATCCTCCAAAATATCGAAAATTATTTTAAACTTGGTTATTATTTTTCATGGTTTCGAACAGATCTACTATATATTGACAAAATAATCATTTTGATTTACAATAAAAATTCAATGGGTCGCTTGGTTATAATTACATTTAGATAAGGGGTTGCAAAAGTGAGCAAGCTATATAAAAATATATTAGGAAAGATAATATCATACATCTTGATAGCAGCCCTTACGCTTGGAAGCATCACGGTTACGACAGCCGGGGATGAATACAGCGGGCAGACAGGACAGGATAGGAACAGATTTAATTATTATGATAATGACCCTTCCGCTGTTACCGGCGATGGGATAAATGTTGTTAGCGGTGCGTTTAGCAAGGCTTTTACAGATCTGGGCGCTCCGGGGAAACTGGCGTTAACGTTCACCAGGGTTTATAATTCACTGATAACGGAAGAGGGTGCGTTGGGCGCAGGCTGGCGGCATAACTTTATGGCTGGGCTGGAGGATTACGGCAGCTATGTTACGATTACGCTGCCGGATGGAAGTAAAATTGATTTTTTGGGTTTTTGCCCCTTTGGATTTCCTTGGGTAAACCCTGTCTCAATCCCGGTTTTTGGGGATGTCCCGTTTGAAGAAGCCTTTATCATGGAGGACATTGAATTTGACGAAATTTACATCCCGGAAGTTTTGCCTGAAACACCAGCGCCCACTCCCACTCCTGATGTAATAATAAATCCTCCCGTAATAAATAATCCCAATGTTGAAAAACCCGACGGTGATAATATTGATGCAGATAATCCTGATGACGAAAATCCCAATGAAAATAATCCTGATGCGGAAAATCCCGATGAAGAAGATCCTGATACCGATTCAGGAGAACCTGATATAGAAAATACTTATCCCGGCGATTGCGATGAGGATAACCTTGAAAACGATGAGCCTGACGAAGAGGATATCGTAATTGAAGACCCCGATAACGAACCGCCGGACGGTGACGAATCTGATGAAACAGATATGAACAGTAATGAAAGTGATTTTGAAAACGTTGAAACAGATGACTCCCATGAGGGTGCGTATCTTAACGGCACTATATTATATGCCAGAGTTTCGGCCCGGAGAGCTCTTTCTGAATCTTACGGGGAGTTTGCGGAAAATGATGAGGCGGCGGAAGAAATTGAAGAGGTTATTGTGTATTATGAAGAAGAAATTACGGAAACAGGGGATTCCGAAGAAGGAATAGTCGAAAATGTTAATACTGAAGAGGAGATAATTGAAAATGAAACTCCTGAAGAAGAAACTGAGGAAATAGGCGATTCAGAAGGGGAAGCCGAGGAAACAGAGGAAGGGGAAGAAGAGGAGGAAGAGGAGTTTAAAGAGAACGAAGAAGAAGTTGAGGAAGAAGGCACAGAGGCTCTCACGGATTTCACCTCATTTTCCGGTCCGTTTGATTTCGACCCCGATGAACCGTTTTACTGGGATTTGAACGTTGTTTACACCGCGCCCGCCAACGCTTTATGCACACTTGAAAGAATTGATGAAGGGTATGTTTTTACGGACTTTGACCGCACCGGATACTATTTCGATTTTGATGGCTTGCTTGTAAAAATAGAGGATTCCAGAGGCCGCGAAACCCATCTTTTATACGATCATAATAATAATCTTATTGAGGTTTACAATCAGGTAAGCGGTTTTGTGCTTCAATATACCGACCTTTCCCATTATCTTGATGAGCCTCAAGACCCATATGACCCGTATGATCCCTTTGACCCGTTTGATTTACAAGACCCGGATGAGCCTCAAGACCCCGCAGATCCCCATGACCCCGGTATTTATAAATTGGAATCCGTATCGGATCAATTGGGGCGCACGGTTTATTATGAGTACGGTGACAACGGCGTTTTGATTTCCGTAACCGGGCACACAGGGCATAAAACAAGTTTATATTATACGGATGATTTACTTACCAGTATTGTTAACCACGCAAACAGGGTGCAGCTGGAAAATATATACGATGCCGAAGGACGTGTGGTGTGGCAGAGAGTTGTGGGAAGCGCGGCGATCAGCCTTGTGTACAGATACAATTCAGTTGTTATCAGCAGCGCGATTGGTAACAGGACTTTTTATTATGATTACGATGGCAGAATAACTTCGTTCCAGGCGGGCGGCAGAACGGATAACTATCAATACGGCGCGAACGGATGGGTTGAGTCCCACGAAAACGACTCCGGTTTTACGACATCATTCAGATACGGCAATGCAGGTAATATAACCCGTATTATGTATCATGACGACACTTTTGAATCATTTGAATACAACGAATTGAACCTGATTACCGAACATGTGGCAAGAAACGGCGGCGTTACGGCTTACGAATACGATGATTCGGGACGCGGCAATTTAGTGCGCCTGACGGGCGTTATGGGTGATGTGACGCGGTATACATATGATGAAAACGGCAATATCTTAACGCATACAAACCCGGAGAACCAAACCCGGAATTTCACTTATGATGAGTATGGCAACATTGCGTCCAGTACTTGTTTTAGGGGAAATAAGACGGAATTTACATATACGCATGAAGGGCGCGTTGAATCCATAACGCATCCTGACGGAGTCACCACATTCTTTGAATACAACGAAAACGGCTTGATGTTCAAGCAATGGGATACGAGCGGCAATTTTGTAATGCAGAGCGTTGATGACAGCGGCAATGTGACGGGTTTCACCAATGCCCTGGGGAACACCATAAACATCGAGTACGATCACCTGAACCGGCCCGTTAGGGTAATCGACAGAAACGGGAACGTTACAGTGTATTCTTATGACAGCGACGGTAACATAGCGGGTATCACGAACGCGGCGGGCGGCCAGGAAACGTATAAATATAACAGGAAAGGCCTGATGACTTCAAAAACCTACCCCAACGGCGCGGTTTGGCTTTATGATTACGATGAGCATGACAGGATAATCAGCATCACCGATCCCTATGGAAATAAAACGGCAATCAGCTACAACGACAGAGACAACACCGCGGAGGTAACTAACGCCCGCGGCGCGGTCACACAACACAGGTCCGACAGTGTCGGAAATATCACCAGTGTTACTGACGCGTTGGGCAACGTTGAAAGGATGGGATACGACGCCAGGGACAACATGACCTCCCATACGGATTTTGGCGGGAATGACTGGGCGTATGTGTACGATTCCGCGGGGAACCAAACCAGAATAACCGATCCTCTTGGCAATATCACGAATTTTGAGTACGATGCCGGCGGCAATCAAACCAGAGCCGTGCATCCCTTGAACATAGAAACCCGGTATTTTTACGATAATATGGGACGCGTCACCAGATTTATCGACCCAATGGGGAATGAGACTACCTATACCCATGACAGGGCGGGGAGGCTGACGCGCACCACTTTCCCCGGCGGAAATTTTACGGAGAACGTATATAACGAGGCGGGGCATCTTGTATCCTGGAGGAATGAAGCAGGGGCTGTTACAGCATACACCCATGACGCAAGCGGGCTGATACTTTCGATGACCGACGATTCTGGAGCCGTAACATGGTATGATTACGATTCCATGTTCCGCATCTCCGCTATTTTGGATGCCCATGGCAACAGAACCGAGTACGCTTATGACGCAAACGGCAACAAGACGTCTGAAACAGACCCGCTGGGTAATACCACCGAATATGAATATGACCTGATGGGCAGGCTTGTGAGCATAACCATGCCTATGGGCGAGAAGGTCACATTTGAGTATGATGAAAACAGCAATTTAATTAAATCAACCGATGCGGCGGGGAATACAACCGCATACGAATACGATGATCTGGACAGGCGCATTTCGTCCACAAACGCCATGGGGCATACGGTACTTTACGAATATGACAAAATGGGTAATCTTGTCCGTGAGACAGATGCCGACGGAAACGATGTGACTTTTGGTTACGATGCCCTGAATATGCGGATTGAAGCGGTGGACAAGCTGGGTAATACCGTTTTCGCGGTCTTTGACGCGGCGGGCCGTATTGCCTCCGTAACGGATGTTACGGGAGGGGAGACAACTTATGAATATGACAGAAACGGCAACATAACCTCGATTACCGACCCGATGGACAATGTAACGCGGTTTGGGCACGATAACCGCAACCGCGTTATAAGGATAACCGACGCAAGGGGCGGCGTGACGTCTTTTACATACAACGCGCATGGGGAGTATGCCACGGAAAGAGACGCGCTGGGGAATACAACCCGGTACGAATACG
>Ga0131853_10002586_pt1 | contig 32326 bp, 13 predicted proteins | sample TergutLab28metaG_FD_92764 | JGI IMG/M metagenome (GOLD analysis project Ga0131853, IMG submission 92764) | Labiotermes labralis P1 segment gut microbial communities from Petit-Saut dam, French Guiana - Lab288 P1 (version 2) (version 2) | ecosystem: Host-associated > Arthropoda: Insects >... | reverse complement strand
TACAAAAATACACCCCGCACAATCGAACAACTCAAAGACGCTATACGCCAAGAGATTCAAGCCGTCAACGTCGACACTTTGGGAAAAGTATTCCAGAATTTGGAGAAACGCATTCAAGTGTGCATGGATGTGAAAGGAGACCGGTTTCAGCATCGATTATGAGCAGGTCCTATTTTGCATCGTTCCCGGTATGTGTATATAAATTTTTAAGTCATTATCTCAATAACGTAATTTTTTATAGACAATAGTTTGGGGCCTCTAGCGACAGACTCACCCCGTATATCTCGGTGCTAGATGTAAGAGAGATATCAATTTTAATCTTCAACCACGAAACACTTCGAATGGCAGGACAAGACAGCCGTAGCGCCGTGCCACGTATGGTGAACGAATCAAATTTCTGCTCCAGTCAGAATATAGCCCCATTTTTCCAGCCTGTAGCACGGTCGTATGCCATCTTATTTATCCCGATCCACAGGCTTGCTGGAATCTATTAATTCCTTAAAGATAAACGGAAATGGAACCGAATTACAGGCACTCACCCACTGAAGAGTGGCCGTGTGATGTAAGGTCTGATGCCGCTGGATTGCTGGGATCGCGGGTTTGAAACCCGTTGAGGGAATTGATATTCGTCTTTTGTGTTCGTCGTGTGTTTTGTTGGTAGCAGCCTCTGCGACGGGCTTATCACTCGTTCAGAGAAGTCTTACCCGGTTTGTGTGTCTAATTGTGTGTGGCCTATAGTACGCCTCAACAACGAGGCGGACTAGGCCCAAGTTAGGCCGTTGGGCCACAAAAAAATAAAGAGTGAAGAATAAAATTAACCTGTATTGTATATATGTAATCACTTCCAGACTCATACAGAACACGCACGCTTCCATTAGAAAGAAAATCCTTTGAATGTCGTAAGGAAAAATAATCGTTGTTTGTTGTGAGAATAACAAGAAATGAACAAAAAGAAATGTATGTGACACTGCAGAATTTAGCGTCAAACCTACCGGTACACACAGTAGCCACTAAGCTGTATAGGGTTAAATTCGCGTACATAAAAAATCTCTGCCTAAATTCTGAAGATCTGATGTTTCTATGACCGTGCATCACTGATACAATAATATAGACAACCAACTAGATGAAACAATAACAATTTATTGATGATTTCAATCAGCTCAACATGTTTCGGGGGATAATTTCGCCCATCCTCAGGAGCAGTAGACTGTGTTTACAGCTTATGGTACAATGACAGCATCGTTGGTGCATTGTACCATAAGCTGTAAACACAGTCTATTGCTCCTGAGGATGGGCGAAATTATCTCCCGAAACATGTTTAGCTGATTTAAATCATCAGTAAATTTTTACTGTTGCGTCTAGTTGGTTGTTTTTATTATTCTGAAGATCTGTCTTCTCCGTAGAAGAATAAACTTACGACAAAGCCTCCTGTGAATTTGATGCAACAACGTAGCGAAGAGATCTTCAACTATCATGTTAGTGTACTGGCCTACAAATCACACAAACAAGCCGCTGTTAAATTCGGATATTTGTATCCCCTTTCCACGTCTACAATATCTTTCTATCGTGCTATAACATGGCAGCTAAAGGCAACGCTTTTTAACCTCTTTATCCTACACATGATTGTACTCTACGTTTTTTGTTTGTAATTCATTCTGTTTTCCTTTGTTTCATTTCAGTGCTCCTTAGCAATTTTCCACACCCCATTCCACACTAAACTGCTTTCACACCATCAAATACCTGTTATAATGAACGAAATAATAGGGGAAGGTCCCGTCTTTGTGGGCTGGCTTACCCTTTACTAATACGAAACCGATGAAACACAGGCCCATCCATTTAGTGGCTCAGTGCGCGGTATAGTGTATGGATCCCTTCAACACAGAGTAATATTTGACACCAGTAAGCTCCGTTATAGCATTCAACACAAACGGTGATATAAACACAACGTAACTGATTTTCATTTGTTTTTATATTGCATTTCACACTATTCTCAGTGACTTAGATTAACGTGCGTAAATGTTAGGATGAATCTAAATGATGAATTTAGAAAAAAAAAATATTTTGGACATAAGCTTACGTGACCTAACAAAATTTCATTCCCTCGGCCTTCCTGCAGGGTATCAGGAACACTGCGGAAAACCCAGTTGGGACAATTGGTGTCCCGGAACCGAGTACTGCCCGAATACAAGCCTTATTTAGCGCTCAGCCAACCTGCTTAATTGTATTTGTTACTACAGACTCACATAACTAAAGCTTTTGTGTTATGAAAGAAGTAAATGGCTTAAAAAATACGAAAGTGCCAACCTGTAGTGGATTTTTAACTACATTGTTCCGTTATCACTGGATGAAACGACAAAATAAAAACTGTTGTTGTTGTGTTATACACAGTGCAAGGGGACAAAACAAGAAGCGTGTACAAAATTTTCTGTGGGAAATCTTACATGTAAAAACATCACCTAGACACACATGCGTGAAAGTAGGGATACCATTAGTAAACATCATGGCAGGATTGGTAAAGGAACTTCGAGTTCAATAAAATTGGGTCCTATACATAATAGTGCTCTACATGCTACATAAAGAAAGACATAGAATTTATATGGTTTACCGCGACCAACATAAATGTATTTAGGCTGATTTCACACAATTAATGCCGAGTACAAAAGATGTCATTCCACAAACCGACAGCCTACCACAATTTTAAATACCACTCTACTGGTGCCAGTAAATGAACCCATTAAACTATACCGCCCTTCTACAAGCCGACTTTGGCCACATGTTATGCAACAGAATTAAGCCGTCTTCCACCACACCCTAATAAATCACCACAGGGCCGCAGCCCTCTCCTTCCTCTCCCGCACAGTGCTGTGCCTTCACTTCTCTAACAGCTTTTGTCACCAAAGAGCATGACTTCTCATACGACCGTCATATCTTCTGTCTTTCTCAGAGGGAGATTCGTGTATTACATTCTTCTTCGGACCCTTGTGTGACTAGTCCCGTGACTGTGGGATCATGTTACTCTGCAAAGATGCGCAGAACACTCAACGTAATTCTTCGTGGCCATGTCTGAACTTCTGTGCAACTATGTGTTCTGAGAAAAAAGGAAAAGACTTCAGTATTCGAGCCATAAAATGTAGCAGATGATTTAAAAAATTAAAAATGTAATGCGGAAAGGTATATATAATTATAGGATATAAAAGCGTGAGAAACACAATACTGATAACACAGGAAGTCGAGAAGATTGCTAGGTGTGGAAAAAGGCAGAAAAGTCAGATTAATTGGTTGAAGACAGTTGGCCGAGGATGATATGGCATCATAAAACTATGAACCAGAGAATTAATGACGAAGGAGAAGAGAGCAAGGGGATTTGTAGCATGAAGTATGTAGAGGGGGAAGAAGAGTGTGCAAGGAGGAGGTAGTGACAGACATCACATTTATTACACAGAAACAGAAAAGATTCATTGCCCTGGAAAGCTCCAGGTATAGCCACTGGACATTTTGATAATGATTGACTGAAGGAAATGCAAAGCATTGAAACACAAATAATGACATCAAGTGGAGTGTTTGGAGTGGGCAGGAGACAAAAGCTGAGCAGTTACTGTACTTGGGGTGAATTTTGATATCTGCTTCCGTAGGATTACGTTACAGCGGAATGATGAGAATGATGGGATGGCTAAAGTGGGGGGATGTAATTCTTTTTTAATACTCCGAAAGCTGAATGAAAAGCAGGCAGGACATTGTCCAGTTCGGGCCTAAATCAACATTTTATCTAGAACCAGGCAAAACCAGGGAATGCTTTCATCGACCTGACTGGTGACACGACCTCCTCAATGCATATTGCCTTCTAGTCAGCAGCCCGACATTGAAGTACGAATGTCAGCTAAATAATACATACAAATTCAGCTCCTACCGCTCACTTATATTCTGTGACACCATTAAAAGACCAGACAGTTAGTAATGGTGAGGTAAAGTCACTGAGCAAGACAAGAGGGCGTATGGCGGAGTGGAGTTTGCGGTACACTCTCCATAATTTCGGCATTCAGCTTCGCGCCCTGGCACTTTACCCCGATAGAGTGCTGCATGTATGAATTTAAAAGGGGGTGAGTGAGTCCCATGGCTGGCCTGGACCTTTTGGCTGGAAAATAATAACTGTTCATCCTCAGAATGATAAGAAACACATAAATATGACTTGCGGTCATAATGTACATACTTTTACTGTTAAATCAGGTTGTAGGCCTACATGATTTACGCCTAAGCTTTATAAAATGAAGAAGCCCAATCCACGAAGTTAACGAGAAGACAGGAAACCGTCAGTTGATGCAAAGTGAGAAATGAGGTCCACTGTTACTTCGATTAATGTCCGAAGGATAGGTAGATAAATGTATTATAGTAATATATGCAACAATCTGCAGATAGCACTACTTGCTACTGCAAGATTCTCTCATCTATTTCATAAGCACTGTTTTCCCCCACCCATTTCAGGCGCATTGATTTAATTATTCCAATACAGAGGATCCCCCACGTGTGCATAAAGAACACTAGGGCTCTTTATTGCGACAACAGTCTGAGACGCGAATCCGGAACCTTTTCCGTCAACTTCGCTGCAAGGTAGCGCTCTCGAAAAATTCACTGTGACGGCCAAATGTGGCCTGTGGTCTCCGCAAGTAGCATTTCGCATGTATAAGCAGCGTTATTTGTCACTGTTAACGTAATTCATAATCGGTATTAAATGTCTGGTTGACTGCTGTTACCGTAGATGGCATTGGAAGTCATGCCTAATGAAAACAACGACCTTCAGTGTTTATGTTTCGGAAATTCAAAAGCTGCAATATTTTAGCAACCGGCAAAGCGTATTTAACGGACTTACAGGTATAGGAGTGTTACTGTATTGTGATTGTTATAAAGTAAAAAGTGACTTCGTGTTTTCTTGTATGATTTGTTAGTAACACAACACAACTAATTCATACTCCCTACAATAAATAATCATGAAGGATAATCATACCGGTTTATACACCAAGTACAGGGTGAGCATAAATTTTCTCTGATTAAAAACATTTATTACAAGAAAACTTCATGTTGCACCTCAGTTAGAACAGTTTCAGTCGTGGATAATTTTCCAACAAGATGGTGCACCTCCACACAGCGGTTCACATGTTCGTCGGTTTTTGGATGCAAAATTTCCAAACAGGTGGATTAGGAGAGATGGTCCGACACCCTGGCCACCACGATCGCCGGATATAACCCCCTTGACTTCTTTTTATGTTGGTATGTTAAGGACAAAGTATTTTCAACACCAATTCCAGATATTACAAATTTGAAGGCAAGAATAACAGACGCTTTTGCTACAATACTTGAAGACATGTTGGAGAACACGTGGAGAGAAATTGATTGTCAATTAGACGTTCTCCGTGCAACAAAAGGAGCACATGTTGAAGTGTACTAATGAGTTGTAAAAATCTTCTTGAGTTATATTTAAAAAAAATATGTTTGTATTCCACGTGCAGTAGTTTTCTTGTAATAAATGTTCGTAATCAGGGAAAGAATTTATGCTCACCATATAGTGTAATTTGTTCTTCCTGACGTTTCGGAAAAACGCGATGTTTTGTCTTCAGTGTGAACTAAATTAATTTACTCTGAAGATATCAGAAAAGAACAGTATAAATATGGGGAAGGTATTTCAAGCAACACCTGCCGTGAAACACTGACAAATTATGACTCATCAAGATATTGAAGAGAGACAAATTCCCTTCACATTATTTGCTTTGTGCATTCTGCGCAAGAAGTGCAACCAGTACGAGTACTACGATGTCTCCTGTTACGACAGTTAACTAATCACCCACCGACCACGTACAATCCGTCCACCCATCCATCACAAACAACCACAAACCACTAATATCCACAACTCCCATCCACCCATCATCTGTCTTCTATATCCAGCACGCACCTAAAGAACCGGAAAATTGTAACATAGTCTATTTCGTCTTGTTGAATCACCAAACATAATGACTCCCCGTTCCAAACAAAGTAACGTGAGTATTAATATAAGAATGTAAGTTAATGACTATCTAAATTCCCCGAATTTTACAGAAACCGATAGCTCATTACCGCGTTCAGAGGAACCACCACCACTTGTCACTACCCTAACCCAGAAAAATCCAGTCCGCGCCTCTTCATTCTATTTCATTAACATCCATTTTAATATTATACTCCGATCTACACCTTTGTTCTTCCAAGTGCTTCCTTCCCTATGTCTCCTACCAGACCGCTGTATGAAAGTATGCGTAGCGCATAATACGAGAAGAAAGACTCGTGATATTAGAATGATATAGACAGAAACAGTCGACGACATATTTTGAAAACACCACCTCAGAATTTAGCCGGAAGAACTAAATCAAACCACGAAACACCTTGATCAAAATTACTAATCGGCATCCTGAGATTCGAACCTGCGACCTTCCACTTACGAGGCAGGCGTGCCAACCTCTCAACCGAGACGTTCGGTAGACGCCTTTGGAGAAGAGACAAAAAAGCCAAATAATGACGTCATGATTAACTGTAACGTTTGTGTTTATGTCTACATGGGGAACGCCCATCTCCATGTAATGCTCTCTTTCATCATTATCATCCTACGCTCCAGTATTAGGTATAAAAAAATATTCGAATGCCTCACGATGCAGTTCACAGTTAGGTCTAATTAAATCTGTTACATTACGATGTTGCTACCAGTACTGGCATTTTACTGGTTAAAACCGTCCGTGGATATTGCAACATCCAACGCATGTCTGCGAAATATTTACAGCTAGAACGATGAAATCAGTCAGGCAGTGGGTAAGAGATCCCCTTATGTTGCTTTCCAATGCTTTCACGACCGCAAACAAGAACAGAGCACAAGGATATCATTTGGTACTTTTTGTGCTTTACACACTATTTATCTTGTAAAAAGTTCGTTTAAACGTTCGCTGAAACCGAAGCGCAGAGTTTACAAGCTACCGCTGTAGCAGGCCAGGATCACTCTTGAAGCTTGGGTAACTATCCGCTTTTTTAAGCATTTTCTTCTAACAGAGTTCATCTTTCGACACTCTAGTCCTACATGCAAGGATTCCTTGACGTATGAAACATCTAGGCCTAGCTGATAATTTAAAAATGAGGTTCAAGATAATACTAGGAGAAGAATCCAGAAGACACTTATTCACATATTCTTTCTTGACCGTGGTACTAGAAGGGGTGAGGGGTCAGCGTCACTCCCTGGCCGCTCTTTAACCCGGGAAAGACCCGGTACCCATTATACAGAAGGCTGTGTGGGCCACAGGACAGGTCTGGACAAGCGTGGAAAATCTCGCCCCCCTACCGGGATTCGATCCTCCGACCGTCCAGCCCGTAGCCAATCGCTATACCGACTGAAATACCCCGACACACGAAATTAATGTGTAAGACAGTCGATTTACAGACGCGCAGTTTTCGAGGTATTAATTTGGTGATGAACCTACAAGTGACGAGCTGATTAAGAGGTTCGGGGATTATCGATTAATTACCACTGCAACAGCTTTACACAGGAATAAACCGTGCTTGTGTTTGGCCTCATTATCTAATGATATTTTTATCCTTCAATATTCCGGTCCAAATTGCGTTGCAAAGCAAGACGGTAAGTTTCAGTATTGACACCAACGGTGAAGTGGAAGAGTGTGCAGATAAACACTACACTGATCTGGTTAGTCTTATGTTCAGTAGAAGTTTACCAAACTGAGTAGAGTAAATCACTGTCAAGCAGATGTGGATTTCAAAACTGAAGAATCTCACGCTTTATATAAGCGTCACTTTGAAAACGGATGTGAAGCTAAAAACAAGAAAAGTCAACGTTAGAAAAGAAACACAACCGTCTAGAGGTCATGCAGTCTCATTTCTTACCCACAAGTTCATCTATATTACTGGACCGTTTTCAAAACCCTTGTACCTGCCTCCCAGCAAAAACGAAAATAAAGTCGCGATAAGCTATCTCGTATTACGAAAGTTCCGTCTTCAATTCTCGGACTAAGTACCGGCTAACCTCGCTGTTAGCCGACATGCATTCCTGTACGATGTGATGGCACCTCACACAGGACATGCAACCTCCCTTTTCAGTGCTACGTGCTGTAAACTTTAAAAAAAAATCGCAAAATAAGTAAATTCAACTGAGTTCTGACGAAGTCAGCTTAAACTTACGATTACCTGGTTGTGGACTTTGTCCATCGCTCTATATGAAAATAAAACAAGTTAGGCAATGTATGTATAACGTAAACTTGAGGCGCCTTCGTGCAACCATTGTAGCCGTGGAAAAGAAGTAAGTATTAAATATTACGAGTGTGTGTTTGTAGCCCTCAGTATCCAGCATGCAATAAGCATGCGTCGTATTATATTGACATCTGTGGCGTGTCCGATTCTACAAGATTTTTCCACATTACACCAAACGGACGATTTTCGGGAAAAAGTTACTGAACATAAAACGTGTCTTTTTTTTATTTTCTCTACAACATTTGTCTGAAACAGTTCTCACCCTAAGAATAACTGAACAAGATATGATCAAAAATGTATTGCGGTCTTCATGAAAAATCCCTGTTAATTATTGTCAGATTTTAATAAAACTTGAATTTTCTCGACAGACTTCTCGAAAAATACTCAAATATTAACTTCCACGAAAATCCGCTAAAATGGTAGTCGAGTTGTTCCATGCGGGCAATCGGTCGGACAGACGCACGGAAAGACAGTATGGAAAAGAAACCAACTACATGTCACTTTGTGTTCTCCTTTATAATACCAACACGTGGTAATAACACTTCGCAGTCGTCAGCTCCTGAAGATGGGCACATGGTTGCCCGAAACATGTTGAGCAACTTGTAAAGGAGAATAAAGGATAACACAAAGTGACATCTAGTTGGTTTCTTTTCCATACTGAATTACGATGCACGGTCAACCACGCATCAGATTTACACGGAAAGACATGACAAAGCTAATAGCCGATTTTTTAAATTTTTCGAAAGCGCTTAAGAAAACACATTGTTTCGAAAACTCAATATTTTCCCAATACTCAAGAAAGATGCAGTAACAACCCACAGGAACCTCAAGTATCCAGCAGCGAAAAGCTAAAATATCACACAGATCTGCACCGGAACTCAAAGGACATAAAAGCCAACGAAGTTCGCGAAATCGCAGAAAACTCAGGACTCGGGTTCTTTTAGTAAACTAGGATTAGATACCCTATTATTTTAGAATGTTAATTGTTTTGTGTTCCTGTGTAGTATTAGTTATGTTCTTGAAACTTAAAGAATTTGGCGGTATCTCATTCCGTCCATAGGAATCTGTCTCATTATCGATAGTCCACGTTGGACCTTACTTAGCTGCTTTGGTTTGTATACCGTCGTTTACTGATTATTTTTTAGAGCTTGTTTAATTTTCTTGTTTCTTTATTTTGGTTTATTTCAGGTCAATGTGCAGCTTGTTTCTAAGTGAATGATGGATTACATTGTTATTTGTTTTTTGGATTGTTGGGTTTAAATATTGTCATGAAATTGGATTGGACTGTCCTCCATATGAAATATGGAGGACAGTCCCTCAAGTGATCCTTGAAATCCATCGTCTCTTACGTAATGCGACTTCTAATTAAAATGTCAACAAAACCTTCTTCTGGATCCCATACTAAAAGAAGACCGAACACATGCTAGTGTATAGGATATAAAGAAGCAATTCTTATGGGTCTTAAAGGGAGTAAAGTAACACGAGGTTTTGAATGCGTTTTGTCTCACTATAAAGTGTCTTGTAACACAGAGGCGACAGGACTAGGAGAAGCCCCAGTGTTGGTGACACGCGGATAGCCTTCATATGTTGTGTTTAACAGTTCTGACACGCACGATGACAAAAGCTACTTCATCACATGAGGGGCAAAATCGACACGCGCGGATAGTCAGAACAGCTTGTTTTGTTATTACGTACAAAATATCTGCGTTGTCATTCTGAAGCAGGAGGAAAATTTCCTCTGCCAGAATCTTGATTCCTTTCTATACCAGTCCACACAGCCTGCAGCAGGATAATTAGTACTACTGATGTCCAAACCATATTACAAGCCTTACGGTATCTGCAGGACATGTTAGTATGCTAAGAATTACAGCAGCTTTGGGAAAAAACGCAAGTTTTTGGAAGGGGTTTTTTTTTGCCAAGAGCTTGGACATAAATGGACATAACAGCTAACGAAATTGTTTTATCTTCTGACGAATATCTTTAAATAATGACTAAAGAATGATTAAAATATTTAACGACTTTGCTTCAGCTATATACATGTATGTTTTATGTTTATCACGATAAGAGTTTAATAGTTATGAATTACCTGAAACCGGTATAGAAACAACATCGACAACGTGCCATATGAATTCATTGTGTGTAAACAATTAGCCAATGTCACAGGCTGTCACAGAATCATTACAGCTATATACAGCACGTCTAGTTTAGATGCTGCTAGCCACTTTCCGCCCTTGTTGCAATACGAGGGTTCATAAGCGTATCAACAAAATTCTCTTACTGGTTCCTACTTTGAGCAAGCCGAAAACAATTTAGGTCATTTTACCCCATTTATTTATAATAAACATATTAATTACATCTATATATAATAAGACAATATGCTTAATGTCGTACGTACCTTACCAGTGCTTCACGTTCTATATCACAATTTATTAACCAACACTTGTGTGCTAAATTGTGTTTCGGTGTCAATAGACACGGAAAGGCGTCGGTGCGGAAACTAATGTGAGGTCATATACACAGTGTAGTGCACAAGAGTTGGTTAATAAACGGTGACAGGAGAATTGTAGCTATGTAAGATTACTGAATCTTACACGGCGTCAGTCATATTTGCAACTCAAGAAATATTATCAGGGAGACAAAACCAGTGATAACACTGGATAGGAATGCAGGACGCATGGGAGAAATGAGATACGAATATAAATTTTTGATCGCCAAATAAGAAGGCAAGAAAAAGATAAAACCAAGAAAGATGAAATTGGTGAAGAACGAGCCAAGCATTGGACAAATGAGACAAGAATACAATTCTATGATCGGAAAGTGTGAAGGAAAGAGAAAGAAAAAAGCAAAGACGTTGAAATTGAAAAAAGAATGCAGCATGGATGGAAGATATGAGATGTTAAAACAAAATGTTTCTTGAAAAATGTTAAGGAAATAGAGAGATAAAACTAAGGAAGATGAAATTTGAGGGAAATGCAGCGTGCATGGGAGGTTAGAGACATTAACACACAGCTTGCTCGGAAGACGTGTAGGAAAGAGAAAGATAAAACCTAGGAAGATGAACCTGTGGAGGATTGCGGCACGTGCGAGAGAAGTGAGACGTGAATGAAAACGTTGGTCGGAAGGTTTAGAGGAAAGAGAGAGATGAAACTACGGATGGTGAAACTGGAGAGTAGTGCAGAATCCATGGGAGAAATGGAACATGAATACAAAGTTTTGGTCGGAAAATGTGAAAGAAAAGGATTATGTAAATTTAGATGATGGAGGGATGATGAATATAAAATGCAATAAAGGAAGCAGGGTTTCGGGATAGAAAAGGGACTGAACTGCCTATGGAAAGTATCTAATAGCGAGTTTTTAATGACAATATAACAATCAGTCTGGTTGTATGAAAGCAGAAAAGTCTTTTACCAGCGGGAAAACTGTAAATTTCTTAGAAACGCCCTTCTGTAGTGGAGTTCAGTTTGTTAGTTGTTCATCATCATTAACTTCCGTTAGGATGTAGGCGTTGATAGACCTCTTTCGGTCTCGTCTAACAGTCCCTTCAAATACCTTCCAAGTCGCCTTCGTCCAGCGGTTTATAATTCAGCTTTATTTGTTATTTGTTAGATGTTAATCATGTTCATCTCTTCGTAATGCCACAGTCCGATTCGAGCATGAAACCGCTCAGTCGTTGTAGCTTACTAAATTACATGCGTATACAAATTTTACAAGATATTTAGGTACAACCAAGAGACAAAAAATATGTACCGGGGTGCTGATAAGTCCTTAGCCCGACCAGGAACGAAACAAGCTCGGAAGCATGTCAGGGAAAGGCGCGATTTCAACAACATCGAGACACGAGCTGCCATCAAGTTTTTTCCCCCACCAAGGCAAGGCGACGAAGGAAATTCACGCCACTCTGACAGAAACGTCAGCTTGTCTCCTTCCTGGTCGGGCTAAGGATTTATCAGCATTCCTGTATATGAACAGGCATCCACTCACCGAGCAAGGCTCAAATTCGGGATTCCGGTGCTCGGAAGACTAGGCCTCCATTGGTTTCACAAGAGAAAATATGACTGATTTTTACTAAGTAAAAACTGAAAATATACAAGGAATCCTGTAGTAGAGAAACACGTTACTTAACTCTTCTCCACAGATTCTCCCCTTCAATGTGAAATGTAATCCGGTGGTCTGCATTGCCTAGCCATGAGCTGTGGACTGCCTGCCTACAGCATGTGCGTAACACAGTTGAAAGTAATCAGCTACCACTATTCGTGCACCAGACAAATTTCCTAATTCCAAACACATGAGCTGTTCTCTATCCGTCCTTCTAACACAACACATTTAGCTGACTCTCCCGGTAGAGCGGTTAGCGGTCCTTCACGAAATTTCCGACCCTATACTCTTTCCCGTATTGAGCTATACTGCTCAGAATATCACGCTTTTCCTTAGCCTGTCGAGGCATACTGGCCACACATAATTCATCATCTTCCCAATACAGTAAGAGGAGAAGAGTAGCTCAGCGGGTATGGCATATATCTTCACTGGCTTCGAAAACTGGGACTCACTTTGCGGCCCTTGCAGGATATATTTTCGCTACCGTTTCCAAGCCAGCTGTGAGCTTAACCAGGCTCTTAACAATACTTAACGGGAGTTACGTAGACAGAATGTGAAATTTTCCATTCGTCTGTTTCGAGTATAGAGATGAAGAGCAAGTGGAGTGCGACTTCAGTTTTCTTATGCCAATTTAGCGAAGTGGCTAAATACATGATACAACATTAACCATGGTATATATTCAAGATATTATTTTACTAGATGGAAACTTGCGTACTACAATAAAAGAAATCACAGTTTAGTGAAGTACGCGTTTGGTTTTCTGCAAATAAACTATGTAGTCGCTACGATTTCTTCAAAAGCAAAGTGGATATCATTTTTTCTTCAAAGGAACAAATTAGACAACTTTGCATTTCAGACCAATGGGACTGGCATTGACCTACCTTGATAGAAGTTGCATTCTTAGGGACAAATGAGTAGCTACAACTTACATAATTTTGCTGTTCATTGGTCTCAGAGTTACAAAGCATGGTATGCACTTTCCTAATTTTTCTTAGCAGAATGTCTTTGGACTTTGCCTTTCAACGGTCCTTACGTTCATGTCTCGTCACCATAATACACAAAAAAATGTATTAAAGAAACTAATCAGTCGCATGAGAATGTGGTTACGATAATTTATATAATCTTCGCGGAGTTAGACGAAGAAAAATTTCAGGAAAACACATGTTATTATTTAGTTCGTATTTCAGTACTTCATTTTAAATTAAAAATATTATTTCATTGTCTTTTCATGTTTGTAGCTCGCCGCAATAAAAAGCGTGTATATTGAGAATGAGAACAGGGCACAAAAATGGGGTACTAAGAACCATATTTGGACTTAAGGGAAACGTATTTACACACTTACGAGAAGTTATTTTATAGAAATGAAAAGAAGTCTAAGCCACCTGCGTAACTCGTACGACAGAAATTAAAAATTCATAAAATATTCTGACCGAAAATCGTATCGTAAGAGCAAAACCTCGTAGGTTTATAAGTACATGGTATGATACCATTGATACAGACTATAAAAATTACATCTTCCCGGCTTGTGATATTTATTATCGTAGAATAAATTGCCACCAAGACATTACTTTAAAGAAATTTTTCACAATTTGTTGTATAATTTCAATAGATTCTCCATTAAATTATACATAATTATATCTTCCACTATGATATTTCAGGATGTGAAAATAGTCATTTTTTTCTATTTTGAGTTGAAGTTGAAAACCTTGGAAAAAATTCTTATTTAACCGCCTCTTAATCAGATATCAAATAAGAACATTACAACAAATCGGTGGCTTATTTAGAGCATGACATAAAATATTTTGGAAAATTCTATGTTGAAACTAATTCTGACTTACCGTTTCGATCTTTCCTTATAACGGTACCAGAGAAAACATGACAGAAACACAAAAGTTGTGCATGTAAAGTAAATATAATCTTCATACTGACGATTTTGATAACCCCAAATCTCAGAGAGGTACTCACTCTTTTTCTCCATTTTGACAATCTCTGGTCTGCATAGCTACTCCGCCCCCGCAGGACCTCGTACAAGGGCTCCATCGTGACCATGAAGACCACGTACCTACGGTAACAGAATTCTTGTTCATCCTCTGCTGAAACATCTGATGCACCTGGAAAAAGAAAAGTAATATTCCTACAGTTCAGGGGTACGACAAATACGTCGATGGACACAAAATAATGACGGACAATCTGACGGAAATATAAGGTCCAGTATGAGAAGTTTCACTCAGTGTATATACGACAGGACATGAAAAGGATGAGAAGGCCCACTTCAGAATTTTAAACTACTGAATCTTCGTATTTTAAAATATAACAGAGACTTACTTACATTACTTGGGTTGTTCTGAACATACGACACAATTTAGTGGTTTTACTCTAACGGAAGGAACACGCTTCACACTTCTTACACATATTAGTGTTTTCACCTGAATATCAAAGGGATTAAGAGAACAACATGACTATATTCATTTCGGAATGCTTTACACCAAGTTGTGTCAAACACACCTTCAGTTCACTGAACATTTCCATTTTCTGTGTTTTATAGCTACTAAATGATACGGTAACGCCACTCGTCTCCGAAATATTGTGTTTCCATTATAAAAATTAGAAAATACACACTGCTCACATTATTTCAAGCATGTACTTTTACGTGTTTGTAACTAATGCCGATCATACATTTAACCTTTTGGCGCCGGAATTATTATTTTTAATTTTAGCACACCCTGTATATAAAATGTGAATAATACAGGAACCAAACACGTTAGGATTATGAAACAAACTGCATTTTGAAGGAAAAAAACCACGTTTAAAATATTCAGTACATATATTTGTTGAATAAATATATAAAATGCAACTTTAGAGGTTAGCGGTGCGAAACGACAACTATAGTTGACATTAGGCGTCAAAAGGTTAATTACTGTCGACACGCTCAGCATTAGTGTTGGTATGTTATGAGCAACGGTTTAAAACTTTGAATACTGACTTTCATTTAAGTCTTGTGTAAAACTTCAGTTTCTGCTCCACAGAGAACTCAGTCAAATCAATTGAGCCTGTGTGGGACAAACTCGTTGTTTTGAGAAACGTGAGAAGCAAATAAACTTACACGTACTATGTGGGCGTGGTTCAGAATTTTAAATGTTGCAGCGTGTGACACATACGTTTATATTTAACGGTAGGCATTAAAATGATAAAACACCAAGTTTTCTTGCAAGGTCCCTAAATATATGGCCACTTATAGATACAGAAAACATGCTATCAACGAAAATAATTGAAAGCGATACAGAGAGAAAAGCGTTCCATTTACCGAACTATCATTGTTGGCGGTGTGGTAAAAAGGAATTTTGAGTAAGGAGCATTGCTGGAATTATATTAATAGTTGAAAGATAATTATCTCGGGGCAAACCAGTCTCACCGTCACTCCATGTACACAACTCCCCAAACAGAATTCTCTGTCTTCCAATATGGGTTTGTATATTGAGAAGCCGGTTTCTATCCGCCTGAGACATGGCACGGGAGGGTCCAGTGATAAGCGTGTGTGAACACAATGGCGAAGGAGAGACCTGACGTTCTCACAGTGGTGCTGATGAATATTCAAGTCTTCTGGGATGTTTCGGAGTGTCCACTTGTAAAGAGTTCACAACGTTTTGAGGGACTGTAGCGCCTGTATCTTGAGAACTAGGCACTAGACACCAGTTGAAATGTAATGGCACACGGTGACGCAAGGGAGAGGAAGTGAAGTGGAAAATGGCAAATGGAGTGTGTAGCCAGTACCCTTCACACTACCTCGGAACATGGTGTATCCAACATTACTACCGCTAATGCGTAAACCTCGGCTGCCAGTAGTAGACTGAACTGACGCCCCCGCCGATTTAAATGGACTCGTCCGTTTCGCCTAAAGACGAAATCTGTTTTCTGCACGTGTGCAATTACATTTCAACTGGCCTCTACTAAAAGTCTGGAGTTCCATGAAACCACGAAACATTGTGTTGTGTTGAAAAGAATTCACTGGCTCTCAGAAGACCCTTCACCGTGAAGGTAATATTTATATATGAAACTGCAGCGACAGAATCTTAAAACGCTGGGTGGAACCTCTGCTGAATCCAAGCATGACAGACTTGCACCTACCCGAAGGCGGCTGCTCGTTGCTCAACCACGGAGGATAAAAATGGCAGGTTTCACAATACTCCGGAAGCGAGATGTCACACAACGATTGTACTCGTACTTAGTTTCAGTTCATTCAGCCACCAAATTATAGGGCGCTGTTTGACGCTAGGTGATGTCAGGTCACTCATTTCCATCATGTTGAAGAACGTAAGTTTAAAGAACTGTATCACACATCCCTGCAGAAGCGAGGAACTTCTGGAAGGTGAAGCAAGTTTTAATAGGGTAATTACATGTTCCGAGTCCAAAGGGCAAGAAGCGATAGACATAAAAATTACTGTTTTCCCATGTTTCAATTAGGGAACTTTACTTTGATATAAATAAAGTTTCACTTTTTAAAATAGTGCTAATAATATCCTCATAAACTGAGAATTGTTGCTGTTATATTGTTATTGTTTTTGTTGCTGTTGTTAAATATTTTACTTCATACAAATTCAGGATGTTACTTTAAGTGACTTTAAACTCTCATTACTTCAGTCAACGTATTTGGTTCAGCCGCTTCTAATAATGAGTTTATAAACGACTCGATACGTGACTCCTTTTCCCCGTACACCTTTACGGCCTGCACAAGGACAAATTAGGATATATTTTTTTTGTGGCGCTGCGGCCCAACATGGGTTATGGCCTCCTCATTCTTGAGGTTTCTAGATCTCGCACAACGCACCACAGTCGGTAGGACTCCCCTGGATGAGGGATTGGCCCGTTGCAAAAACCTCTACCTGACAACACACAACACTCACAACAGACATTGATGTCCCCGGCAGGATTCGAACCTGCCATCCCATCAAATGAGTGGACGCAGACCTACGCTTTAGACCACACGGCCACAGGGACCGGCAGGTTAGAAAATTAAAGAACAGAAAGCTATAGGACGTCTACGTGGTAATACCAATTTACATGACAATTTTCCATTGACCCGACTATTACTATAGGGCATACAAAAAGTCATGACGATGCTTGAAATCATTCTGTATAAAAAAAGGGAGTTAGGCTAAACAACCCTTCAGAACGTGTGATATGAAGTAACAGAACGGTGATTATGAAGATTAGAGCCTGTGTCTTCTTGATCGTGGTGTCGCGTAGCCTCGTGGAAATTTACCAATGTTTCGTGCCAGCTCGCTGCTCCTGTCTTGAACATAGTCTTGAACATACTCGTATAACACCGCCACCAGCAAACTCCAGAAAGATCCAAGCTAGAGTCGAGCACAGCAAACGCAAGACAACAATCCGTGGTAGCACGCACATTGCCCTCACTGTTGATCTGTTACATACATTGGAAACTTACGTGACAAGAATATTTATTCTGCCTACACATTTTATTTCTCTTCAACACTGGAGTCAATCGAATTTGTTCATAGTTAACGGTTCTTTCTTTACCCTGCGGCAGATATTGTCACTGTCCCTCGGAAATTATTAGGAGTCAGCTAGGTAAACTTTACTGTTGAAGCCTTTTCTTCCTTTCTGAAGTTATTTGTGATTTTAGATGGAAATACTTCAGAAGATAAGAGATAAAGAACACAGAGTTTACCTTGCGAGTACGGTTGGCAACATTTAAAAATTGTGTAGGTAACTAACACCATGATAAGTAGGTCCCTTTCACCATGGCATGGCGCGTCCGCAGGTTTAGGATGGAGGAACGGCCTCCAATATGGAGGATAGCTGCGAATTTATTAAATAAGCAGTCACGGACAGCCGACAAGGAGTGGTCCTCCTGCTTGGGGGTTGGGCGCGGTGCTGACAACTCATCACCGTAAAAATGTATCATGTTACGAAACATTCAATAAGGATCTGTACACCTCGCCCTATATTGTTCGGGTGATCAAATCGAGAAGAATGAGATGAGCGGGGCATGTAGCATGTATGGGGGAGAGGAGGGTGTGTACAGGGTTTTGGTGGAGAAACATGAGGAAAAAGGACCAATTGGAAGACCCAGGCGTAGATGGGAGTATAAAATTAAGATGGATTTGCAGGAAGTGGGATGTGGGGGCGTGGACTGGAACGATGTGGCTCAAGATAAGGAGAGGTGACGGCACATGTGAAAGCGGTAATGAATCTTCGGATTCCACAGAATGCGGAGAATTTCTTGGCTACCTTCTCTGCTCCATGGAGTAAGTAAGTTAGTAAGTAAGTAAGTAAAAAGGGGTAAGTTAGTAAGTAAGTAAGTAACATGGGTGTATCGTACTGTGGTCAAACAGGTCAAAACACCCTTTATAGTCTAGTAAATGGGTAGAGGTCAGTTGAAATGTGATAGCACACGCACAGAAAACATTTCGTCTTTCGGCGAAACGGACGAGTCCGTTTATATCGGCGAGGGCCTCAGTTCAGTCGACTACTAGCAGCCGAGGTGTGCGCATCAGCGGTAGTAATACTGGATACTCCATGTTCCGAGGTAGTGTGAAGGGCACTGACTACCCACTCCATTCGCCAGTTTCCCCTTCACTTCCCCTCCAATGCGTCACCGTGTGCCATCACATTTCAACTGGAGTCTACCAACATTTCGGTAGAACACAATACTTCCATACTCAGAGATTTGAAGAACCAAGCAGGGAACATTTTGTGGGAGTGGCCAACCATAATTCCTTATTGTAAAGGGGTTAGGAGGGCCCAGTCGGGCCAATGGGAACCGTGTGCCACGGAAAGGAAAAATAATTCAGTACAAGAGGAAAAAAATGTAACTTCGCAGTTGAAGATGAAGGCAGTTCTTTGGAACAGCTGATATTCGAATACCAGGCTACGAAATGGTGTGACAACCCACAAGGCCAGAATATTCATCTTCACAATCGAGAGACCCACAACTCTGAAAAGTGAAATTTCTGTCACTTTCACATCTTTTACCCGAGAAGTGGTTATTCCGTGACATGGGCAACATGGCCGCCTTAACAGTCATAATGCACCACGTATGAGCTACGATCTGTTGGTTTAGAAACTAGTTAAGTGTACGGAATAATGGCAGTTCCTATTAGCGCTAACTCTTTGTAGAAGACGAGTGTTTACAGATTGGTGAAACGTTTTAAACAATGTGCGAGGTTTTGTTGAAATTAACAGCCATTGAGTGGTAAAATACTAACGTGAAGGAACAGAAGTTTCAGCTCACTATGCACAATCAAAAGACCTGCATTAATGATACATACACCAGTGAAGGTAAGTGTGGAAAATTGGCTTAAGGCTCAAATTAAACGATTTAGTCCACTGTACGTTTGAGCTCTTGAACATCAAAATAAAATATCTGTCACTCCCTTGCCATTATGTCGTCATAATTAATGATCGACATGCCGATCATAGGAAGGTAAAAGTCCCCTTTCCAATACATAACGGTATATAGACAGAACACACCTGTAAGTCTTAACCTTGGCACTAGATGGACGTTAGTGGCCATCTTCAAGACTATGCCGCTCTACCCCGGGGAAAGAACTCACGTTTCATATTACGAGGCTGGGTGGAACCCATACACGTTCTGGTCATTTTAGAGAAGAACATACCGGGAACCGAACACTGGGTCGTCCAGACCAACGTCTAATCACTATACTGACTACTCTATCCCGACTTAACAACGATCTAAAAGGAGCTCTAAAATATTTTGTGTGATTTGCGGTGCATGGGAATGTACCTGTACGCTTCTGTCGGCGGCCACAGGGTTTCAAATGCGCACGGCGTTGAGGTATGTCATCCCCGTTGTGTTAGGTCAATAGTACAAAACTGTAGCGTGTATATATCTATATACACATACGGTCATTAACACAACAATATTACAATTAGTAGCAATATATAAAATACAACTACATGTTTCGGCCCTGTATGTAGGCCACCATCACGTTGTCCAAAGAACTTATTGACTATAAAATATATGTGGTAATTTTGGAAGGGGAACGAGATCTCGTCCCCCTACCAAAATTCCAAAATATATTGTTACTAATTGTAATATTGTTGTGTTAATGACTATGTATATATAGATATATACACGCTACAGCTTTCTATTATGCGCACGGTGTTAAGATGCGTAAAAAATGGATTAACGATTGCGCAGTTTAATCGGAGAAAGGATACTTATCCTTGTTGTTCTGCGCTATGTTGTGATATTAGGGGCCAGAGGCTTTTTTTTCTACGAAGTGCAGCTAATTGTAAACATTTAGAAACAGAGGCAAAGAATCGAATCGTGCTGTGGGGCAGAAAACAAACAAGACTGAAGAGAATAAAAAAGTGTGAAATCTGAATATTTTATTATTTCACAAGTAACGACTTCATACCTTCCGAACTACGGCAAGAGACGTGGCCGTAATAAATAAGAGTCCCAGAGAGGCAGCCAAAACTCGGCAATAGGTAATTGCGAGACACTCATAACAGCGTATTTTCTTCTTCCGCACCCGTACAATATATATAGAAACACTTTTTTTTTTATCTCAGTATTTAACCAACTTGATGCAAAAAATTTGTTTCACAATAAGTTTTATTTCATACTTCTACATGTTTCGAGCACATGTGCTCATCATCAGGAGGTCAAAATTGCATTACACAGCCTCTGGTATCATCACACCTATAGGTGTGATCATCAAACAAACAAATTTTGGGACCAAGTTGGTTAAATACTGAGATAAATACGCTGAGTTGCACGGTCAACAAAACGTCAAAAAATATAGAAACATTGTTCTATGTAGCAGAAGAACATACATAAAACATAAACTTATCACCATAGAGCAATCCTTCAGCTTCTGCTACCCACTCAGTTGTTCGCGAAATTCACCTTCCCCTATGAAACCCACAGGATAATGAGCTTGCTCACAAAAACCCACTACTGGAAATTATGCTGAGCAACTGTGTCAAAAGAACCAGCGGGCATCCACTCACACCTTTTCTTTAAGATACTTCATAATATTATATTTCCACTTCCGCCCTCATCTTCCAACTGGTCTCCCTTCAGGCAATCCGATTCAAGTTGCACATCTGTGAATTTCTCATCTGTGACAGGCGTGGCACCAGTCCCGCCGGTTCTATCCTTCTCAATGCGGTTACCCAAACAATATCTGGAGCAGAGCAAATAGTATGAAGCTCTTCATTGTGTAGTTGTTTTTATTCTGTTACTTTCTCTCTACTACATCCTAACATACAATTCATCACCCTGTTCTCTAACACCATCAACCTACATACAAGAATTTTTTTATATGATCTTAGTAAACATAACTTTTGTTTTTATATATATTTGTTCTAATGTCAAGGATCTTCTTTAAAATCGGGATCCATTAAAAGTTTTACAAAAACACCACGCTATTAAAACTTATACAGCAGTCAAATCTGTAGTTGTAAAACCACTAGTGAGTCCACATTTGTGGTTGTGTAATCATATCTCTCAAGATAAACCTTGCTACGGAATCACGCGGGAAAAAAACTTTAATTTGAGAAAATATCATAAGAGTTACGCAAATTGGGATAAAATAAAATTGCTTCCATATAGAACACACGGAAAGAAAATTAAATATTACAAAGTAATTTTCATCAACATACGTATCTTTTGTTGTTGAAATGAGCGCCACTATTTTTACGCGATGTCCCAGAAAATGCAGGCTTTCCACGCCACAATGTTGCCGCTGACCGGTCATCGATAATAGTAAATCTCTGTATGTTATTTCCTTAAGGTTGGTGGGAATGGTTCATATTCATCTACAGCAGTGCTCAATTACAATTATGCAACCATACTGATCAGTCGTTTGAGGCACTGCGCTACAAGCCGGAAGGTCGGGGTTTCAATTCCCGATTGTGTCACTGGAATTTTTCATTGACATATTACTTCCGGCCGCACCATGGCTTTGCGGTCAAATCAACCTCTAACAGAAATGAGTACCAGGACGATTTCCTTGGAAATAAAGGCGGCAGGTGTGCAGTGCTGATAACCTTATAATCTTCATGTGCCCATTGTCTTGAAAACTGGGAGCTTCAGCCTCCTGGGACCCTTAGGACCTGTCCAGGCCCGTGAAGAAATTGCTTTACCTCTTGATCAATCGACGCTACATAAATTTCCCAGTACAGTCGAAGTTGTAATATATGAGAATGAAACACTGGTTTTAAACAGTTTTCATTGCATTACAAGCTTTTTATGAATATCCTTACTTTGGGCAGCAACGAGTTAGGAGCCTCAAAATAACGCAATTTGTGCTGTTGAGATGTTGGAGATAATTTCGTATAGGGAAAGTGGTATGCTAGTTCCAGCGTTCCGGTCTGTGTCCAACCACACCCAGAGAAGCGAACCAGTAGACAAATACAGCTAGATGTGGGGTCTTCGGTCTACTTGTCCACTAGCGAATCTACTGAGTAGTACGCCCGTATACATGCAACCGTGACAACCACAACTGATAATCAACGGATCTCAAAATATAATTTACTGGAGTGAATGAAATATCAGCACAATACACGTTGCCATAACTAAAATTCGTAGTGTCAGATCCAAAATTGTTAGATTCAGTGTTCCACTTTGGCAATAAAGCAACATTTATTAAAGCTAAGGCCATTTTTTTAATTCCTTTGCCTTGCTCCCACCAAAATTTTTAGGCTCGTTCGAAAAACTGCAAAAAGCGATTATTAGCTTCGTCGTATCCGTCCGTCCGTCCGTCCTTCCGTCCGTCCATCCATCCATCCATCCATTCATCCATCCATCTATCCATCTATCTATCTACCTATCTGCCTGCCCGCCTGCCTGTCTATCCGTCCTTTCGTCTGTCTCTCCACATAGAACACCTCGGCTCCCAAACTACGGATTTTTATAAAATTGTGTGTTTCAGAGTGTTTCGAAAAATTATGGGGGAATTCAAGTGTCATTAAAATCTTAACAAGAATAATGGACACGTTACATAAAGACCGACGCACATTTATGGTAATATCTAGCCGAATTTTTCTTAGAATAAGAACTATTCCAGAAATATATTTTAGAGAAAATCAAACCATATATGTTATGTTCAATAAACGTTTTCTAGAAAGCGTTTATGAGAAAATGTGGGAAAAGATGACAGAATCAGACAGTCCACAAATGATAATACAATGACGGGCAGAAAAGAAACGATTTACATGCAGGATAACTAAGGCAAGAATGCAGACAAACACTAATAATATTTCACACTTACTGCTACATGACAGATTAATGCCGTCTGACCTCGTAAATTGTTTTACGGCCACACTCACAAAAAAAAAAACGAGAACATGCGTAACGACTTGTACGTCATTAAGATGTGTTTAGCCAAACTGTACTCTAAGAAAGATCATGAGCAAAGGACTTTCTTTGTTTCGGCGCAGCATCGGAAACTGTACATGAAGACCTACGAAGGTTTTCATTTTGCGGACGACACAAATTTGCCGCAAAACTTTGTTGAGCCTTACTCAGTATTTTTATATATTTGATTATGACGTGTACAATATATTGCTGTGTTTACACTGCCACAATGATTAACCATACGCGCCTAACTATTAGTACTTTACAAGAACATGACCTATCTTCTTTCTTCCTAAATTCGTGCCTTTATTGCTGTCTCCATCCAGTCTCCTTTCCCCTTCAGTTTCCGATCTCCACCGTCATAGTCTTTTGTACTTTCAGGTATGACGGCTTCTTTTCGTCTGCTATCTAGTCTTTATCGTTTTTCTTTTAAAATAATATTTTCTCACTTTCAGGAACTTTGGAATCTTATTGACCGTGTATTGAAATCGCTGTGTCCTTCCATCTGACTGTACGCAAATACAGGACCGGATTAATTGGCGGGACAGCCGGGCAGCTTCCCGGTACGCCAACCTATAAGAAGCGCTGTGACGTCACTGGAATAATCTGAAGAATTGTGCTAGTACATATGGGTTTCTACATGGAAAGAATTTCACCGGTATTTAAAAAAAATATTTTTCAGCCTTATCCCATGCCGAACATTTTAAAAGAATATCGTTTTTAAGGGGTGCCAAATTATTAGCCTACTTGGGGCGCCCACATATCTCGGGCCGGCCCTGCGTTACAGCAACGCGAGAGCCACTGCACGTACCGTATGTTCATAAAGTGAATGCCAGATAATGTTACACCAAATGTCGAAGCATTTCCATTTTGATTAAGAACGGAAAATTTTAAAGACCACTTTACAAAATGTCCTGCATTTTTGTTTTTGCGTCCACAAGTGTTTGCAACTACCTTTTGTTTGCCTGCACGTTCCCACCAACATTATGACTAAATGATTGATCCCATCCACGAAATGCAAGAATGTATATTCTCATACAAACTATATGAGCATACTCATTCTCGTTCGCGTACGTTCTCAACTCGCATTCCAAATTAATATTAGGTTCAGTTTTAGCGCTGTTGCTGGAATACCAGAAAACCACACACTTTCTGGATCACTAGACTTGATAGGTCACCTAAGGCGTCGTAAAATTTCAGACACGCATATATCTCGTAACTTACTGGACATTACCTCCTTCACCTTATTATACCGTAGTGTTCTGTGGTAAGCCACGGTTCACTTGTATCTCATAGAGTTGTGATGAAAAGTCTTTGACAAGATATGCACCAATAATCTTCATGGTTACACCGTGCATCAATGATATCAAATGCTTTATTGTCCAACTAATGCACTCAAATATATAAAACCGTTAAATTGTTAAAAAACAATTAAACTTATAAAAGCCGCTCCAACATGTTTCGGTTCACTCAGGAATCATCATCAGGTAGCTACAACCAATGTTTATCTAAAATCACAAGTCTTGTTCAACTGTGCGTGTCGGTACAGACGTTGCCTGTACTGACATGCCGACAAGTTTAATTGTTTTTTTAACAATTTAACGTTTTTATATATTTGAATGCATTATTTGTACAATAAAGCATTCGACATGTACCAATGTTAGCCACTCAGAAGTTCCACGAACTGTGCATTCATATCTGGACTGAACCAAATAAATTGTCTCATATTTATAATGCGTGGAATATTTTGCAAAAGTACTGTCTTCGATCTTTGGGCTTGAGCCTAATTAACCTACTGCTGGTGAGTGGTTTGAAATCTACTTCCAAATTCAAATGTCATTATTTGTTTGTACGACTCAAGTTAAGTTAGATTGCTATAGAGGAGTATGTGAAGAAAAAGTCATACATAACGCATGGGGAAATTAAAAACAACAAGTAAAATTATAGCAGACAATCCCCAGAGAAAAAGACGGTGTGGAACATGCGGGCGTAGAAAAAGGATAACATGAAAACGGTTTTTGGAGAATTAGTCCATTTGGTTAGGGTATGTGCTGAATTCAGCATGCTGAGAGCAGAGTTTAATAGCAGGCGTTTCTGAACACGGTGTGTTCTTTAGGGTTCCACAACATCGAATTCTTGATTAGTTTACTTTTAAAGGGAGGCCCCGCCGTTCAGTCAGTTACTACTAGTCGCGGAATTCTACAGCTGTCGAGTAACCCTTGTTTCATATCTCGATTAGACTTATAGAACTGCAAACAACTGGATAAAGCCTTAATGCCTTAACAGCATGCAATTCCAATGAGTTTTACCGTGGACGGTAAAAGGGCAATTTTATGAAAGACCTTAACTAATATATGTCGAGGTAGGCAGAGCGTTGCAAATCAGCTCGGAATGCACGCTACCATAAATAATAGACTCTCAGTCTCGCATTTACGCTGACAAGACTTAGAGAGCCATGACGGATGCCTACGAGATGGTAGATTTGGCATCATAAATGAATATAGACCGCATTTAAATTACATTCTGACAACCAAGCTGTTATCCACTGATCCTTCATAATTCAATCTCTCATTTTCAATGCGTGTCCGAAGAAATGAGAGAGAAGTGTTTTATTTAAAAACACTGTAAATGTCCAAGATTTTATAGTGTCAGCGAAAGATGAATGAATTTCTTGGACTAATGGTGGAATGATATTGATATGGGAGAACGGAATTGCTTGTAGCAAAACCTTCCCCAATGCCATTTTGTCCCCAAAAATTCCAAGTTGACTTGCCTAATAAAAAAAGGGCAGAAAGACAAAGAGAAAGAGAGGGATATGAAAAGCAAGAACTTCAAGCAAAACAAAAGTACATTGAAAGAACGAAAGAAATTAAAGATCCGGAAGAAAACCAAGTAAAAAGTACGAGAGAAAAGAGGGTAGAATAAGAATAACAATTTTTTTTAGGTGAGAATTAGTGATGTGAACACAGCTTCAATGCAAAAAAAAATGTGAAGATGTAAATATAAATGGAAAGAAATTGATAAAAATGTTACAAATAAGTTACATCCCATTAGTGGGTGTTTCTTTTGCTATCCAGGATTAAATCTATGCGTAACACCTACAAAGGTTTTCCCGAATATCCATTCCAGACGAACTTAACATAAAGCACAAACGTGGGGAATTGGAGAAGATGCGCTGTAAGGATTTTAAGCAGATTCTAAACAACCAATCCTTCAAGTTGCATAATAATTTTTTGGTCCATTTTGTACAAGCCTTGTGTCTCGCTTTCGTTTACCAAGGTCAAACAACTCAAGAGGCGTCGTCCACATCCGACACCACAACAACTTCCGTTCGCAAATTACATCCACGATATGCTGGATGAAGCTGACATAACTACCAGCTGATCAACTCACCAGGAGGGTAATGACTAATAAAAAGATGTGCATTCTACAGGACAACCAACACAAAACATTGTTCGTGGTAAAGAAGAAGCACAGATTGGCCAATCAATTTAACTGTACTACTGCCAGTCTTGGAAGAAAGTGCCACACTACTCTTCGCGGAGGTACAGACTGACTGAAATCACCAGCTTCGCATGAGGTTGAAATTATCACTAGTATTTAAAGAGTATAATTAATTTTGGATACAATACGGAACTTATGGAAATTATTATTATTATTATCGGAATGTTAAAATAACTGCAAATACGAATTTAGCAGCTTTTGACATCGGTTTGGAAAGTGATTTACCATTTGGAAAAAAAGAACCTAGCAGAATCCATTTTCGAACCCTGTTTTGAAAAAAAAAAGAGAAACATTGATTAAATTATTTTACAATCACAAAATCACTGACTTAAAATATACCACACTTCACATAAAATTGTACGGTTAATTAATTGATTTAACATGGAAGACGCAATATGATATCATAGGTAAATAACATATATATCCAAAATAGTAGTTGAGTAATTCAAGACAAGAGAAAATCTAGGAGATTTAAGGATAACAAATACCGATAATAACCACGAACAATACTTGCGTTATGTTTGTTCAGGTGGCCTGGTCGAGATTTCAGGCGGTTAGCTCGCGCACATGAGTGTAAGAATTTCCCGCTGCTATAAGTTGCAACCCCGAAATACAGACAGTGATATAAAACTGGAACGATAAGTTTCCATTACGAAATTCCACTATTAAACCTTTAAAGACGAATGACAGACCGCTTTATTTAAAGACCAAGTCCGTACCGCGCTGTAAACACTTTTCATCTCGGTTATAAAAACCAATCAGTTTATGGTGTAATTGGCACAAGTCGCGGTTTTTTTCTCGCGCAAATACAAAACGCATAAATACGGTGTGGACAGAGCGTACAGTTGTCGAACGTTAAACTGGTGGTGCATCACGTAACCAGTAGGCTCTAAAAGGTTAATGCACTTTATGCTACGCGCATCGTGCGGCTTTGAATGGGAAAAGATTAATGGCATTAACAACAACCTGTCTACATTATATAACATAAACCAACAAAATGTGCCGTTTCTAAATTAATATTTTAATTTTTAATGTCTTTGGACCTAGGAGGGACGAGGTAACAGGGAAATGGAGGAGAATGCATAACGAGGAGCTAAATGATTTTTACTCTTCACCCAATATTTTACAGGTGATTAAATCGAGAAGAATGAGATGGGTTGGGCACGTGGCGCGTATAGGTGAGGAGAGGGGGGTGTATAGGGTCTTGGTGGGGAAACCGGAGGGAAGGAGACCACTGGGGAGACCTAGGCGTAGAGGGGTGAATAATATTAGGACGGATCTCCAGGAGGTGGGATATCTAATCCTCAGCGCAAAAAACACAAAAAATCTTTCTACGTCTTACAAACCTTCAATAGTCATGGCCTTTTAACAATTAATTGGTGTTGTCATCAGTGACCACCTTCTACACACTAGTTAATATGTGCTTGGCCATGTTATAGTCCCAGGCACATGTTAACTAGGTTACAACAGACAATGATGGTAAAACGAATGAAGCGTCGAAACGCTTGTGAGTGGTGAATGGTTATAAGGGTAGGAAAGCTAATAGAAATATATATATATATATATATATATATATATATATATATATACGTATGAAAATTGCTGATTCATTAGAAGAATATTACGATGGGGCCTTGTCTATTGCTTGAAGCAGCAATAATACCCACGACTTTTCGCAGGTGGCGCTGCTTCTGCAAAGCAATATATGTTATTCCAGCCGCAGAGTCTTGACAGTGTCAGCACTACTAATTATGATTTATTTCCACTACGAATTGAGTAGATCGAGGTAAGTATCAAGAGACATAATCCTTCAAATATGAGCTCCAGAGTAACAGAGAATAAGCCATATGAATCCTTGGAGCTCAAATACCTAAACGAAATATTGCGTACCCACACAAAAAAAAAAACACGAAACGATCGGTATATTGCAACACCTGCAAACACTTAAGGTTACTGCAATAAGAAAAATAAAACAGGCGGAGTACTTAACACACGCGTGGAAAATGTAATATGCTTACAAACGTGTGGTCGGGAAACCTGATTGGAAAAGGCCGAGTGACGGGCGTTAATAGGAGAAAAGTAACAAAATGCATCTTTGTAAAATATTAAGATAATTGTACTAAATTCCTTGAGGAATCGGTTCAACATTAGTATGGTAATTAGATTGCTGCCTCTTTGGAAGCAAAGGATTTCTTGGCCGGTCAACTAATTAAACTGTCCAAGGAAAATTCCCACATATTAAAGTGAATTCAACCGTTTGAACTACTGTGGTAACTGAATGAACCAAATAATGTAATATTTTATATGTGCGAGCGAGCGAGCGAGCGCGCGTGCACGCGCACGTGCAATCATTCTCTCTCTCTCTTTTTTACACACGCACGCACACGTACTCACTCTATCTCTCTCTCACACACATGCACACTCACACACACACACACACACGCACACGCAAGCAATTTATTTTTGGGTTTTCTTTATTCGCACAATAAACATCGACTGACAATTAACCGTTTATTCTACGCAGCAGAGAAAGAATTTGTTCCCTGTGAGGTAGGAATTAAACTATTATATAAGTTTATAATTCAGGTGAATTTATAGTAAATTGCACGAATAATATGAAGAAAAACATCTAACTAATAAACTCACAAATAAAGTGTATAGATATTAGGTTGCAAACCTGTAGCCATATTTTTGTGACTTTTTACCTTGCCAGAATGGATATTATGACATACAGAGAGAGGACAGAATATGTGCTGAAGTCATAAGAGATAAATTCTGTAAATATTTAATTCCTGCGCGCTCTTAATAGTTTAACCAAACTTGATGAGGCTTCCTAAGACTGTCACTTTGTCGGCATCAACAAGATATTTTTCTCGAGTTACGATAATGCGTTAGCGGCTGCTAAAGTGTTCATGCCCTCAACAAATGACCTCACTTATCCGGCTCGTCAAAGTGCCTTTTTTGTAATATCGTCGCTTCTGTCCTTTGGGTGAAGAGATACGCTTAAGAGCTACCGTCCTCGGGAAGAAATGTCACTTTGAAATGAGCAGAGTTATGAGGAAGCCAGCCAACTTTAAATCGACTTAATTCGGAAAGGGCACCCAGGCAAGAGACAGTTAACTCATTCTCGTTATCGAGCAAGCAACTTGAGAAACGATATAGTTTCAATTAGGGCTTCTGCGTTTATAGCACTTCCGCTGAACTCTTGAGACCAAGTTATATTTAAATAAAATCGGTACCAAAACGAGTAATGGTCCTACATTAGTGTTATTCAGAACACTGTAAAAGTGGCAGCGTGAAAAAATGTCGCAATCGAGTGAGCAACACTCTTGTTTCGCATTGCGGAAGTCCTATGTTCAATTCTTGGACGAAGAAGCGTTTATCCTAGATTTTTCGTGTTTGTTCTCCGTTCCTCCAAATAAATGTAGGATGGTTCCTCAATTTAGCCAAGGTGTGCTTCCTTTCACACGGCCTTTCTAATTCATTAATGTTCCTTCTATTGGCACAATTGCCTCTGAAGTTAAATCTTGAAGTCTCTTGGGATGTAATACAGTGTCGACTGGTGAAAGTTTACCAGTCGATACGGTGTTATTTAACAGAAAACCCGAATCTTCAATGCCATTACAACAACCCGATTTTTTCATTTATGAACTTATGCGTCTTCATCGTGCCAGCTTGCACTCTTCAGCTACGCTGACTGGGTATTTTCCGTGTTTTTGCTCGGTTGTAAGGCAAATGACAGGGTAAAACCCGCAAAGAGGGGCACGGCCCGCACTCTTTCAAAATGTTTTGCGTTATTCTTTGTATTGTTTATTTTGTGTCGTTCTGTGTATTGTGTGTGTGTAAATGTGTACTGTACTAGTGCCACCGGGTGACTACCCAATTGCAACTAACAAATATATCATACCATATCATGTCACATCACATCAAATATACGAGTCATCCATATTTCATGCATAGAAGTCACAAAAGCAAACACGTAAGGCGTAAATCCCATAAGCGCAAATGGATCTGAATTCCACTTTTTTTTTAAATTACAAAATACTGACATTATTCAAGTCTTCTAGGATGTTACCCCGTCGACTGGCCAATAGTTACCGACATTTCAGAGAAGCGCTAATTTTCTATACTCCGGATCCAGCAGTCCAAGAACAACTTAGGACTTCTGAATGCTACCGATGTAGGAAATGCGCCCAACCGAAACGTCAGTAACTACGTGTCAGTTTTTGGACTTCTAAACCCTAAATAAGGTAGGGGCATGCCCCCCCCCCGAAAAGTCCGCAACTACTTGCCAGTCAAAATACCTTAAAAATACACAAGACGTGAATCTTGTTTTTTCGGTTTTACATGACACTTACGGTTAATATTTTGATCTATGGCTCGTATCACCGCGTAGCAACGTAGATGGTCATTATTGTAAACGAAAAGCATGCTGTCTCAAAATTCGTTCTTGAATTCGACGACAGGAAATTCTTCCACCCTTTGATGTTAACCTACGTATCACAACCTGTGAGACCACAATGTGTAGCAAGAAGTCTACCTCGGCCTTCAAGCGTTTGAATTTTAAAACAATGCAGTGTACTAATTTGTTTAGACCTCATAAATTTGCTGCATCCACTCAGTCAAAAAAGGAGATGATCCGACAGACATACAAGGAAAGAAGAGAAATCTATCCACCAAAAAACGGTAGAATAATTTCAAGTTTTACGCATCGACCTAAATTGGAACCAGAACCCGCAGAATCCAAGGCCACCAACATCCAGTGATAAATACCTTTTCTGCTGCTTCGCTCTGTCTGAACTGTAATATCGTCTGGAGCAAATCGACTGTCAAAACTCAAGTACAGCAATAAAGCAAATAAGCTTCACGACAGAGAACAGTTGTGAACGGCTACTTTCAGAAAACTATGGGGATTGAGTATTTGAAGACCAGAAATATGTATGATCTAAAAAAAAGTCGTTATATGAATATATGTAACTAAGTGCAATATATATGACCGCCTCTGTGGTCTAGTGGTCAGAGTTTCTGGCCACAGATACAGGGGTCCCGGGTTCGATCCCCGGCGCTACCAGATTTTCTGAGTAGTAGTGGGTCTGGAACGGGGTCCAC
>Ga0131853_10002585_pt1 | contig 32340 bp, 31 predicted proteins | sample TergutLab28metaG_FD_92764 | JGI IMG/M metagenome (GOLD analysis project Ga0131853, IMG submission 92764) | Labiotermes labralis P1 segment gut microbial communities from Petit-Saut dam, French Guiana - Lab288 P1 (version 2) (version 2) | ecosystem: Host-associated > Arthropoda: Insects >... | reverse complement strand
TTGTTCTACCCCCTGCTTTAATCAGTTCTGCTGGTATTTGGTCAATACCTGGCAATTTGTGACTTTTTAGCTTGTCGATAGCCAGCTCAACCTCAGAGGCACTTGGCTCAGGTACTAGTGGTTGTGCTGTGTGTATTTCTGCCTGCCCAACATCCTTAACCCCAAATACATACAGCTCAAAATAAAAATAGTACCAATTTAATCTTCAGGAAGTGGACTTAAGTACCAGGTGCATCTCACAATGGCCTGAAGTTTTCTGTCTTAGCATGGACATTTAAATTGTTACCAAGTAAACACACACAGGCAAACATGTCCTGCTGGGCCATTTGCCAGTACATTTTAGAGACCAGCATACTGTCTGATAGGACAATAAATGTTAAATAAAACTTATGTAATTTCTTTCTCTCTTTTTGTCATTTTTTAATCATCTACTACTATTAATACTTCTTCTACCACCACAACTACATCATCATCTCCTCTTCCTTCTTCATCATCTTCTTCTTCTCCTCCATCATCATCTTCATCTTCTCCTCCTCCTCCTTCATCATCTTCTTCTTCATTTCCTCCTCCTCCTCCTTCATAATCATCTTCTTAATCCTCATCCCTTCCTCCTCCACCTCATTCATCATCATCTTCTTCTCTGCTTTCTTAATAATAATAATAATAATGAGACAATAGACCACATAATATCAGCATGGCCAATACTGGCAAAAGAACAGTACATAAAAAGACATGATAGAGTGTGCGCACAACTACACTTCAACATATGCAAGGAAAAAGGGGTACATTTGGACAAAAAACGCTGGTATGAACATGTGCCACAATCAGTAGAAACAAATCAAGGATGCAAGGTAACCATATTGTGGAATCAACAAGTACAAACTGACAGAACTAACCCCAGCAACAAACCAGATATTATAATTCGTGATAATGAAAAGGGAACATGTATGTTAATTCATGTTGCAATTTCAGGAGAGAGAAATGTGATTAAAAAGGAAACCAAGAAGATTCTAAAATATAAAGACCTTACAATAGATATACAGTGCATGTGGAATGTAAAAAACAAAGGTGATAACGGGGCGACTGGGACTATTTCAAAGTCATTCAGAAAATACATGAGCAACATACCAGGAAAACATGAAGTCAAGGAAATACAGAAAACAACCATACTGGGCACTGCACACATACTTCTGAAAGTACTAATGTAAAAATACAGTAGGTTCAACACTGAAACTAACAATATAAGCACCATGAACACTAACAACAGAATGGCTGCAACACTGTATTCCCTAGGGACAGAGTTTGTTTCAGGAAGGTATAAATACCCTACATAAAGGAGATGATGGTCATCATCTTCTTCTTCTTCTTGTGTGTCATGTTGAACATGTACTAAGGCGTGGGATGATTAGCAGTCCACTGAAAATGAATATTATACCCTTCCTCTGACCTGTAAGTTAGAGTCTGTTCTGAACATGTCATATCACTGATAATCAAAAGCCCCAATATCAACATTGTTAGCGAGTATGATAGTCACATTTGTCATTAGATGTGGTATTATGAGTTGTAGAAAATAAAATATGTTTCCCCTTTTGAGCAAGAAGGAGAAATATAGTCAGGTTTTTTAATTTGTAAATAATGCTTTATGGTGTCATTCTTGTACATGTGCGGGTGTGTTTGTGTGCGTGCGCGCGCGCTCGCTCGCGCATGTGCACCTGACCAAGTAACTGTTGAAAAAACTGATAAGTTTTAGTGGAATTAGGTAGTAATGCAATGGCATTGGGGCCTGAATAATGCCAGCATAGCGTCATGAAACTTGTGTATTATTCATTCCTCCACCATTTAATTTTCCATTACCATTCTACCATTTCCATAAGTTCTCCCATAACTTGTTTCTTACTGTGATCTAAGTCAGAAGATCCAAGAACAGATGGATGATGGTATAATATTTTTATTAATTGATTCATTATGTATGACACAAATATTTCTTTTCATACTAATAGTAGAACATGGGGACATAGAGACAAACAGGTCTCTGTAATATTTGTTTAAATTGCTGTCCTGATTTATGCCACATGTTCTGAACTGGAATCTTAGGGTATGAATTCAAACGGTTTTTATGATAGTTTATTCTTTATAAGTGATGTTGATGTTGTTGCCACAGGTGGCAGCATGTTATGGGATTTCCAACGGAAGTGTTGTCTCTCTTTCTGTGCATGTCTTGTTAATGTATAAAGTAGATTCACCACATATTAGTAAACCTAATATTAACTTTATCAAATGTTTTTAATTCTGGAGCTGGAGTTTAGGTTGATTTCTTCTTCAAGAATTAAATTTTTTTTTTCAGTACATATATGTCGATGACACAAAAGTTTGTGACTTTGAGATAATATTCTCTGCTGGAGTACTTTCTCTGTCATCAGTTTGTCATTCAGAGGAAGAGGAGCAGAGCCTCCTTTATTGGGAGGATCCTGACCCATTGGATATTGTGTATTATCGTTTTGGTTCACAGGAATTCACAAGTGAATTCTATGTGCGCACAGGTAAAGCATTAGTTTTCAGCTTTTTAAATTAGTGATTTTCACCCACACTGTTCCAAAGGCATGTAGAAAATTATCAAACATAGCCAAACTGGCAGTGGAAGTTAAATTGTTGAGGTTTCTTGAGCAAATGTTTGAAAAGCCCAAGGTTTTTTCGATTTGATAAATAATGGAGGCTAACACTTTTGTGGTTTAACTATGATAGCTGCCAAAAAAGTATTGCGAATTGGTCTTGGGATGCAGTGGTTCTGCATTAGTTCTGAAGCTATTATACTCTACTGATTTTGTTCGAACTGGAAGTAGTTTGTAATTATGATGTAATTACAGCTGGGAAGTCTACTTTGTCACACTAGAAGTTGCTTTTACTCAGTTTTGGAGCCATCAATCACACAGGGGAGTTTTGATTTAAAATACAAGAAGGGAACCACCACAGTAGGTAATGGAGGACATTACATAGATGTAAACTTGATAATTGATACGGTTGACTACTGTTGAAAGGTCAAGAAGCGAAGGTTAAGATAAGCTTCAAGTCTTCTGGGATGTTTCTCTTTGTTGATTGGTGAATAGCTAGTGATATTTCAAAGATTGTAGTGCCTTCATCTTCCAGGTCAAGCAGTCCAAGACAAGTTGTGATCCTTCTCCTTTTTCTTCTGTAACTGCTTGCCCCTGAAGATTGCCTCATGATCTGCAAGGTAATTAGCTATTTACATTCAACATGGTATAATATCCCAGAAGACTCGAACCCTGAGCAGTTCTGCTGTGAGAACCTCAAATCTCATGGGATTAAGATAAGCCAGTGATGTTAGGTGGATCAGGAAGCTCAGGTTATGTTCCTAAAATGTGAAGCACTAATCGAAACAGCTAATGGGGCCAGTATAAAATTACATAAATGCAGTAGGTGAAAGGATAAATAAAATATAACAGTCACGAACGTCTTTGAGAAATTTTTTTAATGAAAGTCAGTACAATATGTACAAATATACAAATGCCATGAACTTTTACATAATGAGAAATTTTATATGAAAGTCTCTAACTTAATTATACATGTGGGACCAGGCTGTGGTTCTTCCATAAACCATGGCTTCTTTGTAATGTAGTCATCAAGAGTTGATTATCTTTTCTTGAGTTTCTCTCATGAAGCAGTTCTCAGTAGCAGCACATCATTCCAAGAACATCTCACCATGCCTTAGACCTCCACTCATCATCAGAGTCATTATCTGTGGCCTGGACCATGATTTGCATGATCATGGTGATGCTGTTGATGAGAATTTCTGTAGATAATTCTCTCACTGGTGTTTCCTCTTCTGCAACAGAGGCTGTAAATTAAACTCTTGATATGTTACTCTGCTAATTCTGGAAGTTCATCATTGGAAAGACTCTTGCCATGGGACTTCAGCAATTCCTCAACATCGCCCTTATGAACACCCCCAGTCCCACTTCATTGACCAGATTGACGGTGTTTTGGATGACCACATCCTCTTAAACTTCCGACAAGTTGCTACATACCATAGCTTCTTCCACACACACACACACTGTTAAAGTAGTATGGACTTACTTAATTGTAGGCTGATCTGGTGTTATTTGTGGATTTCATAATGTTATAGTCTTTCCAAAATTGCCTGATGGATTGTTTGTCTTCACCACCTGTTTTCTCATGGGTTGTTTGTGCAATGGTGCAGTAGGCCTTAAAATTTCATACTACTCCATGTTCTGTTGGTTGTATTAAAGAAGTGATGTAGAGTGGAAGGTAAACCACTTCCACAGAAATGCAGGTTCAGAATTTTTTCTAGATTATCAGGGTGTCCTGGGGCATTATCAACCAATAACAATGTTGAAGGTTCAGTGTTGTTCTTCTCACAATAGTTGTTCACAGATGGACAAAAATGTGAAACAAACCAATTTTTAAAGAATGTAAATCATCACTCAAGTTTTCTTGTTTGATTACCAGATCACTGGTAGACTTGATGTTACAATTCCTTTTTTTCCTTGTGGTGCTGCAGAATGATATACAAGCACCGGCTTTTAACTTGAAGTCACCTTCACATTGCTACCTAGCAAGCTTAACAAGTCCTTTCCAGGTTTGAACTGATGCATGTTTTCTTTCAAAGAAGATAGAATTGTGATTGTAATTGTAATTTATTCGAATTCTATACGTAAATCCAAATTAGGATACAATCCTGTAGATATAGACATAGTCACATGCATACTATCTAACATAATATACACAGAGTTGGGAGAATCTGAGTAATAAATATTAAAATACAAATAATAAAACACCTAAAACCAATTTTCAATTCAGTTTTCAGTGGAATATCTCTGATAATTAAAATATTCTTCACTATTATAAAAGGAATTTATGTGTAAAAACCTCTTAAAGCATTCTGAAACAGTGCTGTCTTATTAGCTAAGTCTTTGATAATGTGAGGAAGGTTGTTAAAAATTTTAATTCCTGAGTAATACACTCCCTTTTGGAACTTTGTTAGATTAGCGGTGGGAGAATTTAAGTTGGTTTTAAATCTTGTGTGAATACTGTGGATCTGATTATTTGTATAAAATAAATGTCTGTTTTTATCACAAATATTGATAGTGAAAAGATATGTTGGGAATATAAGAGCAGTATTTCCAATTTTTTGAACAGTTCCCTACATGAATCTCTCATTTTTGAATTTGTGTTGTTTCTAATCACCCTTTTCTGAATTTTGAAAATCTTCTCGCTATATGGTTGATTTCCCTATAAAATTATCCCATAACTCATAATTGAATGTATATATGCAAAATAGACCATTATTAAAATTTCTTGAGACATTATAGCTTGTATCATCCAAAATACAAAACATGCTGTATTCAATTTGGACATCATTTGTCTATATGAGCCTTCCACAATAGAGAGTCATCAATGATCAAATCCAAAAATTTTGTATTTGATGAGCCTTTGACATAATTACCCTGGTAGTTAAGTTTCAAATCATAATCCCTGCTGTTTTTCATATTAAATTGTAAGTAATGTGTTTTATTATAATTTAATATTAATTGGTTTACTTTAAACCAATTATTAATATCCCCAAATATTTTATCTATTTTTGTTTCAAAATTTACAAATTTGGACTAGTCACTATTATACTGGTATCGTCCACATACAAAAGGATTTTGGTTCCAATGGATGCTAAATTTTGGCAAGTCATTTATATAAATTAGGCATCGAACATTGCCCCATGTGTGCTATAACGAACAGTGCTAAATGGGTCAGCTTTAAGTGGGGTATTATGGTACAAGAATTGCATGCAGAAGTTTATTAGGAAGCACATGGAAAACAGGAGCTCAGACTCAGATGGTAGGATGAAAATATTAAATTGTGTGGAATTGGTTATGTGGCTCAATCTTCAACATAACCATCTCCTATGTCATTTCCTGTGATGTGCCTTTGTATTAGTAGTGTTAAGCTTTCTTATCCCAGTACCAGAAAATTAGTTAACAATTAATTTAATGTTACAAATGTCATGTCTGTTCCTGCTTCTTCAAAACTGAGTTTTTTATGAAATATTTAATATAATGTTTTGTAGAGGTATGATCTTAAATGCGCTAACTAATATCATTCTGCAGTACATTGACCATTTATATGCTGACAGAATGAATCTAATCTTTAATGGTTATTACTGAAATCTCCCTTCAGTATAATTTATCTTCTTCAGGGAAGACACACATTTCACACATATTTATTTTAGTAACATTGATGTCAGCTACCACCTAAAATTTTTAAGCCAATTTTTTTACTTGTGGGAGGCAGTGGCAGGGATGGAATAGTTTTGGTGGGATTTTTGTAGTAGTGGTAGAAGTGAGATTTAGATACTTCCACACCAAATGCCTACAAAAGTTTATATTACCCCTTCCACAGCTGGTAGTCATTAATTCAACAATACTGAAGATAATATGATGCCTGAATAAAGGAAATATTGAAAAACGGTACAAACAGCCAATTTAATGATATAAACTGCCAAAAAATTTGTTTTGATATTTGAGTCATAACTATTGTAATATTTTCATGAAAATCTAAAAAAAAAAAAAAAAAGTGCCCCATCTCTATTTGGTACTATTTAGAGAGCTGGCCATACATTTTAAGTTTGTGGGGTATATTACGAATTGTTTTGGACTGAATTAGATGAAGTCTTGTACAACAGGGTTCAAAAACTCTAGTTTGTAAACCACATTAAGATATGTACAACATCCATACCAAGCACGCTGGTGTAGCAGTAATGGTCTAGATTTCAGTCCAGAAGTTGTTCAGTTTGAATCTCTGCCAGAACCTCAGGTGTCTTGAAGTTTCTTCTTTATTATTACTTCCCTCCTTGTAAGTAAGTGTGTGTAATGTACCATGATTAGTCTTTGACATTCTTGCTTCACATTCCTTCCAGTTTATCATTCAACCATGATCCTGTTGTTCAGTGTTATAGTCTTAGATGCTCACAGTATCATCAAACAAACCAAACATAAATATGCATTTTGTGGACTTTCCAGAGACAAGAGTTGCATGGCAGAATTTTTACATGCTGTTCTTATTTTAAAACAAAACAAAAAGTATCCACACATCACAGAAATTATTGTTTAAAAACCATGTAATTATTTACCTGTGTAGAGGTGGATCAGATCATGTGCCAGTCAAGAATGAAGTAGACATAATATTGTTTAATTCTTTGAATATTGTTATTTTGGTAGGGGTTCATTTGAGGCATCTTTTCTTTTGGTATATGTTGCCACATTACTGAGTGGTTGATTACTAGCATTTCAAGACAACATAGGTGTCTTATCTTCAAGGGTCAGAGTGTATAATAAGAACTGGGAACCAATTACACAGCGATGCTTAATCATATCCCAAAAGAATTGATGCCTCGTTCATGTCACTATAAAAACCTAAAAACTCAGAAGGTTAACATATTTTTATTGTAGTTAGAAGGGGCTTCTGAAGTAATCATGTTTTGAATCCAATGTTCTGATATGAGAATATGTTACAGGTGGTCCTTCTGTCTGGTCACTTAGAAGTAAGGAGGGATCTCTCACAAGTCCTGCATTTGTGCCAAGTTCCAATACATTGTGTGTGTCCCTTACTTATTATCTACCACTCACTGCTGGCAACAGTCTGCATCTGAGCATACATTGGCCAGGTGGTGACAAGCAGGACTTGGGCTCCATTGAAGCTGTAAGTATCTTTCATGTAAACATAGTACTGATGACTGAAAAATGTTGAATGCCATCTGGTTTCATTGTCTGTGTATGGAAATAGCTTCTAGAGTGTTAGTGGTCTCATTTGGCCACTTGTGTGGCATGGAGAATATGGTAAACCACACATCAGAAGTGTTAAAATCATTGTAGTTAATTATTTAATCAGTTGTAACAGTCCCTGTTCTGGTGTGTAGCTATTAATGACAACAGAAGGAAATATATTCTGCACTGTGATCAGAGGTGAGGGCCATGGCCAAGTGCCAGAAATTACTTATCCAACTTATTTTGGAGACTAAATATATTTCTACTTGTTTGCCAGATTTGGAAGACACTTTTGGCCTGGTGTTCTGATATTAAATTGGATATAAATGATGATGAAGATATATGCACCAAGTAAAATCTCATTGTGTCTTCTCTATATAGTTGTCCAGGTGTGCCATATTCTATTTTAGATTGTTGTTTAAGAGTAATAGATGAAATCACATGCAAATGTGATTAGGTTGAGTGTTTAAAAAAACAGTAAATTGGCATGAAAACCCAGAACTACTGACCTAGTAACTTTTATGATAATTGAAATGACTACACAAATTTATGAAAAGAGTTGCCTGTAAACTTAGTATGAAAATTTATTTAGTGGAAGCCCAGTTATTACATGAGAACAGACAAATGTTTATATAGCTTATTGATGTGTTTTTTTACATTTTTTTGGAAATAAACATAGAAGAGATACTGACAGGGTCATTCATTTCTCAAGAATGTCTGGTGCCTGTTACAATATTATGTAAATGTAACGTAATGGTTGGGGAATGTTGCTGTATCATCTGTGATAATTTAGATGTATTTACATTAACATAATACACTTTTATAATTTGAGTAGAATTGCAGTATCAGCTTAATGTGTGTGCCTGCATGTGTAAGCATCAGTTAATGGTCACAGTCTACACTACTTATATCATTTGAATGTAAGATTTTGGTGCATTTTGCAAAATTTTATTAGACTTTATATTTTATCATACAGTAAAAAATGAGTTATTACTTGAAAAACATAATCTCATAACTCCACATATGTAACATATCTGTGTATTGTACAATAAAAGCTCTGAACATCAATAGCATTCCAATCTACACAAACACAACACTTGAACACTGTACGTTATTTATTATTATTTCTGTACAATATGTTTTGGTCATTGAGAAATAATAATAAAGAATGTACAGTGTTCATGTGTTGTGTTTGTGTAGATTCTTTAATTCTTCAATTCTTTAAGAGTATTCCAAAAATCCATGTACAAGAATTCATCCAATGGATAGAGGAATGGTCAAAAAATGAGTAAGTCAGCTGTATGTAACAGAAGATCCTGTCACTAACATAGACAGTTAAGGATAATTAATATAAAATAGTACAAATTTAGAACATAATTTCAAATTAAAAAAGTAAACACAAATAATTACATACATATGTTCATACATACATACATATGGGGGAAATCCTAACTCATATCTTTCAAAGCATACCCCAAACGTTAACCGCGATGTATAATGAATGCCTTAAAAGAGGGCACTTCCCAGAACAATGGAAGATAGCAAAGGTAATTCCATTTACCAAACCAGGTAAAAAGACAGCTATGACCCATCTAAATACCGCCCAATTAGCCTGATAAACATAGAGGTCAAAGTACTAGAGAAATTACTAATAAACAGAATTATGCACCATTTATACAAAACCAAATTTTTAAATCATAACCAATTCGGCTTCATTCCTCAGAAAAGTACAACAGGCACAACAATGACGGTTAAGCAATTCATAGGACCCAAACTAGAAAGAAGGCGGGTAGTCATCATGACCAGCCTAGACATTAAGGGAGCTTTCGACGTTGCCTGTTGGCCAGCGATATTGCGAGGATTGAGGGAAGCCGAATGCCCACAGAACCTTTACCAGCTAACACAAGGCTACTTCAAGGACAGAAGAGCAGTAATGCTTATTAATAGTAGGAAAATAGAGAAGAGTATTACCAAAGGATGTCCACAGGGGTCATGCTGTGGCCCCGGGTATTGGACTATCCTATACAACTCACTCCTCAACATAAATTCACCCATCATACTAAAGCGATCGCATTTGCAGATGACCTAGTTATCTTGACAAAAGTTGAATCCATCCCAGAGGCTGAGAATATTATGAACGCGGAACTCAGCAAAATCTCGACATGGGCAAGAGGAAACAAACTCCGGTTCAATGAGCAAAAATCACAAGTTATGCTCCTGACAAGGCGAAAGAGGAAAGAAAACAAGGAAGTTAAAATATGCTTAAACAACAGACCCCTAATACAAGTGAACAGCATGAAATACTTGGGCATTATATTGACCACAAACTAACCTTTAGAGAGCACATAAACTCTATGGCCGAAAAATGTACAAAAATGATATTTTGCTATCCAAATAGGCCAAACTTAACTGGGGACTTCAACATGCAGCCCTCAAATCAATATATACAGGAACAATACTACCACTTCTTCTATACGGGGCACCAATATGGTACAAAGCAATAGATATAGCTAGTAACAAACTCAAGCTCATAAGAGTACAAAGATTAATAAGCATAATAATAGCAAAGGCATACCGAACAGTATCAAATGAGGCCCTCTGCGCTCTGACGGGCCTCACACCCATCACAATAAAAACACAGGAGGAGTCTCAATATTACCGCATCATAAGAGGCTGGGGAAATGAGGATACAAATGTCGAAACAAGAATGGGAACACAATACTAGCAACATCCTGCTGAAACAATAACCTTCCTCTCAGAAGAAACCAAGGACACAAGCACAGTTCAAATATATGCCGATGGCAGTAAGTCCAAGTAGGGAGTAGGAGCAGGTATAGCCATTTATATGTCCAGGGACCTGATCAAGAGCCTAAAATATAAGCTAAATGCCAGATGTACCAATAACCAGGCGGAACAGTTGGCGATACTTAAAGCCCTACAACATACGGTAAACATATATGCAGAAGTCAAGACAGCCACTGTATACGAGTATACAGATAGCCAAATGACACTGGACTCCCTCAAGAATACCAACATACACAACTTTAGTAGAAGAAATAAGACAATTGACTGAAATGAAGAAAATGCAATGGTACATCCAATTCTGCAGGGTTGAAGCCCACGTCGGCATAAAAGGAAACGAGACAGCGACACACTGGTAAAGGAGGTGGCGACGAGCACAGACACACCGGAAAGCTACAACAAAGTATCAAAAATTGTAGTTAAAAGTGAGCTAGAAGTTTTAAGCGTCAAAAAGGGGCAAAGTGAATGGGATCAGTCGCCTAAAGGACATATTACCAAACAGTCCTTCCCAGATATAGCCGCCAGATTAAACATGAAACTAAATTTGACTCATAATTTCACTCTTATGGTAACTGGACATGGCAGCATAAACTCATATCAACATCGTTTTAAGATAAGTGACACACCATTATGGCCATGTGGAACTCAGGATCAAACGACAGACCACTTACTGTTTGAGTGTGAACATTTAAAGAAAGAACGAAATGACTTAATAACAACCATCCTGAAAACAGACGTGTGGTCAACGAGTAAGCCTGAACTGATAAAGAGACATTTCAACGCTTTTTTCAAATTTACAAATGCTATTTTGATAGACAAACTAACAAATCCTAAACCTAACGAGGATTTATAGACCATAAATACCAAATGTTGACGAAATAGTGGAGTAATAGCATTACACATTATATTAAGAAAGCTGCTCATACGCATGTAATATTACGAACTGTAATGGAACACGCAATAATTAAAAAAAAAAATACAAACACACACACACACACACACACACACAGATATACATATTCCATAGATCCCTGAGGCTGTCACCAGACAATACAATGTGGAACATGTCAAAAACATACAAAACATATAACATTATTACAGTGTGAGAAATTACAGTCATATAAGTCAGTAATACATATCATCTGTACATGCAAAAAATTCATCCACAGAGTAAGAGGAGTGTGCATATAAAAATTCTTTAGGGCTAACTTAAACTGTGGCATTTCATTCCTAAAGCTTGTAATACTTTGTGGTAGGTTGTTAAAAATTCTGATCCCAGAGTAAGATGCACCTTTTTGAAAAAAAGACATGTTTGCAATAGGTCTAATTAGATGGCGTTTATGTCTTGTATTTGTACCATGTACTGACGAGTTTGTCAGAAATTTATCCTGATTTCCAATAAAAAAAAAACTCATCAATGAGTATATATATTGGCTTGGGACTGTTAAAAACTCTAATTTTTTAAATAGCTTTCTACATGAAGTTCTGGGGTGTGCACCCATCATAATTCTATTGTTCTCTTCTGTAGATTGATTATCTTCCTACTGTATGAGGAATTTCCCCAGACAATTCACTCTATTGCGAGCTATTTCCATAACTCGCAATAGAGTGAAAATAAGCAAAGTAAATCGATCTCAGAGTATCATTATTGCAGATATGATACATTTGTCTAACCACATAACATGCTATGCTTAATTTAGGAATTATTTGATCAATGCGGTTCCTCCAATTAACGTAATTGTCAATTTGGATACCAAGAAATTTTTAATTTACTGCTTCTTCTATACACTTATCCCTATAACTAACAGTCATTGCACAGTGTGGTTGATTTATTGCTACAAATTTCATTACATTTGTTTTTTTCCACATTTAAAACTAACTTGTTAGCTGAAAACCATTCAAACTTACACGTTAATACTTGGTTTGCTGATGTAGAGAAATCTATAAAATTTTCATTAGAGATTATAACGCTAGTGTCATCAGCAAATAATATTGGTTCTGCAAGGGAATTTATTTGCAATGGCAGGTCATTTATATAAACCAAAAAAGTAGTAAGGGCCCTAGAACGAACCCTTGGGGGACTCCATGCTTCAATATTCCCCAATCAGAAACTAAATTATGAGTTGAATTGGGTGATTTTATTTCTACCTTCCATTTTCTGTTTGTCAGATAGGACCTGAATCAATCTATAGTTATTCCTTGGATACCATAAAGATGCAACTTAGCAGAATTTCATGATTTACACAGTCAAAAGCTAGTGATTATTTACAGAATATTCCCCCAGCATATAACTTTTGGTTAAGAAGTTTAAGTATACTGCCAGTTAGCCTAAATGCAGCATCTTCAGAAGACAGGCCCATCATAAAAGCATACTGTTCTGGGGCCAGTATATTGTTAGTTTGCAAATGCTGACTTAACCTACTGTACATTGTTTCTCAAATATTTTAGCAAAGGTTGGTAACAGTGAAATGGGCCTATAATTTGAAATGTCAAATTTGTCTCCCTTCTTGTACAGTGGTTTTACTACTGCTATTTTTAGATGATCAGGGAAAATACCTGTGTGTAATGAATAATTTTAGATATAGCTTAATGGGATACTGATCAATGGAGCACATGATTTTATCATTTTACTTGTTATTTCATCATAACCTGAAGAGTTTTTTTGTCTGAGAGAACTTATTATACCCTTTATTTCTGCTTCAGTAATTGGAATTATGTTTATAGTAAGAAAGTTTCCAGGAAATGAATCTTTTAAAAAACGAAATAGCATCCCCTTTTTCAGACTTGTATCTGTTTAATTTTTCTGAAATTGTTAGAAAAAAGTTATTTGCCACTTACACATACAACTTCAAAGTAAAGTATAATATACACACACATATAAGATAAATAAGTATAAATGAACTGTGACATAAAATTTAAAAATCTACGATATAAAAGAAAAATGGACAATAAATAAGTACAGAGAAACTTAGTACAATTGTACAATGTAAGAAGACAGGATAATATAAACACGGTAAGAGTTAAATATTATGGGTTTGTTAAAAAAAAATCTGTTAAACTATAAATTTAGTGTGTATAAAGAAAGTTCTATAGTGTAATTATAAACTTATTAGGCTTGCTGGAGATGTCCTTAATTGTTTTGAGAAGACTGTTAAAAATTTTGATGCCTGCATAATAAACTCCCTTCTGATACATGGCCAGAGTGTAAATCATTTCTTTGGTATTATTATTATTATTATTATTATTATTATTATATACACTATTTGAAACAAAAGAATCCATATCTTTAACAATGAACAATAATAAAGAGAATATATACTGTGATGAGAGTGATAACATTTTTAATGCCTTGAATAATTCTCTGCACAACTCCCTATACTCATATGTTGTTTGAACTTGAGTAACATGTTTGTATTTTGTTATGCGCAACACGTTGTGGCACGTGAAGATATGCCATGATGCGAAAGTCGTGTTTTGGCTGCTAAAGGAAACGACCACAAGAAGTTCGGACTTCATGAAAATACCACTAAGTGTCGTGGTCTTTACCTTTTACATCCACAACGCGATGTGAGACAAGTTTCAACCTGCCGAAGGGTCAGTTCTTATAATAGATGATCTGTTGTCAGATCTATACTAGATGGTCTGTGAGTCAGTTAACGTCAGTCTCATCAGTTAGGATGGATCAGAGTTGTCAGCGAGTGATCGAGCAGCAAGTTGGTGTTCTTTACAGCCATGTCTGTTGATAGTGGAACGAAGATTTTTAATGACAAAATGAAGGAGCTGAATGACGCATGCAGTCATAGGAGCTTGTTTCTTGATAACAAGTGTTACAATAACATTTTACGGGAATTTAATTTAATAAAAAAAAAATTATTTTATGGGAGGTTCAAGTAGCTGAGATATTGCAAAGGAGTAACAAGCCGCTGACTTCGAAACATTACCGGCGTCTTAAAAGACACGATGTCATGAAGATCAACGATATGCAGAAACTTACTGAAGGTGGTTCAGGCGAAAATGATGATTCAAACTTGAGGGTTGTTTGACCGTGCATCTTGATGGTTCAAACATTTGTTTTTACTGCAAGATGGAGGAGCTGTTTGATGTCTTGGAAACAGCACATGTCAGCGTAGGACACAAAAGGACAAGAGGTAAAAGACACTGTTTTGTTTGTGAATTGTAAAAACATTCTCTTTATCTCTTCCTTTCTAAATTTTTGTTTCTTTCTTTCAGTCATGAAAGCTGAGCTGAAAAAGAAGTATTGCAACGTTACTCGACAAGTGAAAGATCTTTATTTGGCACTATGTGAGCAGTGTCAGTTGAAGAAAAAGACACCGAAACGGGGATTAGTTGTACGTCCAATCCTTTCACATTCCTAACTAAACTAAACTAAATTACATGAATTCTCGGTGCCAGGTAGACTTGATTGATATGCAGTCTGAACCAGATGGATAGTACCGATTCATTATAAACTATCAAGACCATTTGACCAAGTTCACAATTCTTCGTCCCCTAAAGAGCAAAACTGCCAATGAAGTGGCCTATCAGCTAATGGACATCTTTTGTATATTCGGTGCCCCATTCATACTGCAGAGCGAAAATGGCCGCGAATTTGCGAACAAAATAATACAAAATTTGGCTGTTATGTGGTCAGGAATGAAGCTCGTCTATAGGAAACTGGGGCATTCTCAAAGTTGAGGATCAGTTGAAAGATTCAACCACGATGTTTGAGACATGCTAGTTGCTTGAATGTCCAACAACAACACGAAAACCTGGTCTGAAGGACTACGGTTTATCCAAAGCAAGAAAAACCGAGCTCTTCATTCAGGTATCAAGAAAAGCCCTTATGAGGCTATGTTTGGAACGGCACAGAGGATCGGACTTGGGGTTTTTCCTCTCACGGAAGACATGTGTTCTTCAATAGAAACTGAAGAAGAACTGGAACAGCTCTTTAATGCAGAAATGAATAATGGTCGAGACAAGGAAGAGACCAACCAACAGGATAGAAAAGATGAAGGTGAAAATCAAACCAATGACACTTCAGAAGAAACAGTGGAGAAGAAAGACAACTAAAAAATTTACTGTGTGGTTTGTGAGAAGGAGTCATCAGGTGCTCACAAGTGTTCAGTGTGTGACCAGTTTGTTCATGATGTTTGTAGAAGTTTCAGTGAAGACAGTGAGGGTTTCAGACTGAAAGTCACTTGCAACTTCTATGTAAGGAAGAATCGAATCAACATTGAGCAAGAAGGTGCAAAATCTGGTGAGGAACAACATGCTTAAAAATTGGTTTCTCTCTCCAACTCAAGACTTCCAGCAGTTGATATTGGGACAAACATTGTGGTCAGGGTGCCTGACCTTCATCGAGGACGTCTAGCCCCCAGAAATGCCCAGCAGTCATCGTTGATGTCAACTCTTCTGGGCTTTATCTGTTGGGCATGAAGGAAGGCCTACTTGAGCGGCTGTATGCTCGCAATTAATTCACAACTTCTGACAACAACTTCATCGAGGCACATGATGTGTCCTCAAGTTTACTATCTCTTCGGTCAGTCTCAATGTAATGTTTGGAAGTAAGCAGGGATTTGTAAGCTGCCATTGTAAGTTTTTGAATTCTAAGTATTCTAGTAGTTAATTCACCCTCTGCCCCCCCAAAGCAATATATCAAACCGGAGAAGTGAGTGAAACTTTTTAAAGTAAAAGTTTTGAATCAAATTCGGACTCAAAACCTTCTTAAGAGATTATATTGTACAAGCTACCTTACACAATTTACCTGCTAGTAACTGTACATGAGAGTGCCATTTTAGTGTATCCGTAATTTTAATGCCAAGAAACTTTATTTCAGCTGTGTAATCCACGTTCATGTTGTTAAAAGTCATTAACGTTTTACTAAAACATGTGTTTGTCCGTTATGAAACAACATTACTCTTGTTTTTCCTGCATTTATCATGAGGTCATTCCTGTTAAACCAAGTTTCCAATTCTGCAACAACCCTATCCATTCTGGTTTGGAGCATTCTTTCGTCACTGCCTGAAATTAACACATTAATATCATCAACAAACATTACTAAATTTGCATCGTGGATATATACGGGAAGTTCATTTATATATAGAAGGGAAAACAATGGACCGTACCGAACCGTGTGGCACACCTTGATTGATTTCCATGGAGGAGGACCTATATCTACTTATGCTCATACTGCTTGAGTCACTTTGACTAATTTCAATAAATTTGTTTTCTCTGTGTCAAATAAAACCTAAACCTTAAGTTAGTGGAGCTCCTTATACCGTAATAAAATAGTTTTTCTAGTAATAATTTATGATTTAATATATCGTAGGCTTTTGTTAGATCAATAAATATTCCAATGGTGTGAAATCGTTTATCAAGGGCCTTTTGAATCCTACCAAAAAGTGACTGAACATCTGTATCAATGGATTTGACTTTCCTGAAACCATTTTGGGCATCTGACAAAATCTTGTTTTCATATAAAAAGGCTATTTTTCTATTATACACGAATCTTTCTAAAAGTTTAGCAAAAACAGGTATTATTGATGTTGGTCTATAGTTCATGTCATACTTATCTCCCTTTTGAGGTTGGCCTCAAGGATAGTCATTTACAGAAGGTTAGAATGGGCAATAGATTATTTCGCCCCATACAAAAGTCCAGAAGTAGATGACATATTCCCGGCCTTGTTACAACAGGTGCGGGAGGTTGACATTCCATGCCTGATCGGCATATTTCATGCCTGCCTGTCGACGGGCTATGTTCCTGCCGTATGGCGACAGTTTAAGGTAGTGTTTATACCTAAGTCCAGTAGGAATTCCTACAGTGGGTCAAGGGATTGTAGACCTATCAGTCTCACATCGTTTCTTCTGAAAACGTTGGAGAGGCTGGTGGATAGATATGGCACTGGCACTTGTGCCCTTGCATCCAAATCAACATGCTTACCAGGCTGGCAAATCGGTGGAAACGGCTCTTCATCAGCTCATGGTGCGGGTTGAGAAGGCGCTTGACCAACAAGAAATAGCCTCAGGAGTCTTCTTAGATATAGAAGGGGCACTTAATAATACCTCCTATGACACCACGTGTGACGCTTTGGTCAGGCATGGTAGCAAATACACCATTGTGTGGTGGATTAGGGCCACCCTGGAGGGCCGCATAGTTGTGGCGATCCTCGACAGAACCTCTGTGAGGCTCGCGATATCTAGGGGCTGCCCACAAGGGGGGGAGGGGGGTGCTATCGCCGCTTCTTTGGTGCCTGGTGGTAAATGATTTACTTATCAGGCTCAGTGGAGATGGTATACTTGTTCAAGGATATGCAGATGACGTATGTCTTCTGGCAGTAGGTAAATTCATTTCACAATGCGAATACTAAAAAAGGGTAATAGTAATACCAAATGTTTAGCCTACATGTCACTTGTACGTCTGATATTTGAATATGGGGCCGTGAGCTGGGATCCGTACAGGGAGGGACAAATAAGTGCGTTAGATAGGGTGCAAAAGAAAGCGGCCAAATTTGCACATAATAAGAACAGTTCAAACTGGGAAAATTTGGCGTCGCGTAGAAAGTTATCACACATATGTGCCCTCTTCAAAGCGTACTCTGGGGAACGCGCTTGGAAGCCTAGATTAGAATGGCCACACCATCTGAGCAGAGTAGATCATGAAAGGAAAATTAGGATTAGGAGGCAAAGGATGGATATAGGGAAATATTCTTTTGTAAATAGGACCATCCAACACTGGAACCAGTTACCAGAAGAAGTGTTAGGAATTCTCCCCTGCAAACCAATCACTTTTAAAAAGAGGGTAAGGAAAGTGGTAATTGAGTTGAATTAAAAGGAAGTAAAGTGTGCTGGAAATCATCAAAAAGTGTAGAGAAGCAGTGTCTAGTGAAGTGAAAAGTTATCTAACGTGGAGGGTAGCGAAATGCAATAAAATGAAGTGAAGTGAATGAAGCAAAGTAAAGTGGAATGAGGTGAAGTGAAGTGCGCAGTGTAGGGAAGGGGGGGGGGACGAGTCTTTATAGAAAAGGTTTATAGGAGTAGTAAGTGATGAGAAGTGAAGGACTGGGGTGAAAGCGTGAGTGAATTAATGATTGAAAAAAAACAATTACAATAAACTGAACACAGTACTCTCTTACTTGGGTGTTTTTGCCTTCTGTACATGTTGCATTCTAATTTGTCTCGCATGTATTTTGCTAGTTTTAAGTTGTCTTGTGTGTAATTGTTGTTGGTTGGCCGTGTGTATAGTTGTATTTGTCTTGTGTGTATTGTTGTAGTTGTCTTGTGTGTATTGTTGTCATCTTATGTGTATTTGGTGTACTGTGTGTGCATTGCTGTTTTTTTTTTGTACTTTAGATGCTGGACTGCTGGCTAGAAGTCAGTACTCAGAAGGTCCTGCGGCCAGCCATCTCGACACAGGTTTTTCTTGGTTTCCCTGTGTCTATAAGCAAATGCTGAGATGGTTCCCAAGATTCCAAGTTGCCACTACATTCTTCTCATGTAGCCCTCCCGACTTAAATCTAGTAGTAACCAATTTCATGTTTTGTTTACATGTAATATAACCACTGCCACCGGGTAACAACCCAATTGCAGTAAATAAATAAATATAAATTTCCAAACACGGTATCAGGGCTTATGCTTTGGGCCCTCCTGACCATAGAGATGTGGTGCATTGAGGTTGGACTGTCGGTTAATCCTAACAAGACTGGGTTCATTGTCTTTACTAGGAAACGAAAGCTCCAAGGGTTCTTTGAACCACGATTATTTGGAGTTAAATTGAGTCTCTCAGGGTCGATGAAGTATCTGGGGGTTATCATGGATTCTCGGTTGAACTGGAGAGAGTATGTTGCAGTTAAGGTGAAGAAGGCTTACAACTTGTTGTGGGCCTATAGGATGGTGTTCGGGGTGGGGTGGGGCCTGAGACCTAAGGTGGTCCATTGGCTCTATGTCGCCATCGTTCGGCTGGCTCTCACCTTTGCTTCTTTGGTATGGTGGCCTGGTTGCCAATCAGCTAGTGCTAAGAAGAAAGTAAGTAAAGTTCAAAGACTGGCTTGCTTAGGGATAATGGGAGCGATTCGTATTACTCCTACTGGTGCAATGGAGGCACTCACTGGCCGTTGGAATTAGTGATTGAGGGGGAGGAGAGATCAGTGGCTCATCGCTTTTGGAGCTTGGGATGCTGGTCTTACCTTCACCCCCAGTGGAGTCATAGTTGTGTCTTGACTCGGCTTCAGAAGTCTGATCCCGTGTTCAAAATGAGGGTTGATGTCTTGAAGCCAGTCTTCAATCTAGAACCCAAGTATCGGGTTACCATGTTAACTAGAGAGAAATGGACCAGAGACCCCGGGGTTCCTCCCATGGTTAAGGGGCTCGTCTGGTATACGGATGGGTAAGGACTGCGGAGGGGACCGGGGTGGGGGTCTATGGGCAATCGGTTAACAGAAAGCTCAGCATCCCTCTAGGTAAACATGCCACAGTCTTTCAGGCTGGGGTATATGGAATATTTGCCTGCGTTGAAGAAACTGCAACCCAGGATCGCCCAGAGAAGTATGTTAGTATCTGCTCTGATAGTCAGGCGGCTCTGAAGGCGCTTCAGGCTGCCAAAACAACGTCTCTGTTGGTATGACAATGCCAGCAGACATTGGATGATATCTCTGCCCAGCATGCTGTGGGGCTATATTGGTTCCCAGGGCATGCTGGGGTGAGAGGGAATGATATCACTGACAAGCTCGCAAGGGGTGGCTCTTCTCAGCGGTTTGTTGGACCTGAGCCTTTCCTGGGGGTTTCCTGGCAGAATATAAGAAAAAAGTTGAATCGCTGGATGGGGAAACGACATCTAGCCTTGTGGCGTGGCACCTATAATACGCAGAAACAGGCTCAAGAATTAATCTCGGGTCCAGATCTGGCTACAGGGGCCCGGCTATTGTCCCTGAATAGAATTCAAACCAGGGTTGTTACTGGCCTACTTATGGGACATAACAACTTGAGGAGGCATTATGCATAATGGGGATAGGCAATGACCCCAGGTGTAGGAAATGTGGTACTGGGGAGGAGACCTCAGTCCACATTTTATGTGAGTGTGAGGCCTTCGCCTCACTTAGGTATACTTACCTGGGTTCTTTCTTTTTGGACCCGGATGATATTAAGAAACTAGGCATGGGGGCCATCTGGCATTTTGGTAACGCCACAGGTCTCCTTTAACCTTGTGAAAATGTGGGGCACAATGGACCTATTTTAGGGCCTAGGTGCATCTGGCCCGAAAAGGGCTCGAACCCATATATCATTCTATTCAATTCTATCTCCCTTTTTGTATAAAGGTTTAACTTTTACTGTCTTCCATATATCTGGGAAGACACCTGAGTTCAGTGATAAATTGTAAATATGTGCCAAAGGTCCTTTAATTAGTTGCATACAGTGTTTAACTAGATTCTCAGGTATGTCACCATCATCTGCAGTGGGCTTCTCTTTCAGGCTCTTAGTAAGACTAATCACTTCTTCTTCTGTTACAGGGTAACTTTAAAAGACATTTCACATTGTAGTTGTTTCTCTCATGCCACAACGCGTTGTGTTTGTTTAAAAACAGCCACAACATGCAATTTCACGTTGTAGCTGTTTCTCTAATGCCACAACACATTGTGGTCTTTTTTCCGCTCAATGAATGTTTTCAATATTTGAGCATAACATATATACAAGATCGAAGAGAAAAGTTTTGTCAGTAAGGAATAACATACAATAATAAGACTCAATACATTTAAAGTATTAAGGAACAAAATCTAGAGTGTCTGACTTAGCTTATCATTTTGTGAAGATTGAAATATTATTTACAAACAAACAGAACATCACTCTATTCCAATTAGAGTCAAAATACTCGTCCAAAGAATAAAAGGAGTTTGATTGATTAAATCTATTCAGGGCTCATCTAATTCATTTGACATCATACAACACCTCCTTGATTGTCAATGGAAGGTGGTTGTAAGTTTTAATTCCTGAAAACAAAACTCCTTTTTGAAATAGCTTTGATTGTGCTGAGGGCAAATGGAAACCATTATTATATCTTGTGCTAATTTTATGAATATCGGAGTTTAATTTAAATACATATCTTTTTAACTACAAACATGAGTAAGGAATAAATCTATTGAGAATAAAAAGGCAGTATCTGCAGTTTTTTAAACAAATCACAAGAGTCACTTACCCCAGAATTTGTGATAATCTAATGGTTCCCTTTTGAATTTTAAAGATGTATATGCTATGTACTGAATTACCCCAGAATATAATCCCATAAGATAGGACAGAGTGGAAATAAGAAAATAGATCAATCTCATTGCTTCTAGTGACATGAAAGGTTTTATTGATCTGATTGCAAAGCATGCCTTATTAAGTTTGGGTATTATGTTATCGATATGTTGTTTGCATGATAAATTGGAGTCTATTATTATTCCAAGAAATTTTATATTTTGAACCTTTGGGATTTGTTTATTTTCATAGGAGGTTTGAATGTCATAATTTTGGTTAATTTTCATATGAAACTGAAAGAAGTGTGTTTTATCAATATTTAATGACAGTGAATTACTTTTAAACCATCTATTTATTTTTATAATATTTCTATTCAGGATACTGGTAAACTCCACGGGGTCAGACTTCGTAGTAATCATACTTGTGTCGTCTGCAAAAAGAACTGGATTAGCTGAAATCACTATGGTTTTTGGGAGATCATTTATATACAATATAAAGAAAAAGGGACCAAGAATGGAGCCCTGGGGAATGCCATACCTAATAGGTTCCCATTCAGAGTAATATTGCCAATATGATTAATACTGTGATTGCTGTTGATAATACTACTTGATAATACTACTACTACTACTACTAATACTACTACTGCTGCTGGATTGTCAGACCTCTATACAAGAAGTATATATGCTATTCTATAAGCCAATTGATTTTAATAGTTGGATATACAACTAGTACCTAAGCCTTTGATGTGTTATAATATTAGGAATGTAATGTTTGTATGACTGAAAGTCTTTTTATTTGGAAAGAAGGCTTTATAAGATCTATCTAGAACTCTCCATTTTTTGGAATTCTTTATGAAGGGAAAGGAGAATGTCATATTTGGAGAACTGTCTGTCTGTCTCTCTGTCCATGTGTTTGTCTGTGACCTAGTATCAGAGGCTGATTTTACAAAAAGTTGTCCAGCAAATCTCACTATCCTGAAATTTGGTGAAGTGATGGTCATAGTTTAGTTAGGGGTGTAAATGAATTTGTTCCTGTAATTGACATATTTCTTGACTGATAAGGGTGTAATTTGCTTTAGAGGATCACTCCACGTAATGCCTTTGTACATAAGCAAGTTTGTGAAAATTGGTGCATGACAGCAGTGCTTTATTTTGGGGCATAAATGAAAGCTTTTCCATATTTTCTACATTTTTCACCAGATTTGGATAGCATCAATACAGATTTCCACAACAATTCCTTGAGCGATCATGAGTTTTGTGTAGATCAACACAGTAAGAGCCATATTTTACTCAGGGAAGAACATGGATTTCTGTCTGTACTTCCCACATTTATTGCCTGATTTGAGTGAAATTCATTATAGATCTCATAACACTGCTCAGTGAGTTGGTGAGTTTCATGAAAACTGGCCAGAGGAAGGTGGTACTTCGCTTGCTGGCACAAATGAAAACATATTTACATGTGTACTGTAAAATAACATGACAGTTTGGAGTAAAGAACACCTTGCACAAATCTGTGTACTATGTCAGAGAGTAGACCATTTGGATTCTTGTTGTAATTGTAGGAAAACGTTAAATATATTTGTGTTAATTTGTGGTATCCTTTGCTACAGAAATGTCTACATGTGTAAAATTAAAGATGAATACATACTTAGTTTTTACAAGGAGTAGCAAGAATATAAACACACATTTTAAACATGTGTTCTTGTGGCAGATGGGAGAGTGGAAGACGGTGAGACTTACCGCTCCACTTGTGACAGCAAAATTAAGTGAACAAATGACAGTAGAACTGAAAGGAAGAAAGTCTGAGAATTCTGAAGTGTTTATCCAGAGAATTGCTGGCTGCAATGTTGAAGGTATGCATTTTGTGGTGAATGGGTGAGATATATTTGAAAATTTACGTGTAATGTAAAGAAATTTGGAGTTAATTTTTTTTCTCTTCCACCATGATTTAAAAGACATTTGTAGGATTTAATAAGAAAAGAAATTGGGCGAATATTGAGAGATCTAATATCCTGCAATTGTATTTGAATTCTTATTTAAAAATTCATTATCAGATGCGACTTCTAAAGAATTTACAGTGTTAGCCAAATGCTCTTGGAGGATTGTTGTACTTCCATATGCCAAAAAGGAAAAAATGAAATCACTAGTATGTAAGCCACACCTTTAGGACAACTCAGAAGCATTTGTGTGCTTGAAAGTACTACATTTTTTTCTTTACTACATCAACAACTCAGACCTCAGTAAATCCTGTGTGTTGAGCCTACAAAGGTTATTCTAAAGAGAAAGGGATGTTGCTTCCTGATTTAGACATTTCATATGTAATGGCAGCATAACAAGACCAAAGCACCACAATAAAATACAGTGAAGTAGCATGACTAGATGTAGTCTCCCAAGACTTTGCCAAGAAACACAGAATTAATATTCATGGAAAACGTTCTGTTGTGTTTTATAATTAATAATATAATAGTTACTGTAGTCAAAGGCAACTTTGTTATTGTAAAAACAATAACCTTGTTTCTGTAAAATAGCTACATATTTCACCATGAGCAGGTCGTTATCAGGCTTGTAAAGTGCATAAAAGGATTTTCATAGAGGCTGTTTGTGTAATAACAATTTTCATCCTATTTGTAGAGAGAGTCTTTCAGTTTTTTTTATTTTAATTATGGTACAAAAATTCATCTAATTGTACCTCAAATAATATCACAAAATTGTATTTATATTTGTGTTTAAAATTTTTAACTTTAAAGATTGTACTAAAATTGTAAAATGTTTCTTCAGTCAGTGTATGATATGTTAAAACAGATCTAGTCTTTTTTACTCCAGATTATTTTCAGTTCCATTTTATGTTATAATGTTTACAAATGTCAGTACATTGATCTTGCACAATTATTGTGTAGATTATTAGTTTAATAATGATTTAATTTTCATACAAGTGGTATATATAATAATAAGTTATGTTCTGGGTATCATTTTCATTTCTCCTGATTCACTGTTTATATTGATTAGTGTGCTGAATTGGCCATACTTGAGTTTGTTAATATTAATATCTCATGAATTCTGAAATATTTTTCTGCTGTAATGCCAGCATATGTTTCATTTAAGAGCCAATATTATGCATATTACACTGTTGAAGCTACAGTAAGGTTAATTTTAATACAAATAATTAATGAATGAATGAATGAATAAAATTCTGGGGATGTGGTATCTATCCATGTAATGATAATTGTAATTATACAGAGAGCCTAACTTTCATATATTTTACAAGCCTGATGATAACCTGTTTGGGTCATAATGTGTAGCACTTTTACAGACGAGAAAGTTATTTTTTTATAATAAATTTCTTGTTAGATTGCATTCATTATTACATTATTAACATACAACAAACCTGCATGTGCTGCCTGCCAAATTGAGAGTGGTTGTGCATTCAAACTGAAAACAAGTCCCCATGCTCACTTCATTCCACTGTCATCACTTCCTTAATATGTCTAAAAAAGGTAGTATGATCATTTTCAGTGCTTCATGGTTGATTGATCTCCTTACTAACATACACATTCAAGTTATGGATCATTGAAACCATTAACTTGGTTGGTTCAAGGCATTCAAATTAAGTATCTTTCTTTTCATACCTAAGGCACATGGGATGTGGTGATCAGACCTGGTCCCTAGCCTCTTAACTGGGCATGACATATATGTACGTAGTCACATTGTGCTATTTCAATGATCATGATGTAGTATTATGTCCTCAATCTTGCACCACTAATATCTCTTGAGTATGACGAGATATGACATAGATATTAGTACTATTACATAGTCTACATTTTTTCCACTATGAGGCACCACCAGCCATCTTCTTCTTTTCAGCCACCACCATCCACGACAATTATTTGAAACACTGTACACTCAATGGTCTAGAGTGATAAAAAATGGCAGCCTGTAGTAATAAGTGAAAGAAGGTTCTGCTGACAGATGACGATATCTCCAAAGTTTTAGACATTGAAGACGAAAGTAACATATTCTCTGAGGAATATGATGATTTTTGGTTCGGTACAAATTAGGAAGATTCAGACAGAGATTCAGATACAAGCAGTGTTGTGCATGAGGGTGAACAGTATGAAGAAGTGTCAGATTTTTCGCAACCTTTTGTACATCACAGTGTGGCGCATCCAAGATTTGCATTTCTTGGTGTAAGTGGAGTGAATGTGGACTTTGATAATGAAATTAATGTTCTGGAATGTTTTCAGAAGTTTATTGATGAAGATATGTGGCAGTTGTTTGCTGAACAAACATATATATATGCCAACCAATTTTTGGCAGCAAATCCTAATTTGAAACCATGATCCCGAGCTAGAAGCTGGATGGATACAGACCCGACTGAAATGAAAACCCTAATTGTACTTCTCATTCTTCAAGGTATTGTACAAAAACCTGGGAATGGAATGTATTTCTCCAAAAGGGAAAGTATTGTGACACCGTACTTCTCACAAATAATGACAGAGAAAAGATTCCATCTCCTCCTAAAGTTCCTTCACTTTGCTGACAATTCCAAATCTGACCCTGATCAGCATCAGATGAAACTCTAAAAATCCAAAATCCAAGTTTTCCTCCATATACACACCAGAATGAAGCATTTGTGTCAACGAGTCTCTCCTCTTCTGGAAAGGACGACTGGGTTGGATTCAGTACATACCATCAAAGCGAAGCAGGTTTGGAGTGAAAATCTACAAACTCTGCGAAAGCAGCACAGGCTATGTTTGGAACTTCATAGTATACACTGGTAAGGATACCATTTATGGTCAGAGACACCCAGGGGAAAAGACTTCTTCGAGGATTGTGCTGGAGGTAGCCCACAACCTATTTGATAAGGGCTACTGTTTTACCTGGACAACTGGTATACCAGTCCAAATCTTGTTGACACCTTATGTACCAGAAAAACAGATGTTGTTGGAACCATGAGGACCAATAGAAAAGAGTTGTCAGATTTTGTGAAGATGGCAAGACTAAAAAAGGTGGAAACAGTAGCAGCGTTCCACAAGAAACAGATGATCATGAAGTGGAAAGACAAAAGGGATGTTGTACTCATCAGCACATTTCATGATGAAAGCATGGAGAATGTGACAACTAGACAAGGAGTAATCCAGAAACCTTCTGTCATCCTTGACTACAACAAAAAAATGGGGGGAGTCGACAGGAATGATGGCCAACTTCAAAGTTACAAGTTGGCTCGAGAACGTCTAAAGAAATACTACCAGAAGATGAACCGCTATCTCCTCGATGTGGTCTGCCTGAATGCATTCATCATGTACAAGAAGAAGAGTGGAAGCATCTCTAAGTTGGACTTCCTGCTGACATTAGCAGAAAGCTTGTCTTCAATGGGTGGAGTGGTGAAACCTGCAACTAGGGGTCGTCCATCAAAATCACCCAAACCTTCTCGACTTCTAGGATGCTGCTTCCCAGACATGGTGCCAGAGACATCAAAGAAGAAGCCTACCACGAGATGTGTAGTTTGCTGGGCCAATGGAAAGAGTCATCATATTGGTTTTCTAACTGTGAGAAGGCCCTGTGTGTAGTACCGTGTTTTCAAGTTTACCACACAGAAAAAAAATTTAAAAATCTAAATAAATCATAAAAGTTACAAGAATTGTGAATAAAAGCTGCATTTCATTTTACATCAGGTTTTCATTACATATTGAAAGAAAACCCCATTATGTTTGCACTGCTCCTCTTGCTTTACAGAAACAAGGAACAATGGGCATTTAAATACCCAGGGCAGGTTACACAAGCAGCCCAGAAAAGACCAGTTAAGAGGCTAGTACAATTACCCATGCAGCATCTGTCAGTGCCACATTATATAAGAATTTTTCATGACCTGTTGGAAGTCTTGATTTAACAATATTTACCAGACAAGACCAAGAAATGTCACAAACTTGAAACTTAATCACACTGAACAGGATGTAGTCTTTATGTCACTTGAGACCACCGGAAGGCACATTATCTCCATAGAGCTAAGCCTGTTGTGAGAAGCTAACAGATTCTTGGCTAATGAGAAATTTTTGCATCTTTTATGGAACCCAAGACCTCATTATTTTATTCACGAGTGCCTGCCAATTGTCCATATCCTGAGCCTTATGAATCAAGTACACACCCTGTCATCTTGTTTTAAAATGAATTTTAATACTCTATTAGCTTCCCTTCTACCTTTGCGTCTGCTGAGCAGCCTCTTTCCTTTTGATCTCTGGTCTTTTTGTTCCAGGTGTGCCCCATAAGCGTTAAACTAAAAGAAACTGAGGTAAAACCTTGTTTACCTCTGTTTATTCATATAAATGATCACAAGTCATGTGTGTTTAAGACCTGCAACTTATAAAGCCTTAAGCTAAAACTGTTTTGTTGTGAATTATCGCATTATTATTTTTGTTGTTGTATGAGCTGTAAATTTTCCAGACCTTTCTTCCCAATCCTGCATGTATTTACAGAAACAAAGACTTTGAAGCCTTTACTTTAATGTAATGGTTCTTATTGCAAGTTTAATTAATTCACACAGGGTTTGAAGATGTCATTGTGCTCTCAGACGGTGATGTTGTTAACATTCAAAACATTGGGTATGATGTGGCAGTGTTGCAGTCTGGAAACAAGAATGCAAGTAAGTGTTTAGTGTGTTATGTGTTGTGAAGTTTTGGCATTTTCCTTTAACCAAATGCTTTTGAAGTCTGTGAAATGTAGTCCAGAAATTAACAACACTCCTTACCTTATAAAATATTAATTGTGAAACGTAAGCAAAATTTGTTGTGGGAGCAGTTATGTAAGGGGCTGTTTATTTTGTCTACTTGATTTTTATATACTTTTCGTAATGTAATGTAATGTAATTTATTTGAATTCTATAAATCCAAATTAGGGTACAATCCTGTGGATATAGACATAGTCACATACATACTATCTAACATAATATACATAGTGTTGGGAGAAACTTAGCAATAAATAAAAAAGTACAATAATGAAACACCTAAAACCAATTTTCAATTCAGTTTTCAATGTAATAGCTCTGTTAATTAAAATATTCCACCCTATTATAAAAGGAATTTATGAGTAAAAACCTCTTTAAAGCATTCTGAAATAGCACTGTCTCATTAGCTAATTCTTTGATATTGTGAGGAAGGTGGTCTCTAGTCTAATGAGAAGAAAGTACTGTTATTAAGCGCCCTAATCCTATGTGATTTTTGTTGTGCCCAAGGAGTGGTTTATTGTTTCAAAACAGTGGATTTTCCCATTAGCATCTTCAGACGCGAGCTGTGCGAATGGTGGAGTTTTTGACATAGAATATGGGAGCTGTGTGTGTCCTGCAGGTTTCACAGGCTCAACATGTGAGAAAGGTAAGTTGTTGACATAAATGTGTGAAATGACTTCTGAAAATTCACCTTGAAGTCTAGATACTTTTAGGAAATTTAATGAACTAAACTTAATACAAGTTATCATGTGGAATGAATCAGTTGTTTTAAAGCATATCCAATGCATGCTGTTAGTAACAAAACCATTTAATGTTATGTGGTCCAGTGACCATTTCCCTCCAAACTACCTCTTTAAAATCTAATTTTAATATTATCCTCTTGTCTGTGTGAATGTTTTCCAAGCAGTATCTTTACTAAAGTTTTACAACCAGAACACTGCATGCATTTCTCTGCATGCCCAAGTCACTGAACCCACTACGATTTGATCACCCTAGTATTATTTGGTGAGTAAAACAAATCATAAATCTCTTTTAGATACATTTTTGTCCATCATGCTATTACTCCATCCCTCTTTAGTCTAAATATCTTCATTCTAACCCTGTCTGTAAACATTCTGAATTTATGTTTGTAAACAGTGCTTTTATTGAAATGTTTCTGGTAAAGGCTGCATATAAAAGACTTCATCAACAATACCCGTTCTCTTTTCTTCAAGTGAAAACAAGACATTAGAGTGGTGATTGTCAAGTTCCCCATTAAGCAACAGAGATGTTTCTTTCATTTACAACTTACCAAACTTTTTAACATTCAGTAGTTGGGTCAGTTGGTCCTCTGACACAAAATAAACAGACAGATAATATAATTTTCCCTTTTCAGTTTAAAATATTTTGATATTACCACAAATATTTTCTCTTTTCCAATGTGTACTTTGTAATTTTCTCTTCCATTAAGATGCAGCCTTACTTCAATTCTAATTATTTAAAATAAAACATATTGTTACAAATTTTGAAATAAATACTTTTCTTTTGTAACTGCAGTTTCCACATGTAATTTTCTATTGATCCATTTATTTACCAAGTCAGTATCTGACAATATGCTCACTATCAAGAATGGAAATTTGTTTTTCCTCAAAGGTAGAGACTGTAATCTTGACTGAAGTACTAGGTACTGGCGTGTAGTGGACCTGTCCATAACTGCCAACAACTGTGAGCATAGTGACAAAATCACTAAGCTTAGGTTTTAATAAATGACAATGAAGAGTACTCCATGTCATTATTTTTCCTAGTATGTTGTGTGCACATTGCCTACTGATTTCTTTGAATTCAGCTTGGTGAAGGTAAAACAACTGTATGTGGCATATTTAGAGAAAATTTTTTGCAAAATCAACCAAAACCCTAGCTTCATTGCATGAATCACAGTCTGGTATACTATTGATGAAGTTGGTCCTTTAATAACAGATTTTCTTTTATAACTACACTTTGTCACGCAGAAAGAAAGAATTTTTCTTTAATCTCTGTAATTTCAGGTTTCAAACTTTTACTCCCTACCCACAAAATGTGGCTCTGGTCAAGAGTATTTGTACTGATACTTTCAACACAAATAATTTCATGCTTGTGGAGGTATTTTTAGTGAATTTGTTTATTTTGATGAAAGGTTGCCCTTCATTCTTGGTTTTATTAGCCTTTACAGTGGCATATTGAAGGACTAACCATGCAAAAAAGTCAAACAAGTTTCACTAAATTTTCAAGTAGTAAGACAAAATATTTACTCCAACTACAGGGTGTATTTTCTGTTGTGTCTCTAACCATGGAAACAACATTGCTTAGGAAATCCGCTTCCACTGGAAAACTACAGTCTGTCTTCCCTTGCAGTTTGGCTTATTTTATCTCATATACAATTCCCAAAGTTCCAATGTCCCACTTCTGAATAGACAGTCTTTACACTTTCTGAACATCCTTAACAATGCCCAGTGGAATTCCTGTCTTGTACAGAATGAGAAGGTAGCTTCACTTATTGTCTTTCAGTTCTTGCAAAGAATGTGGATTCTGTTACATAAATTGTACCTTTTAGTGTCCCCCATGAATAATAATCAGATGTGTGCATCTTGAAGGCCAAAATCTAAGACTCAACTGTTTGGTGAAGGTATCTTCTAATGCTTTCATTCAAAAATTTTGTTTGGTTGTCATGGTATTGCCTGCATGAAGTAACTGTACACTCTTTCTACTGTTAATCCTGTGAAGAATGACATCTTATTGAATGGAACTAATGATCAGAATTTATGGTTTCTTTAAAAAGATGGACCCTAGGATTTTGTGTACATTTACTGCACTGCAGAATCTGACTTTAAGCTCATGTGAAGGAAAGGAGGTCAAACTCTGGATAAAAAGTTAAGTTGACTATCAGTATTCCAGATCACCTTCAATACCACCTTCTTGCTTCCCAGTCTGTGGGAAAATTTCTTGTGTGGGTATTACTATGCATACCTGTAGTTTTAAATTTTTTTGACATAAGTGCTAGTGCTTTGACACTTCACTTTGCAGAGTCAGAAGGCACAAATATTTTCTGGGGCTTGTTGCCAATTAAGCACCAGTATCATTCAAATTCTCTTCAGTTAAGACATGATGTTTTCGTATTTTCTTTTGTCCAGCACTGAACCTGTCATTTGAAAATTTCATGTAGTTTGTACATTGTTATTTTATGTGTCACTGTTGACATGGAATATGTTTTATAATACTCACAGCAACATTTCTTCTATGGGACACATTTGGCAAAATTATTGCAAATTAATTGCATGTATGCAACTGAATACGTTTCTTTGGCTTACTGGAACCACCTGCATTGAATGATTTGTGAGAGATGATCAGAATGCTCAGCCCAGAAGCATTGACTGTGTGGCATTACTGTTTGCTAGCATACCTACATAAACAAATAATGTATTTTCCCACACTTTCTACACTATTTTATCTTGAGGCGTAAAAGATTATGTACAGCAACCAATGTGGAAATTTGTTGTTTCTAGTGCTAACATTAGTTATAATTTTTTCTCTTACTGTAATTTTCACTGGCTTTGTAATTTAGGTGCTGGGAATTGTACTGATGAGAGCCTGTTTCCTGCTCTGTTTTCTGTAATGGTGCACTAAAACTATTTCCAACATACTGTGAGATTAGAATTACAGTGAACTTTTACGTTTTCATGTTTTGTCGCAGTTTATTGATGTGTCACTGTTATAAGGATAAGAGAGGAAGTATGTGGATGCATTCATCTTCTATAAAGGTGTTGGCATGATTCATTCTTGCTCCAGC
>Ga0131853_10002584_pt1 | contig 32342 bp, 16 predicted proteins | sample TergutLab28metaG_FD_92764 | JGI IMG/M metagenome (GOLD analysis project Ga0131853, IMG submission 92764) | Labiotermes labralis P1 segment gut microbial communities from Petit-Saut dam, French Guiana - Lab288 P1 (version 2) (version 2) | ecosystem: Host-associated > Arthropoda: Insects >... | reverse complement strand
GTGTGTGTGTGTGTGTGTGTGTGTGTGTGTGCACTTGTCAATTTAAGCGAAATGTCGTATCTAGCTGCCAAGCAAGGCACGCATTATTACACGTGTTTCAATAATGCAGTCAAAGTGTGATAATGAGGAAAGTGGGCATTTACCCTCAGTCATGACTTAGTGCGATCACATGATGCTCACAGTGTAATGAAATCAAACACATTATGTTACGTTGGGTATGTAGCTCCAATGGAGAATGTAATAAATATGTATGAACTTTTCGTCCGATAAGTCTTGTGAAAAGATTTGGAGAAGTACAGTTGGTATGACCGTGTGAGAAATGAATTGCTACATGGAGTCAAGAAAGGAAGAAAGGAAGGAAGGCTCACTGGGTTGATCACATCTGGTGTAAGAACTGCCTTCCACAACACGCTATGGAAGGAAAGACAGATGGAAGGGTTAAAGTGAAGTAGAGACGACGAAGAAGACGTAAGAAACTACTGGATGATCTTAAGGAAAAAGATGAGACTGTATGTGAGAAAGAGGAAGCAATAGATCGCATCTGTGGAGAAATCACTCTGGAAGAGGCATGGACCTGTCGTACAAGAGATCACGGAATGAATGAATGAATGAATGAATGGATGCATGGATGCATGGATGGATGAATGAACGAATGAATAAACTCCCTGAAACAACGACTTCGTGATCTGGTTGAAGACCATGTACAAATATTTGCGTAAGATAATGCCTAGAATGATATTGGTTTAGTAGATTAATGGCATTGGTCGAGGATTGCGTCTAATGTCGGAGTTTGGTATCAGTAACGAAGCTCTTGGCTCTCCTACCAAAACCCTAATTACTTAATGACTACATCGCCGATGTTTAGGTTTCAGCGTTGTATGTTCAGTAAACTGATCCATCATAGGAATATTGAAAGTGTCTGTTAACTTTGGCGCTTAATTTGCATTTTTCCTTCACCTAATTTGTTGACAACAGTGACCAAGCAGTACTTCAAAGTTACACAGAGCCAAGGGTACTGGAACTATACGTTATAGTAATTAATGGGGAAGTTTCGCTGCCATACAGCAATTTCACCCTACCTACGCATCAATGTCCCATCGAAATTTCAAATTTTTCCATCACAAACCGCATAAAACAGTGAATTGTTCTCTACCATTTTGCTCTGCACATCAAACATAAGTGCTGCTAGTTCACAATTTAAGGCTACAAGCCAAGATTGTATGGATGGAAGGTATGTATACCAAAAAGAGTTCAACGTAAGGGGCCGTTGAAATTTGGATAGTGGACTGCACATACCGCTTGTCGACACTGAACAAAACTTGAATACTGAACGTGTCACAGAACATTACAGGCACTGGACTGACAATTTACATTTAACTAAGGAAAGGAAAGGGAAGGAAAGTAGACGAGAGATTTGGAACTTTAAATGTCAGGAGTCTACATAGGTTAGGTTCACTGAAGAGGTTCAATAACGTCACCAAATATAAGTTAGATTTAGCGGAAGTGACAGTGACTATTTGGAAGACCTATGCTTAGATGGGAAAAGTTATTAAAACTGAACTTAAAGAAGGGCAAAAGTGTTCAGACTTGATTGGTCTCAACGCACGGAAAATTTTTTCGCTTGTTTTGAACATGATATATATCTTCCATCTCCATATAATGCGAGGAATGTATTGTCTGGCTGAACACCTACTAGCGGCCTGATCATGTAGCAATTAGACACGGTCTGTCAGTGAAAGTCATCTTGGATTCAGTACCACCTGGCTTCATTTCAGTTTTTCTTATTCCTTATAGTTGCCTCTGTTGTAAAAATATAAATCCCTCTGTACGTGAGAAATGGAAGGTCACAAGCATGGTTCAGAATCCACGCTAAGTAATGGGTGCTTACTGCTGCTAAAAATCAGCATCATTAATACAAACTATTCAAGAAAGGAAAATCCAACAATATGTCAAATTACTGCTCACAACTAAAATGTGGATTCTCTTAAAAGCAAAGGCCACAATGGTCAAACAACATATTTCCAGACATAAGCTACAGTGCAAAACTTAAATACAGTATAAGATTTAAACCACGAACCACCCTTTACGTGGGACTGAAGATATTAAAATTCGTCCTCAATTTTATACGCGTGTGAAAGTGCGTAACAGTAAATTGGGCCCCGAAGTTTAGTTTATGGCAAATGAACCCAGCCGATGAATAGATTCAGGTTTTAATCTAGCAAATTGCGCGCCCTCCCCACCCAATAAGAAGTTAACTTAGTTGTTCACCTTTGTTCAAGATACAATGAAAACGTACGTTAAAAGAAACAGCATTAGACAACCGCGACCCCGGATACATATTCCAAAATAGGACATCATTGCTCAGAATACCTGTCGCTTTCGAAAGCAGGTGGAAGCATTCAAAACCCCTCCAGACAGGCCTTGGAGCCCTCCCAGCCTCCTGTACAATGAGTACGGGCTCTCGTTCTTGCGGGTTACAGCAGTCGTAGCGTGGCGTGGACAACCCACACCCCACTAGTGCAGACATTAAGCTTGGATAGAATCCTACCCCCCCCCCCCCTGTACCACTACTGGCATGTTACGGAGTTACCTTTACCAGTAAAAACAATGGAATTTTACTGGCATATTAGAATGCGATACAAAAGACAAATATTGTGGCATTTTGTAGTATTCTAATACCATATGCATAAGAATTATTGAATATGGTAAGATATGAAACCATCGTTAATTTCATTTAATATAGTCGCCGATAACATTTCAATAAGAATCAATAAATATCCTTTACATACCATGCGTACATGTAACAGCCTCGGCGTAAGCGAGTCCGTTACACGCCTGTTACGAGAGATTAGGCTGGAGGCTGAAACAGACTTGTTTTTATGACCTGCGTCTTATTCAAGGACATGTGCGTTTCTACAAATTCCCAGTGAGGATATTTTCCTCTTCGAGACGAATTTGTAACGAAATATTAAAATTTGTCCCAATATAAAATCTCCGGTGACAAAAGAACACGTGCGGAGGAAGGGTAGGTGAACAGCATGCTGAAGACGGTATTTAGACACTGGAGACGCAGAAAGTATAGACGCCAAATTACTATGGTTTTAAAATCATAGTTTGAAATTCTAACCTCAAATAAGATGATAATATTAAAGTAGATGTTAATAAAATAAGGTGTAAGTGTGCGAAGTTGACCCTTCTGGCTCAAGGCACTGTCGAATATCTCGTAAAGCATAGTAATGAACCTTTTGCTGTCTGAAGAGTCGGAAAACACCTCGACACGTGAAACGACTGTCAGCTTCCAAAGAATGACTCTGTTCCATGAAGTTAATAAGTGACCAGATAACGGAAATATAACAATCCGCATCCTTTTGTTCGAAAAGCGAGATATTCAAATCTTAAATTGCTTTTACCAAACCACAAAAATCTACAGCAGTCAGGAAAGCTCAGCCCACAATTCACTGCTGTAAATGTAATTACTGGCACGCATCAGCATTCATAAGGCTTGTTTGTGTTCTGTATATTTCGACACGCTCTCTCAGCTGCGCAGGTTTGTGCTGTCATACAACAGAATGAATGACAGACTGCATTACGAAGATTTGACCTCTGGGAACTTCAATGCCAAAATTCCTAAGAAGCTTGAAGGCTCCATATTCAAGACAGACCAAGACAACCCTGCAGATGGATGCAGCAAGCCTTCCCGAAAAGTTAGTACCTATATACCACTCTACATGATACCATATCACACTGCTGTAAGAACCTAATTGACAAATACGTATCTGCTTTCATTTGATATGCTTCTTCTGGGTTTTACCGCCGTTAACTTCTCCCTCTGGCCCTTCTCACTTCTTTAAAATGTAGCAAAATAAAAGTGATGGATGGTATAATACGGGTATCATGCAGACTTATGCTACTGTTTATGAAAACATGTTGCGACCGAATAAATACTGTATGGAGTTCAGGGTGGAAGAGTGTCTTCAGTGTCAGAGCTCTCCCATTCGTAATACACACATTTCCTTACTACTGTATACATTTCACTGGCCTTGATGTACTTTTATTTGCACAAGGACAACCCTTGTTTCGAAACTAATCGCATTACAGGTGTTACGCTATACACGGTTAAAAATATCAAGTTTCAATAAAATATTCAGGGTAACAACGCCTGAAATAAGAACCAGGCATCCGCACCTTCTCTTACTTGCCGTGGCAAACACTTGGCGATGTTCGTTTTGAAATTCGTGTTAAATAGGTGTTATGTCGTTATGAAAGGCAAGGACCTGTAAATGTCTATGTATTTTATTCAGCTCGACAACACTTTGGATATATGGATATTTGACACAAAATTTAGGTTTCATAATAATGTTTCTTGATTGGATTTCATTTATCATCAAATCTAGTATGCGTAATTAAATTCATCAAGGCAGAGTCGAATTCAAGCCAAGTCTTGGCCAAAAAAAAACTTCTGTAAGTTTATTTTCCTATAATTAATATTCATTCCTCTTCAACGTTTTAATTGTATTTTGATTATTAAAGTTCTTAACTTTATTTCACGAGAAAGTGTTTGACCTAACTAATAATATATCCATGTTGCAAGTTACAAACTTTAAGGAAATGCGCCGTGCGAAACCAATAACGACTGCAGTGCATGTGACAGGTTTGTTTCCTCAAGAGTTAGGTTACAACAACTTTGCTAATACATTTGCGGCAAAGTAGCATTTCGAACCGACAGAAAGCGTCTGGTCCTTGTTATGGAATGCAATAAGATCACAGTTCTTTCAGAAAGGCAAAGAACATATTTTTTCGGGAATGCTATAACCGTTTATGCACAAAACGAGTGCTATTACTTTATCACGTTCATTTCTGTGCACTGATATCACTGTTTCATATAAAAACCGACTAATGCTAATAAAGGGGTGTTAACAACATAAGTGTGCCGATACCAGTGGCCGCGCAGTCTAAAACGTTGGTCTGCTGCCAATCGGTTGTTGGAATTGCGGGTTCGAATCCCGCCGGGGACATGGATGTTTGTCTGGTGTGAGTGCCGCGTGCTGTCAGGTAGTGGTTTCCGCGTCGGGCTGATCACTCGTCCAGAGGAGTCCTACCGATTGTGGTGTGTCTGAGTGTGATTATGAATCCTCGAAAATGACGAGGACTTGGCCCACTGGGGGCTGTTGCGCCATGGTAAAAAAATAACCTAAGTGTGCATTAGTCGATTTTTATACGAAATTTTATTACCTACAATCAACACGTGATTTGAAAAATATTTCTTCATCAAAGGGCCATCCATCTTCATGGTTTACTATATTTGTAAATTGTATAAAATCTGTTTAAGTGCCAAATTAACACGGACATGTGTTTTCTAAACTCCAAGTTTTCACACAAACAACTATGCTATTTATCTCCATAGAGACATACATAGCAGACATTATTGTAAACAGCATATAGAAATAAAACCTTTGTACATTTACATTTTATAGAAAATCGCAAGCGACTTTCTAGATGACATAAGCGTTAAGGTAAAAAAAAACTTAAAAAAAAAGAGTTTTGTGCACAGGGTGAAATTTGCTTATAGAATAGAGGAAGCCGTGAAGGTAGCCCCCTAGGGTCGGAAAATATCAACAGCCTCGTGACAATTTTGCAATGGTAGTTGACGAAACAAATTATGCGGATACAGACAACTTTGACCGAGGGCACTGTTTCATTGTACCTTGCTACAAACATGTAAAGGCACGCCTACATTATGAACACATTCTTCACTGCCCCGCTTGCAAATTTACATTCCTGTGTCACTGATGCTAATTCATTCCATACATAAATCACTGCACTCTTCTCCGTCACTTTGCCCATCAGACGCTCATAATTTGTAGTTTAAATTGCCTCTCGAATTTCGTAGCATACAATTCCTTGTTTGACAAAGATAATTAGGAATATCGGAATTAATAATTTTCTTGTAGGTCTAATATTGTTAAAAATAAAGGTAAACGTAATGTTGTCTTCTCCACACCACAAAACATATGGTCCGGCCGTGTGAAATGGAGGTATAGCTGGTATGAATTCTTACCCAAGTGGCAGATCTGGGTGAGGGGTTGGCTGTAGGCCACGACTGCTCTACTGCCGAGGAAGGTCCTCACAGGACCTAATAATAAAAGGTAGGGTGAGGAAAACCACAGCAACATTCTATCGATATTCTTACAATAAAAGCCAACAAGATGCACCATTTTTCAACTTTATTTGGTAAAGAACTCTCTATGTTTCGGACAGACTTACTGTCCATTACCAGGAATCTTAATACTGTATTCACAGCAATTGGTATTTGTCATACTAGTTATGTTGACTGTCTGCTAGCGAGGTCTGGATGGAACTCAAGTGTGTGCGAAACATGTAGAGTTCTTTACCAAAATAAAGTTGAGAAATAGCGCATCTTGTTGGCTTTTATTATAAGAATATATCACGATGCACGGTCTTTTGCATGTCAAATTCTATCGATAAATCTTTATGTAATGTTTAGAATATAATTTCTTGTAGTATCAACTTTCAGCTTAAATTTGTACCTCTGAACTCCCACCAATAATGTAAACGCTTTTAAAACGTACTGCATTTTATCCACCAAAATTCACTTGCAGAATATCTTAGTTTCAATCCACTTTACTGAAATGTGTTTGTCTTCATTATATTTTTCTCCCTGTTTATATAAACTAACCCGAATACATTCCTTCTTAACACTGTACCACAAAATAAAAGGTCTCACTGGGTCTTTCAAAATTACACACAAACCCAGTGAACTGCGCGATATCCGTCCACGGACTGACCGAGATACGATTCTCGTCAGAGGTAGTTCCGCCGACTATACTCTGCTCTGTTTGTCGTAACCAGCGGCATAGGTGCCTCACTGTCTTTTCACCCGACGAAAAAACAGGGCCAGCTTCTGAAACTTTCTGACGTATTCTCAAAAAACGGAAGAGTAACGATTTTTAATTTGAATGATATTGTTTGGAATCCACACAAAGACTGATGCTAACAAATTAGTAATGAAAAGTTCTTTACTAGGAATAAAACGAATATTGCCTAATGTTAACGACTCACCTCCGTCAAGTACGATTAAAAAGAATGTCTGGAGATTGGCTTCCGTTCCCTCTACATTAAGTGGCTAAGTGCTTCGGTAGTGAGATAACTTTGACCTTTCACTGTAGTTGCTCAACACCTGCCAGCGTCAAAACAACTCTACTCCCACAAGTGTCTAAAACAATTTCAATTATCTGAAAACACGAGTAAGACGACTAAAGGAATTTCCCCTTCCATTCATTAGGACGGTCTATAAAGACAAAAATATTATAAAAAATTATAATTATGACTTAGGATTAAAATAATTGCACCGTATAAAATTCTATTTATATTTATCATAAATAATTACCATCTGAATAAATATGCTCTAACATAACAAACTTTTTCACCAATTAAAACATCTCAAAATTCCAGGGATTGGTATTTTACAAACATACGTGTTACGAGAGCACTGAAAATATGAGTATATGAATTATAAGATGAAACGTAGCTATCAGTTTTAATTATCATTCAGTTCAATGACCACAAATTTTAATCATCACTGTAACATGCAACGTCATACAGCTGCTGTGTTTATTTTATCAAAGTACTTTATAAATTGGCTTGTGTAGTTTCAGTTAATATGTTACAGCCAAAACCTTGTCCACAACAAATATAGAGCAAGGTCGGTCATTGGACGGACATGTATTTAATGGGTTAGGAATTTTAGACATTTAGGAATTTGGATAAATTCAGACAATATAACAAGTGGAGAAATAAAATCAAGAATTTCAGCAGGTAATAAACGTTTCTATGGGCTCGGTCAATTTAGGATTAGGCCTACGAGTAAAGAAGTTAAAAATCAAACACATAAAACGATGGTGAAATCATTTGTAGGGTATGTAACTGAAGTATGGTGTGTGTGTGTGTGTGAGAGATGGATATGAAAAGACTAAATACAAGGGAAAAGGTAATACTGAGGATAATATAAGCACTAGGGACAGAACCAGATATATGGGTAATAAGAACTAATCAGGAATTACGGGAGCTGTATAAATAATTAGACACAGTGACAGGTACTAAAAAAAGAAACGATTGGAATGCATTGGATTGGATTGGATTGGATCGGACATCAAGTAAGAAAGTATCATTGGAAGGGTAGCTAAGAAAATGTTTGAGAGTAAACCGGATGGAAGAAGAAGCATAGAAAGATCTAAATTGACACGGTTGGAATAGGCTGAAAAGGATCTACTGGAGATGATGGTTAAAATGGCGACAGATAGCAGTGGACAAAAGAGAATGGACGTCTGTAATTAAGGAGGCAAGGCTCTCAGAGGATCGTAGAGCCAAGGAGAAAGTAAGTAACTATCATTTGGCCCACTTATTTACCTTTCAGTCTATCGTATTAACAAACGCAAAACACTTTTATTCTAGATATTATCTTCCCCTCACACACTAAATTTTTAGGACCGATAAGTGTACCTTAACGGTCCTTTTGTCTTTTCTGAAAAATACTAATAGAATTGGTAATTATATTAGTCCAGCACTCAATGTTAATTTATCTGAAAACCGCGGTGACTGAAAGAAAATCAGCATGGCAAAAGGACGACGCCAACAGACGCAACGTCCTTGTAAACCCCAACTTCATTTTCACTCCAAATATCAGACAAAATTTTATCATTAAAAACAAACTGCATTTCAAATCGTAACATACAAAATAAGCGTTTGAGTTACCTACTTTCAAAAGAGCAAACCTCTTTTGCCAACTTATCCGTCCACCCACCCACCCACCCACGTATAGTGCAGTGCATGGTTTGTGGCTGGTGGAGGAGTTAGCGGAACTGGCGGACGGGCCTACCGGGTGTGGTGAAATGGCGAGGGGTGGGTGTTTATGTGCTTGGAACTTCAGTGTGACAAGACAAGATCAACTGTACATAGGGGGAGGAGAGAAAGACTATACCAAATATGACGCTGTCCCTGTGTTAGTGATTCGCTCCTTCGACCGGCCAAAAACCATGAACTGCACTATATACACACACACACACACACACTTATCTACGCACATACTACCCAACCTCATACCCACGCACAGCTTACCTCTGACTTTAGAGGCCAGTGCAGCCCATCGCGTCCCAAATTCCTTTTGCACACATTCGTTAGGACTATTGTGCAAGGAAAAGGTCCACTGAAATGTCTCTTTATGCGGACAAATATGAACAAAGAAAAATGCATACATCCAACAGTGTGATTCAAAACTAACCTAAAACGATAGTTTTCGAACGGTAGATTGTGTGCCTTAGACCACAGAGCCGCTGGGACTGACCGGTCATTGTGCCAATGTGTCATAAAAATGCATCACAATATGATACAGGTGCAGCTAAATAGCAAAATAAATGACACGTCTTTCATAGAACAGGCCATGAAGGCCCAGTGGGGATGAAGGGGTATAGCCCTACTCTTTAACCTTGGTGCTAGATGGGGGTGGGGGCGGGTGGTCATCACACTCCGGCCGCTTTATTCCTGGGAAATAAACCTGGTGTCCATTTTACATGATGCTTGGTGGGTTCCAGGGCCGGTCTGGAAAGGTAAGTCTATGGAAAATCTCGCCTTCACCGGGGTTACGATCTGCGGGCCGCCCACCCTGTAGCGAGTCGCTATACCGAATGCGCTGTCGCGTCCAACATGCATGTCCCACACGTATTTTAATTTACCAAGAATCTATCACCCGCTAACAATCTACTTTAGGGATTACTGATAACAAGAATAGAGTATTAATAACCGTCAAATTAATCACTGGTGTCTATAATCAACTCAGATAATTCTATTGAAACACTTAAAGCACCAAAATGATATTTTCATTTCGTAAGTTGTCGTCACGTTCTCAGCTAACAAAGCGTGGGCCTTATGTCGCAATATGTAGATGACAGCTCCAAAACCGCGTTATTCTTGCGACATATTCCTTCTAAAAGTGAATAACAACGTCAGGCGCCGATACAGTATATAAACGCGTTCCCGAATGACACTGGTCAAGCACTGAGTGTTTGAACAACCAGCAACAGCATGAGATCCAGTCTTGTTTTCCTGGTGGCTCTTGGGCTCGCGTCAGCCGCAGATACAACTGTCAAAAAACTCACCGTTTTCGGTAAGTTGCGTTGAATACAGCTGGCTTGTATGTGTTATTTGCAATATGCAGGCATATATAGTATTAAATCTCTTATACTACACCTCTAGGCACTGAGGTATCCATTTGAGCCTATGAGTGGTAACAGGAGATGTAGAAAGCTTCAGAATGTGGAGATTCGCGACTTATACCTCTGATCGAATATTATTCGGGTGAACAGATAAAGAAGGATCAGATGGGCAGGGCAAGAGCAGGTACAGAGAACAGAAATGCGTACGGCACCTTGGTAGAGAAATCTGAACGAATATACAACCTGGAAGATGGAAGGATAATATTAAAATGTACCTTAAAGGGCTAGGATGAAAGGGCATCGACTGCTTAAATGAAACTGGATAAGGGACAATGGTGGGCTCTTGTGAGCACGACAGTGAAAAGTTGGGTTACATAAAGCACAGGGATTTTCTTGACTTCCTAAGGAAATACGAAACGTCTCAAGAAGAACCCCGCTCCATGCAGTTAGGGAGTTGTATTGGATTTTCCCTTGGGTGGAGGGCGGGGAGAATTTCCACACTATACATTGCTGAATTAGTTGCAGTTTGACTCCTGACTGTGTTGCAGTATAACGTACATGTTATACAAAGCTAACATCAAATCCTACCCCCAGATCGCATCCTGAGCCACTTCTATCCACTTATTCTCACAGTTTGTCTCTCTGAGGTCCATCGTAATATTATCCCCTTATTCACTTCTCAATCTTTCGAGCAGTTTTCCAAAAGAAATTCTCAGTTTATCCCGTCTCTTTCATCATAATCATATAACCAACCCATCAATTTTTACTTGTCTACACGATGGTAGCCCGTACAAAAAACAAATTTCTAAACAGCAGGCCAAGTAACTTGAACGCATATTTCTTCCTTCTTGAATACAAAATTTTCATTCTTGGGTCATAGTTTAGGGACTCAGAGTGATAGTGATGAAAATTCAAGTGTTCTGGGAAATAGGCGTGCAGATTGGTTTAGATGCCGGCGTTTTGAAAGAGCTTGCTGCTTCCATCTGCAAGGTACTCCAAGAACAGGGTCTAGACTACTCTGGAGATGAAGGCAGCACTGTAAGTACCCTAATGACGGATACAGCAAGCTCCTCAGAAAACTCATTAACTATTCACTGATCTATACAGCGTCATCTCATGACACTTGAACTTTCTTATGCATTCCTATTCGTCGATGTCTCACATAGACTAGATTTTCCATGAACCTGAAATATACAGTTATTAATTTTCTAAAGATGTCTTTTCATGTATAACTTGCAACATGAAATAAAAACACAGCTCGTTTAAAATCTTTAAATTTAGCTTCAAACATTTTTCAGTGTGATGAAAGTTCAAAGGCATAAAAATATTTCACAATAGTTCTAATCTTCCAGCGAGCAAATACCTAAGCTGCTCCTTCTCCTTAACCATCACGCTCGACCACAACAATTGAAATAAAGTCTCCGTCGCATTATCCTTAATCTTACAAGGCTAATGGCCCAAGAAGATTTCATTTCACTTATGCACCTCAATAAGTTCGTACATAACACAGTTAATAACTTCTGAGTACTGGGTGCGAGGATTTATTATTAATTTTAAGATGATTCTTCCCCGCTGTGTCATTAAACCAGTACATATTATTCAGTACACAGTTATACACACAACCTGCCACTACAAAATATAAGGCGACTAGCTTCGGCTTGATATAAACCATCATAAGACCGTTTCTTTTCTTAAAATCCTTCAGTGAACATTTATTACTGCAAATAGGTACGAAATCTCATCTTTACAAAATGTATGATAAAATATTAATATTAATATCAATATTTTATAAAGGTATAAAGGTTCGCATATTTCAACACAAATCTTTTTAAGCATTAAACAGCATGCATTATCCTAACGACATTCCGAGAGAGTGGATAGTAAAAACAGGGGACAAAGAAGGATTCTGCGTCGTTCTTACGTATGTACAGTTCTTAATAAATTTAAGATGAAATTAACATGGTAAAGAGTTTATGACAATATGTTAGTTATGAAAACCTAACTAGATTTTCAGTTCTCACTGTGGTGGTGTTGCAGATTCAAGGTTTTTAGGATGATACCGTTATCGACTGGTAAGTAATAGGGAATTTTCGAAACAAGCATGCTGTTTCCAACTGCAGGATCTGAATAGTCCGCCTTTAGGGATAAAACAAGTCCAATAAAACTGAAAATACCCTGAAAGTTGCAGCAGCAAACTACACTGAAAGGCCGGTAACAATTCACAAATTTTCATATGTTTGTTACGTAACGACAAGGGTTTTGAAGATGATACTTGCGGCTAAGAGTGATGAGGTAACAGGGCAGTGGAGAAGACTGCATGCGAAGCTTTATGATCTGTACTGCTCACCAAGAATTATAAGGGCGGTCAAAACAAGAACAATGAGATAGGCGGATCATGTGGCACGTAAAGGGGAGAGAAGAGGAGCATACAGGGTTTTGTGGGAAGACCTGGGGGAAAGAGACCACTTGGAAAACCTAGGCGTAGATGGGAGGATAATATTAAAATGGCTGACTTTGGGATAGGATCCGATATTCTGGGGTGAGAGGCCGCCTTAGTCAACGCACGGCCATATTTTCCAATCGACACGTCATATCCCAGAACACTTGAATGAATCTTCGCTTTAAGCCAGTACAAAATGGCGTGGCTAAGGAAGTTACCAATTTTTGCAGGTGTACCGGGAGTGGTATCCGTGCTGGACACTGCAGGATCCTCAGTTTTTGGTGTCAAGTCACTTTACCCATATAATGTCCCTGTGTCAGTAAATCCTTTCCTTCCTTATAGTGTCTACTATCCCCACATGCCAAACCTCGTTCGCCATGACCTTCAATCTGTTCCCATCAGCCTCCGCGACGTGTACAACAGGCCTATCATGATGGTGGTGAAGTCAACTTCTGAAGTTGAGGGACTGACCATCTACTTTTTGGAGCACGGACTGTCTGCTTTGGCAGAGAACCCTCAAACCAAATTCATCCACGACGCGATAAAGAGCGGTGCAGAGAAGACTGCGGTTGTGATCCATCCCACTGTGCTACACAACACCCCCGCTTTCAAGATCATAAAAGACGTGTCTGTTGTTAAGTTTGAGATTCCTGTTGGCATAAAGTTCGGCAATTTTATCAACTCTGTGGGTCATAACACACCTTATGTATTCATCCATGATAAGGACGATGTCACCAGTTTCGACCTTGATGGTCTGGTAAGAGTCGGCAGTTTGGATGTGGCAGAAGAGAAAGTACATTGCATTTCTTGCTATTAAGTAGGAGAAACTATAGGCAGACTCACAACAGCTGTTCTGCTTAGTTGACTACGCAGACTCTAGCACATAGGCAAAATGAGACACTTGATCATGGTAGGCAGTATGGCTTATATTATCACATTAAACTCCTTTTAATGCTCAGGAATATGTATCAATCACAAGAACGTTGAATTTTCCACGTATAATCGTAAGGCGTTGTCAGTACATTCATCGTATTCTAGTATGAATAAATCTAAAGAGAATACGAAAAATGCACAGGTACCCACTACCAAATTCTAAGTAGCAGTCAAGATAAAACTACTAGATTAAAAATTTTAAATGTTGATATGTTTTAGTATAAAAGTCCAGAATATGAGAACACTATATTGCAATATGTCTTATTCGACGTTTCAGACACGATGTAATGTAAGGGTCTGGTCAATGTTGAACTAGTAGTGGAATTAAGCAAGCAAATAAATAAATAAATAAATGCAACAACTACAATGAATTCCTTTCAAAATGAAATAATATCTTGAGGTCTCTTTTAGGTAATGTGCTATATACTTCTATAACATTGTCGAAATACAATTCCTGTTGTCTCCTGAACGAATGAGAAAGCCAATTTTTTTATGTTGGTGTGACCATGCGTCACTGATACAATAGTATAAACAACCAATTAGATGCAACAATAACAGTTCATTAGTAATTTCAATCACCCCAACATGTTTCGGGCGATAATTTCGCCCATCATCAGGACACTAGACCGTGTTTACAGCTTGTGGTACAATGCACTGAAGAAGTTGCCTGCTGATGATCTAGTTGGTTGTGTATACTATTGAGAAAGCCCATATCATGCTGTTATTCCTGGTGTCCACGCATATGGCAGATTTAACGCACAGAAACCCTGCATAAGCGGGAACTTCCTGTCACAGTTGCCACGCTCAGGGACACCAAAACGCAAAGCCGGAGTTTACAGTTTTCGAGAAACGTTAGTCGAAACTGCACCTTCGATTATATTGAACTAAGACGTAACGCCGTAGACAATGCGTTAAACACATCACACGATGTCTGCGTACAGTAAATGAACGTGTAGATTAATAAAAGTTATAACTGTAAGAACACTTCCAAAAAATAAATTTCAGTTCAGTCTAACTGAACAAGTGTTCAAGTCCTGTTCTTCCGAAAATCTGTGGACCCAGCAGCTTAACTGCGCCTACCGCCCTGAGATCAGCTGCTTTGTTTCCTGTTCTCAATTCAGTCACCCATTATAACATTAGGTTTCAGCAATTACAGTGCTGTATGACTGAATGTGGTTTCTGGCGTTGTGTGGCATTACCATTAATCTGTCGTATTATGATGAGAATTAATGGAAGTAATTCTTGTCTACATGACTAATATATTATTATGGCATTCCATGTGTTTGGATTCTGCCTGCAGCATGAACATTACATATATCTGATAAACCTGTACGTATTTATCAAAATTTAATCAAGTCCAATCAAACATAATTACGTAAAAAATGCAATAATATGTACCTTGTGTGTCTGAATTTAACTTATTTAAATAATTTGTTAAATAGTAAATAATTTTACTGCTACACAGGAATTATACGTTAAAAACTCACCGTTCATCACGCATGTTGAGGAATATAACCGTTTGCAAACTTTAGTCCGTATACTGGTACAACATTCGCATTTTCAAGATGTTTAACTGACTAAAATGGCCCTTCCCTCTTTGGAAACTGGTGAGTTATACGTCACGTAATTAGTCTCAGTGCACCCCAAATTCCCACTCTTCCAAACGCCACTGGTCTCTAAACTGGCCGAGATGAAATCCGGTCTAAATCCTGAGGCATTTTTTTAAAGCAAACTGTATTTCCTCCCTTACATTACCCCTCTCGGGTTCATATTAGCAGTGCAACTGCAACATGCGCGTCTTCCTGATGCATGTAACACGTCCTGTCGGTCTCATCCTTCTTGAGTGGATGACCCTAACGACAGTTTGTGAATACTACAAATTATTAACAGCTCATTACGCCTAGGTTTACGGTCTCCTGGAGTTGACGTCGTTAGTTTTGTAGACAAACTCCACTTAATGAGAAGCTGGTCCATATCTACCGTCCCCGCAGCTAGATGCCATATCCCTATATACCACAACATCGTGATGTTCTTATTCCCCCATTACGGACCCCAATCTCAGGTTACGTACTTTCTTGCAGGATCCTGTTATTTCTCCTGTTCAGAGTTATGTAACGTTCTTACGAGACCTGCTGTCAAAACCCGAAACCTCTGCATGTATCACACCGCTGAATTTCGTTAACATAAGTAGGCATAAGTAAAATGTCTTTCACTCTTCCTTACAGCCAAACACTGGCTTAAAAATTTTGATGCCTATTCGTTGCGTGTACCATCAGTTTAACATTCAACAACTGTACGCTCTGCCCACACAGTATTTGTGTTTTGTGTTTATCTGAGAACAAACAGCGACTTGTGCCACTTACAGCATAAACTGACTGGTTTTTATAACCGAGATGAAAAGTGTTTACAGCGCGGTACGGACTGGGCCTACAACTAGAGCGGTCTGCGCTTCGTCTGTAAAGGGTCAAATTATATTATTTTTCAGTGCTTAGAATATTCTGATAAGGAACTAGAAATGGAAAAGATTTCTCGGCAATGAACTAAGCATTTAATTCGTTTATTGTAAGAAAGAATACTCGCTTAAAGTGCGCAGGTAATGTTAAAATCGTGTTGGCTTCAAAGATTGAATGTTTCACATCCAAAAACATTGAATGCATTGCAGCAGAACTTAAGATTTATTTGAAACGTGTTAACTACTTGGCATTGTGTCGCGTAAGAAAAATTTCAATTTATTTCGGTATTACGACCATTCATTTTTACCAAGACTGCTGACTTGGTCTTTCAGGCTGTCCTTAACGTGGCTAATTGTACAGAAAGTTTCGATAGACAGGCCTGCAAAAATATACAGATCAAGATATGAAATTTATATTCAATACATCTTTGGCGGCTATGGAGAGTATTTAATGAAATAAAAGGAAGAATTAAATTAGAATAACGAGCGCGCGAGCAATAATCAGAGAAGAAATGAAGAAAATAAGGGTGGGAATGATAATAAGATTTCAGTATCGCCTATTAACTTCAGGGGTTTGGGGGGGGGGGCAAAACCCTCAGTGGGCCATGGCCTCCTCATTCACGAGGTTTCTAGATTAGACATGATGACGCACCAGAGTCGGTAGGACTCCTATGGACGAGTGATTAGATGACAACACACAACATTCACAACGGACGAACATCCATGCCCCCGGTGGGATTCGAACCCACAATTTTAGCTTGCGAGCGGCCGCAGACCTACGCCTTAGATCGCAGGGCCACTGGGACCGGCACCTGCAGAATTTAGTAGCACAAAAGCATAAATACAAAACAATTACATAAAAAAGACAAAATAACAAAAAAATCCGGACCTGCTGGTAACAGTGAATTTATTCAACACATGTAGAGAAAGTTTAAGACCAGTCTAAAAATCGCATCTCAAAGCACAACTAATAATACAAATTCAAGCGCAGATGTGACGGACGTCTGACAAAAAACAAAAACACAACTGATAATGTATCCTGAAGATTCAAATTTTCTGGTTTGTTACGCTGTGTCATTCGATACATGGTTGCCGACGTTTCGATAGATGGTAGCGCCTTCATCTGCAAAGTCAAGCAGTTCCAGGCGGTGAAGGAGATACAGTCCTCCGGAAGGTCAGTAAAAACTACGTGCTTCTCACTCGACATTGCAATGCGGCTGTCAGACCAACAAATCACTTGTAACCGAAACATGCCTCGGATTTAGACAGTGGTATTAGTACGGTTGTGGGCCGGGTAGCGTAGTCGGTATATCGACTGGCTACGGGCTGGACGGCCCGGGGATTGAATCCCGGTGGGGGGTGAGATTTTCCGCGCCTGTCCAGACCGGTCCTGGGGCCCATCCAGCCTCCTGTACAATGGGTACCGGGTCTTTCCCGGGGGTAATGAGTGGCGGGGGCGTGAGGCTGACCCCTCACCCCTCTTCTAGTGCCGTGGTCAAGAAAGAGTAGAGCTATACCTCTACTTCACCTATGGGCCGTACGGCCTGTACACAGCCTCAGTGCCTGTACAAGGGTGCACTTTACCTTTTTACCTTTAATTAGTACGACTGACGACAGTCAATTATGGATGATTAACCTTAACCCACCGGAGTGGGAATTTAAATTTCAGCACAAGGTTTATAACAAAACGTACTACTTGAAAGGAAAACAACAGAAAATTATGAAATAAACGGCATTTTGAAGAAGATAAAACAGAAATTATGCAGCATGCCTTACAAACGTAGTAAATTTCTTTGTTATGTAAATATGCACGATAAAAATCTATGGTTGTTTTCCTACGTGATTTCAAATTTGGCAACTCAGGTATTTAAAAGTGCAAGCAGGTTATTGTCCAGCATGATAGCCGCATGTAGGCTATATTTAGGACAGACTTTTATGTACAACACACAAGGACAGAAGCCAATGCGTTTTACAGACTAGCTGTTCGTGTGGCTAATGTGCTAAATTGAAACTGTATTTCACCATTCAATGCTTTTAAATATACTTTATTTATTAATTTGTAATTTAACAAAATTCCCAGTACTTCGCATTATATGAAGTCGCAGAATTGAAAGATTGAATCATGAACCGGAAACGGTGTGAAACAAAGTGCTGGTATTAACCCGAAATGCCCTTGACAGGACGGAGAAAAATCACGAAAATCCGAGACAAGATAGTAGCTATCTGGGCCGAAATTCGAAAGGAGTATCTCTGGACAGCACGTCAAAATTTGTTCAATAACGGGCAGAGCTGGTTATTGAGCAGCACGAGCCGGGATAATCTAATAATTAGGCACGTGACTGGACAACCGAGGAACCGTAGTTCGATTGAATGCAGGGATAAGACATAACTCTCTTCTCCAAAGCGCCCAGAAAATAAGCGGGGTCCACCTGTCATCTTATTTAGCAAATGCCATGGGTAATGCGGCCGGGACGTGAAGAGGACAACACATCTCATGTGGTGCAGAGGTTAAGAATGCTGGGAACTATACCTCCATCCCCTAACATCCTTTCCCACGTCGTGTTGAAGGAAGAACTTTAATTATTTTTATTTTACTAAGTAGCACATACAAACTCCAAGTTTCCAGAAGTAACATTTTCGATCAATGCATTAGCCGTGTTCAGTGCATTTCCAAATAAATTATCCAGACCAGTCTTGCAGCTCATTTCATAAAAACCCTCCCCCCAACCACTCCATTGCTACTTTTAATGGACTCGCTAGAGGGCTTAGTGCTTCTGCTAATCGTTTAATTGGTTCAGCTGTGATCGATGACTCCCTTTCTCCTCTAAATACTGGTAAAAGAGTAACTTTTTCAAGTGAAGGAATTTACTTTAATTATTCTGCTGGTTTGCAACTTCTATCGACGTGTACTGAACTGTACCCACGTCGAACCGTTGGTAATTCCATGTTTATGTACAAGGCGGAATCAGTGGCTATTTTGTACAGCAACAAAACAAAGTTCGGAAGTGGATCTAGGAATTTATACATCAATTTATTTCCCACTCTTAGACACAGATAATTTTACGCAGCCAACTATAAACAACTTACATTCAAAGTTATATATCTGCCTACTATGTAATTATAAACATATATGATATATATATATATATGCAATTTCCGTAATTTTGGCATTGTAGTAAATTCGTATTTCTTTCGTATTTTGTACATTTTGTATGTTTAGGACTTATTCCACATCATTCTGACGTTTTAGCAAAATTTTAGATCTGTGGAATGTATGTGTGTGCTTATGTATGTATGCAAGTATGTGTATGTGTGCGTACATATATATGTAGGTACGTACGAACATTATGTATGACAAACATATACAATTATATTTACTTTTTTTTTTTGTCTTTTGTGTAACATCAACCCATTGTATTTGTTCACTGTTGGTGTATTGATTTAAGGTGTTGTATTAATCAGAAAATCAATAAGCTAACATTGATAATATTTTCTGTTATTCTCTACGGGTTTCCAATTTGATATCTTCTTACCCGCAGTTACCGTAGGAACAAAGACTGAAGATGTTTTAAGACAAAATGCTCAGACATACTTGGGCTTAGGAGGGAAAAATTAGCAGTAGCTTAAGGAAACAGAGTAAAACTACCATTAGAGTAGCTGTTATCCTACTAGCAACTGATCAGTTGTCTGTACGCACAGTAAATGATTCGGCTGTTTTTGTTTTGCTGGATGACATAACGTGAATGGTGATTAGTGCGTGGGCCATTCTGAAAGCGCAACAGAAATTTCCTGCTTTAAATGGTAAATGGCAATAGAAAGCAATGGACAGCACAAAATTGTATCCAACCACAATGTTTGGGATAAAAAGTGGGACCCTTAGCACAAAGTTGTAAAGAAGTGATTTGGAGAGATACCTCCTTCCACTGTGTCAACACAATCAAACCAGAGACAAAGGTTTCCAAAGAAACAAAATTACTTTTTCGTAAGCACAACCCTTACCATACGACAAAGAAAATTGCCTATTGAAGAGATTTACAATTTCTACTCTTCCCCGAATTTGGTTATGGTCATAACACCAAGGAGAACTTGATGGGCAGAATACATGACACATGGAGAAGAAATGAAGAATGAATCGAAAGACATTCGAATAGGGGAAAAAAGGATAACTTCTTCTTGGGAGATCTAGACGTAGAAGGAAATATCAGTGTTACAATGCATGTTACAGATTAGTTCTGAGACCCAGGGACGATTTGGAGAGCTTCGTAATAAGACGCTTGATGCACGAAAATGAAGCCTTAGTCTACTACAAGAGTATGGCCTACAGACAAAAAATCGAAAGCAGACTCTTTAATATAATTCAGCACTGGACGTGTTACCGACTTACACTGCATGTCTGTCGGTATTTGTATTTCGAAATCACAATCACCAAAGACACCAATGACAAATAACTTTAGTATTTGATCAAGCTCTGTCAAAGCACAGAGGATTATCCTTTGGGCGTTGACACCGTTTGATCTGGTAGACATTTATGAGCCTCTCTAAGAAGGTATTGCCTCCTTTTTCAGGGTATCAAGAGTAGAGACGGAGGCATTATGTTCCTCTGAAAAGTCCGTAAATATACGCCACACTGCATTGCCACCGTAAGAGCCGTCTGGATGTCATATTTCTTTTTTGACACTTGTTAAACAAATCTGAAAAGATCACTTAAGCCAGCAAATTGTAAAGCCATATCATTTTGTAACTTGTTAGAAGTCAACACCCGAAAGTCCCCGGTACACAAATTCATTTAGTTATGAGCTTAGCTACTGCTTTAAAGCGTGTAAGTTCGCTTGTCCTATCCGTATCATACTGTTGATGAGCCATGTCCGCGACAGGGCTCATTATTTACTGCCTTCTGGCCACATCAGCTTCCAGCTACGAGCCAGCAGAAAGCAGCCACATCACTGTTTACAGTAAGTGCTCTCTTTGTTTATGAATACTGTACTGAAGGAACACAGAGATGTACTAATTTCGGTTACTATCCGACATGCCAAGAGGACAAATTTGGGTGGATGACGCACAGGTTATTTAAAGACGCTACATAAATACACAGGTTATTATAATACAACTAACAAGGGCGACAAATTGCATAGTGACATAAGAATAACGGAAAAGAAAATGGTTGTAACAAACTGCGAGGTATTTTTCCAACATCTGTCTGAAGCAATGCAGAAAAATGGTTTTTCTACAAGAAATCTTGGTTAGGATAAGAGCTTGCTCGCTCCGAGTCAAGAGATACTGATACGTAATGAGTAGGAGACTGGATGGAAACCAGAGTCAGTCTGGACGTTTGGGAGAAGAGACATTCCTTTCCACTGTCAGGAATCGAACCAATATTTCTAAGTCGTCCAGCCATTTTTGTAGTCTCAACCCCCCATGAGCTAAATTGCCTCCTCCGCTGTACGTGGATTATGGGGGGAGGCTGCACTGGCCCTATAAAATAAATTTTAAAAACTATATTATAAAAATTATGTTATAAATACAGCTGTGAAATAATATTACCCTTGCAACTGCATTTATGTACACAAAAATATAAATTCTTCATTCAAATAGGTTGTATGTCCGGAAACTGTCAAACAGACAAAACTGTCCAAGAATTCAATCGTATAAAGACAGTGGAAATTTATAACGTATGTTTTGTCATTCAGACAAGTTCAGACCTAATGGTTCCCTACCAAGCAGGACAATGTGTAACCTACACCATAGTTCTTGATGCGACAAATACTTACTCCTAATTTCAATGTCTCAATTGGAAATGAAATTAAGAAGCGCAAAAAGGATGGCTGGACAATCAAATAAGGGGCCTACTGAAATTTCGACTACACAAGAATCAAAATCATACTCTTCTAATCCCACTTCAAAATCTCCGAGCAGAGAGTTAATAATTACAGGTCCATAATTTGGTTACACAGATAATTAAAACTAAGAAGAAATATAAATACGAAGTTCCTAAGACTTTATTTTTCACAATTCCAATGGACTAGTCATTAGCCGGTTTCAGTAGCTGATTTCGGCTTAAGGATAAATCATGTAAAATGTATAATATCGTGTCTACAGGATGTGTTCTTTTTAATTTCGATTTTGAAGGGACGGGGGTACGGCCCGGGAGCAACCATTTTAGTTGCGCCCCTGAGAGATATGCACAGCGTCTTAAAATAAGACTGAAGTGTAGAAAGCACAAACTACGTAAAATATAATAATAAATGCCTGACGTCAAATATACTTACCTGCAGCCGTGCGTGGTATATTTGCCAGAGATGTAACCTAGTCGACAACCGGACAAGCTGCTTATACACCCTTCTTTCCCACAGTCGAGAAGACAAGTCTCAACTTTATTAGCAAATTCGCTCGCCTTTAGTCTCACGTCTAATTTGCTTACTCGATGCTACGTATCATTAATCACGGCCAGGCGAGGGAATCCCCTTTTTCCAGCTACCGGATCCTCGCCATAATCGATCTTCTTCTGTCCTACCTCTCCTCTACTTTCCTTCACTCACTTCCTTCCCATCAATTTCTTTTACTCCTTGATAACTCCTAATCTATTTCACCCCTTGAGCTTTCCATTATAGCCTGCCATTCTCGGCTGTTATAAAGGTACCTCTTCATTTTTTGACGTCGAAAAAAACGTTCATGTTCGAAACTCAATCCCCTGTAATTACATTTTATGCTCGTGTCATGATACTGCATAACTACAAGCGATCGTCGAAACATTAAAATCAGCTGCTCACATTTTTAACCACAAAAATTGTCGTAGCTTATGTTAGATAAAATGTTGAATATGAAAAAACAGATATCTTCTTCTTTTACGTAGTCGTTGGATCAAAAGACTGACGCCTTGAGAACACCACAGACTCAGTTGGTGAGTAAAATATTTTAACATTTGCAAGCACATTGGTGACTATACAGTCTAACCCGGTTATAACGGCAGCGGTTTATACGACACTCCGTCTATACCGTCAGATATTCAGTGGTACCAATTAATTCCTCACTGTTAACTAACATTACACTCGTCGGTTAGAACAACACTCGTTTATAATGACACAAAATACTCATTCCCTTTCTTAACAGTATAACCGAGTCCGACTCTATAAATATAAATATAAATATATATATATATATATATTACCAGATCTAATATTAAAAAAACACTACATTTTTCCAAACACGCATTTAGAAGTATATACTGAACATTGATTTTGACACAATAACAGAATCCAGTAAGCATTCCTACTAACTGAAGCACGCCATAAATTTTTTCGGCTAAAGTGCATAATTCAGCGGTGGACTCGAACATACTTTTCGCTTTATTTGCTGCAATCGTCTGCCAAGTGTTTTCCTTGTATACGGGCCCATGTATGAAGCAAAAATCAAATCAGCCAAGTCAAGCTTCAGTACCTACGGAAATTCACTTGCTTCTTCTTTCGGAGTAACTGGAAGCGCGGTCCTTAAACAATGGTTTGCCTTTTTTTTTAATGGACGAGAACAAAAACACACAAAATCGCATAATAAAACAGCATGCAGTTAAACATAAGCGTTTAACATAAGAAAATGTGAATTACATATTACATCCATGTTCTGCGAATTACTGCAAGATAATGCATAGGTAAAAATGAGAAAGAGAAAAAGGTAGATGCAAAGCAATCCCTGTACCGGCCTGCACTAGCCCTGAGGGTTCCAAGAGGTTGAGGCTCCCAGACTTCAAGAAAATTGGCACAGGAAGTGGTGTTAGCCTTACGCACCGGCCGCCTTTACTCTCCAGGAAATATTCCTGGTACTCATTTCTGTTAGAGGCTGAATCGACCACAGGACCATAGTCCGATCGGAAGGATTATGTCAATGAAAAATTCCAAAGACACCATCGGGAATCGAATTCCCGACATTACGGTTTGTAGCGCGGCGCCTCAACCAACTGCGATACACCGTGTCCCCATATGAGACAGAGGACTGATATAAAACTTGTCCACTTTGAGAAAATCTGTAGAAGTACTAGTACAGCCCTTCGATAAATCGAATGAATACAACTAGAGTTAACGCAGTAAACAAATGAACGCAAGGAACAACTGTTCGTTACTCAAGAGACAGGAGTTTGCCTTCATATCACGGGTGGTGGGTTGGTGGTCGTAAACAAAGAAGGATCGACTTTCCGTAGAGCAAAACACTGCCAAGGTCAACTGCAAATTGTACAGTCACTAACTGTACTCACGGCAAGCTAATAAGCAAGCCCTCTTTAATTCCTACAGGCATACTGAACTAATAAATAACCATTATTAAATATTCAATGTGGAGAGTAATCGCGCACGTGAACAGAACATTATATGCTGTATCTGTGTAAGTTGTTCAAAATAAAATAAATAAATAAAAAATAATATTGCATCTAGAACATTATATGCTGTATCTGTGTAAGTTGTTCAAAATAAAATAAATAAATAAAAAAAAAATCGCATCTAACGTACATTTCTTACGTCATACTACGCTACGTATTTTGCTGGATACATATTCCATTCTAGAAAGTACGACCCTATGGTAATTAATGCCAGATATGCAGGTAGAAACGCGTGTAGTTTTTTTTTAATGAAATATGGCGGTTAGACTTGTCCGACCTAAATGGAAACATAAATGACTTGAAGATATTTTGTAAAACTCTAAATGAATTTTCATACAAATTTTTTCTTCTGTTCTTCAGACACAGACGGAAAGTGTGTTTTCAGTATGCATTAGGCAAAGTTGCAAAAGAGCCCAAAATTTAAAAACCGCATCTATTCATCTATCCAGTCATAATTTCTTTCTCTTGCACATTTTGCGTAATTAAATTACTTCTTCGTGCAAATGAAGCGGCAGAATCTGAAATTATGCGACTGCTTCTCCGTACATTCACTCCAGCTCACTTTCTTTCTTTCTTCCTTCTGTCGACATCTGGCCTCTTCTACTTACACGTTGTAGTTGTAGAGGGATATTACTGCACGCGATCACACTCAATTACACACACTCCGTAGGCCTCCTCTGGACCAGTGATCGGCCCGTCGCAGACACCTCTACCTGACAACACACAATTTTCACAAAGACAGCCATCTATGCCCACGGCGGGATTCGAACCAGCAATCGCAGCAAGCCAGCTGCAGTAGATCCACGCCTTATACCGCGTGGCCACCGGAGGGGTCCAAATCACTTTTCAGATTAAAAATAATCGAAACGCTTTGATGTTTGGCATCCAGTTGTGCTACCTATTTTACAAAATAGTACTTATCCACAACCATTTTTTACTTTTTTTAAGTTTTTACAATTTACCGGATTAGTCTGAGAATGGCTAAATCCAGACATGTTGCCAGAGGTAAGGTGATGAGTTTTTTATTAATAATAAAATGTTTTGTTTGACGTTATATAAGTACTAATTATTAATAATCGAATGACACTATGGTAATTTTTTACAAATGAAGACACGAACAGTACTGTATATCGCACTATAATTTAGGCTAATAAGATTTAATTACTTCGATGGCGCTTCCTAAAAGAAGCTGTAAGATATGTACAGATTACCTCAACATGAGTAACAACAAAGAATTCACTTTTGTGCCTTACACCGAGTAGCGTGACAGAAGCGTAGAATAATAATCGTCCGCCCTTATGATTCGCGCAGACGTATCCTCCGCAATGTCAATAAACGTCTACCAGACTGCAAGGTGTCACATCGTAAAAAAATAATCGTAGTTTCTGCCCTCAGAATTTCCCAATTTCAAAAGACCAATAATCCACCTGCCCGCGCTACAGCAGACACAAATTCCTTCTTATCCAGCGGAGCATATCTAAAACTCCAGACGCCCCTTATGTTCTACGGCGTCTATTTGCTTATGTACTTTCAGTCGAGAATTCCATACTGATAGACTAAGCGAACGTTCGTGTAATAAGATTGCGATGTGCTTAGAATTGATGTTCCTCAATATCGAAATTCCTTCTTTCAAAAACAGAAACAAGAAATAGCCTTAGGGTAGAAGCAGGACTGAACAAATACGAAACAATGGCTCGCAATGTGAAATTTCTTCAACCACGATTTACAAGAATGAAATAAACCGCTAGTAGTCCCTTGAAGTCGATGAAATTCAATTTCGCTTCGGGACGTTTTTCAGGAGAGAAAAGACCGTGAAGTGCATTTGGATGGAGTGCCTGTCTACTGCTCTTCATTATTTATTGATTCAGGCACTCTTGTTTTGCGTTTCTGTATTTTCTTACGAGCGGGGAAATTTTTCTATAAAAAAAATGCCTCGAGGGATTCGGATGGAGACGCTAGTAAAAGCAGTTTGTGCATTGGCCTACAATGTGGTAACAACAACTGACAATTTCAAAGCCCTGACCGCTATCTCGCCTTTGTCTGAATCCTTAACGTCTCTCATGCTTATAGCACTAGAGAGAAAGCTTTGTTCTGATTACGAACAAAGGAGATGCGGGGACCTGTAAGTTCTAACACAGACAATTTCGCAAGCACTGCTTTCCGTATGCAGCTTCTCACATCCAAAGAAACAGCCCGAATAGCGTAGTCACTATTGTGACTAAGACCAGACGGACGACACGGCAGGGCTTCATCTCTCCTCCAAAGCTTCTGGACCAGCTCTGGATTCCACCCACCCTTCTACGCAATGGTTAATGAAGACAATTGCTCTGGAGTAAAGTGGCCGGGGCGTGAAGCTAAAATTTCACCTCCGTCTACTGCGAAGGTTAGCAATGTGGTAAGTTACAACTCTGCTCTCTTGCATGCCTCCACCGTCAGTAGGTTACAGGGACAATTGTACCTCACCCTTTATATAAAAATAAGCAACTGAGAATTTCAGATGAAGATTCAAGAGGTTAGACCGTGTCGTTGGGTAAATACTTCCCGACGTTTCAAAGGACCCTAATGTGTTCTCATTGCTTTCATGTTCAGGGCCTAGTAGTCCGTCTTTCTTGGATCCTTGACCCTGCAGGCGCAGAAACTATGATCCTTCGAAACGTCGGGAACTATTTAATGACAAGCACAGCTTAATATCCCAGAATAGCCAAATCTTCAGCGACACCGCTGTGAGGTTCTTAAGGCTGTGGTCATGACAACAACCTGAAGGTCAGTGTCCGCACCTACCTCACGTCGCAACAAGAAGGACACTTACATTTAGTCCCTCACATTCACAATCTTGCTGATTTGTCTTTCACTGAGCAACAGACCGCCAGTCACTCGCCGTCTTGTATCGTCCCTATTCTGGTCTTGCACAAAGCTCTGAAGAAAATTTCGATTCAGCTTTCTCAATCCCCCTTTTTTATTTGGGTCCTTTCTGTCTCATTTATTGTCCAGGTTGTGTTGGCATGCGCATGCGTGTGCATGTGGTTGCTCTTACTGTTGTCATTGCAGCCAACCCGGAAATGCTTTCAGGAATTTCATGCAGTGTGCCAGAAAGACATATCGAATCAAACTTGAACAAAGCGTTCAATTTCCTGTTTTATTACTTACTTGCAGACCTTCCCTTTCAGAATTGGAGACATGGGATTTGCTTCTTAGCAGGACGCACGAAATGACCGTTCGTGACTCCGAATCAAACTCGGCTATCGAACAGAAATGACCAACATAAAGGAACGATGATGATAAGAAATGCGTGTCCGAGCTTCGAATGTTGGAAATCTTTCCAGTAAAGCAGAAAAAGGTTATGTTCGAAAGAGAGCAAACAAATTTTCGAAAAGCATTCTTTCAATTTTTTTTTGTACTCATTTGCGACGCACATCCAACGCCTTCCTACAGACATCGCAATTCTTGGAATCAAAATGTGTTTTGTACTCAGTCTCGTTAATAAAACAGAGTACATTAAGAGTATTCTAAACAAAACATTTAGATATTAATGCAATCTCTATTTTAGGCTATAGGGGTCCACGTAATCTGTAGCGTAATTTTGACAGATAATAATCAAAATAACCCAAATTTTCAAAATATTTTCACAATTAAAATTTTGGCATGGAATTGTCTCAGTGATTTAGGGTTATATGTGTTCTCAAATGAAGTTACCCCTCTCAAGCACAGCGGAACCAAACGCTTCAATGTTAATGAGGCTATGTATTTTGCTGACATATCTTGTTACATTAAAGGTAAAGGCAAATTTCACCCTACAACAAGCCATGAAAGCTCAGACGGCTAGTGGAAGTATAATTATACTCATTCTTTAACTTCGGCGTTAGGCTAAAGGGATGGTCAACTCTACCCCCCCCCCAAGCCGCTTTACCCCCGTGGTGAAGGAGACCCGGCTTCTAGTGTAGAGGAGACTGGGTTGGTTCCAGCGCCGATTTGGGCAGGTGGGGAAAACTTCGCCAACGGGATTCGATCCCCAGCCCGTCCAGCCCGTTGGGAGTCGCTATGCCAAATGTTAATACACAGGATCTTAAATATTACACGCTCTTCTCGCTCAGCGAAATCCATCAACACTTACAGACACAACGTTGTCGCACATCTGACGGTAACAGCCCTTACACACAACGAACTGAACTGGTGTCACCCTTGTTGTTTCTGGCACAACACTAAACATCGCAATCACCAAAAGACATTTTATTTTCTTCGTGTTAACCCTGGATTGTTTACTTCATGATGTGGGATTCTTTGTCGTTTAGAACACACGGAACGATTTACTTGTACACACACGTGGGAAATAAAATCGAGTAACAAGTTCAGATTTCACTTGCATAAATATAAGAATATGTGCGTAATTTCTCCTTTGGATGTTTGAAAAACTTCATAAATATGCTGTGATTATTATTATTATTATTATATCTTTTCTTTTTTGTGGTTTTGTGCTGTTTTGTGTTGGCTTTACAATTGGCGCTTGTGCTGTTAAGCCTGCACGTTGATAAATACATATTGAATTGAATTAATCTTAATTATTAAGTTTTCTTGAAGGGACTGGAGAGGAAAACCGGAATGATGTCCTTACATTGCTGTTGTTTAGTCTGGACTGGAGTGGATGGCCTCTCATCTCCTGGCCGATTTGAGATACAGCTTGAACAAAATGCTGCTCTTCAGGTGACACGTAGTTTGTGTGGATAGATTCCAGTACATTTTAGACTTCAGACAGAATCCATGCCTCTGAGGCACGTAGTTACAGGCTCGTTTACACGATTCTTGGCTACGGAACTTTCCTGCTTTATACTTTCTGTGTGACAGACATAAATAATACACAATATAAGCAAAACTGAATTTTAAGAGATGTCCTCGTCGAAAATTTGAAACGTCTGTCAGGTCTTAACGGCCCAAATTCAAGTGGCGGTATTACCCGAAAAAACACCTTTCACGCCAGGTAATAAGTATGCTTCAACGAATAAATGTAATCATGAATTATTGCAGAGCATTAAATTATGTATTTATAGGTACCACAAAAATTATGGTCGCCTGTACACAAACATAACACTACACTCATCCCATAGTGTTGTCGAATAATCAGCATCTAAAATTTGCCTAGCTGTTGAAACACATTACGACTTACTGGCTGATATAATGCCGGCATGCCCAATTCGAGGCCACAAAATATAATGGCCAGTAACACGGGAAACAAAATTATGAAATGTACAATTCACTACATCTGTTGGTATAACTGTAAATTATTTTGAATATTGAAGTACTTTATTACCACAAATTATGGGAAGTATGTATCATGGGTTCTGCTTGGAGTGTCACCTTATACATTATTTAGTCGAAGGACACTCAATGCTTTTCAGTATTATATAATCATTTTCATGTAACTGATGAAGTCATGCTGCAAACACAAAAAGATGCAGCGCGTCAGGGTCGTTAAGTATTTGTTATCTGGCAGTCAGAGTACTAAAACATGAACTTATAAATTAAATCTATAAAAATTCTTTTTTCGATTCCAGATTGTGTCTTTCGATTTTCCGTTGACTTAATCCCACCGGCCGCGCTCTGGGGTCCACCCAGCCTCTAACAGAAATGAGTACCAGGTATATCTCCTGTAAGGGAGAAGGAGGGTAAATGTGGCCGGTACGTAAGGCTGATAATCTTGCCACCTTCATGTGCCGATTGTCTACAAATTCTTGGAGCCTCAACCTCCTGTAACCCCTACGGCCTGTGTCAGTCTGTATAGGGACAGATGTACATTTACAAACTCTTTACAAAGTAACTTTCTTGGAAGATCAAAAATGCTATGAAGCACAGTTGCCACAACGCAAAAAGTAACGAGAAGCTGCCAAGATAACGTAAACAAAAAATATGCAGGCAGAACAGTATATAACAATTGCTTTCATTGCAATTGTTCCGAAACGGTTTGATTCAAAAGAGACTTCACTTCGAGGGCGGGGAGAACGTGATAAGAAACCAGAAATGCGCCTATCAGTTATTTAACAAATATAAATAAAAAATTAGCACTGTGTATAAAGGTCAGCAATAATTGGATCTTGAAGGCCAAAGTTTGACTACAGTTTCAGTCACAAACTACCCAGCATGTGTATCAGTACACGCGCATCCCCCCTCCCCGAAATTTTGCAGGACTTACATACATGTAGGAAGGTCGTTTCCTGAGTATTTCACCTCGACAATTGTCGCAGAAATTCTGATCAAATTGGGAAAATTTAATTTTGTTTAAACTGGTCCGATACAAAAAACGAGGCTGCTTCACAGAAAGTGCAAATGGAAATCCATCAAGTTCTTCGCGAACAGTCCGTCCCAGGAAAAATTGTTACCATTACAAGCAACAGACCTCACTAGTGTCTACAGATTATATTGGCATACTTTTTCGCTTCGGAGAATATTTAATGAAACACGCCTACAAAGAATATTCATTTCTCGCTAATATTCACTGTGGTACATGTAGTGCAATTAGTTCTGTGAGAGTAGGCCTATATCTGTGTCTGCAATACATTAAGTATGCTAAACCATAATCACAATGATGCATTTGGAAAATACGTGTGTGTCAATTACAGTGCAAGTACCCTCCTCCTTTTGTATTTAATGTACCACTATAACAGAGATAAAGGAGAGCAAAGTGGCGGTATCTATTGGCCGATAGAAAGTCTTCTCTACGTAGCCATGATCTTGATACAGCTTTTCGGCTCCGGCGGTTAAGTCGGGTATGCATTACCCTTCAAAAGCCTCATCAGACATGTTTTCATCGATCTTACATGACATAACGGCTATGCAGCCTGCGTAGCTGAAGTCGCTGTGGTGACGAGGCAATGGGATGAAGGACCACAGTATAGGAGGCAGATGCCTGACGAGGGAAAAGCTTTTCTTCTTCTCTGGGGGCAAAGTGGCCAGACGCTGAAGCAGACGACTGACTACCTTCTACCTGGAGTCTATGGTTAAGAAATATTTGAGCTATGCTTTGACGCTCCCTTAGGCCCACACCTTCGTATAGTGATACTGCCAAGCGTTTTGATGACAGACATGCATACAGCAATATGCATCCCGGTTCCGTGAGCAAGTATGGCGGGCAGCAAAACATAACGCGCTCTAGCATATTTGCTAAAAGCGCTTATTAGCTTCGTCATATCTGTCCGTCCGTCTATCCGCATGTATTAGCGCGGATCCTACTGGGTGTGAACTATGATAATGGAGACGTCCTGCAAACCTGTCGGAGGGCTTCAAATTTGGCTACAATTGGACAGAAATATCGGGCATTTACATAAAGGCCTATTACGTGTTATTGTAGTCGGCAACATAAATTCGCCACAAAAACGTTGTACAACACCCAATATTTTTCAGTTGTTGACACGGATATGTAGCTGAACAACATACGCAGAAGACATGGTTGCGTTTCCATTGCAACAATAGTTACGCGAACGAGCCACAATGTTAGGCCTTGTGTAATACGTGCTGTATGACCTATCTTGTTTCACACAGGCATACATGTACTTCAAGAGTCATATAATATTAAGGCGTATTAGATTCTGTATTCTTCCTCTGAGTTATAAATACATAAACTATTTACTACATATAGCACCATTTATCGAATAACAGCTACATGAGTTAATCGTATATTTGCCCGAACCCGTAGAACTGACACATCGAGTGGATTTTACTGTGTAAGCACGTAATGATTGACAACAAACACAAAGTCTGGGCATTTCCAGTATTCAGCAAGCTCCTGACCCAAGCGATAACGCTCCTGACTTCATTTGGGGGGGGGGGGGGGTTTTTCGTTTCGAATGGGGCAACAGAAACCGACCCTCCTACTTTCGTTTCTTTGTATTTTTCCCCAGTCCCCCCAGGAAAATTACTGGCCATTAGACATTCCCACGG
>Ga0131853_10002583_pt1 | contig 32343 bp, 19 predicted proteins | sample TergutLab28metaG_FD_92764 | JGI IMG/M metagenome (GOLD analysis project Ga0131853, IMG submission 92764) | Labiotermes labralis P1 segment gut microbial communities from Petit-Saut dam, French Guiana - Lab288 P1 (version 2) (version 2) | ecosystem: Host-associated > Arthropoda: Insects >... | reverse complement strand
TGGGGATGTAGTGATGGAATTTGTGAGAGGTCAGTGTATGATACAGGGGGAAGTTGGGTTATTCTCCTGGGATCAATACCGCCCGCATTGCAGCAACGAGGTTTAGCGCCACATTCGCTTGTTATGACCCTGACCTTAGCGGGCTGAGACGACTGATGTGCTCTGATGTGAAACAATTTGCGTCTAATACCCGCCACCACCCCCTCGTCATTTTCCAGGCGTGCTACTTCTTTTACAGTATCTGAACCCGATAATAATTTGTCCATACATCAGTACCATCAATGAGTGTAGTATAGTTTGCGAAATAGAAGGACGCCTTTCAAAGCGTCTTAGATCGTAACTACGTCCTTCTTTGATTACCTACGGATGGCCTATCATCCCACTGAAGTTGTACATAGACGGAGTAGTGATCAGAGTATTTGGACAGAAGGAAGAATTAACATGTCCTGAAGATTTTAAGAAGTTGATACTCATTTAGCCGGTCAAGAGACTCTGCGTTTTGATTCATTACCGTCGTTACAAAACCTGCTCTTAGACCCAATCCTCAGACAGCTGAATCAAGGCCAGACCTCTACACCCAGTTTCTTCATATTTAATTTTTTTGCTACCTTTCCATGTACGCCCAGGTCTCCCAAGTATTCTCTTTCCGTTAGGTTTAGCAGCTAATTTGTTTATGCAAATTTTTCCAATTCGTGCTACATGATCTTCCATCTGTTTGGTGAAGCGTACGAAATTTTAAGTTCCTCTTCCCTCCTGTTACTGCCTCTTTTCCTGTCCGGCTTCATTTTTTTGTGTTTTGCGGGAAGTTTACACGTCAAAATTACGTGAACTGGCAGACTCTCATTTGAGGACCTCCTGTATTGGATGTTTATTTGTGGTTTTCACTTGATGTTAACAAACCGGCGAAGTTTCTTGTTAAAAGTAGGTTTCCGCCTGAGACACGATGTAGTACGTTTTTGTTTTTCTTGTTCTTAGGGATACAGTCTCCTTTTTAATTTGCAGTTTTAATAGGCAGTAGATTACAAGCCAGAGTTCCATCATCGAAACTGGCTCTAATAAGTTCCAAGCCGTGAATCGTATGATGTAGCAGAAATATAAAAAAGGTAAAGCAGTCCCGTTACAGACCTGGAGTGGCCCATAGGGTTCCAGGAAGTTAAGGTTCCCAGATTTAATGACAACGACACAGGATGGTGGTAAGGTTGTCAGCCTTACGCATCGGCCGCCTTTACCCCCAGTAAACGCTTCTGGTACTCATTTCTGTTAGAGGCTGAGTCGACCTCAGGGTCATAGTGCGATCGGAAGGATTTTATGTCAGTGAAAAATTCGAATGACACCAGCTGGGATCGAACCAGCGACCTTCCGATTTGTAGCACAGCACCATAATCACTGTGCTGCCGCGGTCCCCGTAGTAGAAATATAGCTCCAAGCATTCTTAACTCGGCACTGTGCGGCATTTTGAGAGTTCAGCTCCACGTTTCAGCTGCTTTACACCCGCTGTACGACCTCCCCCCTCCACACCGTTAAACGGTCTAAACGTGGTTCGAAGAGGAAAATTCCAGTTCCTGCGGGGGCGCCGATTCTTGGCCAGTATTATAATGACAAGATCTCCATCTTTTGAATTTATAGAAATCTGTCCGTGGAGCAGTTGAGAACCCGGTTTGACGACAGTTTGAAGAGTATGTTGACGGGTGCTACGGACTCGTCCAAGTTTTGAGACGACGACGTCACGCCTATTTATGCCACGTGTTGAGTGACGGCGCAGGCGTCTTTGAGATCAATATTTAGGCGTTTCGGTGGCACTGCCACGGTAGTGACATGGCTCTTAGCGCAGTGGTGGTCGGGAGTGGCTTGTGTGAAGGTGGCCGAGGTCAGGTTAGGGCGGGTCACAGATTGTCTGCACGGTAGCTACTTTTGTTTCATAAGTCAGCAGAATCTAAGCCGTGAGTGTGGGTGAATACACATACGTGATGTCCACAGGCATGATTTTTGTTGTAAAATATTGATAAGATCTCTTTTTTTTTTTCTGTTTCGTATTTACGAATCGATTGAATTTTCAAGAAAGTTTTGGTCCTGGTAGTAACCTCTCCATATGGTTAAATTATCATGTGATGCGAGTAATTATTTGGCACTTAGCGGTTTGTTATTAAGAGCATGAAAGATTAGCGATCTGTCAGAGTAACCCAAGTCAGAATTCAGTGTGTGAGGGCTTATTGCATCTTTATTGCACCAATTTATATTGTAATAAATTGAAAGTAGTTTGCTGTTAGACGACGAAAGGAGAAGGAATACAGTTCCGGCGGTACGTTTGCTTCCCATGTATTGTTTTTTAGTGAATCGACTTCTGATAATATTGCTTAACGTGTTTGTCTGTGTACTGCAGTTCGTGAAAAGTCATTTTACATTTATTGTAATTCTGTGATTGAAAAATGTCGTGTGCTGGTTTTGAGTCTCATGACTATTACAGCGTATGTAATAAGAACATGCATAAGACAAACAGCAGATTAAGATCGTACGAAGTGCACTTGTTCTGCTGTTGCCTTTAACAGACCATATAATTTGTACTCATTGTTACGGTGATCAAATCAAATTGGCTGTAGTACGCATTAGGGAGATGAGAAATACATACAACAATTTAGTCGGAAAGCGTGAAGGGAAGAGACATCTTGGTAGACTAAAGGAGGATAATATTGAAAGGGAACTGAAGGAGGGCGTGGACTTCAAGGTAGCTGCGGACGGATTTTAGTGCCTGATTCTTTTGAACACAGTATTGAACAGTGGAATTCCATCAAAGATGGGGAATCTCTCGACAGCTGAGAGATTTATGAAATTCTGAAGGACTTTGCTACTTGTAGTTATATTTTCATTCAAGCCTACTGCAGGCGCCGATATGGCTTTCCTTACGAAAAAAGGATGGTATAAATGAATTCAGAGCGTGCATCATGAAGTATTAATACTCAGTGTCAGCCCGGCGGTGGGAGACATTTTTTGCGTGTTTGCAGCGACGTGGCCTCACCTTGTCTGTATGTCCGTGCACCGTTCAGCGTGCAACAGCTCGAGAACCGTCGAACAAATTTTCGTGAAGTTTTGTACTGAGGGATTTTTTTTTGGCATTTGTCGACTCGTACCGGTTTTGGTTTAAATCGGACAGTCATTAACGGACATTTTACATGGAGACGCATTAGCGCTACGGCGCAAATCTTGAGCGTTACTTAACAGATATTTACTAGAGCGAATATTCATCTGAACGTGAGCTGTAATTAAAAATAAGGTACTTACTGTATGCCTAGTGGTCTTTTTCCATAAGCGTTCGGCGGTTTCGGAGATAAAAAGAGGCAAGCGACGTCCGAAATAATTGTTACGCAGTTCGTAGTTGTAGCTGTATGTATGTTAGGCCTATGTTTTAATTTGGCTGCTATGACGAACTGTTGTTTTGCTATCATATTACCTCGTACATTGAGTAATCCGTTTTAATATTTTGTAGCAGTTGTTTTCACAAATTTATAGAACCTGCCTGTCGAGCTGGATTACAGGAAACAATTTTTTTTACTAGCCGAAGAGTCCATCCGTCACTGGAAATGTGGTTGCTTGTCTTGTCAGCATCACAGTAACTATACAGTCGTAGGTGTAGGCAACAAAACACACCCGCTTAATTATACCACTGGGGCTGAATTGAAGTTTATTGAAGCTGTTTAAAAATAAGCGTTAGGGAATAACGTCGAATGACAAGAAATTAACGCATCTCATATAAATGACAAACTGGAATGAGGATCACCAGAAACCTACAGACATGACCGCATTCCGAAGGTTGGGGTTCTTCCGATGATGAATATGAAGAGATTGTCTCCTGGGATATGACGCCATGTAGTCTTTTGGAAGTTTACCGGTAGAAGATGGAGTCGCCTGATTCCTTCGAAACATGGGTAATTTCTACCACGCTGTACGGTGACGTATGCCAGAAAACGACAGTCTACCGCGGTATTCGTAAATCACCTTAATCACTCACAATGTAATGTCAGTGTGTATAAACATTAACGTCAATGTATTATGCCCACAGAGTTTCGGAATAAACGGCGACTTGGTATTTCTCTTAAGGCATTAACCGTCTGGGCTGTCTTCGTAATGGAGACAGTTTGTTCTCCCTGAAGTAGGAACTGAGAATACGGATTAGGCCGAAGAGTCACAGTACCGTCAGATTCGGCTACCTCGAAACGGGTTCATGAAGTTTTGTCTGTCTTCAAGCAAACGCTGATGTAGTTCCCAAGCTGATACTCTTCGCTGCCGTACCTGTTTAAATTTACCGTCTGTGGATGCCAAGAAATTGTTTTTTTTTTCCAGACTTATAATTTATGCTCATATCAAAACTTCGCGGTCCATATTTCAAGTCTTCAGCTGTGTGTTTGGGTTCCACAAAACTTAAGACCCATGGTCAAGTGAAAATTTGTTTTGTGAACATCCGGGTCTGTGAGCATCGCTCAGCCCTTAAATAACTACAGTGTTTTAAACTGATTGACCGAGACAGACAGTTCAGCACGCTAGCTCACGAACTAGATTTAATTTCGTTTTGGGATTATAAATTTATATCGTGCAAATGTGACATTAGGAACACGAGACTTGTAGGACTGTAAGTTAGTGCAAGAGGAGAGTAGGCGTCACGGGTTATACCCAGAACTGTGTCTGTTGTATGTTCCATTGCTGTAGGTATTGTACCTGAATGTAGTCGACAGCGCCGTGTGATTTCCAGATGTCAGTATCTTTGAATTAAGAATGGCAGAATTATCACTAATAATGGTTTGAGGACTTACATGATGTGGGGGTTCTGGACAGTGAAGGTTTATTCCCGGCTGTGAAGTGCACTACCTGGCAAGAAAGGAAGCGAAGGATAAAACGTCTAGGAAAGTTGTGGAAGGTGGAGTAGGTCTTGGTCAGTTTGAAGTACTTTCCCGACACAAAACCGTTGTGAGTGGAACGAAAGATGTAGAAAGAGAACAGTAAGAAAATTAATGCTGGAAAGAGAGAAAGCTTGAAGCCTTGCAGAGTTCGCTAGCGTAGGGATATGTTATGAAGTTTAGCATGCATCCCTGATTATAAAAGTTAGTTACGTATGTAATATTGTTCACAACCTGCTTGTGGAATTGGTCTGTCATGTTGCCTTCCAAACCCCAAAGTATGTCGCGTTCTTCCAACTGTTATTAATAGTGTTCTGCTGCTGCCACGCTGTTGCTGTTCAGATTTGCTTCTGTAGCCGGTCGGCCACAGTGGACACTTGGTAGGCATAGGCTGCTGCCCGAACTGAATCGAATGCGTGGAGCTGTACCTTCACTTCCCATATGTCTTGTGGCATTGTGCTAAATTAAGCAGAGGGACAGCTTTATCTCTACTCTGCCCATATCACAGTTTTAGAATTCTAAACGCCAACTTTTTAGTTTATATGTTTATTTATTTATTTATTTTTGTTCAGAAACTGTGTGAGAACATCACACGTAGCTGAGGTGGTTGGTCGCCGGTTTTTCACCGCGAAGGCCCATGTTGCCTCCTAGGGTGTTGGGCAGAGTGACACTGGGACAGCTTGTCTTCGAGCACTTCGGTTTTGCCTTGTCAGTTACTTCACGAATACTTAATACACATCCATATGTTATTCGGGGGACGAACAGTGGACTAGTACGAGGGTGAGTTCTTGGAGACATAGCTGGACCCCATCCGTAAGAATAAAAGTATGTACACAAACAGATATGTACGGGGTTCGTGGTGAAGTACCTTGAATAACAAATTGTGCAGATGTTGTTATTGGTTTAAAAAGGGTTAGTGTAACTTTTGTTTCACAAAATCTTGAAGATCGGGATGTACAAACTAACGTAGCAGTTCTGGGTCGATGAGAGAGTCTTTTGATGGAGGAACACGTGTTTGAAAACTATGTATCCATGAAGTATTTGAACCGAGGCAGGCTGAAGCAGATGAGCGGCTTTGGCTACTACATAACGATCAGCTTTATTAGTTACACAGGCCCTTTTTGTAGTTAGATTAGCTAAGTCCATGCGGCTACGAGGGATAGCCGTGTGGCTAGGGCGGCAAGCCACTTGCAAAGTGCGGACTAGGAAGACTAAGAAGGAAATGGGTGAATGATAAGTTGTATCTTAGGGCAAGTCTCCTCACCCTTTTATGTGGTGGGGCAACCGACAAATCTTGGTCTGCATATCGCCCACACGACGTTCAGTACATAAAATGCAGAATGAATAAATATGCTTGTAATTATATGTATATTTGTAACTGCCTTTCGTAGTTTACTACGAAACTGATGGAATTGTTTCGACGTTCTAGCCCGTTTTTGCCAGGGAAAGGGTGACAAGACGTTATCCCATTGGGCAGCCTAATACTTTCGCGGGTAACATGTGGCTACGAGCTATGGGATGAGCGGCTCTGTCTGTCTGAAGAGGATAAATTGTGAGGATCGGAGGTGGGTGGAACGCCGAGGATGATATGCAGCGATGGGCTGTGTCATGAGCGATAGGCCTGTTGAATCTTCGGAGACCTGCTGTCAGTGTCCAGTATCACCGTGGCAGGTACCGGCGAAGTAGGTTTGCATCCAGTGTTGATGCGTCTGGTCGCCTGAGAGGATTTCAGTTTATTTATTCGTCGTGAAAGTTTCAAACTTTACGTAGGCTGAATAGATTCATCACATACTTAACTCCGTGTCATACAAGCGTACAAGGTTGTTGCTTGGTATGAGATTATGTTTGCTTATGCATTAGAACATTTGGCACGTCCAGTAAAACTTTTTGGAGAGATCAGTTGCAACAGTAAGAGGTATCTTAGCCTAAATGAGTGAAGAGTAAGAATAAAAATAATGAAACTTTCTTTAAATTTAGGCACACACTCACATTCCTGATCTCTTAGCAAGCTTGGGTAGCGGTAACTGGTTTGACTTGCACTCTGGATGTTCCTGTTTCGAATCGGCTGTTATGGCTGAGATATTTTATGGGTTGCCTCGGTGCTAGGCCAATACGGGATTATTATTTGGGATGAGGCTGCGATTAATACCTCTCCATTATTTTCATTTCACCACAGGCCTGCAATGTAGTTCTCTGAACTAGTGGAAAACATCGTTTAAATAACACTGAAACATAAACACGCAAGCATGTAAGGCTGTTTTCCGATTATGTCCATGTATGTTTGGTAGCAGTCAGAATTTGAGTGCTTACGAATGGGACCAGAAGATGTCAGGCGTGTGATAGTCTGTCATTTTACGTGTTAGGTGTGGGTTGGTGGAAAAGGATGGCAGAGTGTTAGTAGTTACAGCAGGGACAAATTGGACACTGGAGAGAATGCTTGAGTCTTCAGTTTGCAATAAGTTTAGCATATCGGGTAGGATAGATCTGTATATAGCGCTGTTTGGTATTCAAGTGGGTTGCGAACTCCTGCGTTGAGGGTACACATTTTTGGCAGGGATTTTATGCGCAAAAGACTTTGCACGTGCACAGCATTTGTTTTTCCCGATGGACTTTACAGTCTGTAATTTCACTTGGAAAGTTGAATGGATTTTGTGGTATTGGAAGCATTATCTCTAGTGGTGCTGGTGATGGTGGTGGTGGTGGAGGAGGAAGTAGTAGTAGTAGTAGTAGTAGTGGTGGTGGTGGTAGTAGTAGTAGTGTAGTGGTGGTGGTGGTAGTAGTAGTAGCAACAGCAGCAGCAGCAGTAGTAGTAGGATATGTACCCTGCGCAGGGCGGCAATTGAAGAGGTCCGTCTGTGAAAGTTTGTTTGGATCCGCATAGCGAGTGGCTGTCAGATGTTCATAAAGTCGCTGATGGCGAGAATTTAATGATGAAACCTGGGGCAGATGGCGAGACGGACCATTTCCAGCACAGAACACTTTTCCAGTGTCAAGCTTAAATGTGCTGATGTTTATTGTCACTGTTGTGACTTGAGGATCGTGAATTTTGGTTTAATACGTTGGCAGACAGATGGTGTTAACTGTGAACACTGTTGTCGGGAATGACCCTTTTACTGTCGTGTCGAAAATTGTAGTTCCCACATTATCGTTCTGCTGGAAGGAGTTCGTACAGTTTCAAGTGGTTTTAACAATGAGCAGAGTAACTGACAAGTTCTTTAAGCGTGTTATTAAGACGACATTAATTTTTACGCTTATGTAGCGTCGGCATTGAGAAGCTGCTAATCGCTCGGTTGGTCAACAAACACCAAGTCTTGTGTGGACCCAGAAGTTTATTACTGTGTTCACGAGAACTCACCGCCGGATCTATCCCGAATCAGTCTAATTCAACCCAGACCCTCGCATCCAGTGGATGTAACATCCATTAATAACCGAATTTCCTGTCTGGAAAGGAAAAAGGGTGTAGGCTTGTATGATCACCATGATGTCTGTGAGTCTATAGTACCTTGTAGGCCATTCGTGCATTGTAAGAGACAGACACCGATTATTTTTAGTCTGCTTAGCATTGTTTCAAGCTCAGGACACGAAAGGATTTTCAATCACACGCCTTTTCAAGGAATTATTCTGTACTTACTATATGTGTGTAGTGCATCTATTTGGACATTTACCAAACAGTACGGTTGGAAGACGCATGCCGTGTACTGTCCGTTTTCTTACATTGAGTTCCACGCCCATATCTAAATTGATTGAAACGTGTTAGGTTGATTTTACATGAGAAATAGGTAGATTCGCAGCTGACATAGATTTAATTGTGTTCGGTGGTACTGATAGCGATTGAAGATGGCGTGATATTTTTCATTATTCACGCTTCGGCAAATGTGCAGGAATTAATACGACAGTGCAGTAACCAACTTATTTAGTCGCAGTGGGTCGCAAGTTTTCTCGGCGGTGCCCTCGAACAGATGTGCGCCCGTTTCTGTTTCTTCGAACTTTAATCCGTGCCGTAAGGAGGATGGTGCTTCAGAAGAACAAACATCAACCGGACGACTGGGGCTCATCACAGAAATTGGTATGAAGGCATTGTACAATACTGTCTTTTGCATGAGATGGCATTTTAATTTCCACCTTGATGCTGTAAAATACGTGTGTGCGTATTTGCGTGTGCATGTGTGTGTGCGTGTGTGTGTATTGATGCGTGTAATGTACGTGTGCGTATTTCTTTAAGGGCCAGGCAGGCTCTTGACCCTTGAGGATGAGACTGATAGGTTGTCCCGAAACGTCGGTGAACAACTCCCAACATATACTGCGAAACACCGTTGTATTTTTTATGTGAGCACTTCCAGACATTTATAATTTGTATTCTTATGGTCAGAGGGGGCACACTGTGCGCTGCTGGTCGGAAGGTCGCGGGTTCGATTCCCAGTGGTGTCACTGGAATTCTTCATTGACTATGGCCTTCGGGTCGATTCAGCCTGTATCAGAAATTAGAACCAGGAGCGGGGGGTAAAGGCAGCCGGTGCGTGGGGCTGCAACCTCACCACCTTCATGTGCCGATTTTCTTGAAATCTTGGAGCCTGAACATCCTGGGACCCTCAGGGCCTGTCCAGGATTTCTCTTCCTTTTTACCTGACGGTAAGAGAACGTGGTATAAGGGAACATTTTAAAAGTAATCGGTGCATTACCATGTAAATTTGTATTAGTCAGGCCCTCGTTACTGTTCATAGACACGGTGTGAGTCTGTGGGAAGTACTGTGTAGCAATGGGACAGCACTTTGCGTGTATTGACTTTCAACCGGTTTGTGTTGGCGTGGAAGTGGTGTGGAAACCGACTGGTTGATTCAGTGGTCAGTAACAAGTACAGCAGGCAGCGGTATATGTTACGGTTGGTGATTACTGTACATAGCGTCCGCTTCGCTGGGTGACCCAGAGAGACAGCTACTGCTTGCGTGTCGAAGTAGTCGCGACCGAGTGCTCGAAGCTGAATATGTGATTCTGCTAATCCTACAGTGCTGTGATACCAATGTGTACAGCGGAATATAAAATCTATTTTTTTTGGTATGATAGGTTGTGCTGATTCGCATTGGCTGGTATTTCGTAGTGATCAGTGTTTTATGTCATTACTTTAGGAAACTGTTTTCTACTCGGAAGTGTAATTGTATTTGTTATTGATAATTCTATAAAAATGGAAATTTCACGCTTTCAGAAATGATTTAGAAAGGCAACGTAACTGCAGTATTTGTCCGCGTCTTGTACTGGAGTGTGAAGGGGTTTAGGAATATCCTTCAGTGCTATGCTAGCAGATAATTTCAGACATATTTCCGTGTAATGAAAACCAACTTGATGCACTGTTTATCCTCAGTTTATTGCGCCAGTCAACCTCTACATGCTTCGGGCATACCTGTAGCCCATCATCAGGAGGTATGCTGTATATATACAACAACTGGTACGTGTTGGGCTTTTTAGTTAGCTGTCTGTTGGTCGGGCCAAAAGCACAACACGTACCAGTTGTTATATATATATAGTGTACCTCCTGATGATGGGCTACAAATGTGTCCGAAACATGTAGAGGTTGATTGACGAAATAAATTGAGGATAAATAGTGCATCAAGCTGGTTTTCATTACGCGGATGTATCGAGATGCACGGCCAACAAAACACGAAAATTCAGAAATATTCTGAAGTGTGAAATTAATATAGACAAAAAATAAATAGTTCGAGTGTTTTGTTTGCTTTTTGATTGCGTTATTATCATCCGAGATTTTCATTTCTGCAGAAGTACGGTTTAATGAGGTAGAAAAGTAGTTGGGCGGAAGGACAGCAGGGGTTGCCATTTGCAGTGTAGCGGGACGAACAGAGTATCAGATGGCAAAGGGGATTTTGTGCGATTTCCCCCCACCCTGCCTAGAGAGTGGTATACGCCACGTGATTATTAGGCTATCCGGTGGAATACTAGGTAAGCTTGTATGTGCCCGAAAAAAATGCAGCTTGTGAAATTCACAATGGATTTTGGTGAAATGAAATTAATTAAATAAAATATAATTGTTTGGAACTGTGATGTCTTGTAGCTGTTTTCCCCTTGTTTTAAAAAGTTTTCCTATCCCAGGCCAAAGATATGGCAGTGAGAAACAATGTGCGCCTTGTAGTCTAAGCAGAAGGGGTGTTTATTCTGCTAAGGTATCTGCTTTGGACTAGTCCTGGAGGTAATAAAGAAATACTCGGGTTGTCAAATCATGGTCTTTTGACCAGCTTCCTCCATCTTCAGGGTAGCATCTTCGCTGCTGAAGATGGAGGCACGGGCTCCGAAACGTGGTACTGTCTACCACACTGCACGGTGTCACGTCCAAGGTTCCCGTGCGTATTATCTGTTATTAAGTTCGAAGGGCACCCAAAGATAGAATTTTAGAACTTAATTCGAAATTTTCGTCTCAGCGCAGTTTTGCATAGCTGCAAAGCCTCTTCGTACGATCGCAAACACACGGTGGCCGTTTGTGACTCGTGGCAACGTAATTGTTTGCCTTATGAAGTGAGAATATGAAGAGTATTAAACACATCAAATTATTTTTGTTTTTGATGCTGCGACGTCTTTGAAACATTATTGACTCTGAGTAAATAATAATAATAATAATAATAATAATAATACAGAAGATTATGCAACGAACAGTATGAAAGTAAATTTCAGAAGCTTTCTGTAGCGAAGATATTTGTCGTAATGTTGAATGTTGGTGGCTATTTGTTCTTCATTGCCTTTAAACTGCATGTATTCTGTGAAGTGCAGGAGTGACAAGTGTAGCAGAATCTACAAAAACAGTTCTTATCACTGGAGCAACCCTAATTCTGCACTGAACTGCGTGTGAAGTTGGTGTGGCGAACATTGAAATCAATTGAACACGTATTAGCAAGAGGATTATGGCGCGGGCGAAATGAGGGGGCATTCTAGTCTGACAGTCACCGAGGCGGATCCGTATAACTCCCGACAGCAAAGGGGCCAGTACGCCAGCCCACATTTACGACGGCAGACATGGACCCTGCCCACCATGAACAGAATGAGCAAGCACCACGGACCTCTGGTATGTGTGCCATCTGCCTACCTTGATTTTTCCTTGGGTGATTACCAATGCGTATTCTATTGTAAAATGTGGACGCGATCGTGGTGTACTCATCATCGTATGATGTGGAGTGTTCATTTCAACAACTTCACGTACACAACGCAGCGCCCACCATTTTCCCGCTGTCATGTCACTGAAGCTCGATAGGCCGGGCCAGTTTGATAGTTTGCAAGGCACACATTGAATAGGCAGAAATTACGTCTTCAGTTCAACATGGTTTACCTACAAATATAGCTACCATCATATTACGAGGACTGGATTTGAATTATTATCGACGTCATATAATTTGAATTACAAGAACTGCAGTGCGTTGACGGATGAATGTGAAATTGACAACAGCTCTTCCCGGTACAGGTGGGGTAATTGGTTCACAGATGTGAGATATGGGGGTGTGGGTTGGATGCATGTAGGTATCTCAGCGTGGGGACCGATGCACTTCTGTTCTGAGCACCGTAATGAACTGTCGGGTTCAGTGAAAGGTGAGGTATGTGGTTAACTGCTTGACTGCTTCTCAATCAGGTCTCGTTTCTTGGAGGTGGTGATACCTGTCATCACGGTAGTGTGCTTATAGTATTCATTCGGAGTATCGGCCTACATTAATCGTCATGGTCAGTCACGTATCAGCTATATCGTTGTGTGCAGAATCATTCTGTTTAAAAATCTGCAGATTTCCTCGCCTGCCTGTGCTGTTGCTCTCTGTTGGGCTTCTAAGTCGAGTTCGTCTCTTGTTCTGGCGTTGAAGTCTCGGATGATATTCAAGTTACGAGTAGTGGGAGCTTACTTGACTACCTAAATTGGGATCGCGGTAGCACAGTGGTTAAGGTGCTGTGCTACAAATTGAAAGGGTGCTGGTTCGATCCCAGCTGGTGTCATTGGAATTTTTTATTGACATAAAATCCTTCCGATCGCACTATGACCCGGGGGTCGACTCAGCCTCTAACAGAAATGAGTACCAGGAGCATTTCCTGGGGGTAAAGGCGGCCGTTGCGTAAGGCTGACAACCTTAACACCATCCTGTGCCGTTGTCATGAAATCTGGGAACCTTAACTTTCTGGCACTCTCTGGGCCACTCCAGGCCTGTAACGGGACTGCTTTACCTTTTACTTGACTACCTAAACACATTTATATGCTAAATATTAATTGACTCAGTTGTTGAAAGAGCATCCGGCCCTCGTCTTGTCGGGGGATGCAAGGGGTGGGGGGTGCGAAGTGTTCCTTTTTTTTGTATCCTTCTACGCCTGCCTTCTTCGCTGTGCTTCGAGGCGTATCTGTTCTGTCAAACACACTGACCTGCTGTACATGCTAAACACGTACGTTGTCATTCCCACATCTGCAGCGCGATGCAGTCGGAGAAACGTCTTTTCAACGGATCAATACAACGGCATTCAATCCCAGAGCAAACCTTCCAGCAGGCACCAGTTACAAGGAGCTTCCGGATGAACTTCACATGGTCGTACCCCCATCACCCCTTTCGAAATGTTCACGAACCTTCAGAGGACATACTTAAACCACAGTGCAGCACTCCACTGCCTGACCTTTTCTGGACTTTTGCATTTTCGATACGTTTTATAGGCATTCTAAGAAATGCTGTCACAGTACGCAAAGCATACAGCAATTTTCGTATGTTGATATGTGCTGCATGGACAACTGGAGGAGTGCATTTGTCCTGAATGAGCTGGTCTTTAAATTTCGTTTGAAGCCGTCTAGTCAGTTTAGGTCTCCTTTATGGAAAAAAGAAAGAAAGAGAGAAAAAAAAAGAAACCTTGTGTGAGACCACGTCCGTACGTCTCTGACGTATCGAACCGTTTGCCATATTTTCATGAAATACGTCATAGAAATCAGAGCATTGTCGAGCAAACATGAGTTTCGTGAAAATCGGCTCATTGACAGTCATGCTATATGTAATGGTGTAAATGAATTTATACCCGTGCTTATCACATTTCTTGGCCGGTTTGGGTGAAATTCGTTACAAGATATGTGCACATCATTCTGCCGTGCGTTTATGCGTTTCTTGAAAATCGGTGCACGGAAGTTCGTACTTTTTCGTGTGGGTGCACATGAAATTACATGGGCGCGTGTTATCACGAACTCGTGTGGCATTTTGTCAGAAAATAACGCCTTGCTACACCATTTGCAATTTTGTTGCTGCAAAGCTGCTCGCCTCTGTTAGGCCTCTGAGGCTGTGTGACCTACCGCCAGGGCAGTTTACACCGTGTACATATTGAGTGCAATACAAGCCATACATTCCTGAGACTCGCTGCCCACTCATACTAGAGATATGCATGAGCTGCCACTCATATTTTGAATGACGTTGTGTAATAACCTTAGCCTGGATACTAGGTCATGTAGGTACCACTGACAGTGAGGTACTGCTGTAGGGATTCCACTTTTCCGTCCGACCCAATGCTGTCGACGCAGCTTCATCTTGTTCTTCTGACCTTACGGCGTAGCTCAGTGATGTAGCCGTGAAATTCCTTTACAGTGCCCGATGTTCGGTTTCAACTCTTCAAGGCACTTTCTTTACCTTTTGTTTTACATTTGGATTTGAGGCCCGCTCACCATCGGTCCAAATGGCAAAGGGGCTGGTACTCTACCCGGGACAGCTTCCTGTTTGAGCTGGAACTGGTGTTTCACTAATGGCGACCTTATTGTCGCCCCTTCTGTAGTGGATTTGACCACGCCTATTTCACACACGACCACCTTCTTTCCGGTGTCTGCCTCCCTGTTGTTCCCCCTTATCATGTACATACCTAGGTGTTCAACGCATTTTAGTTGACTGCCCGAAGTATATGATCAGACATTGCCTTGCACTGTCGCAGAAATTCATTTAATGACCCTATTGCTAACCGAGTGTAGCCCTTTTACGAGCCACTGACGCATTTCATTATGCGTAACTTTTATTTGTCCTTCAGCTTTTTTGTTAAGTGCGAACGTAGACTTATTCCGTATAATATAGAGCCTAACTGGTCGGTACGCGCAGTGGCGTTGCGAGGTGGGAGGGGCGAATCCTGCTGCCCCTCAGGCGGCAGAGTCCTAGGGGCAGCAAAATGAATATTTTTAGCGAAACGCACTCTTCCCTCGCTTTTTTTTTTTTTTGCGGTTTCTTCGCGGTGTCGCCCGGAGAATGACAGTACGCCACTGGGCACTGGGGCCAGTTAGTGGATAAGTGCAGCAAAATTGTTCGACAAATTGAACCGGTCTTCGAGCCATATAGAATTACGTTCAAGGAGTTGAAAGGAAAGAATAAGCAGCCCCCGTCACAATGTTTCTGAAAAAAAAAACCACTGCCCAATACTGAAACTGTTCTTTGTGGGTGTTCGGTTAGTTATTTGCAGATTTTCGCTTTTCGTAGGGGGCCTTGGAACCTAACCCCGCGAAAAGCGAGGGATGAATGTAAATTGATTTTTATGCTCAACAAATTATAAATTACTGAGCAAAATAAGAGGAAATTCAATAAATTATTGTTCATTTTTTAAATTTATAATTTGTGTCAAGTGCGACCGTTGTGATTATTCACCCCGAGCGCCAAAAATCGCACCAACACCACTGGATAGGCGCGAATAATCTCAGCAGTTGCTGCATCCTAAGTTCACTATTAATATTAGTGCTACTAATCCGGCATAACGACTGGCTACGGCCTGGACAGTCCGGGGTTCGAATCTCGGTGGAGGCGAGATTTTGTGTTATGTCCAGACCGGCCCTGCGGCCCACTCAACCTTCTCTACAATGGGTACCGCGTCTCTTTCCAAGGGGTAAAGCGGCCGGGACAGTGCGTTAACCACCCACCCCATCTAGTGCTGAGGTTAAAGAAATAGTAGAGCTATACCTCTACTCTCCCGCTGGACTTTCATGGCCAGTTACAGGGCGAACTATGCCTTTTTGTCTTCATGACTGCTGCTAAATGGAAGGGACCCTGTATCAATATGTGCGTGTTGCAGCGCCCATCCAGAGCGTAACTTGCTTTATGTTTTGGAGGAAGAAAAACGTGTGGAGCAAAAGTTCTGCCGATTATGTAAACTCATTTGTAATGCCAAGTGCACGTTTTCTGTAAGTCTTCTGGTTTTCTAGGCATTTGAATTGAAGGGGTTTTATGGTGTGTCGTTTCATAACTCGGAGATCGTTGGACTGATGTCGATCACATTTTGTGCTCGAGGTCATTGCCAGTCCCACAGTCTGTTTTGCGTTCTTCGTACTCATTCACAAATTGAAAGCGTAGAAGCAATCACAGAGTGAACGCGCCATGCTTGTTAGTATATGAATATAATTTCTAACTAATTTTCAAGTTCCGTTTCATTGGATCCCTTGCACTATGTCATGTTGTGTAGTAGGGACGCGGAGGGAGATGGCCTCCAGATATAGTAGGTTCATGCAGATACGAATGTATTGAATAAGCGCTCTCAGCGAGGCGACAGGGTGTCGCCAGTCATTGCAGCTGTGCAGTGGACTAATAACCACACACAGCAGAAATGAACCACTGATAGCATGTTGTGAAATGTTATACGGTGCGCCGGACTTCGTGGTATTCTCTGGAACCGCTTGTGTTAAGAAGTGCGAGGGTGTGAATTGCCTTCGATTGCTTTAGATAGGGCCCAGTGGCGGGCGCTTTTGAATACCGCAATGGATCTTCGGAATCCGTAAGAGGCAGTGAATTTCGTGACTAACCCAGAGACTATCATCATCTGCAAAAAGATAGAAGTTTCCTTGCCAATAATTTACATGGATTTCTTGTTTCCCTGCCGTAACTGCATGTTCGGCCCGTAGAAGCCTCAGAGATCTTCACTGCTGTAACAGCACGAAGTGAATTGTATAGCTCGTGAAGTTTCCATGGCAGTTTACTGGGACAATCTGGGTTCGAGACACGTATAATTTATTTTCTGCAGTTTACGTGGCCAAGTCCTACAAACGCACACACACACACGCGCGCGCGCGCAATTTACTGTTTAGTATATGCTGGTCTTTGCGTTTTGCAAGGTACAGTGAACTATATTGTGTATAATGGCTGTTGTATGTTGAGCGGCAGATAAGTTTGAGAGGAGTAAACATTTACTGTGTGGAATGGTTGCGTGTGTGGGACTGTTGCGTAACAACGCGCAGGAATTTTCGTGCTACCAACAAAGTCTTTGTCATAGTGAACGTCCGTGACGCTAAACTGCGCAGAATTGTTATTTTGAATCCAAACATCCTCCTCAGTACATTTTAATTGCCTCTGGACATGTCCCTATTGGAGTATTGTTGGGTCGGAGATCTGACCCGAAACCTTGCCGTGTTTGGTAAATGTCATTCTAGTTGTGAATTCAGAATCGGGAAGTATTTTTCGCAATTATATTTTTCTTACAAAACAGTTAGTTTGGGGCTGAACGTCAGAGGCATTTTTCGATTCACAGCGACTGGACTACGGGCTGGACGGTTCGGGGATCGAATGCCGGCGGGGGCGAGATTTTCCGCGCTCGCGACCAGACCGGCCCTGGGCCCCACCTAACCTCCTATACAGTGGGTACCGGGTCTTTCACGAGGGTAAAACGGTCGGGGCGTGGCGTTGACCACCCTCTTCATCTAGCGCCGAGGCTAAAGAGAGAGTAGACTGTACATCTACTCCCTCTCTGGGCCTTCATGGCCTATTCCAGGATGAGCTGTACCTTTACCTTGGCAGGGTTCTGGCATCTAGACCGGTTGTGGGTCCCACCCAGCGTTCTGTTCAGTGGGTACTGGCAGCTCTTTCTCCGGAGTTAATTCGGCCGGACCGTGTAGCTGAGGTTAAGAATGAGTGAGCTGTTTATACTTCCATGGTGTGCACGGAGACAGCTCGTTTCACCGATTTAGTTATTCATCTTTATTTTTTTTTACAAGAGACGTATTGCGCGTAGGGTAGATGAGCAATGCTACAAAAGTCTAGTCGGAAAATGATGGGGAAAGACCACTCGGGAGATCTAAAATCAGAAGAGTGTTGATGCTACCGGTTCGGCCAATTAAATGGTCATTGTTTGGCACATTGACTATGTAGGTGGTAAGGACGGATGTTAAGCTTTTGTTTTTATTTTGTATAAAAATTTGAGTTCTTGATTTATTCTGCAAGTTTTGGCATCCTTCTTAGTGTTATAGTATTGTCGGTTGTCACCCTTGATGGTTATCTTAATGTAATTGGGCGTTAGGTGATTTAACTGGCACATTTTATTGAACCAAAATGGCGGCATTGGTTCTTTGTGGTTTTTCCTCCGTATTCTTGTGAGCATATATTGTTTGTGCCTATTGGGCATTAATCAGTATGAAATAATCCATGACCGTGCATAGAACAATGAGATATGGTAACGAAACCACCAAATGCACATAAATATATCATCGACACTCCTTTGCGTGGATGGTGACGTACTGCATACCAGCTGCATATAACATTCGTTATATACGTGAACTTATCGCTGAAATGATCTGTATTTTATATTTAAATACGTATTTTAAACCATATATTGTTAGAACTTTGCATTTTACACCTGCGCATTGGTTCAAAAACTTTTATACTATCTCGATATATCCATCCTTTTAATGAACTTGCCTGAGTATGGCCACAAGAGTGGCCGAAACATGTAGGAGGATATTGTATTTGTAATATAAGATAATTTTGTACATTTCTGTGCCTTTGTTCGTTTTGTTACTCAAGGTAGGAATTCGTCTGGGAAGTCTGTTCTCCTTGAACTACCACTTTGCGCGTTTGTGTGCGAGTTTGTCCACTTTTCAGATACGTTTTCAGTGAGTCGTGGTAGTGTTATGCGTTTCACATTCTCTGTTGTCATAGATTCAGGATATCATTCGTTGGAGAAGACCTTGATAGCATACCAGCTCTGTTGGGAAATAATAGAAAGTGGCCTCGGACTGTGACGACATGACAAACGGTACAAGAATTCGTGCCTTCTTGTGTAGAAAATTACAAGTAAATCATTTCTTCGAAGATGGGCGATAAAAATACTGTTTCGTGTATTTTTATTTGTAGTGATCACGAAAAGTGTCACCAACTGCAAAGACTTTATTGTTATTTAAAAACTTCATTCTCACTAATTTCACTGTGTGGTTGTTTTTCTTTTTGCTGAACTTCAAAGAATTTAGTCCCATTGTCATGTTTGTTCTGTCGGTCTGTTTCTAATCTGTGATCATATGAAACTCGTGTTTTTGGTTGCAACGGATCATCTGTTGTGGATAAATTATCAGCGAGTCTGATCACAAAGTCAGGTCAGTACACGTAGCAGGATCTGCCTTCAGAAGTCGACATTCGCTGAGCTGGTTAAGAAATTCGCCGCGTTGAATTTAACGTAAAGGTTAATGTCTGAACGGGGTCTTGTATTAGTCGCATGTTCATACTGACTTTAATTAAATTTGCTAAGCTGGTTAATAAATTGAAATGGGGTGCCAGTGATGGCGTGGTGATACGTAAGATTACTTTCTAGTTTTTGGAAGGGGAAGTAGATTAAGAAATGCATATTTCGAGGGACCTGGTGATGATGCTTTACAGACTTCCGCTAGTAACCGTGATTCCCGGCTTAGTATGTTTGAGTCTCGTCTGGCAAGATGTTTCCTTTCGTATTCATGGAGATTTGCCTAAATGTTCTTGTTCTTGTTCTTGCTTTAATTAATGACACTTTAACTATCGTAGATTTTATAGCGTCGAATGATGGGATGCTTATTGTCGACTCACGTTGACCAGCGAGCTGGAAAGGGCTTGTGACTTTAGCCTGGGGAGACTGAAGAAACCCTTAGTGAGGGTAACCTGTCTTTGGGCCGAGTAGTCTACATAGGACTGAGACATTTGAGCTGCTACAGGAAGGCAGGATGTTTGTCGGACACACACACACACACACACACACACACACACCACACACACACACACACACACCACACCACACACACACACACACACACACACACACAAAGCTTTAAGAAATCTTGCTTCAGAAGTGTCTGCTAAGGTTCCTGTATCTATGCCAACGAAGCAAGTTGTTTGTGAATATTTTGTGGTAAGACGTTCTTTTTTTTTTTATATGTCGTGTTTCCACTCCATCGACTGCTGTTACATTAAGTAAGTCGGCATGCTTTTCTGTGTTACGCTGACGATTGGAAACAGGCTCGGTGTGTTGCCGTTAGTGGTCCTAGCATTTAGGTCACATCGAATACTGTAATGTTAACTTCCGTTATTTCAGTGCCTTACTTCGGCGTGACCAAGGTCAGCACGTTGCTCGATTTGTATTATCCTGTGCAGTTGGACGTCATCTGCATATTCATCGGGCTTACACTCTTTCATACAGGAGAAGTTAGTTTCAAGTCAGTAGCATGTCTGGGATTTTATTGCCGGGGATGTTTTGAAAAATCACTTTATATGTTATTTCTGGTGAAGTTGATAGTTGCTTAACTATCCAAGAAATTGCCAAGTGTAAGAGATCCGCCCTCGACGGGACTATCAGTGAGTCCAGACGAATCGACTTCACATTGTCACACCTTATCCATTTGCTCCTGTACCTTCCAAGTATTCCATTTTCCCGACTAAAATCTTGTGTGAATTTATTACGCTTTCCACGTCCTCCGCCTTGATTGCCCTGATCATAGAATTCTCAGGTATTCTGGGACGGCACATCCTATCGATTGTTCAGTAGTTTGCCGAAGTTTCGAAGGATCGTAGTGTCGCAAAAACGTCGGTAGCTTTTGGTCCAAGCGGCTTAGCATCAATCAAGACTCGAACCTACAGCATCATCGCTGAGACCATCGCACCCTCACTGTATTTGCCGAATAATAGAAGTTCGACGCCTCGTCAAATTGGTTCTGTGGCCCACCCGGCACCTTAGCCAGCCAGTGAGTGCCGGAGGTATGTGTCGGGGGATAAAGGGGATGGGGGTTGAATCTGACAACTCGTGGCCATCTGGTACCGAGGTTAAGAACGCCTGGAGCTTTGTCTTCACTCCTGACATTTTCCTGGCACGGTGCTCAAACACGTGAATTTTTTATGTTTATTTATTTTTTGTTCTTGTCACGTTGTAAATACAATCCTTCCATACAGTGGAATTTCAGGCTTGCCGCCTAGGACTCTGGAGGAAAACTAAGGTTCTTCGACGATTCGGCTGTTGCAAGAGTAGTGCATTACACGGTTAAATGTCACTTTACATTCGTGACCCGCCCTTGGCCTTTTTGTGGCGTTCTGTATTGTGTGCTACTTCCTGGTTGGGTGAACATTGCGTTCTCTGCTGACACTAGAGAATATGCAGGCTGTGTCTCCGGTGTACTGTCTCTTACACCACCTGCATTCACATTTGCGTATTTTTGAAGCGGGACTTAGTTTTTACTGTTAAAAAGAATAAAACATTATAGCTCAGTTAGTGAAGCGACGCCTGGATGGCATACATGATTTTAGTCCCTGAATGGGGCAGTTTCTTTCCCCTTCGCCACCACGTCCAGACCGGTTCTGGGACCCTGCTTGCTATCAGAGGTGTACCCGGATATTTGTATGTGGTGCTAGAGCTGTCGACGCTTTGAGGTGACCACCCACTTCTGTCGGTTGTCGAGGTTAAAATTACGTGCAAATGTAATTACAGTCTCCATATTATTTCGTTGCTTGTTGCTTTACAGCACAGGGGGAGATTTTATCACTCATTTTGATAGAATTCTCTGCATTTTTTGTGTTCTTAGGGGTAAAACGCAAATCTGCGTCATTTGTCCCACCATATCATCTTTGAAACGATCTGACCGGTTGTCACTAAATGTGGTATGGATGTCATGCCACTGGAGACCACCTCGTCGCCAAACTTTTTAATTTCATGAAAGGAGTAATGTCAACAAGGACGCGTGAACTTGAGAGGTAGGCGCGTATCTAGCGCCATTTTGTGCGGGGTTTCGAACTGGTGCCTCGAAGAAATGTGCATATAAATCCAATAATGACCGTCCGTGTATTGTCAGTGTTAGTTTTTATTATAGGAAAATACATGTGTAATGCAGGAATTGTTATCATGTTACACAACAGATGAAGACAGACGGACAGGGAAGTTGGCGTTACCTCATTTCGTTGTTGAATTGTTTTTCTCTGTATTCCCGGCTGTCATATTACGTTTATATTCTCATGGCGCCAGACTTTCGCCATTGTTTCCTGTATGGAAGAGCATTTGACCAGGATATTACGGGTTTCACTTTTAGAAAGCGGCGTAACGGCCGAATCTTGCGGATTTTCTGTCAGTTATGGCAGTAATTTCGCTCTTCATTTATGGTTACAAGAATGTGTAAATGCTTATGAATTATACTCACAAGCTTTTAGTTCTTGAGGCGTGTTTCAATCTGTAGATCATCGTTGTCACTATAATGCTTATATTTGGTTTTTAGCGTATTTGTGGATAGCAGCGGCTTGTTGTGTGTAGTGTTGTGGCAGAACGGATGCCTTTAATGCAGATACGCTGTTACGAGTCCACATAGGATTAGATGGGAAGATGATGCTGAAATACCTTCTTATAGTAAAAGCCAACAAGATGCACAGTTTCTCAAATTTATTTGATAAAGCACTCTACATGTTTCGGACAGGTCCACTGTCCACCATCATGAGTATCTCAACACTGCATTTGTCATGTTAGTTCTGTTGGCTGTCTGCTAGCGTGGTTAGACCACGCTAGCAGACAGCCAACATAACCAGCATGACAAATACCTACTGCATGTATACAGTGTTGAGATACTCCTGATGATGGACAATGGACCTGTCCGAAACATGTAGAGTACTTTATCAAATAAATTTGAGAAATTATGCATCTTTTTGGCTTTTATTATAAGACTATATCACGATGCACGGTCCTGTGTATGTCACATTCGCTGAAATACCTATAGATCGGTATTCGTCTGGTTGAGGTTGGGGCCGCGTGTCGAGCTGGTGTGAACACAGACGCACCCTCTGGTTCCAAAAAAATGCGGGGAGTTTCTTGGCTATATGATGAACTCTTTGACTCTGAGTAAAGACTATGCTTCATGGAGTTAGGATTTAGTGTACGCAGGTTTCTTCCCGAAGTTTTGACTGTATGATCTCAGTACTTGGCGTTAGACCTTTTCAATTCTATTACTTCTGCAGTTAGTTTTTGTGCGGCGTTTTACACGTTCGCTGACTAACATAAAAATTTAATGTTTTCGGTTTGGTATTGAGCCATTCTTGCACAGTGTTTTCGTGAATGGCTATTTCAAATGCGGTTTCGTCAAGGCTGGCTCTTCTGATGGTCGCACTAAACACACACAAGTAACAGCACTTGTCCGCTCCCTTTTGAACCTTTACACTAATTCATGAACTCACCTCTCGCATATAGATTTAGCGCCATGGTGAATGTCATTCTTTCTTGAACTTCACACTGACCACGAAATCTTAAAACAGATATGTGTGTCTTTCTGTGTCTGCATTCAGTCAATGGAGCACTCATCGCGCACGTGTCGTAAAACTATTTGTCCTGCACGACAGTGAAAACCAAGGACGTGAGTAAAGTGGAGCAGGCTGTGACACATTGGAGCTAAACCCAAATTGTCGTTTCTCATTGAATATTTTCTAATAAAACTGAAAGAAATTAGCCGGTCCCATTTTGCAGTAGAATTGAACTGGGCGGCGTAGGGCTGCGTTCGCCTTATCGCCATTTTACTGTTTGTGATGTCGTTAAAGTCGGGCTTAGTGGGTGCCATCTAATTTGAGGTAATTAGTTTACAAGATAGTAGTAATGGCGTGGACTGCATCTGCATTTAACAGCGTTTGTGTAATTTAATCAGGCCTACACGACACGAACCTTAAGCCAGCAAAACCATCAACCCTTTCGTTATTGACACCCTGCAGCCTCTCGCTCTTCAATTCAATATACGAAAATGTGCGATGTATTAAGTGGAAAAGCCAAATCGTGCGAATTGCTTGATAATATTAGAACCATTGCAAATATAGAGGCAGGAAGCCCACCATTTGTCATAACCTGCAGTACGCTGGTAGCTGACCTGCAGGACGTCGTTGCTTCTTAATTCCCAGCTGCAGTCCAGAGAGTGGACAGCGCGATATTGGAAGCGGCAGAAATTAGTATTGTACGATATTGACTGGGCGTTACAAGACTAAGCAACCAACGAAGGAGAGACAAGAAAGAAGGAAGGAAAGTAAGAAATATTTCAAATTTTACCATTGAATTTGACTCTCAAACGAATTGGCTACAAACATAAACGGAAACCATTTGGACACAGTAATCCTGGATGTCGGAATAAAATATATGGCAGTGAACTGTACGAAGCATGCTCAGACGATTATAGGTCTTGACCATGATTTCAGAACACAATTGTAACTTCATGTTCATGACTTAGTCGTTTCTTTTATGGGTTCCTCACACCAAGTTTCCAGTTTTCTTGATTTTTTTTTTGCATCCACTTGCGTACTGGCCACACCCTGTCATTTTCTGATATCCTCACTTCATATTCGTAGTGGTCTATCTCTTATTCGGTTCCCCACCGAACGTCATTGTCTGGCAGGATAACCGAACTGTCTGATGCGTTCAGCATAATCATGCTGTATAAGCTGTATTCCATCTCTTAGATCTCTTATCTTCCTGTGTACTTCTATGGCTTGTGTGATTACGTCATCCAATACTCGCCCTGAACTGATTTTCGTTACACGTCTCCTCCAGAAGCCTGTTAGCATAAAGCGGTTTCTTCTGCAGCTCGGTAGTTAACGTCCATGACCGTGCTCCGTATTTTGTTATATGCGAGATGTGACCATTAAATAACGAGACTTATTCGAAAAACGCACTTTTTCAATGAAAGTATTATATCTACGTATAATATTGAAAGTAGTTGCAGTAGGAGGCTACAAACCGCTCCACACAAACCTTCCATACTTCCATCATGCACTGAAGTATCTGCGCCATCTTGTCCACGTAACTCAACGTAACAAATTGACGGTTTCGGTAGCAGTTCATTTACACAATAAATTTGATGTTTTCTCGTTTAAGCTTTGTCACAGGAACATAAGAAATAGTATAAAAATTATTATTGGACAGTATGCCCGCATAATGGAGTGTCGTTGAATGGACATCACCACGACGTTTTGTGCTTCCATGCCATTTTTTCCTAAGCTTTTCCACCCCATAAGCCTATACGATGTAGCCTGTTTCGGTGTTCTGTTGTTGCCATTTCTTCTTACATGTAGTTTCCATTTCAGGAATTTTGTATAAATTTGATGATAGATTAAAGTTTTAATTCTCACGAAGTGTGTTTTCGTGTATGGCATACTAGGGTGTAGCCTTCTTAATTTCTGCACATAAACTTAATTTATGACTTTGATAGTCTTGTTTTGTGTGGCTTTCCATTGGTTCAGGCTTCAAGTGCCAACACCAGGTTTGTCATAGTTTATGTTCGATTTATTGCAGTAGTTGCTTAAGTGAATATCCTCATAGTTAATAGCTGCTGAGTGATTTTGAATAAAATTGTAAGTTGTCTGAGTGCTGCAGAATAGATATTACACTATGCAACTACTGTTTCACCAAATTGCATGTTATCTGACAGTAGTCATAAATATTGTGATTATGTTGGGCCACATCTTCTCCATGCAGAAAAGTTATGTGGAAGGTTATGCCACATTTTGATTCCCTGCAAGAGCACCATGCCCAGACCAGTGAATTGGCTGACGCACACTCAGACTATGCAGAGGTCCAGCAGCTTGGTTTGTTTTAATCATTTACCTCCTTCTAGTGCTGACATTAATTTGTGGAGCTGTACCTCCACTTGTGGGTGAATGGTTGTTCTTAATTAAGTACACTGACAATTTACCTAGCCTTGTGCACAAATATGAGCACACAAACATTTCACATTCCTGGCAGTCATGCTGAACCAACGCAACTCCAGTTTTGTAGTTAAAGTGAACTGGAGGTCTGCAGTAATGACTGTGCATCAGCTTTCCCTTTATCACTTGGATAAGATGAATAAGCATCAGTTTTTATTTCTCACTTCTATTTTTATGTTTTAAATAGGAGGCCTTATATTTGGCAAGAAGTTGTTAAAGTGTTCTGGAACACTTTGTGCCATAAGTTGCACACATGATGGGCTGGTTCTAAGTGACTGTGGTTCAGAGAGCCTCATGAGGAAGGGCTGCTACGTATCTGTCATTTGCTTGCACTAACTAAACACACACACACACACACACACACATATATATATATATATATAATGAAAATATATAGCAATGACATTGTTGACTATTAATTAGGCACAGTATCGTAAACTGTTGCTACATGGACTAGATTCCACTCACTTTGGATAGGGTCGAGCAATGGGCTGTTGTTTGCAGGTATTGAACCTTCAGGTTGTGTAAAAGCTATGGTAATGTTTCTTTCTCCAGACTGCACTGTACTTATATTGTACTTTAACATTGGCTTTGTGTTTGTTCCAGAAGGTGGACCCTGAACTGATCTTCACAAAACAGGAACGGATCGGTAAAGGATCGTTTGGCGAAGTATTCAAGGGTATCGACAACAGAACACAGCAAGTGGTAGCAATTAAAATAATAGATCTTGAAGAGGCTGAAGATGAAATTGAAGATATTCAACAAGAGATCATGGTGCTGTCACAGTGTGACAGCCCCTTTGTTACCAAATACTTTGGCTCATATCTCAAGGTTAGTAGTCCACTACTTTTCCTTCCATCAAAATGTCCTTATTTGACCACTAATAATATTTGGTGAATAGCACAAATTATAAATATCATGATTATACTTTTGTATCTGCATTATTCTCTTTAGCACCCTATTCTCAAATACCATGAAGCAATGTTGAGAGAGATGGCTCCATGCAAACACATATAGTATTATGTGTGTAAGATTACAGTTTTGTGTATTTTAATCTAGTAGGCTTTTAAGTAGGAAATAGGAAGATGAAAGTTCCTGTCTTATGTGATAGATACCATGCAATATGGTAGAAGTCTACTGACGTTTAAGAGGAACTTGCTACTTCCCAGTCTGTAAACTTCTACCAGGCTACATGACATCACATTCCAGAAGACAGAATTCTTTATTATCATATTCTGAGCCAAACCGTAGGAAGCATTTCTTAGAGTTATATCAACTTTTGACATCAAAATTACTTTAATTTGAGTTATGATGCCACGTAGTTCATGAGATAACTACCAGCATTTTGCAGGTAATATGCTGGCTCCATTTTCAGGGTAGATGTATGCAGTGCAATTTTCTGCAATGTTATAATACCCAGTGGCAATCTTGATCAGGTCAGGTCAGGTCAAGCAGAATGGTACACTGCCATATTGTGTACCCTTCCACTAGACCTGACCTCTGGATTAGGATTCACTGGTGGTTATATCTGTCTACTGATCTGCATGGTGGTGCATCTCAGAAGGAAGCAGTCTGCAGCAGCACTGCTGTTGAGAACGTTTTGTCTTACATAATTTTATGTTCTTTGTGATGTGTTACTGTCAATCCCCAATACGAGTACAGTATTTGATCTCTACCACTTTTTCTAAGGATGTGTAATTTATGTTTACGCTATGATTCTGTTCTTTTTTTCTGATAGCAGGGGTGAAATGTGTACTTGGTTTTCTTTAGGTTGATTTCTAGACAAAACTTGACTAGTGTGTATTTGTTTTGTAACTTTGTATGGGAATGTTGCTACTGAAGTCACCATCATGAAACATTTTTAAAATCATAAGGTGAAAGACAGTAATAATGTTGTTGATGAAACTGTTGCACAGTTTTGAATTTGCTTTGCATGTGTTGCCATATGTACTAGACCTTTTAGACAGTTTAACTGGTGCGCAGTGTTTGCTTTCCTGTGCGTGGTTTGCAACCTGTTCCTTATCTATGTTTACTTTTCTGTTTCATGTTAATAACTGTTTAGAGTAACACATCAAATTTGGTAGTCATGTGTAATTCATTTGCTTTCAGTTTTTGTATTGAATACTAATACTCCATGGTGCAGAGTCCTTCTTGAGAAGCTAATTGGTTTGCAGCTAGTCAAGAAATTCCCCGCATTTCACGGAACCCAAAGGTTCATTACCGCACTCACAAGCCTCCGCCACCCGTCCCTATCCTGGGCCAGCCCGATCCAGTCCATATACCCACATCCCACCTCCTGGAGATCCATCCTAATATTATCCATCCATCTACGCCTAGGTCTCCCCAGTGGTCTCTTTTCCTCCAGTTTCCCCACCAAGACCCTATACACCCCCTTCTCCTAACCCATACACGCCACATGCCCAGCCCATCTCATTCTTCTCTATTTTATTACCCGCACAATATTGGGTGAGGAGTACAAATCATTTAGCTCCTCATTACGCAGTCTCTTCCATTCCCCCGTTACCTCATCCCTTCTAGGTCCAAATATTCTCCTCAACACCATGTTCTCAAACACCCTCAGCTTCCTTTCCTCTTTGAATTGAATGCTTTTATTTTATGCATGCATTAAAAGTTACAGGCTTGCTGAACCCCCAGAATTATGTAGCAGCTTTGATTTGTTGTAAACCCATGTTGTAGAGGTAGTACATAAATAGGTATCAGTAAGTGGATCCTGCTGGACATTCATTATTTTAAACCTCAGCTAGAGACTAGCTGTAAAGATATATGTATGTGGTTAGTTTATTGAAAGAGATTGTGATCTCTTCCTTTCATATGCTTTAAAATATGTCATTCATCATACCATTTAATGCAGTATACTGTACATGGTTCGAAAGATGCTGTTGAATGTTTCAATGTAGATTCTTCTTCCTTGTGTGGTCTATTACAGGAAGCAAAGTGACTTTTGGAAATATACCTGTTTCAATAAGGGATTATTTTGAGGGCCAAGCTTTCTGCTTTGTCTGTGGCCACCTTTCCCCCAGAAATAAACTCTGTAATGAGATTTTGAGAGTACATTCCAGGAAAAAAAAATTGGGGCATTGTCCACTAAAGCCATGGAATCTTGCTGTTAGAAATATGGCTTAAGCATCTATAAAGATGGAAGAATTTAAAATATATTAGACTGCTTGAGTTTTTCTTAGAATTCCTTCTGATTGAGTGTATAACTGCTGTAATGTGGTTTCCTGATAAACTGTGCACTGAATACTGCATCCTAGCATTGTGGCAAGAAGTTGTTACTGTGTGAGCAGGGATAGGTCAGTATGTGTAATGACTAGCTATACTTGCATGCCAACAGAGACTGGCAGCAGGTATGAAAATATTTGTGTGTATCATACTGAAGGCAGTGGGTGAATGGGGTTTTTGAAGTGATCAGTAGGCTTATGTTGTATTTTGCAAAGGTAGTTGAAATCTCTTAGACACATAGTTTTTCACTTGAATATGTCCGATGGACTGTATACAGGCATCACTAAATACATGTTTTGGTCTGTAATGAGTGAAAAGTGGTGGCCATAGAACAGAAAATTATGGTATGTTAAATGTGTTACAAATAAATTTTTTATCCCCAGGTGATATGTTGTAGGCTTGTAAGATGTCTGTACGGTCTAGATGATAATATTGGGCATTCAAGAGTAGCTGCTTTTGCATAATTTTTAGTGTTTTATTCTCACTTCTTATGTTTTAGGGTACAAAGCTGTGGATTATTATGGAGTACTTGGGAGGTGGTTCAGCACTGGATCTCATGAAAGCTGGAAATTTTGAAGAGATGCATATTGCCATTATACTCAGAGAAGTTCTGAAGGGTCTGGACTATCTACATAGTGAAAGAAAACTGCATAGGGATATCAAAGGTACAGTGAATTATACAGTGTTGCTGGGGTCTTGTGTTTAAGAACTGAAACTTTCGGAATCAGGGTTCAGTCAGTAGGTTTGTTTCTCTTGTTTCAAACATAGTGTGCTGCGATGTTTCTAAGATGTTCATCTTATCTCTGAAAGTGCTATATTCTTAATTAATTCACACTTTTTATAAGGATAGATATTAATTTGTCAGTTCAGTTTTGTTTGCATTTAGTAATCACATATGGTACTGTTTGCTGTGTAGACAGACAGTGAGCATATATGAGAATTAAAAGAAGAAAAGTAGAAGGTAAGTCTACCTTTCACATTGTTACCCATGCAGTTGTATTTGTATCTGCTGTTAATGTTACAGGCAAACTTTTGTCAGCATAAAACACCAGCAGAACATATAGCTGAAGATCATGTATATGTTTGAAACTGTTGTGTGTCATACTGTGTATGAGTTCCTAGTTTTTGTGAAATTGCGGGTGGAAAGAAAACCCTCTATATGTTCAGACTATAAGATACCCAGATATTGTGCAGAATTTTCCATGGAATAGGAGTATGTTTTATTCCTTGCAAGGAAAGGGCATGAGGGTTGTCCAAAGGAATTTTGTTTGGGGATTGTTCCATGCAGAGAAGTATAGGCCATTACGAATAGTTCCAACTTCTGTTGAGGTAGCCATCCCTTTGATTCACCACTTAGTTGATCCCTTCTGCAGGAAACTGCCCAGGCCTTGACATCTTCATCATTCTGAGTCTGTGGTCATTTAGTACTTCATCAGTCGATCAACTTAACAATGCCATCAACGCACAGTGCTGCTGTGGAACCCTATGATACCTTTATACAACCATCACAAGAGAACATTCCACCATGCTCGCAAGGGGCGACAGTGTAGTGCACAACGTCACTGTGTTGCATGTGTTGGACCATTTACTGTGTAACTTCCATGTGTTGGCCCATTAAGAAAGTGTTAGAAGGTTATAGAGTCTGGTAGTTTGTATTCAGGTTAGGCTGATGCATTGTTTCCAGCAACAGTCCACATATTTTTTAGGGAAGAGATCCATTGGCTGTTGTGTCAAGGAGATGCCTGTCTTATAGAGACTGTGGAGACGTGTTAAAGGCATCTGCTTCTTACCTCAGAATAATGCCCTGAAGGGGATTCATTTTAACAAACTCTATGTATATTTTTTCTTTGACATGTTTTATATTACAAAATGCTGAGGGTAGTCTTGATAATACAGATGTAATGACCCCTGTGTACTTGGTCAGATTTGTGTGCCACTTATTGTCTTATTACCAAGTGTATCTCATTTGGTCCCATTGCTCTATAAGTGAAGTAATGGAATTCAGTGCAGTCACTTGAGGCATCTAATTACTTTGGCCTGTAATGGTTTTAAATTGCTGAGTCTTAGGTTGTCTGTCAGTGTCTCATAATGTTTTAATTTTTTCAGCTGCCAATGTTTTACTAAGTGAAATGGGTGATGTTAAACTGGCAGACTTTGGGGTGGCAGGGCAACTGACAAATACTACCAGCAAGAGGAACACATTTGTTGGGACCCCCTTCTGGATGGCTCCAGAGGTTATCAAGCAGTCAGCATATGACTCTAAGGTATGAGAGATTCCTGTTAGACCACCACAGTTATATTATTCCAGTGGATTTTAATCCAAAAGTAATGGTACATTTTTTGAACACACATGAAAGTAGCTAAGTATGTGTTGTGTTGTGGCTACAATGTGTCTCAGATTTGTTTCCTGTTCCATGTGTCACAGTACGTGATATACTTGTCTGGAATGTTGTGTGTCAGTACTTGCTTAATATAGGTATTACCTGCATATCCTTGATTACCACATGCTGATTTCAGAACTGTATTTCTTGGATGTCCTGCATTTATCTTTGAGTAGAACTTTTCTTGCATTTTTTTAAATTTGTAAATATACGTCGACTTCTTTTTTTGAGTGCATATTCAAGGAATAACTCAGTAAGTACTGGGGCACTTTGTAAACCATTGTCTAGAACCACAGAATTAGTAAGGCACAGGCAGTGTTCAGTGATCAGCATGTGTCAACAACAAATCTCTCGCAACTGGAAAGAGTATGTTTAAGACAACTTCTGTTGATTTTTTTTTTAATCTTTCTCCGTGCATATTGTATAAATTTACATTTATTTGAACTACCAACACATGTACACTGTTATTAAAACGTTATAAAACCTCACTTGGTTAAAAACATTTTAAAAAGTCATACATAATTCTCCGACATGTTTCGGTTGTTTCTTCCAACCATCATCAGGGAGCTGTGTAGTTTGACTAAAGTTATTCTTGTGATATATGTTTATGATGTGAATGGTATGATGGCAGCATGTCTGCAATTCAATATAACAAAGAAGTTAATGTCAATCAAATACAAGTAAAAAAAATCTGAACGTCATATGATTTTGAGTTGTAATCAGTATGAAAAAGCTTGATGGAAGAATCAGTATTTTGTCTTACCGTTTATTGTATACGATGGTTTTGGATGTGGTGCAATATTCAGTATGTGCATACGCCATGCACATATTGAATAACAGACACGAATATGGACCTGAAACAGAAACCCTACAGTTAATGAAACACTGCACCAAAGGATCTAAGATGAGTTGTTGGGAAAACATGTATATACAAAT
>Ga0131853_10002582_pt1 | contig 32343 bp, 43 predicted proteins | sample TergutLab28metaG_FD_92764 | JGI IMG/M metagenome (GOLD analysis project Ga0131853, IMG submission 92764) | Labiotermes labralis P1 segment gut microbial communities from Petit-Saut dam, French Guiana - Lab288 P1 (version 2) (version 2) | ecosystem: Host-associated > Arthropoda: Insects >... | reverse complement strand
GGGGCACTAATGAACATCTCACACAAGACAGCTCTTGGGGTTGTGCTGGCAGGGATTCTTAAGGGGGCAGGTTTGCCCCCTTTAAGTCGGGGTGGAGTTTGAAGCGGGGTATATACCCCGCCTCAAAGAGCCGCAGATACCGCCGGGTATTCTTACCGTGCGGGCTACTCGCAAAGAGAAAATTACAATCATACCACCGTATGGTAGAGATTGCTTCGCATACGCTCGTAATGACAAGAAGCTAAGCGCCTATATTATCCAATTCGTCGTCCTTAATATCTCATAAAAATCAACAGAAGAAAATTTCACAACATTATCAGAAACCTTAGTAACTCCGGGGAAATAAGAAGCTTTCTCCGCCTGCTTATGTTCAACAAAATAAATCTGAGCCTCAAAACTTTTAGGCAGCGTAACAAGAGCCTGTTTCAAATCTTGGTTTAGGGCTTTTTTGGCAAGCTCGCGTATGTCTTTCAGTGTTTGGGCTGTAGAATAATTCATAGTCTGAGAACCCCAGCCCTCTTTAACGGGGCAGGTTATAAGCCTTGGATGAAGATCAGCAAAATCATCACAAAGCATTTTATCGCCGCTTAGAAATACCGTAGGAACGCCGTTAAGGGCACAGGCAAAGCTGTAAAGATGAAACTCACTGGTAGAGCGGCCGTTAATAGTATAAGAAACATGACTTTTACTTATAGTGTGAGACATGGGATTACCCATTCTGCCGGAAGGAGAATGGTAGCCCACAAACATAGCCGCATCAAAGGTAGAGTCTATACCTTCTGCCATTGAATAGGGGCTGCCTCTCCAGCTTCTTATCAGCTTCACATCTGCCGGCATTTTTGTGGGGTCGATATTTTTACCCGGCCCGTGAGCGTCTTTAACAATGATCTCCTTAGCTCCGGCGTCTTTAGCTCCTGCAATGGCTGCAAGAACTTCTTCCGTCATTTGTTTGGCGTGAAGGGGGTATGAGCCGTGGTTTGGGTCGCATTCTTCCCAAGAGGTGGTTGTTGTAATGCCTTCAATATCTGCTGATATAAATATTTTCATTAGCTTTTCCTCCTAATTTTTATGAGTTTATGTAAGTCCTTCCAACCCTTTGTGAAATAAGAGACATTAGAGCTAGATGAGTTTGATTCATTACCCTTGCAAAGTCAAAGATGGATATGCATTCATCACCGTCCCTGCCAAGCACAGTTACCCTGTCATTTATGGATACATCATCAATACCGCTGACATCAAGGAAGAGCTGATCCATACAAATGGCGATAACCGGTGCTTTTTTGCCATTTACAAGCATCCATGCCTTGCCGGATATGCCTAAAGTACGGGTGTAACCATCGCCGTAGCCCATGCCTACAGTGGCTACTTTTGTAGGTTTTGTCACTTTAAATACCCCGTCATAACCCACTGTTTCACCAACAGGCACAGTTTTGACATTTGTAATAAAAGTTCGCCAAGAAGCCGCTTCTTTTAGTGCGAAAAGGTTTACGCTGTACATTTTTTCATCAAAGTTATCATCAAAACCGTAAAGAAGCCCGCCGGGGCGGATATGAGTTATTTCATCATCGCTAAGCCAGGTTGAGGCCGCTGTATTTGACACATGTACAAAATCAGGCGTAAAACCGTGAGAGCGAACCTGTGCAAGGCCCTCTTTAAATTTATCCATCTGCTCATGGGTGCGCTTTTTATCGGGTTTACCTGATTCAATAAAGTGAGTAAAAACGCCGCGGACTTTAACATGCTCAAGAGTTTTAATATATTCACAAAGCTCGTCCAAGTCAGACCCGGGGCAGACGCCTATGCGGTTAAGCCCTGTTTCAATTTTAATATGTACATAAACTGTCTTAGCGGCTTTTTTGGCCTCAGCCTCTAAAAGCCGTAAATACTCAGCTTCAAAGGCGGGGGTATGAAAGTCATACTCTACAACAGGTTTTATATTATGATAAGGCACGCCGCCAAGAACTAAGATATTCTTATTCACACCAGTTTCTCTTAAAGATACAGCCTCATAAACTGAAGCACAGCCGAAAGTCCTGATATCACAGTTATCCGCAAGAAATTTCCCGATCTGTGTAAGGCCGAGGCCGTAAGCATTGCCTTTCAATACGGCGATAATATCTAGTTTGGGACCAATTTTTTCTCTGGTAATATTAATATTGTTTTTGATTGCGGCTAAATCCACTTCTAAATAAGAATTGTACATCTTCTCTTAAGCCTCCCTTAGATGTCAGAATTACTGCCAAATCCTTGTAAGTGTTTCATAGAACCGTAAAGCCTTTGTATAAGTTTAAATTCTTCGGTGTCATAAAAAGCGCAGTTGTTTCGCCCGAAATTTTTAGCAACTTCAAGGGCGAACCTTGAGGCTGCTTCAATATGTACAAAGTGGCTGGCTCCCGTTGCAGAGCCGGGTACGGCCGCTTGAGTCGTTATGGCAACACCCACAACAGGCACGTCAGTGGCGGTTGACGGCTGAAGAATGGAATTAAGGTGATAAAGCCCGTTACCGTAAGGGGTGATGTCTTGCATGGTTAGGGCGAAAACATTAGGTGCTTGACCAGTAACATCCTGCATAATGTTAAGGAGGTCATTTGATACCCGTAAGATATACCCTTCCTTAACAGTTGGTGAAATAGCAAAGCCGTTTACATTTATAATTCTGTTTCCCTTGGTGGTGTCGATGGATAATATTGCGTCTAAATCCCCTGTAACTTCGGCGGCGTTTACTGTAGCCATATCAACAGGCGAGCCCATAAAAGGCACAGGGTCATGGGGCTGTGTGGGTGCGCCCGGGCAAATATGGGTGCAAATTATCACGTCACCATCTAAAAAATCGCCCTTTGAACCCATATCTAAAAGTTTAGCGCATATAGCAAGGGCAGCAAGAGCGCCGTCACCGTCGGAAACGAAGCCTATTTTCTCAGGCCGCGCACCTATGCCGCCAAGTCTGCCTAAAATGCCTAAGGTGGGGCTTTTGCCGCCGCTTAACTTTCCATTTTTGCCGGCGATGGTTATTTTTATAAAATCTGTTGAACCTTTTTCGCCGCTAAACTTGCTTACATCCACATGCTTTGCCCCAAGCGTTTTAAGATAAGAGGCAACCTTAGACCCATCTATAAAGGCGGAATCTATTAGGTCATACACATCAATTATTTGTTTAATCAGCAAAATCAACACGCCCCTTGTATATTGTTGATTTATAGTATATCATGAGTTTAGTAGGATGCATATGTTTTTCTGTAGTTAATGCAATTATTTATGACTTTTCACAGTAGCGAATCAGGGTTCCAACCAGTAATGGTTCGCCATGCGGTAGTGTATAAGGAGGTTTTAAATATGCCAAAGGCAAATAAAGTTTTAGTGCTGTTTCGAATGGATGATGAACAAAAAGCGAGGCTTGAAGCTATTAATCCCGATGCTGATTATACCTACGAGTCACCGGACAGTGTTACAAAGGAGAGGGTAGATGAAGCCGACGTTATACTTGGTAGTGTAGCACCGGCGGCTGTTGCTTCATCTAAAAATCTGAAATGGCTACAACTTTGGAGCGCCGGCACTGATGCTTTTCAAAAATCAGGCGATTTCCCCGAAGGGGCGATACTTACCAACGGCAGCGGCGGTTACGGTCTGACTATTTCTGAGCATACAATAGCCATGATTATAATGCTTAAGCGTAAGCTTTATCTGCATTATCTTGATCAGCTGGAAGGTAAATGGGGCAAGGGGGTAGGAGAGATTTCATCTATTTATGGTTCGACAATACTTATTATCGGTCTTGGTGATTTGGGCAAAGAGTTTGCAAAAAAAGCCAAAGCCTTGGGAGCATACATAATTGGAGTTAGAAGAACCCAGGGGCTTAAGCCTGATTTTGTAGATGAGGTGCACACAGTAGATAAATTGGATGAGCTGCTTTGCCGCGCCGATATTGTAACTCTTTCAGTCCCCGATACGAAAGAAAGTAGAAATATTTTAAACAAAGGACGTATAGCTAAACTTAAAAGCGACGCTATTGTAATAAATGTAGGTAGAGGCAGTGCCATTGACACAGAGGCTATAACAGAAGCTTTGGAAAGCGGACAAATCGGCGGTGCAGCCTTAGACGTAACTGACCCGGAACCATTGCCGGCTGACCATAAATTATGGAAGCTGCCTAATGTACTTATAACACCCCATGCTTCGGGTAATCATAATTTGCCGGAAACTTACAGAAGACTTAAAGAAATCGCCATAGAAAACTATAAAGCCTATACAACAGATGGGCAAATGAGAAATGTAGTGGATTTTAACAGACAGTATTAGAATTATTATTGACCGCTGTTTTTATCTCAATAGCTTTACATTTTGCCAAAGGTAAAATGTAAAGCTATTGACTTTGTTTATGGCTAATAGATTTTAAGGCAAGCCAGACTCTATATTATAGGGGCTGGGTTTGTCTTAAACAGCTACAACATGTATAGGTTTTTATTTTATTACATGCAGACATATACGCCGTTCGAAGTTTACAGGAACGCAACAATCGCCGGACTGCGTACGGCTTTTGGTGTAGCATTAATTTTAAGCATACTTTCGTTTGTACAAGGCGTGATTGTTAAAAAAGATAAAAAATTTGGTTATATAATAAATATTCCGTTAGCGATAATCCTGATTTTGGGTATGGCGGCATCGATTATGATACCTGTAAACAGAGCAATTAATAGTAGAAGCCCTGCTTTATACGCGCAAATAATTGCTCATGAAAATGTTGCCACACATATAATTACCGAAGATACATCTTTATATTTGCGGCACACTTATCGTACAAGGACATTTACTGGCTCAAGACAAGTAACGTTGTTTTTCCCCGATACTCCATTTTTTCCAAACATTCCGGTAGCTAGGTTGGCGGCGTACACGGAGATTATAACCACAGGCAGCGTTTCGTTTGGAATGGTGCAAGTTGCCGTCAATGAAAATATGGTTGGAGTGGTGCGCGCAGAACATACTTCGCTATTAGATAGATAGATTCGCAGAAACCGCGATTATATACTAGAAGTGTTGTCAATTCGCAAAAGGATACGTAAGAGATTGGAGCGTGGACTTGTGTGATTTAAGCCTTGATAAAAACAGTAAGATTCTAGAGCGTGTCGACACGCTCTAGGCTTACTACAGCATAATAACATCTCATTATAGATAGTACGCTGCGCCGCTTGCGCAAACGGGAACCCATTAAAGTGAAACTTTAATGGCTAGTGTAGCAGCTCTACTTTAGGGTGTATCGACATAATATTATGTCGATACACCCTAAAGTAATTTCGGTATATCATTCACTAATATCTGCGGCTATTTCAGCCTCGGCGCTTGTATCCGGCGCATCCTCTGCAAGAATGAGGGCATACTTTTCAAGTATAGATGATTGAATTTTTGCCCTGGTCAAAGCGCTTATCGGGTGAGCTATATCTTTAAACGCGCCGCCAGATAATTTTCTGCTGGGCATTGCTATAAATAAGCCGCTATCTCCCTCAATGATTTTGATATCATGCACTACAAATTGCCTATCAAGCGTGATAGAAACTACTGCTTTCATTTTACTTTCCCTACTTAACCGCCTCACTCTAACGTCAGTAATCTCCATTAAAGCACCACTCCCCCTAGAATAATTCATTTGACACTGCACATAAGCTGTTTCAGATAATTTTTACGGATTCTTAACTTAAGCCAAGGCATAGCTCCAAAAAATTACTTCAACATTATAGTCAATCAATATGAAAACCAAAATGCTAAGCTTAATATTTTTCCAAAATACATCGCCGCTAACTTGCTCTTTGTACAATAGAGGGTACGTAGAGCAAGTTAGCTCCTTGTCCTTTGAAAAATATTTGCGTTTATTTATCTCAAGTGCTTTACATTTTGCCAAAGGCAGAATGTAAAGCCTTGACTTGGCTTTTCAAGTTGCTTAACTATAGACTTCATGCGCTATTGTCACTTGTACAAAAAAATGCAAAACAAAATATACACTATAATCAAATAGATTATAGTGTATATTTTTAATAAGTGCAATAAGTTTTTTGTATATTGAAGCAAATTTAAAATATACATGCTGCATTCAGCATTTTATACTGAAACTTTTACAAAACAGTAACACTTGTGTTACTGTTTTGTAAAAGTACTGAACGGCTATACAACCTCACCTTTAGTTATTATATGGGGCGCCTCTGCAGTGCCTATGATTTGCTTATTATCAGATATTACCGCCTCTTTGTCAATTATGGCGTTCTCTATATAGCAATTGTTACCAACATGACAATCACCCATAATAATTGAATTTTTAACAACTGAATTATCGCCTATATATACTTTTTGTGATAGAACCGAATGTTCAACAAAGCCGTTTAATATTGACCCGTCACCGATAATAGCTTTTTTTACAACAGCCCCTGAATTATATTTTGCCGGAGGCTCATCTTTGGGCTTAGTACGGATAAAAGGATGGCTGTTTAAAACCTCATCGCGGACCCCTTTATCTAAAAAGTCCATATTTATTGAAAAATAGCTGTCAATATCGTTAATGGCACTCCAATATCCGTCAAACTTATATCCGCAGACATTTAAGGTTTTATAATAGCGCATTATTATATCTCTCGAAATATCAAAATGACCCTGTGGCACGGTTTTTTCCAAAAGTTCTATTAAAAGAGTGCGTTCAAGCACATAAATACCCAGCGACATCTTGTCATAATCGCTTTTAACGGGCTTTTCATCAAAATCTGTAATGCGCTTATTCTCATCAATATCAAAAACCCCGGCCTTAGAAGAATCGCGGCCGTTAAGGGATTGATAAACTATAGATATGTCAGCCCCTGATTCAATGTGATGGCGGATAAATTTAGAATAATCCATTTTATAAATACCGTTGCCATTTACTATAAGTACATATTTTTCGTTTGAGCGGCGTAAAAAAGGCATGTTCTGATAAATAGAATCGGCAGTGCCTCTAAACCACATAGAACCGTCTTTAGAAGTAAAGGGCGAAAAGACATACAGACCGCCTTGTTTACGTCCAAAATCCCACCATTTTGAGCTGGACAGATGATCTCTTAAAGAGCGTGAATTATACTGGGTTATAACGGCAACTTTTTTAATACCTGAACTTGACATATTACTCAGCGTAAAGTCTATGGCCCTGTAGCAGCCGGCTACAGGCATAGCAGATGTAGCCCGTTCAGCCGTAAGATTACCAAGCCTTTCGTTATTGCCGCCGGCCAGTATAATACCTGCTGCTCCTATTTTCATATCTGCTCACCGTCCTTTACTATGCTGGATCCTGATAATAAAGCATTGTCGGTATAATCGCTAAGGGTAGTTGCACCGGAAATAACGCAGTTTTTACCGATCACAACTCCTCCGGGTATGGAAGAATGCTCTCCCACTACGGTAATGCCGGTGTTGTAAATATGCGGATGTTCCTCATTGGCTATGTTATCTCCAACTCCCATTTGCGTATTTTCGCCGATAATTGTATTTTTATCGACTATACAACGCTCTATATCAGCTCCGCGCTCTACAATACAGTCTTCCATAATTATTGAGTCTTTTACAACAGAATTTTCGTGGACAATAACACCGGGGCCTAAAATAGAGTTTATAACCGTTCCGTATATCTCGCTGCCGGCAGAAATGAGGCTTGATTTTATGCAGCTGGACTGGGAGCAGTACTGCGGCTGAATTTTGCCTGTTTCAGTGTAAATGGGCCAAAAATCTTCATAAAGATTAAATTCAGGCAGGCTCTTAATAAGTTCCATATTAGTTTGCCAGTAGCTTTCAATAGTACCTACATCTTTCCAATAATCATTAAAGCGGTGAGCATAGAGGGTTTTACCCTCGGCCAGCATTCGCGGGATTATATGTTTACCGAAATCACTGTCAGTATGGTCTTTATTATCTTCTATAAGAGCGCTTCTAAGTTCTTTCCAGGAAAAGATGTATATGCCCATAGAAGCCAGATTACTCTTAGGATTTTGAGGTTTTTCTTCAAACTCATAAATCCTGCCGTCTTCTAGGGTGTTCATGATGCCGAAACGGGACGCTTCTTCAAAAGATACTTCTAAAACCGCAATGGTAGCGTCACAGCCATTTTTTTTATGGAAGCTGAGCATTTCAGAATAATCCATTTTGTAAATATGATCCCCTGCCAATATTAGTACATAGTCAGGGTCATAATCATCAAGATAAGACATGTTTTGGTATATAGCATTAGCTGTGCCGGAGTACCAGTCACCTTCACCGCCGCCATCCTTAACATGAGGAGCGAGAACTGTTACACCGCCTGACTGACGGTCTAAATCCCAAGGGATACCTATGCCAATATGCCTGTTTAAAAGCAGCGGCATATACTGGGTTAAAACCCCGACAGTATCTACACCTGAATTAATGCAATTACTCATGGGAAAGTCAATTATCTTATACTTGCCCCCAAAGCTTACCGCTGGTTTTGCAGTATTTTTAGTGAGTATGCCAAGACGTGAGCCTTGCCCGCCGGCCAAAAGCATAGCGACCATTTCTTTTTTCATATGCAACATCCTCTCTTACATAAACAACAAGGAAGCAGCTGATGGCAGTTTAAAATCTCTTTTAAACGTATTCAATCAGCGGCAAATATGTTTGTATTCTAACACATTATCTGCGGATTGTACAACAATAATCCACAATCCATAGAATTTATTTGTAAAACTTGCATAAAACGACAAGAGATTTTTATACACTTATTATATAATGTGCAGTGCTGCTGTAAAATTCCATTTTTAATTTACTATAAATTCGCTATAGTTTATTATGCTTTTTTATGACTTAAAAAACTAGCAAGCTTAAAAGCCGTGAAAATTTCTTTTGATTTTTAACTTGAGCCTATGGTACAAACACAATTTATGTGGTATAAAATAGAATACAGTGTCAACATTTTATTAATATAGTGGATTAACTATTTTATTATATCAAATATAAGGGAGAAATGTATGGACAAAAAAACCCTTAGCAATATAGAAAAAGCCCATTTTATAGGCATTGGCGGTATAAGTATGAGCGGCCTTGCGCAAATACTCCATTCAAAGGGGGTTAAAGTTACAGGCTCAGACATAAGCGAGACAGAACTTATAAGCCATCTTAAAGGGCAAGGAATAGACATTAATATTGGTCATTTTTATGATAATGTGAAAAAAGACTGCCAGCTTATAATTTACACAGCGGCCGTAAAAGACGATAATCCGGAAATTTTGGCGGCCAAAGACCACAATATACCCCTTATTGACAGAGCAGAACTATTAGGCATAATAATGGCTGCTTATAAGTACTCTGTAGGGGTATCGGGTACCCATGGAAAAACAACAACAACATCGCTTATATCTGAGATTTTGTTACGCGCCGGTATGGATCCAACCTTAAACGTTGGCGGTATATTTAAGGGCATAGGCTCAAATTTTAGAATAGGTGAGTCTGGGTATTTTGTTGCGGAGGCTTGTGAGTATTTTGACAGTTTTTCAAAATTTTTCCCATATATCGGAGTTATACTGAATATTGAACATGACCACACAGATTACTTTAAAACCACAGAACAACTTGTTAGCTCTTTTCACAAGTTTGCAGAGAATATTTCTAAAGACGGCTTGCTTGTAATAAACTCTGAGATTGAAGGACTTGACAAATTTGTAGAAGGGCTTTCTTGTAATGTAGTAACCTATGGGAAAACCGGAGACTATACAGCCTCTGATATAAGCTTTGCCTCTGACGGCAGAGCAAGTTTTTGTGTTTACCGCGCAGGAGAGCTTGTGTGCGCTGATATAAAACTTAATCTTACAGGGAGCCATAATGTAGAAAATGCGCTGGCTGCCTATGCTGCGGCAAATTATTTGGGTATTGACCCCGGGAGCATTAAAAACGCAATGGGGCAGTTCTCTGGGGCAAAGCGGCGCTTTGAGTATAAAGGCGAATGGAAAGGGGTAAAAATCATTGATGACTATGCCCACCACCCAACTGAGGTAGAGGCTACCTTAGCTGCCGCTAAAAAGTGTGAGCACAAAAAAATATTTGTTGCTTTTCAGCCCCATACATTTAGCCGGACGGCGGCCTTTTTAGATAGGTTTGCTCAGTCACTGAGCGCTGCAGATGTGGTGGTTCTTTTAGATATTTATTCTGCCAGAGAAAAAGATGAGGGATCGGTACATTCAAAAGATTTGGCAAAAAAAATAGCGCACTTGGGCACGCCGGCTCATTACTTTGACAGCTTTGAAAAGGCGGCGGCTTTTTTAAAGAGCAACGCGGCAGAGGGTGATATGCTGATAACTATGGGTGCAGGGAATATAAATAATCTTGGCGAGGATATGCTGACATGGCAGAAATAACTGTAGAATCAGCCGGGGAGAGCAGCTTTACTTTAATCTCAAATGACTTTATTGATAATTTAATGCCCGCTGCTAACCCGGCTTTTGTACTGATTTATATATATTTAATTCGAAATTCGCATAAAAGCATGGATACAGGCGTGATTGCCGAAAATTTTTCCATGCTTGAGTCGGATGTTTTTAAGGCCCTCAAATATTGGGACAAGGCAGGGCTTATTAAGTTTGAGCAAAACGAGAGTGAAGGTATAAGTATTTCTCTTGGTACCTCTCTTAAAAAATCAAAGGTAAAAAAGGCGCTGCCTGTAAAAGATGCGATAGATATAAGCTCCGGGGCAAAGCCTAAGTATAACCCTATAGAGCTTGAGATGTATAAAAATGACTATGCCGAGATAGGGGAACTTTTTGAGTTTTGTGAACATACTTTAGGTAAAACCTTATCCGATACGGAACTTAGTACACTGTACAGTTTTTATGACTGGCTTAAATTACCTATTGATCTTATTAAATTTTTGATTGAATACTGCGCCCAAAATAGACACAGGCGCATTAAATACATAGAAGCAGTGGCCATTGACTGGGCTGAAAACAACATAAAATCCGTTGAAGAAGCTAAGGGGCACTTAAACATATTTAATAAAGATTACAGAGAGATTATGAGCGCCATGGGTCTTAGCGGCCGCGGCCCGGCGACAGTTGAGCTTGAATATATGGACAAGTGGTATAAGCAATGGGAGCTGCCGCTTGCACTTATATTGGAAGGCTGCGCCAAAACCCTTATAGCCGTGGGTAAAGCCCAATTTGCTTATGCAGATAAGATTTTAGAAGCTTGGTATAAGGCCGGGGCAAAAACCTTAGACGATGTCAAAGCCTTGGAGACGGCTCATAAGGAAAAGGCTGAGACTAAAGAACACACAGAGCCTAAAAAAGAGATGCCTAAGCGCAAAAACCGCTTCATCAATTATGAGCAGCGTATTAGAGACTATGATGAAATTGAAAGACTGGAACATGAGCGGCTGGTTAACAGACTGAAATAAAGGGCACAGGTGATCAGTATGGACAGAAAAAATATAATAAACGAGATTAAACGCGAATATGAAAAAGACAGGCAAGAAGCAGAGCTTAGGCTTTCTAAAATGATTGCTGAGGTATATAAAAAATCCCCTGAAATTAAAGAGCTTGACGAATCTCTGGCTCAATACGCAATTAAAATTTCAAGAGCAATACTGGCAGGTAAAGAAATTGAAATAGAAAAGCTGGCGCAGGAAAACAGGCTTGAACAAGATAAGCGAGAAAAGCTTTTAAAAGCAAAGGGCTTTGGTGAAGGGTTTTTGAGGGATATATATAAATGTTCCAAATGTTCAGACACAGGCTACATAGAAAATGGCGATAAATGCTTTTGTTTTAAGCAGAAATTAATTTCCCGATATTACCAAATGTCCAGTTTAAGCAGAGTTTTTGATGAAGATAATTTTGATAATTTTGACTTTAAATATTACTCTGCCTCTAAAGATAAAAATTCCGGCATATCTCCAAGGGAGAAAATGAAGATTATACACTCAACAGTTCTGAAATGCTTGGAGAATTTTGATTATGAGCCGTTTAATTTATTTTTCATCGGCCAAGTTGGCGTGGGTAAAACTTTTATGTGCAGCTGCATAGCGAAAGAAGTTCTGGAGAAAGGGCATACTGTCTTATATGCACCGGCCACAAGGCTGTTTAAAACTATTGAAGATGCCCGCTTTCATAGAGAAGATATGAGCGAGCCTTCCGCTCAGATAGATTTTTTCTACCAGGCAGAGCTTCTCATTATAGATGATTTGGGTACAGAGTTTTCAACGCTGGCCACAAACTCTGCTTTATTTGACATAATTAACAGCCGTATTTTAGACGGCCGCTCTACCATAATATCTTCTAACCTTTCTCTTAAAGAATTGGAGAATAATTATTCTGACAGAATTATATCAAGGTTTTTAGAGCATTATGGTTTTTGCCACTTTTTAGGTGAAGATATAAGGCAGATAAAAAAATATAGTCGTTCCGGTTGACAAAGCTTTAATAGGAAAAGGGCAAGTTTTAGCGAATGGTTTTCAACCGGAATGGCTATACACCTCATCTCAAAAAGGGTAGCAAGGGTTTGGAGAAATCTTTGACAAGAGAATGGTTATGGTTTATTATATTTTTAGTAAAAACGGAGCTTATAGAGTAGCTTATCACTAAAGCTCTGAATTACGACTTTTCACAGCAGCGAATCAGGTTTCCAACCAGTAATGGGCCGCTATGCGGTAATCTATACATTTTCGAAAGGAGAAAAGTAAATGGCAAACTTAAAAGGCAGCAAAACAGAAAAGAATTTGTGGGAGGCTTTTGCCGGAGAATCAATGGCGCGCAACAAATATACTTACTTTTCAGGCAAGGCAAAAAAAGAAGGTTATGAGCAAATTGCGGCTATTTTTCAAGAAACAGCTGATAACGAAAAAGAACATGCCAAACTTTGGTTTAAATTACTTTGCGGCGGTGAGCTTGCTGCAACTTCTGAAAACTTAAAAGCAGCGGCGGCAGGGGAAAATGAAGAGTGGACTGAAATGTATAAACGCATGGCTGAAGAAGCTAAAGAAGAAGGCTTCGATAAAATCGCCTCACTTTTTGAACAAGTGGGCAAAATTGAGAAAGACCATGAAGAGAGATATCTTACTCTTCTTGACAATGTAAAAAATTCTCAAGTTTTCGAAAAGAAAGAAAAATTAATGTGGTTATGCAGAAATTGCGGCTTTGTATGTGACTCAGCTGCGGCTCCGGCTATGTGCCCTGTTTGTGATCATCCTCAAGCTTACTTTGAGCTTAAGGCTTTTAACTATTAAAAGCTTGTTTATAGTGGGTTAACTGCAAAACGGTTAATCCACTATAATATTAATTAGGAGGGGAATTATGGCAAAGTTTTTTGCATGTGATATCTGCGGCAACATGGTAGGTTTAATTAGAGATAAGGGCGGGCCGCTGTTTTGCTGCGGTAAACCTATGACTTATTTTGAGCCTAATACAGTCGAAGCCAGTTATGAAAAACATATACCTGATGTTGAAAAAACAGACAAGGGCATATCCGTTAAAGTGGGTAGTACGCTTCATCCTATGGAAGAGGCTCATTATATTGACTTTATCTATGTAAAAACCGGTAAAGGCGGCCATAGAGTGAAACTTGAAACAGGCCAAACTCCCGAAGCTCAGTTTTGCTTTGAAAATGATGAGCCGCTGGAAGTTTACGCTTACTGCAATCTCCACGGAATGTGGAAGAAAGAGTTGAACTGATAGCTGTGCAAATCTATGCTGCTCTGCCTTTTAGGCGGAGCAGTTCGTTTTTGATGTACGTTAGTTATATATTGAGTCAATAACCAAGGAGAATGACAGTGAAAACTTTTGAAGTGTTAAATGACTATGAAAACCCCGAACCGCCAATAGAGCTTTATGTTGGCGATAGTGTTCAGCTTGGTGAGGAGTCGGGGGCAGACGATATATACCCCAACTGGGTTTTTGCAACATCTGATAAAACAGGCAGAAAAGCTTGGATTCCCAAACACATATTGTCGCTGGAAAAGGGCAAAGCAGTATCTATGGAAAATTATACCTCAAAAGAGCTGCCTGTAAAAAAGGGTGAAAGAGTTATGGCGGTTTATGAGCTTAACGGCTGGTACTGGTGCATAAGAGAAAAAGGCGGCGAAAGGGGCTGGGTTGCCCATGACAATGTGAAAAATCTTGGCTATTAGACTTTTTTAATTTAGTGGACTTTTAAAAAGATAAGGCAGATAAAAGCGTAAAAATCAGCGTTCAGGAAGGAAAAAGCATCGTTTGGGCAAAAATGTTCAAAGGTGATTTTTTTGTGCTATACTGAAATCGTCACAATTAAATAAAAGGAGGTAGTCCCCATGTTTAATAAACAAACTTTTGACCGTTGCACTTATGAGTACTGCCGTAAGTTTTTAAAAGAGGATGAAAAAATGATAGGTATTTGCAGAGACTGTGCCGAGCTTAGCATTGCAGGGTATAAAAAAATGTTTCGTTTGCGCAGCATTATAGGCGTTGCGATTATAGGTTTTGTATTTCTTTTTGTTCCGCTTTTAAACCAGTCTTTGAGTCTTAATAATGTTGTTGCAATACCTTTAGGCAACTTTTCTTTGACTGCTAATATTTGGTCTTTTGAACGCATAGCTTTGGTAGGGGTTATTGGGGTAATTTATTTGATTGTTCTGTGCTATTTGCTGGCTTTTGCAAGAAAAGTTAAACTGGAAACTCTTTCAGGTTATTTTCGCTCAAAGCTTGACAGCAGAGGGATAGTTAGTACACAGGGAGTAGTTCAGACGGGCGTTGCAATGGGGCGTTTCGGCGGGAGCCCTGATGCATACGGAAGAATCGGCATTACGGTTATTGAGATTTTTGCCTCTATAATATCAGGCCCTTTCTTCTTTGCGCATGGCTTGTATACACTTAGAAAACTGTCGGCTTATGTAAAATAAGCTGATATAGCTATAGAGAGGAGGTGAAACCGTGTTCCGTAAAAATCGTTCTGAGCGCTGTTTATATCTTCATTGCCGTAAATTTCTGCAAAACGACTATATGCACACCGGCATGTGCAAAGACTGTGCTGTGGGCGCCATAAAAGGTATAAAAAAATACTTCATGAAGTGAAGTGTATTGGGGGCGGTTTTCATCGCCGTGGTTTTGCTTCTCGTTCCTCTTCTTAATGATTTACTTGGGCTTGGCGGGGAGATTCGTATTCCCATTCCCTTTGGTGCGCTTTTTCTGGGCTATCTGATTTTTAATGTGTGGAATTTTGAAAACATAGCTGCCTTAGGAGCCTTAGGGGTTTTGGGGCTTATACTTGCCTGCTATTTGGCGGCATTTACGAGAAAAATAAGCTTTGAAGATGGCGCAGGTTTGCGTTACACCTTTAACTATTCGGTAAAAGCAGATAATATATTTCACAGCAGTTACGGTGCCATGCATAAAGGGCGGTCTGACAGTGCCGCCAGAGGAGGCATGTTTTTAATAGAGCTTCTTGTTTCTATGGTCTCAGGGCCGTTCTTCTTTGCACATGGGCTATATACTTTGAGAAAACTATCAAGTTATACTGAAACTACCACAAAATAGTAACACAAGTGTTACTATTTTGTGGTAGTACGCTACGCCGCTTGCGCGGAGCAGCTCTACTTTAGAACAGTAACAGATTTATTGCAATCAATAATCTGTTACTGTTCTAAAGTAATTCCAGTATATGTAAATAAATCTTAAAATGATGACAAAAAGTCACAGGCTTACTTTCTAAAGCCCGTGACTTTTTGTTCTATAACACTGATGTAATACTAATATCCAAGTTCCTTTGCAGATCAATTAACTGATCACCGATTCTTATAACGGGCCTTGATAAATTATTTTGATGGATGTAAACAATCTCACCCTCCGAACCGTCTGAGAGTTTTACCCAGCTTCCAAAATAAATATAAGCTATATTTCTTAGGAAAGTGAGCAGCAAAGAAGTATCGAACTTATCATAGCCGTCTATTTCAAATTGCTTAATTACATCAAAGGGGCACATCCGTGCCCTGTGTGCCCTACTGGCAGTCATAGCGTCATAAGTGTCGCAAATGGCTATAATCTTGGCAAAGCGGTTAATTTTGATGCCTTTTACACCCTGAGGATAACCGGAACCGTCAAAACGCTCATGATGCATAAATACACCCAATTTAATATCTGACGGTATAGGCTGAGCTTCTAATATATCATAACCAAGACGGGGATGTTTTTTAATAGTTGCAAATTCTTCGTCAGTGAGCCTGCCTTTTTTATATAATATTTCATCAGGTATCTGGAATTGGCCTATATCATGCAAAAGCCCGGCCACTGTTAAGTTTTTCGTTTCAACCAGATCCATTCTTACCCATTGGGCAAAGAGATGACATAAAAGCGAAACATTATAAGAATGGCCAACAATATGCTCATTCTGTTCTCTTAGAAAAGACATATAGGTCATTACATCAGACTTTGCTTTTAACTTGGAAAAAGTTGCATGAGTTATTTTGTACAGTTCGTCAATATTTACGGCAAGCCCCATGCTTATTGCTCTAAGCTGACCTTCGGCGGTATTAAGCTTATCATCATATTCGTTGTTAAAATCGCCAAAATCCTTGCGCTCAGTAACTGATGTTTGCACCGGTTTTTCTTTTTGGGCAGATTCAAGTATGCCGCCTAAGGCTTTTTCCTCTTCAAGGTCTTTGCCCTCATTTTCTACAAACACAATTTCTTTAACATACACAGTGTTTATGCCTTTCCCGACAAGCCTGTCTAAAATGGCTTGATTAACCAGCGTATCTTTTGCAAGTAAAACAAAGCCTTGGCTGGTGATTACGTCTCTTGCTATGATCATGCCGGGCACAACGTCCGGCACTCGCATTTTTTTAACATTTACCTTCTGCCGTTGGGAAATCATGTCACTCATATTTAAACCTCCTATAGTGAGTAAACTAAAAATATTCAAGCCTGTGCTTTGTTCGGCTAGAGAGTGGACACTCTCTAAATTTAAGGGCTTTAATTACCCGGTTTGAAATTTGCATTAGAGAAAGAGTTTATATATAATGAAATATAGTGGAAGTTCCACTATAAAAGCCATTACTTTGGGGTGCATATGTTTAATTTAAGTTTTTATCATATATTTGTAACACTTATAATGACATTGCAGATAATCGCCGCAATAACCTTTGCCATGCTGGGCTTGTCCGGGCCTGTGGGGTTAATAATAGGCGGAGCGCTGTATTTTGCACTGCCTGTGTTTATTTTCATAAAAGTTTCGGCTCAAAAAACTGCGAAGACGCTGAGTTTTAAAAGGCTTAGCACAAGTAATATGCTATATACAGTAGCTTTGTCTGTTTCGGTTTATCCTCTGGCTTTAATATTATCGGCTATTACTTCTATATTTTTTACAAACCACATTCCCGAAGTTGTTGGCGGAATGGCTGCCCAGGTGAATCCGCTGATAATGTTTGCGGCTTTTGCCCTGTCACCTGCTTTTTTTGAGGAAATACTGCTTAGAGGAATGTTAGCTAAACCGCTTATGCATCTGGGTTTTAAAGGGGCGCTGTTAAATGGCTTGTACTTTGGCCTGATACATTTAAACCCCCATCAGTTTTTTTACGCTTTTGCCCTTGGTGTGTTGCTGTATTATATGCTTATTTTAACAGGCAGTATCTGGGCGCCGATTTTATCACATTTTATTATCAACTCTCTTGCGCTGATATTATTTTTTTGGCTGCCGCTGCTGCAAGAAGGCCAAGATATGGCAGTTTGGTTTTTTATAGTATCTCCCATTGCTTTTGTGTTTTTACTTAAAAATTTTATACAAAAAAACAGACACAGGCTTGAAGAAAAAGAAGATTTGCCGCCGCCTGAAGGGCCTATGATTACACCGTCTTTTGTACTTATGATATCTGTCTATATTTTCATTGTTTTTTCTTTTTCTCTGTTCTAAAAACATCATCCATTGCGCTGCCTATCTCTTTGTCGAAAGATTCTAAGCTGGTAGATATCCTTTTTCCGTCCACCACTTTTGAAGGTTTGTAAAAAATTTGTGACAATTTGGCTGTCAATTGTTTTTTCATTAATACAGCACCAACCTTTGAAATTAATGATATAGCTGTTAAACTTAAGAACTGCACTTAAGTTTAACCAAGCCGCTTGACGCGTCTTGCCTTAAGCTCAGCAACTTCAAAAAAGCTTATAAGCAAGCATATGCATTTTTGAAGCTGCTTCGCTTTATTAATATATTACAAAGGGCTATTCCTCATTCTCCCAGTTATGATATACATTTTGCACATCATCCTCTTCATCTAAAAGGGCCAGCATTTTTTTCATTTTTTTGACATCATCATCATTCTTAAGGGCGGTATAAGTGCCTGCTATCATTGTAATTTCAGCAGAGATCATAGGGGTGTTAGCTTTTTCCAAGGCTTCATGAAGGGAGTAAAAATCTTCAGGGGCACTCTGAATTTCAAAACCTTCATCAGCAGCTTCAAAGTCGCCGGCGCCATGCTCAAGAGCCAGCATCATAAGCCCATCTTCGTCAATATTATCATCTTTTTCAACTAATATAAGCCCCTTTTTTTCAAACATAAAAGAGACACAGCCAGTGGTGCCCATATTACCGCCGCCTTTTGTAAAAGCATTTCTTACATTAGCCGCGGCCCTGTTTCTATTATCGGTTAAAACTTCAACTATTACGGCAACGCCGCTGGGACCATAGCCCTCATACACAACAGACTCATAATCGGTACCGCTAAGTTCGCCTGAGGCTTTTTTAATAGAGCGCTCAATGGTATCGCCTGACATATTGTTAGAGCGGGCTTTTGTGATAACTTCTCTAAGACGTGCGTTAGAGGCCGGGTCTGGCCCGCCTGACTTAACCGCTACTACAATCTCTCTGCCAAGCCTTGTAAAAATTTTACCTCTTTGGGCATCGTTTTTTTCTTTTTTGTGTTTTATGTTTGCAAACTTAGAATGGCCTGCCATAAACCAAACTCCTTTATAAGGATTATTGAACACAGATTCTATAGTGGATTAACCGCAAAATCGCTACAAAGCAAGCGATTTTGTGGTTAATCCACTATAACTATAATTTAACAAATTTACCGTCTAAAATACCACCGTAAACTTGCTCGTTTGTTACTATGCGTACTGCACCGCTGCAAAGATCAGTAATATTTTCGCTAAACCTTATAACATCATCTATTGGGACAAACACTTTAAACTCTACTTCCTGAGTATACACAGCATTCTCAGTAGGTCTGCCTGATTTATTAAGCTCATACTCAACTTTGCCTGAGATAGCATAGTTGCAAAATACCGACATAGCCCCATAAAGTTCTTTTTCAATAACACCGGCGGCGGCCACAGCTTTTTTCGCCGCTTCTCCATAGGCTTTTACCAGCCCGCCTGTTCCCAAAAGAGTGCCGCCAAAAAACCTTGTAACCACAATAAGGCCGTTAACGATTTTTAAACCGCGAAGCACATCTAAAATAGGCATACCGGCAGTGCCGCTGGGTTCACCATCATCAGACTGACGCTCGGCAATGGCAGGCCCTTCTAAGCGGTAAGCGTAGCAGTTATGATTTGCTCCTCTATGCTTTTTACGCAGTGCCGCTAAAATGTCATGCACCTCAGATTCAGTAGAAACGTAGAAAGCCTGGCCGATAAATTTAGATTTTTTCAGCTCAACTTCTACCTCGGCGTTATTAAAAAAAGTTTTGTATTTTTTTATCATAACTCAGTATATCACTTCAAAGTGCCGCCTGTCTACAACCTCATGAAACGTCTTGCAAAAAAAATGAAAGGTTTGAAATAGAATTTTTCAAGGGCGGCGGCTGTGTTTTTAAGTTCATGACTTATTTTTATATGCTGAGGGCAGATTTTTTCGCATTTACCGCAGCCGTTACACAAAGAGGCGATCTGGGGCTTTGTCTTAAATGCCGTTTGCATTGCATATTGTGAGACGGCCAGCATATGCCTCTGGGTGGCGCTATTGTTATAACAGGACAAGCAGGTGGGTATATCAACGCCCATAGGGCAGGGCATACAATAATTACAGCCGGTACAGGGTACTTTAATGGTCTTTATCAGGGCTTGCTTTGCTTTTTCCAGTACTGCAAAATCCTCGGCGCTAAAATTCTCAGCCTCCGCATCTGAAGCTATTGCAACATTATCTTCAAGCATTTGTGCAGAACTCATCCCTGACAAAACACAGAGAATTTCAGGATGATTCCACAACCATCGGAGCGCCCATTCAGAGGGGCTTCTTTTAATATAAGCCTCAGAAAAAGCACTTAGGGCAGAGCCAGGTAAGTTATTCACCAGCATACCGCCCCTAAGAGGCCCCATGACCATAAGAGGTATGCCTTTAGAGGTGGCATACATAAGACCGTTTCTGCCTGCCTGATTATTTTCATCCATATAATTATAATAGATCATACAAAATTCCCAATCATAGCTGTCAATGATTTTAACGAACTCATCTCTGCCGCCATGGTAGGAGAAGCCTAGGTTTCTTATAATGCCGCGCTGTTTTTTTTCATTTATCCACTTTTCTATACCTAAGGCCGACAGACGCGCCCACACATTTGCATCGGTTAGCGAGTGTATGAAGTAGTAGTCTATATAATCGGTTTTTAACCTTTCAAGCTGTTTGTCTAAGTATTTATCCAAATCCTCATATTTTTTTACATAGGCCGGGTGAATTTTCGTGGCTATTTTAACCTCTGAGCGTTTTTTATTTCGCTCTAAAATACTCCCCAGCATTACCTCAGAGCCGGGATAAATGTAAGCTGTATCAAAATAATTAATGCCCTTTTCGATGGCACGAAGAACAAGGTCCTCGGCCTCTTTTTCGTCTTTAGGAAGGCGCATTGCGCCAAGTCCAAGTATTGAGAGCTTGTCGCCGTTTTTGGGGTTTATTCTGTATTTCATATTTGAAATTCCTCCTCGGGTGTGCTATGCTATAATTATACTTTAGCACAACTTAATGAACGGATGTGTAATATTTTGAAAATAATATTGGGAATTGACATAGGCAGTACCACTACAAAAATAGTAGGAATAAATGAAAAATTGGAAATAATTGGAAAAAGTAAAGCAGCTACATCAGACCGCTTGATTTCAATGTACGGCGCTTTGGGTAAACTGCTTCATGAACATAATATTTCTTTGGAGGATGTGGCTAAGATAGCCCTAACAGGAGCCGGCGCTTCTTGGCTTAGCGGCGACATTTACGGCATAGAGACAGTTAAAATAAATGAGGCTGAGGCGGTAGGGCTTGGGGCGCTTAAACTTTCAGGGCTTGATAGGGGGCTTGTAATGAACCTAGGTACAGGTACAGTCTTTGTTTATGCAGATGAGGAAGGTGCTGCTCACTCAGGGGGCAGCGGTCTTGGCGGAGCAACTTTAGTTGGCCTTTCCCGCAAAATGTTTAATGAAGTTGATGCCTTGCAGATTTCAAAGTTGGCGGAAAAGGGCGATCTTAAAAACGTCGATCTTATGATGGGTGATGTTTATAACATGGATTTTTCTTTTCTCCCTCCCGATGCCTCTGCTGCTAATTTTGGCAAACTAAAAGCAGACGCCTCTGACGGAGATATTGCACTGGGGCTGCTTTCCACAATATACCAAGTTTTGGGGACAATGGCTATATTCGCTGCAAATGCGAAAAGATGCAAAACTATTATTGTTACCGGGGCATTGGCGGAGCTAAAACAAGCCGGGCAGATTCTGCCCAGAGTAGGGGATTTATATGGGGCAAGCTTTGTATTTGCAGACAAGGGCCTTTATGCAACGGCTTTTGGGGCAGCGCTTTTAGCGGGTACTAATACAAAGTAGAAGAAGGAGGTTAGAAGTATGAAAATTACTTGCATAGGTCACAGTGGGTTTTTAGTTCAGCTAAATGGATATAATCTGATATTTGATTACTTTACAGACGAAAAAAACATTATTTCAAGGGAAATATTTGAAAACAAAAAAACCTGCGTTTTTGTGTCACATAACCACGGCGATCATTATAATAAAAAGATTTTTGACTGGGCCGGATTTGGTGAAGTTTTGTATGTTTTAGAAAAAGATTGCCCTACAAATAAAGATGTGGTGAAAATTTCTGAGGATGACGAACTCAGCCTCTTTAACGGAGAATTGGCGGTTACAGCCTACGGCTCTACTGATGAAGGAGTATCATTTTTAGTTAAAAGCGGAGACTTAACACTGTTTCACGCCGGTGATCTTAACGACTGGTATTGGGAAGATGAGCTAAGCCCTGACGAACTTATAGAATGGGAAGAAAATTATCTGAAAATCATAAGAAAACTTGCGGGAACTCATATAGACATAGCTTTCATGCCGGAAGACCCACGGCTTGGCATCCATTCGCGGCGCGGCATAGAGCATTTTGAGAAAATCGTTGGTGCCGCTAAAATTATACCCATGCACTTTCCCGGTAATGCCGGGTTAATATATTAAAAACAAAGGAGAATGTATATGAAATTTAAACTTGGACATACGAATATTAATGTAGCTGATTTAGAAAAGTCTTTAGAGTTTTACAAAAAAGCTTTAGGGCTTGAAGTTTCAAGAACTATTGAACCGGAAGATGGAAGTTTTATAATCACTTATCTGTCAGACAATGAAAGTACTCACAAGCTTGAACTTACATGGCTGCGTGACAAAGAGGGCGCATATAATCTTGGCGATAACGAAATACATATAGCCTTCCTGGTTGATGATTTTGACGCCGCTCACGCTTTGCATAAAGAAATGGGCTGTATATGCTATGAAAATGAAAAAATGGGTATCTACTTTATAAATGACCCGGATGGTTATTGGCTTGAGGTACTTCCGGCTAAGAGGTAGGGTTTCGTGGTTAAAGCGAACTTGTCATTGCAATGGGGTTTGTTACGAAATAAATTTTCTCATGAATAGCTGTAAAGCGTCATTGCGAGCGTACGCGAAGCAATCTGCACACGGCATAAAGCTTGGATTGCTTCGAGGCAAACCCTCGCAATGACGAGTAAAAAGTTTATTCGCTACAACCTTATTGCGGATTTTATCTCTATGTCACACTCCAAGGTCAAAGGCCGGGACGATATATTACTTATCATTACCGGGTTTATGACGGTTGCCGGACTGTTTTTTATTATTGCGCCCTTCACCGTCAAGGGCATCGTTTGCAATTGTCGGGCCGCCGTTTGATTTTTTCTCGCGCACCTCTTTTGGGTCGATTTGGCTATCTTTTGGCATGGATTCCTCCTTAATATAATATTTAACAATAATCTTTGCCAAGGTGTACTGTTTTATACAGTCGGGCGGAAAGGCCATGTTAAGAAAAAATCTCGCTGCACTGAAAAAATAAAAATTTAACGCCTTTTTCAAAATTTAAGAAAAACATACAAAAAATGCAAAAAAAACCTTGCAAAGGGTTTTTTTATGTGATAAAATCAGCTTCGTGACGATTGGGTCTTAGGGTGTGTTATGCCCTAATCCAAGGTAATGGCTATGATTGTGAGGTTGCTGGTAAGCTTATCAGGTAGTTCACATGAGCCGGTGCAAAAGGTGCTAAGCACAGTCCAGTTCACGAAACCGGGCAACGTAAGTCACTGTTCATAAAAACGGGTAGTTCTTTTTCTAGGCTTATCACCTGAGACACACCCGGATATGTGTAACAGTCTTGACTGTCGTGCTGATTGACCGAAACTAACCATCCGGTTAGTAACAAGGTACGAAAAGGAGGGACTTTTTTTATGGCAAGTCAAAAAATAAGAATCAATCTTAAGGCATATGATCACAAATTGGTGGATAAGTCTGTAGCTCAAATCATTGAGACGGCGAAGAAAACAGGCGCTGAAATATCCGGCCCTATACCTCTTCCCACTAAGAAAGAAATTGTCACCATACTCCGCGCGGTTCACAAATATAAAGACAGCCGCGAGCAGTTTGAGATGAGAACCCACAAAAGATTGATTGATATTTTAATGCCGACACCGAAAACAATCGATGCTCTTCAAAGACTCGATTTGCCTGACGGTGTGGATATTACACTTAAAATTATGTAAGGGTTTTAAAGGCCCTAAGGTTTATATACATTCTTGGAAATATAAACCTAGAATGATTGCAGAAAAAACAAACTTCTGTAATCCGCTGTAGAGTTTTGGAGGTGCGAAAATAATGAAAAAGGCCATATTAGGCAAAAAAGTCGGCATGACCCAAGTATTTGCTGAAGACGGTACGGTAATACCTGTAACAGTTGTGGAAGCAGGACCCTGTACAGTGGTTATGAAAAAAACAATGGACAGAGACGGATATGAAGCTATTCAGGTAGGCTTTGGCGATGTTAAAGAAAAACGTGTGACAAAGCCGATTAAAGGCCACTTTGCAAAAGCCGGTGTTAATCTTAGAAGAGTGCTTCGTGAGTTTAGATTAGAAGATACTTCTGCTTACGAAATTGGTACAGAGATTAAGGCCGACGTTTTCGCCGCCGGTGATAAAGTTGACGTGTCAGGTGTTTCTAAGGGTAAAGGAACAAGAGGCCCCATTCAAAGACACGGCCAAAGCAGAGGGCCTATGACTCACGGTTCTAAATACCATAGGGGTGTTGGCTCAATGGGTGCAGCAACCAGCCCCGGCAGAGTTTTCAAAGGCAAAAAAATGGCAGGAAAAACAGGTAATGAGAACGTAACGGTTCAAAACCTTGAGATAGTAAGAACCGATGCCCAGCGTAATCTTATTCTGGTAAAAGGGGCTATCCCCGGGCCGAGAGGTTCTCTTGTGTGCATCAAAGATACAGTGAAATAGATGGAAAGGAGGATGAAATAATGGCAAAGGTACCTGTATACAATGTAGACGGTAAAAAAGTTGATGATATAGAGCTTTCAGACGAGATATTTGGCATAAAGCCTAATGAAGATGTGGTGCATATGGCAGTTGTTCAATATTTGGCCAACCGCCGTCAAGGCACTCAATCAGCTAAAACCCGCGCTGAGGTTAGAGGCGGCGGCCGTAAACCATGGCGCCAAAAAGGCACAGGCCGCGCGCGTCAAGGTTCTATCAGAAGTCCTCAGTGGACAGGCGGCGGCGTGGTTTTTGCTCCAAAACCCAGAGATTATTCTTTTAAACTGAACAAAAAGGTTAAGCGCTTAGCTCTTAAGTCTGTGCTCAGCCAAAAAGTTTTAGATGAAAAGCTTATAGTTCTTGATGAACTTAGCTTTCCTGAAATCAAGACTAAACAAATGGTAAAAGTGGTTGACGCGCTTAAACTCAAAAAAGCCCTCTTTGTTACGGAAGGCGATGTTAAAAACGTTATTGCCTCGGCAAAAAACATGCCTAATGTGAAAACTGCCGGCGTTGGCACAGTTAACGTATACGATATTTTAAAATATGACAACTTTGTTGTAACTAAAGAAGCGGTAGAAAAAATGCAGGAGGTGTACGTATAGATGGCTAATGTTCAGTATTACGATGTTATCTTAAGGCCAGTGGTTACTGAAAAAACTATGAACGATATGGCTGATAAGAAATACACCTTCTTTGTTCATAAAGAAGCTAACAGAACCATGGTAAAAGAGGCTGTTGAAAAGATGTTTGAAGGTGTAAAAGTAGAATACGTCAACACCATGAACGTTAAGGGCAAATTCAGAAGACGCGGCCAAAACTCCGGCGGTTATACTGCCGCCAGAAAAAAAGCCATAGTACAGCTTAAAGAAGGGTCTAAAGATATTGAACTCTTCCAAGGACTGTAGCATGAAATGCGTCGCATTTCATGAATGTAAAATTCAAAATTTAGTTAGTTGAATATTAATTGCCGGCGCGGATTTAGCGTCGCAGACAGCGCCAAATTATAGAGATTGATTCTTGATTTGTACCAGTTTCCTTTGAAGCATAAGCTTCAAGGAAAAGCAAGCGCTAAAGCGCTTGCGCAAATCCGCAAGATGGGCTTTGCCCATCTGAGGAGAAATAAAAGTTTTCAGGCGAAGCCGCAGAAACTTTTAATTCATACCGACAGAAACATCGTGGAAAGACCAAAGGAGGCTTTAGGCCGACGACGCATTTTCACGAAAAGGAGAAAAGCAAAAGCCACGCGAAGCGTGCTTGAAGCTTTTCGGCGATAGAAAGGAGTGTCCTTAAAAAATGGGCGTTAAAAGATATAAACCCTATACTCCGTCCAGAAGGCATATGACAAGCTCAGATTTTTCTGAAATTACGAAAAAAGAGCCTGAAAAAAGCCTTGTGGTGCATCTGAAAACCCATAGCGGCCGGAACAACCAGGGCAAAATAACCGTTCGCCACCGTGGCGGCGGAGCTAAGAAAAAATACAGAATAATTGACTTTAAAAGAAACAAGGACGGTATAAACGCTAAAGTTGTTGGTATTGAATATGATCCCAACAGAACTGCAAATATCGCTCTTCTCACTTATGCTGACGGCGAGAAAAAGTATATACTTGCCCCTCACGGCCTTAAAGTTGGAGAAATCCTTATGAACGGCCCTGATGCAGAGATTAAACTGGGCAACGCCATGCCAATGAGAAATATACCTGTAGGTACTCAGATTCACAATATAGAAATGAAGCCCGGTGCAGGCGGCCAGCTTGTAAGATCGGCCGGTAACACCGCTCAGCTTATGGCTAAAGAAGGTAAGTATGCTACAGTGCGCCTTCCCTCCGGTGAGATGAGGCTTCTGCCTATTGATTGCCGCGCTACTATTGGTCAAGTGGGTAATATCGACCACGAGCTTATAACAATTGGTAAAGCCGGAAGAAAGCGCCATATGGGTATCAGACCTACCGTTCGCGGTTCTGTAATGAACCCTAACGACCATCCTCACGGCGGTGGTGAAGGCAGAGCGCCTATCGGCCGCCCTGCTCCTTCAACTCCTTGGGGTAAACCGGCTCTTGGGTATAAGACTCGTAATAAGAAAAAAGCCTCACAAAAAATGATAGTACGTCCGCGTAATAAGAAATAATTGAGAAAAACCACTCAAACCTTACGGTGCTAGGGCACCGCTGGGATTTTCGTTGAACTAAGGTAATCTTTTTTCTCCAATGCATTTTTTCGCCTTTGGCGAAAAAAGTGCTTACATTGTGGAAAGCGCTTTTTCGCTACGCGAAAAACGCATTGAGAAAAAACCGTTCGATCTTCGCGCCGCTGAAGCTTTCACCGCGAAGTATCTCACTGACTAGGAGGAAGAATATGAGCAGATCTCTTAAAAAAGGTCCTTTTGCTGATGATCATTTGATTAAAAAAGTAAAAGAGCAAAATGATGCAGGCACTAAGGCTGTTATAAAAACTTGGTCGCGCCGCTCTACTATCTTTCCCGATTTTATAGGCCACACCATAGCGGTACATGATGGTAGAAAACATGTACCCGTATATGTAACCGAAGATATGGTAGGCCATAAATTAGGCGAGTTCGCTATGACCAGAACCTACAGAGGTCACGGCAAAGATGCTGATAAGAGAAGCAGATCGAAGTAGCAATATAATTCATTTGAACATCAGTTCAAATGAACAGCAATCACTTTAGTGATTGCGTCAATCCGCAGACAGGGCTTTGCCCTGTCGAGGAGAATTAAAAGTTTCAGCGAAGCGCGGAACTTTTAATTTATACCAACAGTAACGTCGTGAAAGGCTTGAATACGCGGAGCGTATGAGACTTTCACGAAACGACTGGAAAGGAGTCAATTATGGCAAAAGGGCATAGAAGCCAGATAAAAAGAGAAAGAAACGAACAAAAAGACATGCGCCCGAAAGCACATGCCAAGTTTGTAAGAGTTTCTTCGACTAAAGCCAAAATAGTGCTTGACCAGATAAAAGGCAAAGATGTTGTGTCAGCCGCGGGTATATTGTCTTACTCACCAAGATATGCCTCAGATATTATTCTAAAAGTGCTTAAATCTGCTATTGCCAATGCAGAAAACAACCAAGGGATGGACCCGGCTAAACTGTTCGTTGAAGAGGCTATAGCTAACCAAGGACCAACAATGAAACGCATCCGCCCTGAATCTAAAGGCAGAGCTTATAAGATATTGAAGAAAACCAGCCATATATCAATAGTGCTTAACGAAAAGTAAGGTAAACCGCTTGAACCTTACGGTGCTAAAGCACCGCATGGATTCTCACTGAACTAAGGAAGTCTTTTTTGGAGAAAAACACTCCAAAAAACCGCTCGAACTTTGCGTCGTTGAAGCGTTCGCCGCAAAGGTTCTCACTGACACACTGACACACTGACAGGAGGTAAAAGATGGGCCAAAAAGTTAATCCCCATGGGCTTAGAGTCGGCATTATTAAGGACTGGGATTCGGTTTGGTATGCTGAGAAAGACTTCTCCAAGTTTTTGGTTGAAGACAATAAACTCAGAAAATATATCAAAGAAAAACTGTTTCAAGCCGGCGTCTCCAGAATAGTAATTCAAAGGACAACAGAGCGCGTAAGAGTAACCATTTACGCTGCCAAGCCCGGTATAATAATAGGCAGAAACGGCCAAGCCATTCAAGAGCTTCAAAACAATCTTCAAAAAATGTCTGAGCAAAAAGTTCTCATCAATATCGAAGAGATTAAAAGACCGGAACTTGATGCGCAACTTGTTGCTGAGGATATTGCAAAGCAGCTTGAAAGCCGTGTTACATTCAGAAGAGCTATGAAGCAATCAATGTCGCGCACTATGAAAATGGGTGCAAAAGGCATTAAAACTATGTGTTCGGGCCGTCTCGGCGGTGCTGATATGGCAAGAACTGAACATTACCATGAGGGTACTATTCCTCTTCAAACTCTTCGCGCTGACATAGACTACGGCTTTGCCGAGGCTATGACTACTTACGGCAAAACCGGCGTTAAAGTTTGGATTTATAAAGGCGAAATTCTTCCTGATAAGGCAGGCAAGAAAGAAGGCTTCCCGGTTTCTGCGGGAACCGGTTCTAAAGAACCGTCCGCTAAGGCGGGCCATGGAAGGGAGAGATAAGTAATATGTTAAGCCCTAAAAGAGTAAAAAGACGTAAGCAATTCAGGGGCCGTATGAAAGGTAAAGCTCTTCGCGGTAATACCATCACTTACGGCGATTTCGGTATCCGCGCTATGGAAGCCGGCTGGATTACGTCTAATCAAATAGAAGCTGCCCGTATTGCAATGACCAGGCATATTAAAAGGGGCGGTAAAGTTTGGATTAAAATTTTCCCTGACAAACCAATAACCTCTAAACCGGCTGAAACTCGTATGGGTAGCGGTAAAGGCTCACTGGAATATTGGGTTGCAGTGGTTAAGCCGGGTAGAATAATGTTTGAAATCGGCGGCGCGGTGCCTGAAGAAACCCTTCGTGAGGCTCTTCGTCTGGCTATCCACAAACTACCTATAAAATGCAAAGTAATATCAAAAGCAGAAGAACTTAAGGAAAGGGAGGCTGAGAGCGGTGAAGAATAAAGAGTTTTTAACTGATTTAAGCAAGAAAAGCGCCGCAGAGCTTAATGCAGAGCTTGTATCGGCCAAAAAAGAGCTTTTTAACTTAAGATTTCAACATGCTACCAATCAGCTTTCAAATACAACGCGTATCCCTGAGGTTAAGAGAAATATAGCGCGTATTCAAACGGTAATAACCCAAAAGGAAAAAGGATTAGCTTAAGGAAAGGAGGAAGCGCATAATGGAAAGAAACTTACGTAAGGTTAGAGTAGGTAAGGTTGTAAGCGACAAAATGGACAAAACGATAGTTGTGGCTGTTGAAAACAGAATCAGGCATCCCCGTTACAAAAAAATCATAACCAGAACCTATAAGCTGAAGGCCCATGATGAAAACAATGAATGCGGCATAGGCGACAGAGTAAAAGTTATGGAGACGCGCCCTCTTTCTAAAGATAAAAGATGGAGACTTGAGTCTATATTGGAGAAAGCAAAATAGGTTTATTAAATCTAAGTTTGCATTAGCCATGTAACGAAATTGTTTCAGCATTTATTTCCTTACAAGTCTATTGTGAAAAAACTGTTCGGGTTTTAGCTTAAATAATTATGTGAAAACCTGTTCTGATAGGAGGCAATTATGGTACAACAAGAAACAAGGCTGGTTGCCGCTGATAATTCAGGGGCCAAAGAGCTTCTATGTATCCGTGTTCTAGGCGGCTCTAAAAGACGTTACGGCCATGTTGGTGATGTAATCGTTGCCAGCGTTAAAGATGCAACACCCGGCGGAGTTGTCAAAAAAGGTGAGGTTGTTAAAGCGGTTATAGTGCGCACTAAAAAAGGCGCTTCAAGAGCTGACGGCAGTTATGTAAAATTTGATGATAATGCTGCTGTTATCATAAAAGAAGATAAAAACCCAAGAGGCACCCGTATTTTTGGCCCCGTTGCCAGGGAACTTAGGGAAAGACAGTATATGAAAATACTTTCCCTTGCCCCCGAAGTATTGTAAGGAGGCGTGACTAAATAATGAGCAAGCTTAAAATAAAAAAAGGCGACAAAGTTCAAGTTATCGCCGGTAAAGAAAAAGGTAAGCAGGGCAGAGTTTTGTCTGTGGATCGTGAAAATGACAGAGTAGTTGTTGAAGGTCTTAACATGATAACCAAACATCAAAAGACCAGAGGGCAAAAACAGGGCGGCATAATAAAGAAAGAAGCTGCTATCCATGTGTCAAATGTAATGTATCTTCATAATGATAAACCGACAAGACTTGGCATCAAAGTAGAAACCACTACAAAAGACGGTAAAACCGTTAACGTTAAAAAACGCATCGCCAAAAACACAGGCGAAGTAATTGATTAGAAATTAATCTCCATGAAAGGAGGAGCCGCTTAAGTGAGCAGATTAAGAGAATTTTATGAAACTGAAGTCGTGGATGCCATGATGAAAAAGTTTCCTTATAAAAATAAGTTTGAAGTTCCAAAGATTGAAAAAATCGTTGTAAACATGGGCCTTGGTGAAGCTAAAGAAAACCCTAAAGTGCTTGAAGCTGCCGTAAGCGATATGACTATCATATCAGGTCAAAAGCCTGTTGTAACAAAGGCGAAAAAATCTGTGGCTGCCTTTAAACTGCGCCAAGGTATGTCAATTGGCTGTAAAGTAACTCTTAGAGCTAAGAAAATGTATTCCTTCGCGGACAGGCTCATAAACATTGCCCTTCCCCGCGTACGTGACTTTAGAGGTATCTCGCCGGATTCTTTTGACGGCCGCGGTAATTACACCTTAGGTATCCGTGAGCAGCTTATATTCCCTGAGATTCAATACGATAAAATTGATAAAATAAGAGGTATGGACATCGTATTTGTTACAACGGCCAAAACAGATGAGGAAGCGCGTGAGCTTCTTACATTGTTCGGAATGCCGTTTACGAGGTAAGGGAGGAGGTTTAGCAGATGGCAAAAGTTTCTATGATACTTAAGCAGAAAAGAAAACCGAAATTTTCATCCAGAGCCTATACCAGATGTGAGCTTTGCGGCAGACCTCACGCGGTCTTGCGTAAATTCGGCGTATGTCGTATTTGCTTTAGAGAACTTGCCTATAAGGGGCAGATTCCGGGCGTTAAAAAAGCCAGCTGGTAATATATGGAAGTCTCTTTTTTGCTAAGCAAAAAAGTTGTACACAGGAAACGTCGTTTAGGCGTCGCCGTTTCCATCAGTGCTGACAGAAGGAGGTAATATGAATGTCAATGTCAGATCCTATTGCTGATATGCTCACAAGGATAAGAAATGCAAACAGCGCCAAACACGATACAGTGGATATCCCTTCTTCCAGAGTTAAGGCCGCGATTGCCGATATTTTGGTTCAGGAAGGTTATATAAAAGGCTATGAAATAATTGAAATGGGCGTTAAGAGGACTATGAGGGTTACTCTTAAATACGGTTCAAGCAAAAATGAAAAAGTAATCTCAGGGCTTAAGAGAATTTCTAAACCGGGCCTGCGTATTTACGCTAATTGCGATGAGCTTCCAAGGGTATTAAACGGTCTTGGTGTTGCAATCGTCTCAACCAACAAAGGTATTATAACTGACAAAGAAGCAAGGAAGAGTAATGTTGGCGGAGAAGTTTTGGCTTACATTTGGTAGGAAGAGATTAGAGAAAAGTAAAAGAGTACTAGAATCTTGTGGTGCTAAAGCACCGTCGGGATTTTCACAAATTAATGAAGTCTTTTTTCTTCCACTACGCACTAAAGCGCGCAAGGGAGAAAAAAACCGTTCGAGCTTCACGCCGTAGAAGCGTTCGTCGTGAAGACTCTCACTGAAATAATGAAGTCTTTTTTCTTCCACTACGCGCTAAAGCGCGCAAGGGAGAAAAAACCGTTCGAGCTTCACGCCGTAGAAGCATTCGTCGTGAAGACTCTCACTGACTAGGAGGTGCAGAACATGTCGCGTATAGGGAAGATGCCTGTGGCAATCCCCGCCGGCGTAACTGTAGACATCGCCAAAGGCAACCTTGTAACAGTAAAAGGGCCTAAG